>Ga0157372_10003890_pt1 | contig 16044 bp, 12 predicted proteins | sample C55metaG_FD_115307 | JGI IMG/M metagenome (GOLD analysis project Ga0157372, IMG submission 115307) | Corn rhizosphere microbial communities from Kellogg Biological Station, Michigan, USA - C5-5 metaG | ecosystem: Host-associated > Plants > Roots > Rhizosphere > Soil | place: USA: Michigan... | reverse complement strand
GCCCGCACCGATCGCGCCGCCCGTCCAGTAGGTGCCGGCGATGTCGTCGCGGTTGTTCACCGCGTTCGCGATGCCAGCCACGTCAAGCGACCTGGGCGCGCCGTCCTTCCACATGTACGCGAACCCATCGACCTGGCCGACGATGGTGCCGTGGTCGTTGATCTTCATCGCAACGCTGTTCTTGCCCACCGCCGAACCGATGTCCTCGCGCACGCCGTTGCGCCAGAGGAAGGCATGGGCCACGTTGTTGAAGAATCCGCCGGCCGGCGTGAGCGTATGTCCCACGACGTCGCCGCGGTTGTTGACGCTGCGTGCGAAGCCGCCGCCGGACGAGTCCGGCGTGAGGTCGATAACCGTCCAGTCCTTTGTCGCCTGGGCGTGGGCCACGGCTGCGGCGAGTCCGAACGTGAGGAGCGCGCGCGCCCAGCGGCGCGGGTACAGGAAGCCATGCATGGGGTTTTCTCCTGGTTATTTGGGCATGAGAAGCAGCGCGGTGCCGAGGTTCGAGACGCCGGGCTTCCACGCGACACCCACGATCCAGCCGCGATCGTTCATCGACATGGGCGAGAACGTGTGCCAGCCGCCCGCCTGCATCGCGGGCAGGTCGAGGAGCGACGTGAGCGTCCCATCGGACTCGAGCAGGAACGGCTTCCCCGTATCGAGGTTGTTGCCCGCGATGTCGCCGTGGTCGTTGAGCGCGTTCGCCGCGCCCCGCTGCATCACGAGTTCCGGCGCGCTGTCCGGGCTCGCCCAGCGCGCCATCCACTGGTGGCCGGTGGTATCGATCGCGGCTCCGACGATCACGCCGTGGTTGTTGATGTGCCCCGCCATGCTCTGGCTTCCGTCGAGGTCTTGCAGCTGCCGCATCACGCCGTCCTGCCACGCGAACGCACGCAGCGTGGAGCTCATCGGCAGGTATGACGAGCCGACGATGATGCCCTTGTCATTGATGCCGCCCGCGCCGCTGTAGGTTCCACCGAGCGTGCCAAGCTCCGTGAGGACGCCATCGCGGTAGACGATCGCACGGTCCTGGCCGAAGCCGTAGGTGCCGCTGGTCCAGTAGTGCCCGATGATCGTGCCGAACTTGTTGATACCCGTCGCCTCTCCGGCGAAGTGCAGCGACGTTGCGCTTCCGTCCTTCCATTCGTACGCGAACCCGTCCACGTAGCCGACGATAGCGCCCTTGTCGTCGAGGGCCCACGGCACCGTGTCGCGGCCGACGGCGCTGCCGATGTCGGTACGAACGCCATTCCGCCACAGGTACGCATGCGAGACGTATTGCCCGCCTTCATAAGTGTAGGTCTGGCCGACGACGTCTCCGTGGCTGTCCACGCCGCGGGCGGTCCCACCATATGCGGAGTCGGGCGTGAGCTCGATGACCGTCCAGCTACGATTGGGAGCAGCCTGCGCGGCCGCGGCGGCGAGCGTGAGCGAAACGAGCGTGATGCGCCACGTGGCATTCGCGGAGGGGGAATCCATGAGGCCTCCGTATTTCACCGGGGGAGAGCCTGTTTTGGCCCGCTTTCATTGCGTTTCGAATGCGCGTGCCCCATCCGTCAGGACCAAGACAGGCAACTGCTGCGCCGGACGGCGGATGCCCGTACAGCGGCAGCTACGTGGCAGCCGCAATTTTCCTCTCCTCGCCGGGCGCGCATCATCTTCGGCACCTGCACCTGCCACGCATGAGGAGGTTCGCAGCATGCAACGCCCTTTCGCACGGACCGGCTGCACCCTGCTTCTTTTGGCGCTGTCCCTCGGTTGCCAGGCACAATCGTTCCGCGCGTATATCGCTTCGTTCGGATCCGATTCGAATCCCTGCACGGTCGACCAGCCTTGCCGCCTGCTGCCTGCCGCGATTGATGCCGTGGCGGCGAACGGCGAGATCTGGATGCTCGACTCCGCCAACTTCAACAGCGGCACCGTCGACGTCACCAAGTCGGTCTCGATCCGGGCCATCCCGGGCCAGGTCGGCAGCATCGTGGCCGTCCGCGGAGGCGCCGCGATGAACCTGTCCCCCGGCGTGACCGTACGGATGCAGAATGTCGCGATCCTGAACAACGCCGTGAGCCCCGGCATGAACGGCATCGTCATGACGACGGGGTCGCTGTCCATCCAGGACTCCTTCGTCTCCGTACCCGGCGACGGAATCCAGGTGAGTGGCGGAAGCGTCGAAGTGAGGAACGTAAGCTTCCGCGACCTCGCCTCCGGGGTGCATGCCATGGGCAATTCGACCGTCGACGTGACCGGATCCAAATTCGTGGACACGTCCTACGTGGCCGTGTATCTCGAGGGCAATGTAGCGAGCACCACCACGGTGGCCTCCGTGAGCGATTCTTCCTTCACGAACTGCGAAATGTCGCTGGGCGCGAACCAGACGGCGAGCGGATCGGTGCTGAAGGGAATGCTGTCGCGAGCCAGCGTGACGAACTGCTCCTTCGGTGTCTCGACGACGGGCGCCGGGGCCACGATCAACGTCGGGAGATCTTCCTTCATCAACGACGGCATCGCGTTCGGCGGGACCGGAGTCGAATCGATGGGCGACAACCAGGTCCGCATGAACGGTGCGACGGGCACGGTGACGACCGTCGCCCCGATGTAGGCGCGGCGGCAGCGCGGATCATGCACGCCGGCGGCGGCCCCGGCGCCATACCGAAGGCGGCTTGCGGAACTGCCGCTTGAACGCGCCTGCGAAGGCGCTCGCCGATTCGTAGCCCGCTTCCTTCGCGATCGCCTCGATCGATTGCGGCGTGGTGAGCAGCATCTCGGCCGCGAGCAGCAGCCGCCAGCGCGTGAGGAACGCGAAGATCGGCTCGCCCATCACGTCGCTGAAGCGCTCGGCGAGCGCGCTCCTCGAGAGACCCACCTGGCGGCCGAGCTTCTCGACGGTCCACGGCTCCCCGGGACGTCCGTGCACCAGCGCCAGCGCGCGGCCCACGTAGCGATCGTTGAGTGCCTCGAGCCAGCCTTTCGCGCGCGGTGCCAGCGCCGTCACGTGGCGCTTCAACGCCTCGACCAGGACGAGCGTGGCGAGGATGTCGCGGCGCAGCCCCGCGCCGACGGCCGGCGCGTCGCTCGCGGTGAGCGTGAGGCCGAGCGACGAGATGAGCGCGTTGAGCGCGGGCGAGCCTTCCATCGGCACGCGGATCGCGCGCGGAAGCGCCGCCATCAGCGGCTCGGCGAGATGCCGCTCGCACGACGCGGTGAGCGAGATCCAGCGCACCGCCGCGCCGCCGCGGCCAATGCTCACCGGCACCAGCTCGCTCGCGACCGCGGGTCGCGCGACGCTCGCGAGCGCGACGGACTGCGCTTCGGCATCGCTGCCGATCGCGTGCGCATCGCCATGGGGCAGGAAGATGAGGTCGCCGCTTTCGATGTCGATCGATTCACCGCCGGAAAGCGTGAGCCGCGCGCGGCCATCGAGCACGACGTGGGCGCGCGCCATCGTCGTGCTTGCCGGAACGGCGACGGACCACGGCGCGTGCGCCGTCGCGTCGAGCGCCACGCTCGCGGAGAAACGCGCCAGCCGGAGGACTTCGGAGAGTGCGTCCATTTCCTCCTGCACACGGTGCAACCCGGCTGTCCGGCGCATCCCCACAAAAGCGGTGGGGCGCCTGCTTGGCAGCTCGGGTCGTCAGTGAAAGTGCGCGGCCTGTATGTCGGCTTCTTCCGGCAGCTCGGCGTGCACGATCTCGCCCTCGCCATTCGCGAAGAGCGGCGCGCCGCAGTCCTCGCAGTACTCGGGCGTGAAGGTGCCCTGCAGCCGCTTCACCGTCGTGATGCCGCACTCGCCGAGCTGGGCGAGCAGGTCGTCGACGGGACCGGGGCGCGCGGTCTCGTCCTCGCGCCCGTAGAGCGGCCACACGACGCCGTGGGCCACCTCGGCCTCCTCGCCCGGCCCGGTGAAGGCCACGCGGTACTCGTCGACGCGGTCCTCGCCGAAGCCGGCGACGATCGCCTGCAAGTCTCCCGCGCGGACCTTGAGCGCATTCTCGAGGAACGCCACGGCGGCGCGAATCCCGAAGGGCCGCACGCGCCGGTCGGATTCGCGGCAATTCACGTAGTAGGCATCGGGCAGCAGGACCTCGTAGACGCAGCCCGGCAGCAGGCGCGAGATGGTGGGACGCGCCTGCGCGATCCATTGCTCGAGGCTGCCGGTGCGGCCCACGTGGCCCGAGGCATCCTCCTGCCAGCGGAAGAGCGGCTTGCCGCGGGGTGCCGCGACCGCCGCGATGAGGAAACGCGTGTCGGCGAGCAGGTGCGCGGTCTCCGGGAGCCGCGCGAAGTCGACGCGCGGCGCTTCCTTCGCGAGCGCCGCCTCCGCGAGCTTCACCGTGAGCTTGCGCAGCTCCGAGAAGTGGCGCGGCAACTGGTCGATCGAGTAAAGGTACGGCACCAATGCCACGCGCGTGGCATCGGCGAGCACATGTCCCTGCAGCTGCGTGCGCAACGCATCGGCCGAGGCGCGATCGATCGTGCCCGACGGAATCTCGTACTTGGACCATGCCACGATGGGTGCGGCGACCAGCAGGCCCTGCCACTTCTCGCCGTCCGCCTCCATCGACGCGGACTCGGACTCGTTCTCGGCGAGCTCGATCAGCGTGTCGTAGGCACCCAGGTTCGTCTGGTACAGGTGGTCGAGCGCGCCGTCGATGGGCGCGTCGTTGCCGCTCGCCAGGAGGCGCGCGATGACGCCGCACATCTCGCCTTCCCAGAAGCGGTCCTCGGTGAGGCTTCCGGACGCATTGAGCCCGTTCGCGAGCGCGATCAGGCGCTCGGCGTCGCGGGTCAGGCGCGGGGGCGATTTGGCACGGCTGCGGGGCATGGTTTCTCCGGGTTATCCACAATTTTATCGCGGATCGCGGTGGGGCCCGGCCGCGCCCTACAATCGGGGCCATGCTCGCCCCCGCCGTCGCATTCGTCGACCTGGAGACCACCGGATCCGTCGCGACCGCGGACCGCGTGACCGAGATCGGCATCGTGCGCGTGGCCGACGGCGAAGTGGTCGACGAATGGTGCACGCTCGTCAATCCCGAGTGCAGCATCCCCGAGGAGATCCAGGCCCTCACCGGCATCACCAATACGATGGTGCGCTCGGCGCCCACGTTCTCCGAAGTGCGGCGCACCGTGCACGAGATGCTCGAGGGGCACCTCTTCGTCGCGCACAACGCGCGCTTCGATTACGGCTTCCTCAAGAACGAGTTCCGCCGCGTCGAGATGCCTTTCACCGCGGACGTGCTTTGCACCGTGCGCCTGTCGCGCCGCCTCTATCCCGAGGCGATCGGCCACGGGCTCGACGCGCTCATCTCGCGCCACGGCCTGCATGACGCGATCGCGCCGGGACCGGGCCGGACCGGGCGCCACTCCGCGCTCGGGGATGCGCGCGCCATCTGGCGGTTCGTGCAGGTGCTCTACCGCGAACGCGCGGCCGACGAGATCGCCGCGGCGGTGCGCCGGCTCCTCAGGATTCCGAGCCTGCCGCCGCAGTTGCCGCCGGACGCGCTCGAGAGCCTGCCGGACGGCCCAGGGGTCTATCGCTTCTACGGCGTGAACGACCTGCCGCTCTACATCGGCAAGAGCATCAACCTGCGCGAGCGCGTGCGCTCGCATTTCTCGGCGGACCATCGCTCGGCGAACGACCTGCGCATCTCGGGAGAGATCCGGCGCATCGAGGTGGAGGAGACCGCGGGCGAGCTGGGCGCGTTGCTGCGCGAGGCGCACCTCGTGAAGACGGCGCTGCCGCTGCACAACCATCGCCTGCGCCGCAAGCTCAACGCCTGCTTCCTGCGCCTGCCCGGCCTCGCTTCGGCACCGGAGATCGTGACCAACGCGCACATCGACTGGGCCACGCGCGGCGAGGACGCCGAGACGCTCTACGGTCCGTTCGCCGCGAAGCCCAACGTGAGGAAGCTGCTGGAGGAGATCGCGGCCGAGCACGCGCTGTGCTGGCGCCAGCTGGGCTGGGAAAAGCGCGGGGGCCCTTGCTTCGCGCGCCAGGTGCGCAAATGCCGGGGGGCGTGCATCGGCGAGGAAACGCCCGGGGTGCACAACCTTCGGCTCGCCACCGCGCTTTCGTCGTGGAAGCTCATCGACTGGCCCTGGCCGGGACGGCGCGTCATGGTGCGCGAGCGCCATCCCGAGGGGCGGTTCGAGGAGGTCCACGTGTTCGATCGCTGGTGCCACGTGGGCACGGCACGATGCGCCGAGGACCTCGAGGACCTCGCCACGGCGCGCGTGGACATCGGATTCGATCCCGACATCTATTCGCTGCTGCGGACCTACTTCCAGCGCCACCCGTACGGCGTGATGCCGATCCCTCAGTCGAATCCGAGCGACTGCTGACGCGGGGGCTCGGACTTCGCCTTGCCGGACGCGGCCGCGATCTCTTCCGGCGTGGGCGGCGGCAGCGCCTCCGGCTCCGCGTTCGGCGAGTTGAGCGAGCGCGAAACCCTGTGCTCGCGCATCGCGGCGTCGGCATAGGGTTTCAGCACCGCCTGCGCTTCCTCCGGCGAGCCGCCAAGCCACGCGTCGATGTCGCGTTCTTCGAGGATCGCGGGCATGCGGTCGTGCATGCCGCTCACGAACGCGTTGGCCTCGGTGGTGACGATGGTGTAGGTCTCCAGCAGCTTGCCGTCGGGCGCCTTCCAGCACTCCCACAGCCCGGCGAAGGGGACGACCGGCCTTCCTTCCACGGTGATCGCGTGGGGCACGCGATAGCGCGGCTCCCCCGTCCACTCGAAGAATCCCGACGCGGGCACGATGCAGCGGCGCGACTTGAAGGCCGAGCGGAAGGCGGGCTTCTCCTGCAACGTCTCGGCGCGCGCATTGATGAGCTTCGAGCCGATCGAGAGCTCCTTCGCCCACGGCGGCACCAGCCCCCAGCGCAGGAGCGCCACCTCGCGGGCGCCCCCGGCCGCGGCGCGGATCACCGGCGCCTCGTGCGTGGGCGCGATGTTGAAGCGCTTGCGGATGCGTCCGTCCAGCGGCACGCGGAAGGTGTAGGCGATGACGTTTCCGTCGGCGTCGAGGAAATAACGGCTGCACATGGCGCGGCTCCGGGCGAGCACCTATACTACCGGCCCAAGGGGGGACGCCGATGAAGTACGTCCAGTGGGCGGTGGTGGTTCTCGGCACGCTCTTGCTCATCGTGGTGCTGGTGGGCGTAGTGCTTCCCTCGCGCTACGAGGTGCGCCGCACGGCGCACATCCAGGCGCCTCCCGACAAGGTCTACGACCTCGTGGTCGACACCCGGCGCTGGAAGGACTGGACGGTGTGGAACCGGCGCGACCCCGCGATGCGAGTGAGCTACTCGGGCCCGCCCTTCGGCATGGGCGCCAAGTGGTCCTGGGACAGCAAGAGCGAGGGACGCGGCAACATGGAGTTCACGCACGTCGAGCCCAACCGGCGCGTCGACTACAAGCTGGGCTTCCCCGACTTCAACATGGTTTCCACCGGGTCCATCGTCCTCAGCCCGGCGGATGGCGGCACCGACGTCACCTGGATCCATGCGGGGGACACCGGATCCAATCCGCTCAAGCACTACCTCGCGGTGGCGATGGACCGCATGGTCGGGCCGGATTTCGAGCAGGGGCTCGCGAACCTCAAGGCGGTCGCGGAGAAGGGATGACGGATCCGGCGGGTGCGTTGCGAGCGGGCCGCCGCGCGTGCCCGAGCTGCGGCGCCGTGATGCAGGTGGGCGATTTCGAGCACCGCGCCGAGGGGCGCGTCGAGGTGGACCTGTGCCTGGACTGCCGCGCGCTGTGGTTCGATGCGTTCGAGAGCGCGCAGCTCGCCCCCCGCGGCGTGATCGAGCTCTTTCGCGTGGTGCAGGCCGGGCGCGACCGGCCCGCGCATCCGCTTGCGAGCGCCCTGCATTGCCCGGCGTGCCGCGACGTGCTCGTCCTCACGCACGACATCCAGCATACGACGCGCTTCACGTATTACCGCTGCGGCGCCGATCACGGCCGCTTCACGCCTTTCGTTCAGTTCCTGCGCGAGAAGGAGTTCGTGCGCTCGCTCTCGCCGGCGGAGATCGCGCACCTCGCCGCGACCGTGCGCCAGGTGCGGTGCACGAGTTGCGGCGCCGCCATCGACCTCGCGAACGACCCGGCGTGCCGGTACTGCGGGGCGCCCATCGCAATCCTCGATGCCGATGCCGTCGACCGTGCGCTCGAGCGGCTGGAGGCGGCCGAGAGCCGGCGCCGCGAGCCCGCGCCGCCCGATCCGTTGCTGGACGCGTTCGCGCGGCGCCGTGCGCGCCCGCCACTGCCGAACGACGTACCCTATCCCGGTACGGATAGCGGCGCGCTCGACACGATCGTCGACCTCGTGGGCGGCGCCTTCGATTTCATCGACCTGGGAGATTCGTCATGACATTGCGCTTCATCGCCTGCCTGCTGGCCCTCGCGCTCGCGGCGTGCGGCACCACCTTCCAGAACAAGGAGCCGCCGCCGAAGCCTTTCACGATGACGAAATGGCAGGTCGTGCTCGAGCGGGAGCCCACGCCGCAGCAGCTCCAGCCATGGTTCCTGTTCGCGGACGGCGTGATGGAAGGCTTCGGGGGATGCAACCCGGTGACCGCGCGCTATGTCCAAGATACCGTGGGCGCGCGCGCCATCGTGATCGGAAAGCTCAACGTCGAGCGGGCCGGTTGCGACGTGCGCGCACAGCTCGTGCAGACGCACATCCTGGAGGTGCTGCAGGCCGTGTCCAGCTACACCATCACCGGCGACATCATGGTCATGAGCGGCTCGGGCGGGTCGCTCACGCTGCGCGCCGCGAAGGCGGGCATGCCGTGAGGATCGGCCTCGCCGCCTGCGCGATCGTGCTCGCGGGATGCGCGAGCGCACCGCCGCCCGCCGCGGGCGGAATCGAAAGGGCCGCCGCCGTGCCCATCGCCTCGCTCGCCAACACGCGCTGGACCGGCGTGGTCGATGGCGCGCCGGATCCCCGAACGCTGCCGCGGCTCGAGTTCACGCAGGAGCGCGTCGCCGGCTTCACCGGCTGCAACATGCTGAGCGGTGCCTGGCGCATGGAGGACGGCGAGGTCCGCGTCGGACCGCTCGCGACCACGAAGCGCATGTGCCTCGGTCCCGCGGGCGAGGTCGAGAAGCGCTTCCTCGCGGCCCTCGGCCCCGCTTCGCGCGTCACCCGCGAGGGAAACCGCTTGGTCTTCACCGCGCCTTCCGGCGCGCGCTTCGAGTTCGAGGAAGCCGCCACGGGCTGATTCATTCCCGCATGGCCTCCAGCAGGCGCTGGTGGGCGTCGTCGAGCGCCTGCTCCGTCTTCCAGTAGTGCTTCCACGGATCGGCGCGCAGCTTCGCGAGCCGCTCGAACACCGTGAAGATGTTCCACTGGTCCGCGCGCTCCAGCGCCGCGAGCTCGTTCCAGCGCAGCGTGACCGAGACGCCCAGGCCGGGACGCGCGCGGGCGGAGAAGGCCGCCACGGTCGTGGCGCCCGTGCCGTTGCGCAGGTAGTCGATGAAGATGCGGCCGACGCGGTTGCGCGGGCCGCTCTTGGCCACGAACAGCTTGGGAATCGTGCGCGCCATGTGCTGCGTCACCTTCTCGGAGAAGTCGCGCACGGCGTCGTAGTCCCACTCGGCCCGGGGCGTGAGCGGCACCACGACGTGGAGTCCCTTGCCGCCGGATGTCTTGAGGAAGCTCTCGAGGCCCAGCAGGTCGAGCATCTTCTTCGTGAGGGTCGCCGCTTCCTTGAGCGTGTCCCACCCGATGCCCTCGCCCGGGTCGAGGTCGAAGATCACGCGATCGGGATGGGCGATGTCGTCGGTGGTCGAATTCCAGGTGTGGAGCTCCACCACGTTCACCTGTGCCGCGGCCACCAGCGTTTCCGCGCTCGCGATCTCGATCATCGCCGGATGCCCCGGCCAGAAGCTGCGCGGAAGCTGCCGGATGCCCGGGATCTTCACCTTCTCCACGTGCTTCTGGAAGAAGAGCTGCTTGCCGATGCCGAGCGGTGCCCGCACGAGCGCGATGGGGCGCCCCTCGAGGTGCGGCAGGATCTGGGGTGCCACCTTCTCGTAGTACTTCACGAGGTCGAGCTTGGTCGCCCCGGATGCCGCGTCGATCACGCGGTCCGGATGCGTGACCTCGACGTTCGCCGCACGCGCGACTTCACCCCGCGAGCGGGCGCTCGCCACGCGCGAGCCGGCCGCCGGCTTGTCCTCCGCGCCGTCGGCCGCCTCCACGTGCCGCGCTTCCTCGCGCACGATCGCCTCGACGTCCTTGTCGGTGCGCAGGCCGTGGAACACCGGATGGCGGATGCGCCCGTCGCCCGTCCACTCGGTGAATGCGACCTCGGCGATGAGGCGCGGCTTCACCCAGTGCCCCTTCACGCCCGGCGGCACGGTGGCGAGCGGCGACCGGGCCTGCTCGAGCGCCTTGAGCTGCCCGTACAGCTCCTCGAGCCGGCGCGTATCGAAGCCGGTGCCGACGTTCCCCGCGTATTGCAGTTTCCCCGCCTTGTCGTTCACCGCGAGCAGGAGCGAGCCAAAGCCCACGCGGCTGCCCTTGGGATCGGTGAAGCCCACGACCACGAACTCCTGGCGCCGGCTGCACTTGAGCTTGATCCACGCGGTCGACCGCGACGTGGTGTACGGCGCGTTCGCCCGCTTGCCGATGAGCCCTTCGAGGCCCTGCCTGCACGCGTTCTCGAGGAGCGGCGCGGCGGGACCGTCGAACGCATCGCTGAAGCGGATGCGCGGGCTCGAGACGCCGGCGAGGAGCGCCTTCAGCAATGCGCGCCGCTCGACGAGCGGCACGCGCCGCAGGTCGTAGCCGCCGAAGTAGGGCAGGTCGAAGGCGAAGTACACGATATCGCGAGTGCGCGCGGAGTCGAACGCGTTCTGCAGCTGCTGGAAGTCCGGCAGTCCCTTGTCGTTCATCACGACGATCTCGCCGTCGATCCACGCGCTCTCGACCTTCAGCGCGGCGAGGTCGTCGTGCAGCATCTTGAGCTTGTTGGTCCAGTTGTTGCCATTGCGCGTGAAGAGGCGCACGTCCTCGCCCTCCAGGCGCGCGAGCGTGCGGTAGCCGTCGAACTTCACCTCGTAGATCCAGCCCGATTCGTCGGCGGGCGGCCCATCCGCGAGGGTTGCGAGCTGCGGAAAGAGCGAGAGCGGAAGCTTCGCCGGCGCGGCCTGCGGCGGCAGGGCCACGGGCGCCTTCGCGTCCGTCCTGGCACGCGCTTTCTTCGCTGGCTTCTTCGCTGCTGCCTTCTTCGCGCCCGCCTTCTTCGCGGTCGCCTTGCGCGTCGCCGCCTTCGTCACCTTGCCCGGCGGCGAGAGCACGCTCTCCGGCATCTCGGCGGTGATGTCGTACTCGGCGGCCGGCCGCTCGTACTCGTCGTGCTCCTTGATGAGCAGCCACGGCTCCTGGCGCTGGTCCTTGCTGCTGTTGATGCGCACGAGCATCCAGCGTCCGTGCAGCTTCTCGCCGTGAAGCTCGAACTTGAGCCGGCCGCGCTTGAGGCCCGCGCGCGGCTCCTCGACCGGCACCCACGTGCCGCGGTCCCACACCTCGACGGTGCCCGCGCCGTAATGGCCCTTCGGGATCACGCCCTCGAAATTCGCGTAGGAAAGGGGATGGTCCTCCACGTGCACGGCCATGCGGCGCACGTGCGGATCGAGGCTCGGCCCCTTGGGCACCGCCCAGCTCACCAGCGTCCCGTCGAGCTCGAGGCGGAAGTCGTAGTGCAGGCGCGAGGCCGCATGTTTCTGGATCACGAAGGACAGGCGCCCGTGCGCGGGCACGACCTCGCCGCGCGGCTCCGGCGTCGCGCCGAAGTTCCTCTTCTTCCAGTATTGCGAGAGCGAGCCGGCCATCGTTTCCTCCGTCTTTGCTCGCTCAGATTTCGATGTGCGTCCCCAGTTCCACCACCCGGTTGGCCGGGATGTTGAAGAAGTCCGTGGCGCGCGTGGCATTGCGCGTCATCCACGCGAACAAATGGTCGCGCCAGAAGGCCATGCCGGGGGCCGAGGCGGTCGGGATCACCGTCTCGCGCGAGAGGAAGAACGACGTGTCCATCACGTCGAAGGCGAGCCCGTAGCGCACCTGGCAGGCGTTCAGGATCTCGTCGATGTCGGGCTGCTCCTTGAACCCGTACCAGGCCTCGAGCTTGAAGAAGCCGGCCACCAGCCGCTCGAGCTGCACGCGGTCCTCGCGCGGCACCGAGGGCACGTCGTGCACGACGATGGTGAGGAAGACCGTCTGCTCGTGCAGCACCTTGTTGTGCTTGAGGTTGTGCAACAGCGCGTGCGGCACGGTGTTGGGGCTCGCCGTCATGAAGATCGCGGTGCCCTGCACCTTGGTCGGCGGATGCGCGGCCAGCCCCTCGACGAAGGGCTTGAGCGGGATGCCCTGCTCGGTGAGCTGGCGGAAGAGGAGCGCGCGCCCGCGCTTCCACGTCATGAGCAGGGTGAAGACGCAGGCCCCCACCAGCAGCGGGAACCAGCCCCCCGAGAGGAACTTGAGCGCGTTCGAGGCGAGGAACGTCGCGTCGACGAGGAGCATGGACCCGATCACGAGGATCACCACCCACCAGGCCCACTTCCAGATGAGGCGCGCCACCACCATCGCGAGGCAGCACTCGATCACCATCGTCGCGGCCACCGCGATGCCGTAAGCGTTCGCGAGGTTGTCCGCGGTCTCGAAGCCCACGATGAGCAGGCACACCGCGATGAAGAGGAGCCAGTTCACGAACGGCACGTAGATCTGGCCGATGGCGCGCTCGGACGTGTGCTCGATCTTGAGGCGCGGGATGTAGCCCAGCTGGATGGCCTGCCGCGTCATGGAGTAGGCGCCCGAGATCACGGCCTGCGAGGCGATGATCGCGGCCATGGTGGCGAGCGCCACCATGGGCAGCATCGCCCACGGGGGCATCATCATGTAGAAGGGATTCTTGATGCCGTCGGGATTCGCGAGCACGAACGCCGCCTGGCCGAAGTAGTTGAGGAGCAGCGCCGGAAAGACGAGGCAGAGCCACGCGATGCGGATCGGGTTGCGTCCGAAGTGGCCCATGTCGGCGTAGAGCGCCTCGCCGCCGGTGAGCGTCAGGAACACCGCGCCCAGCACGAGGAACCCCTCGAGCGGATAGCTGAACATGAAGTCGACGGCGTACGCGGGCTTGAGCGCCGCGAGCACCGAGGGGTTGTGCACGATGTGCGCGGCGCCCGCCGCGGCGATCGAGGCGAACCACAGCACCATCACCGGCCCGAAGAAGCTGCCGACCTTCGTGGTGCCGTGCTTCTGGATGAAGAAGAGCGCCGCGATCACGCCCAGCGCGAACGGGATCACGAAGGGGGCGAACTCCGCGTCGTGCGCCGAGAGGCCCTCGGCCGCCGAGAGCACGGTGATCGACGGCGTGATCATGCTGTCGCCGTAGAACATCGCCGCGCCGAAGATGCCGAGGCCGATGATGGTCCACCTCAGGCGCGGATAACGCCGCGTCTCGCGCAGGGCGAGCGCCAGCAGTGCGAGGATGCCGCCCTCGCCGTTGTTGTCCGCCCGCATCATCACGACCAGGTACTTGAGCGTGATGACCCAGACCATCGACCACACGATGAGCGAGAGGATGCCCATCACGTTCGCCGCGTTGAGCGGGATGCCGTAGTGGGGGCTGAACGCCTCCTTCATGGCATACAGCGGGCTCGTGCCGATGTCGCCGAACACGACGCCCACGGCGCCGAGGACGAGGAGCGGTACGTTGCGGCGGTGCCCGTGGGCTTGCGGCGGGGCGGCGGCGGTGAGCTCGGTCATGGCTTTCGTTCCGCGCGCGAGAACGCAGTTCGGCAGGCGGAATGGCCGCGGACTATACGCCCCTTTGCTGCAGCGCACAATGACCCGGGCGAAGCGCCCCGGCGCATTTCATGGCGCGCGTTGCGCGTTTGGTCGCAGCCGGGTTGTGGCGCACGCCCCGGGCCGATAGCCTGCGCGCTTCCTTCGATGCACCCATAACAATGAGAAAAGCCTTCCTCGCGGCGCTGGTGCTCCTGGCTTGCGCTGCCCCGGCCTGCGCGGTGCAGGTCCTGGAGCTCGCCCCCGGCGAGCGGATCGTCCTCGACGGCAACCTCGACGAGCCGGCATGGCAACGCGCGCCCGTGCTCGACCGGTTCTGGCAGAACTTCCCGCAGGCCGAGGTCGAGGCGCCGGTCAGGACGGAGGCACGCTTCGCGTACGACCGGCATGCGCTCTACGTCGCCATCCGCGCCTTCGACCCGGCACCGGCGGAGCTGCGCGCGCCCTTCGCGCGGCGCGACAACGTGCTCTCCGACCAGGACATGCTCGTGCTCTTCGTCGATCCCGTGGGGACCCGGAAATTCGCGCACTTCTACCGGGTGAACCCGCGCGGCTCCATCGGCGACGGGCTCTACAACGAGGACAGCGCGACCGAGGACTTCTCGCCCGACTTCGACTTCGAGGTGGTGACGGGCCGCTTCGAAGGCGGCTGGAGCGCGGAGTTCCGCATTCCCTTCTCGACGCTGCGCTATCCCGATGCGAAGGCGACCGAATGGAGCGTCATGGTGTGGCGCAACTGGCCGCGCGACCAGCGCTACCGCATGTCGTCGAGCAAGCTGCCGCGCGAGCAGAACTGCTTCCTCTGCCTGAACGAGCCGCTCACGGGGCTCGCCCACCTGCCGTCGCCCGAATTCCTCCAGCTCACGCCGAACGCGACGCTGCGCTCCGTGCACGCCTGGGGTGAAGGGGTGGCCGGCACCGTCGCGCGGGACACCGTCGCGAGCCTCGACCTCAAGTGGCGCGCGCGTTCCGATGTCGTGGTCGACGCGACGATCAACCCGGATTTCTCGCAAGTGGAGCTCGACACGCCCCAGCTCGCGGGCAACGCGCAGTTCGCGCTGTTCTATCCGGAGAAGCGTCCGTTCTTCCTCGAGGGCGCGGACATCCTGCAGGCGCCGATGCAGGCGATCTACACGCGATCCGTCACCGATCCCGCGTGGGGCGCGCGCGTCACGCAACGCCGCGACGGCTTCGACGGCACCGTGCTCGTCACGCGTGACGACGGAGGCGGGCTCGTGCTCCTGCCGAACACGTACACGACGAGCTACGCTCCACAGGACTTCAAGTCGTACGCAAGCTTCGCGCGCGCGCGCTGGCAGCACGACGGCTTCACGCTGGGCGGCCTCGCGACCGACCGCACGATCGACGGCGGCGCGTACAACCGCGTGGCGGGCCCGGACGCCGTGTGGTTTCCCACGCTCGAGCACCGGTTGCGCGCGCAGGTGCTCGGCTCGTGGACGACGGCGCAGCCCATCGACGGCCATCTCGCGAAGGGCGACCTCGCCACGAGCCACGCGGTGCTGGCCGACTGGACCTATCGCGGCAAGGCGTGGGAGGAGTATCTCGACTTCGAGGACGTCGGGCGCGACTTCCGCGCCGACAACGGGTTCGTCGGGCAGAACGGCTACCGCCGCTTCTACAGCGAGACCACGCGCAAGTTTCTCGACGTGGGGCGCTTCAACGAGGTATCGCCGTACTTCTTCGCGGAGAACAAGACCGCGCCCGACGCTTCGCTGCAGTACCGGCAGACGCACCTGGGGCTGCGCTTCGGGCTGCCGCGCGCCACCACGCTCTGGTTCGAGTACCGGCCCAACGACCTCGTCGCGGTGCGCCCCGGCGGCGGCACGCGCAAGCGCGACCAGGGCTACTTCGGGATCGAGAGCAATCCCTGGCCGTGGTTCTCGCGCTTCTTCTTCGAGACCGCGTTCGGCGACCGGCTCGACGTGGCCAACAACCGCATCGGGCGCGGCGTGTACGCGAGCTTCCAGGCGAGCGTGCGGCCGCACGAGCGCGCCGAGGTCGAGTACCGCATCGACAACGACACCATCGACTCGCTGGAGCCGGTGGCCGGATCGAAGCGGATCATCGGGCAGCGCGTGCAGCAGTTGCTGGCGATCTGGCATTTCTCCGCGCGGGACAGCGTGCGCACCATCTTCCAGTCCTCGACCCTCCGTCGCGCGCCGTCGTTGTGGGAGTCCGCGGTGTCCCCGCGCGAGGACACGACCACGGTCT
>Ga0157372_10003887_pt1 | contig 16048 bp, 18 predicted proteins | sample C55metaG_FD_115307 | JGI IMG/M metagenome (GOLD analysis project Ga0157372, IMG submission 115307) | Corn rhizosphere microbial communities from Kellogg Biological Station, Michigan, USA - C5-5 metaG | ecosystem: Host-associated > Plants > Roots > Rhizosphere > Soil | place: USA: Michigan... | reverse complement strand
CGCATGGCCTCACTGAAAGAACTCCGCAACCGCATCGCCTCCGTCAAGGCGACGCAGAAGATCACCAAGTCGATGCAGATGGTCGCCGCGGCGAAGCTGCGTCGTGCGCAGTCGGCGGCGGAAGCGGCGCGGCCCTATGCCGAGCGCATGGAAAACGTGCTCGGCAACATCGCATCGAGCATCACGCCGTCGCCCGAATCGCCGAAACTTCTTATCGGCACCGGAAAAGACGACGTGCATCTTCTTCTGGTCTGCACGTCCGAACGCGGATTATGCGGCGGTTTCAATTCGTCGATCGTGCGGCTCGCGCGCGAGCACATCAACAAGCTGCAGGCGGCCGGCAAGACGGTGAAAATCATCTGCGTCGGGCGCAAGGGCTACGACCAGCTGAAGCGCCAGTACGAGAAGCAGATCGTCGAAACGATCGATCTGCGCGGCGTGCGCCAGCTCGGCTACGAAAATGCCGCGGGCATCGCGCAGAAGATCGTCGCGCGCTTCGAAGCGGGCGAATACGATGTTGTGACCTTGTTCTATTCGAGGTTCAAATCGGTGGTCTCGCAAATCCCGACGGCGCAGCAGATCATCCCTCCGGTGTTCGAGAAGAAGGAAACTTCCGGCCCGAGCGTCGCTTATGAGTATGAGCCCGAGGAAGAAGACATCCTCACCGACTTGCTGCCGCGCAATCTCGCGACGCAAATCTTTCGCGCGCTGCTGGAAAACGCAGCAAGCGAGCAGGGCGCGCGCATGAGCGCGATGGATAACGCGACGCGCAACGCGGGCGACATGATCAAGAAACAGACCATCACCTATAACCGCACCCGTCAGGCGATGATCACGAAGGAACTGATCGAAATCATCTCCGGCGCGGAAGCGCTGTAAGGAGCGAACGATGGGTTACAAAACAAGCGCGACGACTTCCGGCGGCCGCAACGGCCGCGCGGTTCTGGAAAACGGCGGCCTCGCGCTCGCGATGGCGCTGCCGAAGGATCTCGGCGGCTCCGGCGAAGGCCACAACCCCGAGCAGCTGTTCGCGCTCGGCTGGTCGGCCTGCTTCGGCCAGGCCATTCTCGTGCTCGCGAAAAAGCACGGCCTCGACGGCCAGGCCGCGAAGGTCATCTGCGACGTGACGCTGAATGTCGATAACGGCGCGTTCTCGCTCGCAGCTGAACTCAAAGTCGCGCTTCCCGGCGCCGACAAGGCGAAGCTGCAGGCGCTGATCGAAGACGCTCACACCATCTGCCCCTATTCCAAGGCGACCCGAAACAACGTGCCCGTGAAGCTCACGGCGGTCTGAAGAGTTCGAAGGAGACGATCATGGCTACCCCCGCAACCAACAAGGTCGGCAAGATCACGCAGGTGATCGGCGCCGTCGTCGACGTGCAGTTCGACGGCCACCTGCCGGAAATCCTGAACGCGCTCGAAACCAAGAACCAGGGCAGCCGCCTTGTGCTCGAGGTCGCGCAGCATCTCGGCGAGTCGACCGTCCGCACCATCGCGATGGACACTTCCGAAGGTCTCGTGCGCGGGCAGGACGTGTCCGATACCGGCCAGCCGATCTCGGTGCCCGTCGGCCCCGGCACGCTTGGCCGCATCATGAACGTGATCGGCGAGCCGGTCGACGAAGCGGGCCCGATCAAGGCGACCGGAACGCGCGCCATTCATCAGCCGACTCCGGCCTATACGGATCAGTCGACGGAAGCGGAAATTCTTGTCACCGGCATCAAGGTCGTCGATCTCCTCGCGCCTTACGCCAAGGGCGGCAAGATCGGCCTGTTCGGCGGCGCGGGCGTCGGCAAGACCGTGCTCATTCAGGAACTCATCAACAACGTCGCGAAAGCGCACGGCGGCTATTCCGTGTTCGCCGGTGTCGGCGAGCGTACGCGCGAAGGCAACGACCTCTATCACGAATTCATCGAATCGGGCGTCAACAAGAAGGGCGGCGGCGAAGGCTCGAAATGCGCGCTCGTCTACGGCCAGATGAACGAGCCGCCCGGCGCGCGCATGCGCGTCGCGCTTTCCGGCCTCACGGTCGCGGAAAATTTCCGCGATCAGGGCCAGGACGTCTTGTTCTTCGTCGACAACATCTTCCGCTTCACGCAAGCGGGCTCGGAAGTGTCGGCGCTCTTGGGCCGCATCCCGTCGGCGGTGGGCTATCAGCCGACGCTCGCGACCGACATGGGCGCTTTGCAGGAGCGCATCACCACGACGCAAAAGGGCTCGATTACGTCCGTGCAGGCGATTTACGTGCCGGCCGACGACTTGACAGATCCCGCGCCCGCGACCTCCTTCGCCCACTTGGACGCGACCACGGTGCTCTCGCGTTCGATCGCGGAAAAGGGCATTTATCCCGCGGTCGACCCGCTCGATTCCACCTCGCGCATGCTCTCGCCGCTGGTCGTCGGCGAAGAGCACTACGGTGTCGCCCGCCAGGTGCAGCAGATTCTGCAGCGCTACAAAGCGCTGCAGGACATCATCGCCATTCTCGGCATGGACGAACTCTCGGAAGAGGACAAGCTCGCGGTCGCGCGCGCCCGCAAGATCGAGCGCTTCCTCTCGCAGCCGTTCCACGTCGCCGAAGTGTTCACGGGATCCCCCGGTAAGTTCGTGGAACTCGCCGATACCATCAAGAGTTTCAAGGGTTTGTGCGAAGGCAAATACGATCACCTGCCGGAAGCCGCGTTCTACATGGTAGGCTCGATCGAAGAGGCCGTGGAGAAGGGCAAGAAGCTCGCGGCCGAAGCGGCTTAACCGACCAGGGAGGCGCCGGTCATGTTGCGAAATCCGAAAGTGATTCTCCTCGTGCTCGGCGTCATCATCGGCGGCGTGATCGGTTATGCGACGCGCCCCGAGATCGCGGAAATCCGCATCGGCAAGCTGAATATCGAAATCTCCGGCAAGGGCGTCGGCCGTCACAACGGCGAACTCACGTCGGAGCAGTGGAAACATATCGCGATCTTCGCGCTGATCGGAGGCGCGCTCGGCCTCGGCCTCGGTTTCGCGATGGAACGCGGCAGGATCAAATTCTAAGTTAGGATTTCTGGACCGAAGATATGGCTACATTCCCGTTCGAACTCGCTTCTCCCGCGCGCCTCGTCTTTTCCGGGCAGGTCGACCAGGTCGACTGCCCCGGCGCGGAAGGCGATTTTGGCGTGCTCGCGAACCATGCGCCGCTGATCGCGGCGCTGCGGCCCGGCATCCTCACGATCCGCGAAGGCAATACGCAAAAGCGCTTCTACGTGCGCGACGGCTTCGCGGAAGTGAATCCGGCGGGCCTCACCGTGATCGTCGAATCCGCGGTGCCGGCGGAAGAACTCACCGCCGACGCGATCGCGAAGGAAATCTCTGCCGCCGAAGAAAAACTCGCCGCCGCGAAGGACGGTCCGGCGCGCGATCATGCCACTGAGCGCGTCGCGCAGTTGAAGCAGGCCGCGGCGCAGCTTTCAGGCGCGGACGCCGCGGCGCATTAAATTTGCGCAGACCTAAATTACTGTCATGCCCGGCCTTGTGCCGGGCACCCACGTCTTTGGGTATGGAAACAAGCAAGGCGTGGATGGCCGGGACAAGCCCGGCCATGACGAAGAACTAGCGCGCACTAAAGCGCGAAAATTCCCGTACCACCTGCAAATAAACATCCCGCTTGAACGGGATGATCAGCTCCGGCAAGCGCTCCATTTTTTCCCAGCGCCATTCCAGGAATTCCGGCTTGTGCTTGCCGCCGCCGGGCTTCTGCACGTTGATCTCGCCGTCGCTGCCGGTGAAGCGGAGCGCGAACCATTTCTGCTTCTGCCCGCGATATTTCCCGCGCCACGCGCTTTTTCCGACTTTGCTTGGAAGGTCGTAGGCGTACCAATCCTTCGCCTCGGCGAGCTTTCTGACCGACCGCACATTGGTCTCTTCGTAAAGCTCGCGCAACGCGCCTTCATAAGGATTTTCACCGTCGTCGAGGCCGCCCTGCGGCATCTGCCAGGTGTGGGTGGCATCGACATGCTCCGGCCCGCCGAGGCGGCGGCCGATGAAGACGAGACCGTCATGATTGATGAGCATGACGCCGACGCAGGGGCGATAGGGGAGAGATTCGTATTTCGGCATACGGCAAGACTCAGAATGCGGGACGAGATCACCGGGTCTCGCCATACAAGTCGGCTTTAGCCGACTTGTTATTCATCCATTCGATCTCGGGCAAGCCCGAGATCATTGGCTTGCCCGGTGATGATTGTAGCTACGCCACAATCAACTCTGCTTAGCCTTCGGCAGGATCGCACTCAAGGGCACGATTCGGATGCCGCGCGCCTCGGCGGCTTTCGCCCAGCGCGCGATGCGCTCCACCGAAACGGGAAGCGCGGTCGCCGTGCCGATGGCGTAGCCCTTATCGGCGGCGATCATCTCTAATTTTGCGAGCGCCGAGTCGATGTCGCCCCAGTTCGGCGAAATGTCGACGACGACATCCGCCTTGAGGAACGGCGCTTTCGTTTCCTGCGCGCTTTTTGCGGCGACGCTGCGCGGCGAGGAGCCATCGTCAAGATAAAGCAGGCCGCGCTTGCCGATGTCCGTCAGTACCGGAAAGAACGCCTTTTCGGTCGCGGTGAAACGCGCGCCCATATAGTTGGTGACGCCGATATAGCCCTGGATGCGGCTCATCATCCAATGCAGCCGTTCGAGATTCTGCTCGCTCGTCGCCGAAGAAACCATCGTCTGCGGGCCGGGATCGTTATCGGGATAATCGAACGGCTCCATCGGCAACTGCAGCAGGATCTCGTGGCCGGTGCCGCGCGCGCGAGCCGCGAGCTTCGACAGCTCGTTGCCGTAAGGCGCGAAAGCAAGCGTTATGGAATCGGGAAGCTTCGCGATCGCTTCGTTCGTCGTCGCGTTCGAAATGCCGAGTCCGCCGACGACGATCGCAATTCGGGCGGCGCGGCGGTCGGCGTTTTGCGCGGCGGCGCTTGCATAGACGTCGAGCGGGCGCGCGCCGTCGGGCGCGATGCGCGGGATGGGCCCGAAACGCGAGGCCTCGACCAGCCGGTCATCCGCCGTGGCGCCGCCGGATTTTGCCGGCGGGTTCGCTGCGAGCGAGGGGTCGGCGTCCTTGATAACGATTTCCTGCCGCGCGCCGCTTTTGCCGTCGATGATGGTGACGGTGCGCGAACCGGGCAGGGCGCTCGCGGATTTTTCGGCCGGCCGCTCGCCGGATGCGGGCGCCGCGTTCGCCGCGGGCTTCGGATGCTCGGCGCGGTTGATGATGGCGACCGCGAAGGGCTCGCTGCTGCCGCGATTGCCGCCGGCGCTCATCCAGACGAAACCCACGGCGAACAAGGCAAGCGCGCCGCCCGCGATCGGAAGCGTCTGCGGCGGCAGGAAGCGATTCGCTCCCTTGCCGCGCTTTTTCTTGAGGGGATTTCCGAGGTCGTCCGCGGCCAAAGCGCGCTCTCCAACGGCTGGATTGCGGCTAGGCCGCGAATCGGCGCGATTCTATCACGGCCGAATCAAAAACCCCGTCCGGCAGGCCGGACGGGGTTTCGAGCCGATTATGGCAAAGGGATCAGTTCAGTTCGGAATCGCGGCCTTCATGTTGGGCGGGTAGGCCGCGTTCTTCTGTACCCCGCGCATGAGTTCCATCGCCATATTGAGCTGCTTGTCGTCCTTCGGATCGGTCGGGACGTAAGCCGGAGAGCCCTTCTGCTCCTCCTTGAGCTCCGCGTTCTTGAGATGGCCGCGGAGCGAGGACTCGCCGCGGGTCTCGACCTTGCCCTTCAAGTCTTCGGGCAGATCCTGCACGAGTTCGATATCGGGCTCGATGCCCTGCGCCTGGATCGAACGGCCCGACGGCGTGAAGTAGCGCGCGGTCGTGAGCTTGAGCGCGCCGAAGGAGCCGACAGGGATCACGGTCTGCACCGAGCCTTTGCCGAAGGAGCGGCTGCCGAGGAGCGTCGCGCGCTTGTGGTCCTGCAGCGCACCCGCGACGATTTCCGACGCCGAAGCCGAACCGCCGTTGATCAAGACGATGACCGGCTTGCCGCCGGTGATATCGCCGGGATGCGCGTTGTGGCGCATCGTGTCTTCCGGATTGCGGCCGCGAGTCGAGACGATCTCGCCGCGTTCGAGGAAGGCGTCGGAGACGAGGATCGCCTGATCGAGGAGACCGCCGCCGTTATTGCGAAGGTCGACGACGTAGCCCTTGAGCTTGTCGGCGGGCACCTGCTTCTGGATGTCGGCGACGCCCTGCTTCAGCTGCTCCATCGTGCGCTCGCCCTGGAAGCTGACGATGCGGACGTAGCCGATGTCGCCGCCTTCGACGCGCGAACGCACGTTACGGATCGAAATGACCTCGCGCACGATCTTAACGTCGACCGGCTTGTCGACGCCCTTGCGCAAGATCTTGAGTTCGATCGCGGAGTTCGCCGGCCCGCGCATCTTGTCGACTGCCTGTTCGAGCGTGAGGCCTTTCACCTGCTCGCCGTCGAGCTGGTAGATCAGGTCGTTCGGCTGGATGCCGGCGCGCGCGGCGGGCGTGCCGTCCATCGGCGAGACGACTTTCACAAGGCCGTCTTCCATCGTGACCTCGATGCCGAGGCCGCCGAATTCGCCGCGCGTCTGCGTCTGCATGTCCTTGAAGTTCTTGGCGTCGAGGAACGCCGAATGCGGGTCGAGGCCGGTGAGCATGCCGTTGATCGCGTTCTCAATCAGCTTGCTCTCGTTCGGCTTCTCCACGTATTGCGCGCGAACGTGTTCAAAAATGTCGCCGAACAGATTGAGCTGGCGATAGGTATCGGAATTCGCCGCCGCTTCGGCGGAGGCGCCGGTGAGCGCCCGGGGCTGAACCGCAAACAGGACGAGAGCCGCACCCGCGACCGTTCCGAGTAGAAACAATGAAATCTTGCGCATTATCCGCGAACCTTTTCGTCTTCGGTTGCCGCCCACCAGGGGGCGGGGTCGATCGAGTTTCCGTTCTTTCGGAACTCGACATACAGGGTCGGTTCGGAAAAACCGAGGGCCGACATGGCCGATATCGTAGCTCCGTTGCCCATTACCGCCACGGGTTCTCCCGCGACTACGACCTGTCCAAGATCGACGGTAATGCTTTCCATGCCGGCAAGTAAAATATGATATCCGCCGCCCGCATTAAGGATCAAGAGTTGGCCATAATTGCGGAAGGGGCCGGCGAAAACAACACGGCCGGCGCAGGGCGAATTAACCTCGGCACCCGGCCGAGTGGCTATAGATAGCCCTTTCTCGGTTCCACCGGCATCGTTGCTTGCTCCAAAGGCGCGGATTTGCTTGCCCGCGACCGGCATCGGCAACTTGCCCTTGCTGTCCGCAAAGGCCGTAAGTGCCGCGTTTCTCGCCATGGCCTCGCGCTCATTGGCTTCGGTAATTTCCTTTTCCAGTTTGGTCACAAGATCTTGAATGCTATCTGCCTGTTTCGCCAGCAAGCCGGCGCGCGAGCGCTCAGTCTCATAAGCCTTTTGATTGGCTCCAAACTCGCGCTGGCGCACTTCAATCAAGGCGGAAATCCGGCTGCGCTCGTCTTCAAGCGCAATCTGGCTTTGGCGAAGGGACTCCTGCTCGGCTGCGATATCTCGCCGCACCTGCGCGAGGTCCGAAAGATCGGCCACGAGCCTGTCGGCTTGGGCGCGCATTTCGGGCACAACGGCGCCTAACAGGATTGCGGCGCGCACGGACTTCAGGGCTTCGTCCGGCTGCAGGAGCAATGACGGCGCGGGAGATGAGCCGATCCGCTGCATGACGGCGAGGACATTGGCGAGCGCATCGCGCCGCTCGTGCAGCGAGTTGCGGATTTCCGCTTCGCGCAGGTCGAGCGGTTCCAGCTTCGCTTCCGCCGCGGTCATCTTCGCTTCCAGCGCGCGGGTGTTCGCGGCGCTGTCGACCAGCGCCTTCGAGAGCTTGGCGCGGTCGTTCTTGATCTTGTCGATCTCGGCTTTGAGCTTCGCCTCGTGCTCGCGCGAAGTCTGCAGGTCGCGGCGGAGGAGCTTCAACTCCTTTTCGCGCTCGGATTTTTGCACCGCTTGCGCGCTTGAAGGCGGCGCGGGTGTCTCGGCGGCGGCCGGGAAGGCGGCGATGAGGCTGCAAGCAAAAAGCGCGGGAAGCGTGCGAATCATGGCGGGTATTCTGCCATTTTCGCCGAACCGTTTTCGCGGCGGATTTAAGCGCGGTGGTAGGGGTGGCCGGTCAGAATCGTGGTCGCCCGGTAGATTTGTTCCGCGAGCAAAATCCGCACAATCTGGTGCGGAAAGGTCGCGGCGCCAAAGGCGAGCACGAGATCGGCGCCCTTTCGCGCGTCGGCCGGCAACCCGTCGGCGCCGCCGATCTGAAAGACCGTGGCATCCGCGCCGCCGTCGCGAAACTGCATGAGCTTCACGGCGAATTCCTCGCTCGAAAGACTTTTCCCGCGGCTGTCGAGCACAACACGGCGCGCGCCGGTGATCATCGGTTTTTGCAAGCCCGCCCATTCCTCCTGCACGCGATCAGCCGGGCGCTTTGCCGGGCATTCGGCGACTTCCATGATTTCGAGCGGGGAAAGGTGGACGGAGCGTCCCGTCAACGTCGCGCGCTCGACATAGCGGTCCAGCATCTCGCGCTCAGAGCCCGACTTCAGCCGTCCGACCGCGGTGATGCGGAGACGCACGGCTTAAGCCTGCGCCGGCGCGCGCGCCCACATCTTCTCGAGATTGTAGAAGGCGCGCACTTCGGGGCGGAAGATATGCAGGATGACGTCGCCGGCGTCGATCAGCACCCAATCGCAATTCGGCATGCCTTCGACGCGCACACGCGGCGAACCGCTCTTGTGCAAACTTTCGATGACATGATCGGCGATCGCGTTCACGTGCCGGTTGGAGCGGCCGGAAGTGACGACCATGTAATCGGCGATCGTCGACTTGTTCTGCAAGTCGATCTGGATCGTATTGAGCGCCTGATCCTCGTCGAGACGGGCGAGGATCGTATTCAGCAGCGGATTTTTCGAATGTTTCGCGGGCGCTTTTGGCGCGGCGGTTTTCGTTTTTCGGCTGGCTTTTTTGGGCGCCGCCTTCTTCGCGGGCTTTCGGCTGGTCTTTTTGGCGGCTTTCCGGCCGCCGCGGTTTTTCGGCTTTTTCGACGCTTTTTTCGCCATTCGTGGCTTCAACCTTTTCTCGATCTCGTCCTTTTGAGTTTACGCAGTGCGGTCGACGAAAGTTCCGACTTCAACCCCCGCAAAAACACCCAGGCCGGGGGGTTGAGTCGCGGAATCATTCTGGCCCTATTTTCTGTAATGCGAAACTGGCCGAAGGCAACAGCCGCGGGCGCCGCGAGCGAGGACAATTCGAACTCCGGGCGGTCGACGACCGCCAGCGCGATCTTGCGGAGCAACCCGCGCCAGCGCTCCCAGCGGTGCAAATGCGCGAGATTGTCGGCGCCGACGATGAACACGAAATCGACGCCGGGGCGGCGCTGTCGCAACCGTGTCACGGTATCGAAGGTATAACGGGTGCCGAGTTCCGCTTCGACTCCGGTGACGTCGATCCTGGGGCTGGCCGCGACCTTGCGCGCGGCGGCGATGCGCTTGTCGAGCGGCGGCAGCCTCACATTGTTCTTGAGCGGGTTGCCGGGCGTCACCAGCCACCAGACGCGATCTAAGCCGAGCTTCTTCAGCGCGAGCATGCTCGCGGCGCGATGCGCCTCGTGCGGCGGATTGAAGCTTCCGCCGAAGAGGCCGATCTTCATGCCGGGACTCGTAGGTGGCATCGGGTAACGCTGCACGATCGCCGCACGGCGCGGCGCGGGTTTGCGCGCGCGGCCGCGGACAGCGACACGCGCGCGCTTGCGCGCGGGTTTCTTCTGCCGCCGCGCGGCGGGCTTCGTCCGCCGTTTCGGCGCGGCGGCCTTCTTCGGCCTTTTCTTTTTGGCTTTCTTCATCCGGGGCGCGTCTGCCCGGTGCCGCGAATGCGGTACTTGAACGAAGTGAGCTGCTCGGCGCCGACGGGACCGCGCGCATGCAGACGGCCGGTGGCGATGCCGATCTCGCCGCCGAAGCCGAACTCCCCGCCATCGGCGAACTGCGTCGAGGCGTTATGCAGCACGATCGCGGAATCGACGCGATTGAGGAATGCCTCGGCGGCTTCCGCGTCGTCGGTGACGATCGAATCCGTATGATGGGAGCCGTAGCGGCCGATGTGATCGACCGCTGCATTGATGCCGTCGACGACGCCGACGGAAATGATCGCGTCGAGATATTCGGCCGACCAGTCGTCTTCCTTCGCCGCGACGACGCGCGAATCGATTTTCTTCGTCGCTTCGTCGCCGCGCACTTCGCAGCCGGCCTCGATCAGCATTTCGACGAGCGGCTTCAAATGCGAGCCCGCGAGCTTCTTGTCGACGAGCAATGTTTCGGCGGCACCGCAAACGCCGGTGCGGCGCATCTTGGCGTTCAGCACGATCTTCTTCGCCATATCGAGATCGGCGGGCGCGTTGACGTAAACGTGGCAGACGCCTTCGAGATGCGCGAACACCGGCACCTTGGCTTCGGCCTGCACGCGGCCGACGAGGCTCTTTCCGCCGCGCGGCACGACGACATCGACCATGCCGTCGAGGCCCGAGAGCAGCAGGCCGACCGCTGCACGGTCGCGCGTCGGCACGAGCTGGATCGCATCGGCGGGCAAGCCTTGGCTCGCGATCCCGCACGCCATCGCTTCATGGATCGCGCGGGCGGAGCGGAAACTGTCGGAGCCGCCGCGCAGGATCACGGCGTTTCCAGCCTTGAAGGCAAGCGCGCCCGCGTCGGCCGTTACATTCGGGCGCGATTCGTAAACGACCGCGATCACGCCCAAAGGCGTCCGCACCCGCTCGATCTTGAGTCCATTCGGGCGATCCCAAGCGGCGGTGACTTGCCCCACGGGGTCCGCAATTTCGGCGACGGTTTCGACGCCCTCTGCCATCGCAGCGATGCGTTTTTCGTCGAGCATCAACCGGTCGATGAAGGCGACAGCGGCACCGTTCTTCTTCGCGTCAGCGATGTCTTCGGCGTTGGCTTTGAGAATTTTCGCCGTGTCGTCACGCAAGGCCTTGGCGGCTGCGCGAAGCGCCGCCGATTTCTTCGCGGCATCGGCGAGCGCGAGCACTTTCGCGGCCGCCTTCGCGCGCGCGCCGATTTCTCGTAAAAGCGCGTTCACGTCGCCGCTCTCGGCCGTTTTTACTTTCGCATCCATCTCATTCACTTAATCATTTGCTCACTTCATTCGCCGGCCATCGCGAGGTCGTCGCGATGGATCATTTCCGAGCGGCCAGCATAGCCCAAAATGCCTTCGATGCGCTTGCTGTTTTGTCCGACGATTTTCACGGCGTTGTCGGTATCGAAAGCGATAAGGCCGCGCGCGATCTCGTGACCGTTGGGCCCGCGCACGATGACGGCATCGCCGCGCGCGAACTGGCCTTCGACCTTCACGACGCCGGCGGGCAGCAAACTCTTTCCTCGCCGGAGCGCCGCGACCGCGCCCGCGTCGATGTGAATGACGCCTTTCGCTTCCAGCGCGCCCGCGATCCATTTCTTGCGGGCGGTGACGGGAGAGGCGGGCGTGGGAAACCAGGTGCAGGGCGCGTTCGATGCGATCGCTCGCAGCGGGTGCAGCTTGCGGCCGGAAGCGATCACCATATGCGTGCCGGCGCTCGTTGCGATCTTCGCCGCTTCGATCTTGGTCCTCATGCCGCCGCGCGAAAGCTCCGAGCCCGCGTCGCCCGCCATCGCCTCGATCTCGTAAGTGATGCGGCTTACGACCGGAATGAGTTTCGCATTTGAGTTTCCACCGGGAGGAGCGTCGTAGAGCCCGTCGATATCCGAGAGAAGAATAAGCAAATCGGCGCTCGCCATCGTGGCGACGCGCGCGGCGAGGCGGTCGTTGTCGCCGTAACGAATTTCGGAGGTCGCGACGGTATCGTTTTCGTTGATGACGGGGACGGCGCCGAGATCGATCAATTTCCCGATCGTCTCGCGCGCGTTGAGATAATTCCGCCGCTGTTCGGTGTCGCCGAGCGTGAGCAGCACTTGTCCTGCTGTGAGGCCGATCTTGGCGAGGCTCTCAGCCCAGATGCGCGCGAGTGCAATCTGGCCGACGGCGGCGGCGGCCTGGCTCTCTTCCAGTTTCAACTCGCCCTTGGGGAGCTTCAGCACCGTGCGGCCGAGCGCGATTGCGCCCGAGGTCACGACGATGATCGACGCGCCGCGTTTTGCGAAATCCGACAGATCGTCAACGAGCGCGGAAAGCCATTCGGCATGCAGCGTGCCGGCCTTGCTATCGACCAGCAGCGACGAGCCGACCTTGACGACGACGCGCTTGAATTTCTTGAGATCGGGAGTTACGGCCGCCATGCGCGCGCGCCTTCTTTGGATTTTTTCTTCGACAATACGCGTTTATTTTTCGCTTCGACGAGCTTGAACAGCGCACGCAGCACTTCCTTCACGCCCTTGCCGGTTTGCGCGGAGAGAATGAGCGGATCTCTCTTCGAGGCGCGTTTCAGCTTCGCTTTCTGCGCAGCCAAATCCTTCGCTGAAACCGCGTCGGCTTTCGAGAGCGCGACGATCTCGGGTTTCTTGTCGAGTTTGTTGCCATAAGCCTTGATTTCCTTGCGCACGGTCTTCCACGCCTTGCCGGCGTCCTCGCCGGTCGCGTCGACAAGATGCAAAAGGGCGCCGCAGCGCTCGACATGACCGAGGAAGCGATCACCAAGGCCCGCGCCTTCATGCGCGCCTTCGATCAAGCCGGGAATGTCGGCGAGCACGAATTCGCGCGTGTCGACGCGTACGACACCCAGGTTCGGATGCAGCGTCGTGAAGGGATAGTCCGCAATCTTGGGTTTCGCGTGCGTGACCGACGCGAGGAAAGTGGATTTCCCCGCGTTCGGCAAACCCACGAGCCCCGCATCGGCGATCAGCTTCAGGCGAAGCCAGATCGTTTTCTCCTCGCCCGGCTGGCCGGGATTGGCGTGGCGCGGCGCGCGGTTGGTGGAAGATTTAAAGTGTGCGTTGCCGAAGCCGCCATTGCCGCCTTTCAAGAGCACCACGCGCTCGCCGACTTCCATCAACTCGGCAAGCTTCGTCTCCTGATCCTCGTCGAGAATTTCCGTGCCTGCCGGCACTTTGATGACGACATCCGCGCCGCGCGCGCCGGAGCGGTTCGAACCCATGCCGTGACCGCCGGACTTCGCCTTGAAATGCTGCTGGTAGCGGTAGTCGATCAGTGTGTTCAGCCCGTCGACGCATTCCACCACGACATTGCCGCCGCGGCCGCCGTCGCCGCCGTTCGGCCCGCCATATTCGATGAATTTCTCGCGCCGGAACGAGATGCAGCCGTTGCCGCCCGCGCCGGAGGAGACATAAATCTTGGCTTCGTCGAGAAATTTCATCTAGAGAATCCAGTATCGGGGCGAAGAGCCTTGAGGATGTCATATCGCATCCATAGGTTTTCTACGCCATGGCCTTCCCAAGCATCGTTAACCCGAAATCGAGCGTCGCCACCGGCATCGGGCTGATGCTGCTCGCCTGTTTCGTGTATTCGCTGAACGACACGCTCGGCAAATGGCTGGTCTCGACCTATTCGGTCGGCCAGCTCATGCTGATCCGCAGCGTCGCGGCGATCCTGTTGCTCGCGCCCTTCGTGATGCGCCGCGAGACCCTCAACGACTTCCGCGCGGCGCCGCGCCCGGGGCTGCAATTTCTCCGCATCGCGATTTCGTCCACCGAAAGCGCGCTGTTCTACTGGGCGGTGGTGTATCTGCCGCTCGCCGACGTCGTGACCTTCTATCTCGCGGGGCCGATTTTCGTCACGGCGTTTTCGGCTCTCTTCCTCGGTGAGAAAGTCGGCTGGCGGCGCTGGAGCGCGGTGCTCATAGGCTTCTGCGGCGTATTGATCGCGATGCGCCCGTCGGCTGCGACCTTCACACTGCCCGCGCTGATCGCGCTCACTGGCTGCATATTTTTTTCCTTCCAGATGATCGTGACGCGCACGCTGCGCGGCACGAGCGATCTCGTGCTCGTCTCCGGCCAGATGATTGGCGCACTGGTCGTCGGCGCCTTCCTCGCGCCGATCGGCTGGGTGACGCCAAACTTGCGAGACTTCGCTCTCTTGGCGCTCTTGGGCTTCGTGGTTATGTTCGCGCATGCTTCCGTCAACCGCTCGCTCATGCTGGCGCCGGCGAGCGTGGTCGTCCCTTATCAATATACGTTCATCCTGTGGGCGATCGTGTTCGGCTATCTCGTCTTCGGCGACGTGCCGGATGCATTGCTGCTCGTGGGCGCCGCCATCATCGTCGCCGCCGGCATCTTCATCCTTCGCCGCGAGCAATTGCAGCCGGTGAAGAGCGACGCGCCAATGCCGCCGCCGGGGGCGTGATCCCTGGCGCGGTTCGCGATTTAAGGAAGCGTCACGGTCGAGTTGAAGCGACGCGCGCGACCTTCGGCAGGCTGCTCTGGCCCCAGGCGCGGAGCGAGGCCCAGTTCCGCCGCTCCAGCCGAAACTGATCGGCGGGCACGGAAGCGCCGAGCGCGCGCACGCGAAAGAGCGCGACACCCGTCCATTGGAAGCCGCACTTTTCCAAGACGCGACGCGAGGCGACATTCGTCACCCGGCAGCCGGCCGCGATCTCGTCGAGCGCGGTGACGCTGAACAAATGATCGACCACGGCGCGGATGGCTTCGGTGGCGTAGCCCTGGCCCCAGAACGGCTCGCCGATCCAGTAGCCGACTTCGGGCCCGAGATCGTGCCGCTTGCCGTAGCCGCAGGTGCCGACGAACTTGCCGCTTTCGCGCTCGACGATCGCGAAGTTCCAATGGCCGGTTTCGGCCGGCAGCGAAGTGAGCCAGCGCGCGGCATCCTCAATGCTGTAAGGGTGAGGGATGAGCGCCGTCATCTCCGCGATTTTGCGATTGTTCGCGAGCGCGGCGACAGACGCCGCGTCGTCGAGACGAGGTTCGCGCAAAATCAGCCGGTCCGTTTCGAGCACGGGCGCGCTCGAAAGGTCGGGAGACGGACCGCAAGTTGTCTGACCACAAGTCATCTGCAAGGCAGACATGACGGGCTCCTTCAACGCCGAGGGGGAGACGGTTTCCCGTCTCCCCCTGCTAAAATCCGGAACCCATTTTGGGTGACGACTTTGCCGGGTTTGACGAGACCGGCGAAGTCCTCAACTTCCTTCGCCGTTTATTCTGCGGCCTCCATCGGGAGTACCGATACGAGAACGCGGTCTTTGGCTTTCGTGCGAAACTCAACTTTTCCTGGAATGAGTGCGAACAAGGTGTGGTCTTTGCCCATGCCGACATTGGCGCCGGCGTGACACTTCGTGCCGCGTTGGCGCACAATAATGTTGCCGGCGAGAACCTGCTCGCCGCCATAGCGCTTCACGCCGAGCCGGCGACCCGCTGAGTCGCGCCCGTTACGTGAGGAACCGCCTGCTTTCTTGTGTGCCATCGTTCTAAATCCTGAATCTTTCTTACACTAGTTTTGTGACCCGCGCATTACGTTATTGCGCGGCAGCCTTCTTCTCGCTTTTGGGCTTCTTCGCGGCCTTCGGCTCGCCAGCTTTTGGTTTCCCGGGGGCCCGCTTGCCGGTCGCCTGCTTCGAGGGCTGCTTGCCGTCGGTGAGGATCTCGGTGATCCGCACCATGGTGTAGTCCTGGCGATGGCCGCGCTTGCGGCGCGAATTCTGCCGGCGGCGCTTCTTGAAGGCGATGACCTTGTCGCCGCGGGTGTGCGCGAGCACTTCGGCCGCGACGAGCGCGCCCGAGACGAGCGGCGCACCGACCGACGGCTTGTCGCCGCCGAGGACGGTGACGGGGAAGGTGACGATTTCGCCGGGCTTCGCTGCGAGCTTGCCCAGTTCGATCGTTTGGTCGGCGGCGACCGTATAGTGCTTGCCGCCCTGCTTGATGACCGCGAACATCTCTCAAATCCGGTTTGTGTCGGGAGGGCCACGTTCCTGGAACAGGCCCTCAATAAAAGCGCGCGGGGCTCGCCCCGCGCTATTTCGCGGGGTTTATGACGGGGGCGGCGCGGTCTGTCAAGAAAAACGG
>Ga0157372_10003884_pt1 | contig 16058 bp, 11 predicted proteins | sample C55metaG_FD_115307 | JGI IMG/M metagenome (GOLD analysis project Ga0157372, IMG submission 115307) | Corn rhizosphere microbial communities from Kellogg Biological Station, Michigan, USA - C5-5 metaG | ecosystem: Host-associated > Plants > Roots > Rhizosphere > Soil | place: USA: Michigan... | reverse complement strand
CTCGCGCAGCCCCATGTTCTTCCACGTGGCGCCCGAGTCGGTGGACAGGTAGATGCCGTCGCCCATGACGTCGGCGTCGCGGATCGCCCACGCCTCACCGGTGCCCGCCCAGACCTGCTGCGGGTTGGACTGCGAGACGGCGAGCGCACCGATCGCCTGCACCGGCATCGAGTCGAAGACGGGACGGAAGGTGCTCCCACTGTCGCTCGACTTCCACACGCCCCCCGACGCATTGCCCACGTACCAGGTCTTCGAGTCGCCGGGCACCCCCGCCACGGCGGCGATGCGGCCCCCCGACGCGGGGCCCATCATCTCGAAGCGGAAGGGGTCGATCGGCTTCGGACGCGGGCGCGCGTTCGGACGTGCGCCCTGCTGTGCGGATGCCGGGAGCGCGCTCGCGGCGAGCGCGAGCGTGACGAGGACCGCACGGAAGGAATGAGAGCGTGGCATGTCAGGTGGCTCGTTCGTTGATCCAGACCGCCGAGACGACGGGCGGCCGCGGTGGACGCTGTCCTGGAGGAGTGGCGGGACGCTCGGCCGGCGGCGCGGGCTGGCGATTCATGCGCGCGTAGTTCGGGATGGCGATCATCGGGCTGCCGTCGGCGAAGGTCCCCTTGATCACCATCACGCCGCCCAGCAGGTCGGGACGCCATTCGGTGGTCAGCGGCGCATCGGGGGGGAGCACCTTCTCGACGTCGCCCACGTCGACCTGCTCGATGTTGTAGAGCAGGGGGCCGTAGCGGAGCGCCACCTTGCCGCGATCCGCCTCCACGGCATCGATGGCGCGGATACGCTGCACCTTCATCGGCAGCTCGAGCTCGATCGTGTCCCCCGCCTTCCACGCGCGCGAGAGCTCGGCGTAGCCGTTCGCGACGCGCGGCTTCACGCGCTTCCCGTTCACGGCGCGGATACGCTGCACCTTCATCGGCAGCTCGAGCTCGATGTGGTCCCCCGCCTTCCACGTGCGTGAGAGCACGGCGTAGCCGTGCTCGACGTGCGGCTTCACGCGCTTGCCGTTCACGGCGAGCGACAGGATGCCGTCGGCGCTCGGCGTGCTGGCGTACAGCTCGCTTACGCTGCGGTTCGGCACGCGCACGCGTACGGCGAAGCGCTTCGTCGAGGCCGGATTGACCGTGATCGCCACTTTGCCGTCCCACGGGTAATTCGTCTGCTGGACCATCTGCACCGGCGTGCCGCCCACGTCGCCGAGGTTCACCGTGCTGCCGACGAACAGGTTGACGTACACGCCGTCGTCGTGCTTGGCATAGATCCACGTCGGGAGCTGGAGCAGCGTGCGCGGGATGTTGCCCGTGCAGCAGGGCACGCCGTGCCACGAATCCCGGAGGTACCGTGCGTCGAGCGGGTTCGGGTAGTAGAACGTCAGCCCGTCCTGCGACAGCCCGCCGAGGAGCGCATTGTAGATCGTCTCCTCGTAGAGGTCGGCGAACTTCGCGTCGTGGTAGGTGAGGTTCAGCTTGTACTGGAAGAAGATCTCGCCGCATCCCGAGCACGACTCGCAGTAGGCGTCGTTGCGCAGCGAGTAGTTCGGCCCGAACCCTTCCGACGTCTCGCCGCTCGCGATGCCGCCGGTGACGTAGTACTTCCGGTTGGTGATGTTGTCCCAGAGCGACTTCACCGCGCTGCGGTAGTCGGGGTCGTGGGTCTCCATCGCCACGTCGGCCATCCCGGAGTAGCAGTACGCCGCGCGTACGGCGTGGCCCACGGCTTCATACTGTTCCTGCACCGGCAGGTGGCTCTGGTCGTACTCGGAACGTTCGCGATCGCTCGTCGCGGCGCGGTAGCGGTTGTCGAGCAGGAACTTCGCCAGGCTGATGTACTTGTCGCCCTTGCCGCGGCCGTCCTCGTCGTTGACGAAGCGGCCGAACCGCACCAGCGCCTGCTCCATCTCCTCGTGCCCGTCGTACCACGCCTTCTTGGGCGCGGGGCCGATGTTGTCGTACCAGCAGTCGGCGAGCTTCTTCGCCGCGTTGTAGAGCCGCGCGTCCTTCTTGCCGGTCATGCCGTAATGCACGATGGCCGACTCCAGGAAGTAGCCGGCGGTGTAGCCCTCATGGTCGCCGCGCCGCGTCCAGTGCAGGAAGGGCCCCGGGTTCTGGTTGCCGCCGCGGTTGCTCACGCGAGGCAGGGTGAACGCCGTCTGCATGTAGCCGTCGGGCTCCTGCGCCGCGAGGATGATCGGGATCCACCGGTCCAGCGTCTCGCGCATGCGGTCCTGCGCCTTGATGATCTCCGGATCGCCCTTCGGATCCACCATCAGCGCGATGCTCATCGCCTCCACGCAGTTGTGCACGTACGCGTTGGCGAACACGTAGCCCTTGTGCGGTCCGTGCGGCTCACCGCGCAGCGCCTTTCCCGCCTCGATGAAGTTGTCGATCCCGCCGACGGGAATGTCCGTCCGCTCCAGCATGTCGATGCAGTGCGGGATCCACGCGCTGATGAGCGCCTTCGCGCGGTCGTTCCACAGTGCGCTGTCGATGGAGTAGCTCGTCGTGTGCACGACGCCGAGCTGGCGGGCCGGCGGGGGCAGCTCGGCTTTCACCGTCAGCGTCGACGACGCCGTGGTCTCGCCGTTGTCGGCTTGCAGCTCGAGGACGTAGGTGCCCGGCGAGGTGAAGGTGGCCGTCGTCTGGAGCGCCGTCGGATCGGCGAACGTCACGCGTCCCGGTCCCGACTTCCGGCGCCAGCGCACTTTCGGTGCAGGGCCGGTGGGGACGACCGCGGTGGAGTCGGCGTTCCTCGGCCGCCAGCGCCCCGGATGGGGCGCCTCGCCGTAGCCAGCCCACCCGCGAAGGTAGGTCTTTCCCGGCAGCACGACGACGCGATCCACCCCCGCCTCGCCAGCGACGGGAGCGCCCGTGCCGCTCGGCCGCGCCGACCGCGACGCGCTGGCAGCGAGCGCCGCGTCGGGAAAGATCATGGTGTCGAGCACGGGGCTCAGGATGGCTGCCGCGACGGCGGCCTTGCCCACCGTGCCGAGCATCTGGCGGCGGCTGACGCGAGTGGGTTCGTGATCGGACATGGGTGCCTCAGCGGAGGGAGAAACGTCGGCTGGTGGGCTTTGGATACAGTATACGACCAGATCGAGCCCTGGCGGAAGAGCGGACGTCGCCGCCGCCCGCTCAGGGGAGCGGCCGCGCCTTCGCGTCGACGAGGGCTCCCACCAGCCAGAACGCCCCGCCATCGAACCAGAAGATCGCCGACTGCTCGAACCGCCTCGCGATCGCGACGACGTCGTCGCGCTCCAGCCAGACCGCGAACCCGCGCTCGCGATGGGCGCCGTCGGGGGACGAACCGGTCACCGCGCGATGGGTGAAGCCCTGCTCGCCCAGATAGCGCTCCAGCGCACCGTGCCGCTGGTCGTTCGACGCCGGCGCCACCGGCGCCCCGGCGGGGTTGGCCGCGGTGACGATACCGAAGCTGGCCACGGGACCGAGCGTGGCCAGCGCGCGCCGCGCCGTCTCACCGATCGGTTCGCGAAGGTCCACCCGCAGCGGCGGACCTTCGCGCTCGATCTCGATGATGGTCTCGGCGTAGTTCGACCACGCGGGATCATCGGCGGGCGTCAGCGGTGGCTTGGGCATCGAGTGCGGCAGGATGGAATGAAGTCGTTGGCGACCGAAGCGATGGTCCCGGCGATGCGCGGCCTCGGTCAGGGCGCTCGATCAAGCTACGGCACCGGCGCCCGCGCCTTGTCATCCGGCAGCCGGTGGACCATCCGCACGGCATCGGGTACTATGGAATGTCATGCCTCCTTTCCTTTCGCTCCCCGTCCTCTCCGCGGCCGTTCTTTCGCTCGCGCTCGCCACCCCTTCGCGCGCGCAATCGCTGCGCGGCTCACAATCGTCCATCGACCGCATGTATCACCACGCGCTCGCCGAGGACCTTCCGTTCTACGAGACGCCCGCCGGCGTCCGGAACGCCGTCGCCAATGGCCGGCTCGTGAAGCTCTCCGCCGATGCCGCGATGACGCTGCACGACGTGGGCTACCCCTACGTGCGTCCGTCCACGCGAATGTTCGTCGACCGGCTGTCGCAGCAGTACAAGGACGTCTGCGGCGAACCGCTCATGGTCACGAGTGCGGTGCGCCCCGCGAGGCGGCAGCCGGCCAACAGCACCGAGCGCTCCGTGCACCCCACCGGCATGGCGGTGGACCTGCGCAAGCCGCGCAAGCCGAAGTGTCTCCGCTGGCTGCGCTCCACGCTGCTGGACCTCGAGGGCGCGAACGTGCTCGAAGCCACCGAGGAGCATTCGCCGGCGCACTTCCACGTCGCTGTCTTCCCCACGCAGTACACGCGCTACGCCACCTCGCGCGCGAAGGCCGAATCTGGGACACAGCTCGCGTCGCACAGCGCCGGCACCACCACCTACAAGGTGCATCAGGGCGACACGCTCTGGGACATCGCCCGCGAGCATCGCACCACAGTGGACGCCATCCTCAGCGCGAACGACCTCTCGGGCGACATCATTCAGCCGGGCCAGGAGCTGAAGATTCCGTCGGGCGACTGAGCGCGGGCCAGCGCATCGATCTTGCGGTGCATGTGTGATGAATGTGCCTGAGAGGGACGGTGCCCCGGTAATCATCTCCGCACAGGTGCCACATGCGTTCGAATACCCCGCGATGCCAGCTCATCACCGTCAGCCGGGAGTTCGGCGCCGGCGGCAGTGATCTCGCGCAAGCGCTCGGCGAACAGCTCGGATGGCCCGTGCTCGATCACGACATCATCCATCGCGTCGCCGAACGGCTGCGCATGGACGACGAGACCGTCGAGCACTTCGACGAACATCCGCCGTCGCTCCTTGCGCGCATCGCGACCGTCCTCATCATCCCGCAGCCCGACCTGTTCTCCTTTCCCCCGTCGGTCGACGTGCCCAGCCACGACCGGATCGCCGCCACCACGACGGAGGCGATCCGGGCCGCGGCGGAGAACCCCCCGCTCATCATCGTCGGACACGGCGCGCAATGCATCCTCGCCGGCCGCACCGACGTGCTGCACGTCCGCGCCATCGCTCCGCTGGGTGACCGGATCCGGCGCATCGCCTCCCGGCTGAACGTGGATCCGGCGTTCGCCGCCAACCTCCTCCGCCGCGCCGACGGGGACCGTCAGGCATACGTGCAGCGCTACTTCCACGCCGACTGGCACAGCGAGCACCTGTACGACGTCCGGATCAACACCGCTCGCGTGCCCGTGGAGGAGGCGGCGACGATGATCGTCGAGCTGGTCCGGCTCCGCGAGCGCGGCGGCGTCGAGCGTGACTCGAGCGATGTGCTCCGTCTCGATCCCTCCAGCAGCGCATGACCGCGCCGGCGACGGCCGGCGACAATCACAAGTGGATCATCGCCGGCACGGTGCTCACCGGCACCATCATGGCCGTTCTCGACTCGAGCATCGTCAACGTCGCGCTCCCCGACATGTCCGGCACCCTCGGTGCGACGATCGAGGAGATCACGTGGGTGGTCACGTCGTACATCCTCGCCCAGGTGATCGTCATGCCGATCACCGGACTGCTCGCCTCGCGTTTCGGCCGCAAGCGCTTCTACATGTCGAGCGTCGTGCTGTTCACCAGCGCCTCGATGGCATGCGGACTCGCGCACAGCCTGGGCATGATGGTCGTCTTCCGCGTGCTTCAGGGCTTTGGCGGCGGCGTGCTGCTCACGGTGTCGCAGGCCATCCTGCGCGAGAGCTTTCCCCCCGAGGAACAGGGCATGGCGATGGGCCTCTACGGACTCGGCGCGGTGCTCGCGCCGGCGTTCGGCCCCACGCTCGGCGGCTGGCTCACCGACCAGTACTCGTGGCCGTGGATCTTCTACATCAATGTGCCCATCGGCGTGCTGAACCTCGTTCTCGTGTCGCGGTTCATCGAGGATCCGCCTTATCTCGTTCGGGAGAAAGGCTACATCGACTGGCCGGGCCTCGGTCTCCTCGTCGTCGGCCTCGGCTCGCTGCAGCTCATGCTCGAGGAGGGCGAGAAGAACGACTGGTTCCAGTCGTCGTTCATCGTGCGTCTCGGCGCCCTCGCGGCCGTGGGTTTGATGCTGTTCGTCTGGCGTGAGCTGACCACCGAGCGGCCCGCCGTGAACCTGCGCATCCTGCGCAATCTCTCGTTCAGCTCCGCGACTGCGCTTGGCGGCGTGCTCGGACTCGCGCTGAACGGCAGCCTGTTCCTGCTCCCGGTCTTCCTGCAGAATCTCATCGGCTTCAACGCCATGCAGTCGGGCATCACGATGATGCCGCGCAGTCTCGCCATGGCCGTCCTGATGCCCATTGGTGGACGGTTCTACAACCGCCTCGGTCCGCGCGTGCTCGTCGGCAGCGGTCTGCTCATCTGCGGCGTCGGCTTCTATACGATGTCCGATCTCACCACCGCGGTGGGCTTCTGGGATCTCTTCTGGCCGCAGCTCTGGCAGGGCGTCGGCTTCAGCCTGATCTTCGTCGCGCTCAGCACGGCGGCGCTGTCCACCATCCCGAAGCCGCGCATGACGGCGGCCACCGGGTTGTACAACGTGGTGCGCCAGGTGATGGGGAGTGTCGGCATCGCCGTCGCCGCTACCACGTTGAGCTCGAGCACGTCGCGCTACTGGGCCGTGCTGTCGGAAGACGCGGGATGGTCACGCGTGGCGCGGCAGCGATTGCAGTCGCTGACTGCGGGGATGATCGGCAAAGGCGCGGACGCCATCACGGCAAAGGCCGAGGCCCTGCGCATCATGGACGGCATCATCACTCGACAGGCAGCGGTGCTGGCGTACAACCACGTATTCGTGCTCGTGGCGGCGCTGTTCGTGATCGGCTTTCCGCTGGTGTTCCTGCTGCGCAGAGGGGAGCCGGGCGCCGAGGTGGAGATCGCAGTGGAGTGAGCGGAGTCATTGGTGACTCGCGTCACCACGACAGCGTGACAATGCAAACGTCTCGCGACGGCACCCATCTTCCATACTTCGGGGTAGAAGTTCGCGAGCCGCGCTCCTCTGCGCGCGCACGATTCAACGCTGCCGCCCTCGATGAGCGACACCTCCGATAGTCCAGCTGAATCCACGCCGCCGCGCTGGCGGACGAACTCAGGCAAGTGGCCCGTGCAATCGTCCCCGGCGCGGCGGGATCCCGCTTCCGTCACCGGCAAGCGCCGCCGGCTCGAGCGTCCATCAAGTCATCCCGTTGCGCCGGTCACCGTGCTCGTTCCCGCCTACAACGAAGCGGCGAGCGTCGGCGACACCATACGCAGCCTCCAGTCGCAGACGCTTCCTGCCGCCGAGATCATCGTCATCGACGACTGCTCCACCGACGATACGGCGTCCGTCGCGCGCGCGCTCGGCGTGCGCGTCATGCGACCACCGAAGAACACCGGCTCCAAGGCCGGCGCGCAGAACTACGCGCTGCAGTTCGTCGACACACCGTTCACGATGGCGATCGACGCCGACACTTCGCTCGCGCCGGACGCGCTCGAGAAGCTGATGAAGCCGCTCGAGGATGCATCCGTCGCCGCCGCGTGCGGCTTCGTCATCCCGCGCCACGTGCGCACGATCTGGGAGCGCGGCCGCTACGTGGAGTACCTGTTCGCCTTCACGTTCTACAAGCAGGTGCAGGACTTCTACGGCAAGCCGCTCATCTCGTCCGGCTGCTTTTCGGCGTATCGCACCGACGTCCTGCGCGCCCACGGCGGGTGGAACACGCGCACGCTCGCCGAGGACATGGATCTGACCTGGAGCTTCTACCAGTCGGGGCAGCGCGTGCGCTTCGTGCCGGAGGCCGTCTGCTATCCCATCGAGCCGCACGATTACGAGTTCCTCGGCAAGCAGCTCAAGCGCTGGTCGCACGGGTTCGTGCAGAACGTCGTGCTGCACTGGCGTGGCCTCGTGCATGTGCCCTATCTGCGCTCCGCGGTGGCCGTGTCGCTCTGGGACGCGACGCTCGCCGCGCTGGTCTACCTGTTCCTCCTGCCGCTCCTCGCACTCGGATTCCGCAACCCGTGGCTGCTCCTCGGTTACGTGATCGACGCGCCGGCCGTCGCGGTACCGGTGCTCGCCGGCGCGATTCCGCGCCGCGAGGGGATGAAGGCGCTGGCGAGCATTCCTGCGTTTCTCGTGCTGCGCACGGTGAACGCCCTGTTCTTCCTGCGGGCCGCGTGGATGGAGCTCGTGCTCCGGAAATCGTTCCGCACCTATGAAAAGGGACATTAGATGACGGCTGGGCTTCCCGGTGTCGGCATTGGCGGCATCTTCTACCTCGCGTCGGCGATCATGATGCCGGTGCGCTCGTTGTATGCGGTGTTCACCGGCCGCGCACACGAGGCACGCTGGCGCGTCGCACTGCAGCAGGCGGCTATTGCCGGTGGCATCCTCGGCGCACTCTGGCTCACCGGCCTCGCGCTCGGCTGGATCATCGCGACGGTATTTCCACACTCCACGATCGCTGGTGTGACTGGCGCAGCGCCGTCGCACGTGCGAAGCGTCGTGCGGACGAGCGCGCTCCTGCTCTCGTTCGGAACGCTCGCCGCGGTGCTGCTGTTCGTGCAGCTGCTGCGCGCCGTGCTCCCCGTGCGCCCCACCGAGCAGGGCGCCGGTGGCCAGCCGCGCCGCGCCGCGCGCACAGCCGCCTGAGGACCGGCCGATGTATCATCACGCGACCCTGAAGTGGTTCACGCCGCTCGCCGCGCTCGTGCTCGCGTCGGCGGTTCTGCAGCCGCTGCCTGCGCGCGCCCAGGACGCGTCGGAAACCGTCGGCGATTCCACCGGGCGTAGCATGCAGATGAATCGCGCCCGGACGCTCGCGCGCGCTCAGCGCACCGACGAATCGATCGCCGCCTACCAGCGCTGGCTCGCCCGCACCCCCGACGACGCCGAGGCGTGGCGCGAGCTCGCGGCGCAGCAGCACCGCGCCGGCCGGTACGACGAGGAGATCGCCTCGCTGCAGCACGCGGCGGTGGCCGATGGCTCGGCAACAGCGAAGCGCGACGCGGTGCGCGGCATCGAGCGCGCGCATCGCGTGGCGCAGGGCACCATCGAGCCGCACCTCGTCGGCAGTCGCGACTCCGACGGCCTCGTCACGATGGGCGCCGGTCTCACCGTGACGAGCCCCCTGCTCGGCCGCGCGCGAGTGAATGCCGCGACGTCAGCCGGCAGCGCCGGCGATGGGAGTGCCTCGCGCGCCAGCCAGGACTTCACTCTGGGCGTGGAATATCGTCCGCTCGCGCAGCTCCGCTTGCAGCTCGCTGGCGGAGTCGCACGGGCCGACCGATCGTTCATCGACACGATCGCCACGGCACCTACGACGCCGACTTCGCCGGGACCGGGCCGCGGTCGCGCGCTGCCGATCGGCGTGCCGCCGACCGCCGGCTCCGCCACCATGGAGAGCTTCCCGATTGGCAGCGCGCGGCTCGTGTGGCGGAAGCCGGGCAACGCGATTTCCGTCGACGCTCGCGCCAGTCGCCAGCTCCTCGATGCCTCGCCCTACCTCGTGGCGCAGGGCGCGCTGCGGGACGAGGCCAGTCTCTCCCTCGACCTGCGACTCCTCGGACCGATCCGACTACGCGGCTTCAGCAAGCTTGGCAGCGTCCACAACGCCGACGAGTCGAACGGGCGGCAGATCTACGGCGGCGCGCTCGTATTCGCGCCCGCTGCGTACGAGATCTCCCTGCGCACGCAGACCATGCGCTACGACACCGCCACCGCACTCGCTTACTTCTCGCCGCGCCGCGTGCAGACGGCGGAGCTGGGGACGTATTTCGAGCGCGAGACCGATCGTGGCATTGCCATCGCCATGGATCTCGGTGGTGGCGTGCAACAGGTCACCGAGTGGTCGTCACCGGCGTCCGCATGGTCTCCCACCGTGCACGCCTGGACGCAGATCCTCGTTCCTCTGAACAACGTGTTCGCGCTCGGCACGGAGATCGAAGCGTACGACTCGCGGGTCGGCAGTGACGTGCGATCGCCGACCCTGCCGGCATCGCGCTGGCGCTACGCGTCGGTCAACCTCTCCTTGCGCGTGAAGTACTGAAACGACAGGAGCCACCCATGCACGAACGCATGGGGTGGCTCCTGCTGCGACGTCCCTCAGCAGCGCGGGACCGTCACGGCCTGCGACGGCGCCGTCAGCTCACCGAGCCCGTTGCGCTTGCGCACCACGTTGAACTCGCCGAGGTCGCGTGCGACGACCTGACGCCAGCGCGCTGCGACCGCCTGCAGTTCGCCGCAGGTCTTCCGATACGCCGCCAGCATCGCTGGCGATGGTGCCATGTCGGCGTTGTCCTGTGCGTTAAGCTGCGACACCAGCGCATTGCTCACCCCCCTGAACGTTGGCGGAGGAGTCGTGCCGGGCCGCGTGCGGCCGGCGCGCTGGATGTCCAGGCCGCCGATGCTGTCCAGCCTGGCGCCGAACAGCGTGCCGGCGCTCGCCAGCTCCGCTGCCGTTCCCGCACGCGTCAGGTCACCGATGTTCCCGCGCAGCGCGGCGACCTGCTCGTAGCCCTGCCACGCGCTGCGCAGGCCGTCCATGATGTTCATCTGCAGCGCGTGCTGTGCACGCAGTCCGGCCGCCGTGGCCGGAGAGCGCGGATCGGGCCGCACCGTGACCGTGCGACGCCAGGAGCGACCATTCACGTTCAGCGTCAGCGTGTACTCGCCGGGCAGCGCGACCGGCCCCTCGGGGGAGGGCGGCGTCAGTCCGGGGTTGGCGTTGATCTCGAAGGTGTGCGCGAACGCCGGCGGCGAATCGTAGCGGAGATCCCAGTTCATCCGGTTGTCGCCGACGCTCGTCGGCAGGGGCCGTTGCACGGCGAGCCAGAAGCTGGGTTCCGGCGGATGCGCCGCCTCGGCAACGGGTGTCATCGCCTCGCTCGAATAGTGCCGCACCCGGTTGCCCGCCGCATCGGTGACGTCGAGCGTCACGACGCTCCCGGGCGCCGACGCCAGCCAGTAGTCGACGATCACGCCGTCGGGCGGGTTGAGCGCATGCGGCACTTCGGGCGGGAATGGCGTGTCGTAGTTCACGTTGCGCCGCAGCCGGTACGCGTCGCCGGGCTGGAACAGATGCGCCGCTTCCGACGCCACCGTCGGCGCGAGCTGCCGCAGCATCGAGTAGTCGTCCAGCACCCAGAGGCCGCGCCCGTACGTGCCGACCACGAGATCGTTCCCCTTGATCGTGATGTCGCGGTACGACGTCACGGGCAGGTTCTGCATCAGCGACTGCCAGTGATCGCCATCGTCGAACGAGACGAACATGCCGCTCTCCGTGCCAGCGAACAGCAGTCCCTTCTTCTTCGTATCGGCGCGGATCACGCGTGCGAAGCTGCCGCTCGCCTGTCCGGTCGGCAGGCCGTTCACGATCTTCGTCCAGGTCTTCCCGAAGTCGCGCGTGCGGTAGAGGTACGGCGCGTAGTCACCGGCGCGGTTGTACGACACCGCGGCGTACGCCGCACCCGCGTCCTGGTGCGAGGCGTCGATCGTCAGGATCTCGGCGCGCGCCGGATCGGGCAGGCCGGCAATGCTGACGTCCGACCACGACTTTCCGTAGTTGCGCGTCAGCGCGATGCGCCCGTTCGTCGTCGACGCCCAGATCTCGCCCGGCGCCACGGTGGACGGCGAGATGGACTCGATCGCGGGGCGACGTCCATTCGTCGGCGCGCTCGACGCAGAGTCGGCGCCCGCGGTCACCGTGAGGTCGGGGCTCATCGTCGTCCAGTGCGCACCGCCATCCGTGGTGGAGACGACATTCTGAAAGCCGACGATGAGCTGGTGCTGGTTCCACGGCGCCCAGACTTCCGGCTGTGACTGCCCAGCCCGCAGCTTCGAGTCGGGATCGATCGCCGGGCTCACGTTGATCCACTGCTCGCCCGGGTGGCTGATCTTGATGATTCCGTAGCCGGTGTTGTAGGCGATGTTCGTATCGAGCGGATCAGCGACGATGGTGCCCCACTCCCATCCGTTCACTGGCCGCCAATCGAGCGGCGTGATCTCGCCGAGGTCGCCGCGGCTCTTCGTTCGGATCGCCCCCGCGTCCTGCTGCGTGGCGTAGACCCAGTACGGAAACGAGTTGTCGGTGGAGATGTGGTACACCTGCTCCGTGGACTGGTTGTACCACGGACTCCACGTCTCCCCGCCGTCGAGCGTCACGGTGGCGCCCTGATCGAGGCCGAGGAAGATGCGCTTGCCGTTGGTGGGATCGATCCACATCTGCTGCGGGTCGTCGCCGCCCGGTGCGCCCTTGAAGCCGGTGAACGTGTTGCCGCCGTCGCTGGACTTGTAGCTCGACGTGTTGATCGTGTAGACGATGTCCGGATTCTGCGGGTCCACGTACACGCCGCAGTTGTAGCCGCCCTGGCCATTGCGGATGCGCTCGTCGTTCGCCGCCATCTGCCGCCACGTGGTTCCACCGTCGTCGGAGCGGTAGAAGCCGAAGTTGCCGATCAGGAAGACGCGCTGCGCATTGGTGTTCATCGCCACCGCCACCGAAGTGCGGCCCGCCAGACGTGGGAGGCCGCCTCCGGTGATCTCGTGCCACGTCACACCTTCGTCGGTGGACTTGTAGAGCGCGGTGCCCGTCTGCCCGCCGAACGAGCTCCCGCCGCCGGCGGGCGCGATGTAGTGATTCACCGTCGTCGCGAAGATCACCGTTGGAACGTCGTTGGCGCGCGCGAGCTTCTGGATCCCCGTCTCGTCGTTGACGTACAGCGTCTTCGTCCACGTCGTGCCGCCGTCGGTGCTGCGGAACACGCCGCGCACGTCGCTCCTGTGATGGAGATCGCCCTGCGCGGCGATCATCACGAGGTTCGGGTCGCGCGGATCGACGAGGATGCTCGGGATCTGCTTCGTGGCGTCGAGTCCGAGGTGATGCCACGTCTGCCCGGCATCGGACGACCGGTACACGCCGTCGCCTTCATTGATCGCACCACCGGTGACGAGGTCGCCCATGCCGACGTAGATCACGTTCGGATCCGACGGAGCGACTTCCACCGCGCCCACCGATGAGGCGCTGCGTACCGAGTCGAAGATCGGGAACCAGGTCGTGCCGGCGCTGGTGGTCTTCCACACCCCGGCTCCCGGGTAGCCAGCGTAGAACACCCCGGGTTGGCCGATCACTCCCGTCACCGCCGCCACCCGGCCGCCGCGGAAGGGACCAAGGTTCCGCCATTGCAGGCCGGCGTACAGGCGCGGGTCCACCACGTCGTCCGCGCGCGGCGGCGTGAGCGGGTGCAGGGGAACCATGCCGGCGAATACGACCCCCGTGGCGAGCGACCACGGGCGAAGGAACGACCACGTCATGTGGACCATCCTCTGGTAGTAGGAATGGTGGGACGGTGAACATGGTCGCGAGCCCTGCGCCGAGCAATGGCTCAACCATGTATCCGGTCGCGCATTGCCGCGGGCGCGGCCGGGCCGCAGTATCAGTCATGCGCCTGCACCGTATCGTCGCGGCCCTCGCGACCGGCATCTTCCTCGGCTGCTCGACCGTGCACACGGCGCCAGCGCCGACGTCATCCCAGCCGCCGGCGGTCATTCCACATTCACGGTGGCAGGCCAGCTCGCCTCTCGGCTACGCGGCTGACGCGATGCGCCGCAACGAGCCCGTCGGGGGAACGCTCGCCTTTCGCGATCTGTCCATCACGGTGCTCGGCACCTCGTCCGATTCGTCCAGCGCCGCGAGTGGTGCATCGGCGCGCGATGCAGTGCGTCTCCGCCTGCGTGCCGGCAACACGACGGACGAGCGCACCGCGCACGAGGGCGAGGCATTCAACTGGAACGGCTATCACGTCGCCGTCGTCGCCATCTATGGAAAGGGTGAGCTCGGCGGAGGCCTCGTGGCGCTCGAGGCGGCAACGCTCTCCTCGGTGCCGCCCGTGGTCGCGAGCTCCGACGTAGCGGGGGGCGCCGACCTGCGCCTGCGCGTGCCGCAGCGCATCACGAGCATCACGCTGCACCACGAGGGAAGCGCCAAGCCGCTGCGTCCCGAAGACGATCCCGTCGCCGGCCTTCGCGCGCTGCAGTCGTGGGGCGAGCGAGACCGCAACTGGTGGGACGTGCCTTACCATTACCTCATCGACCTCGATGGCCACGTCTACGAAGGGCGCGATTGGCACTACATGGGCGAGACCAACACGACGTACGATCCGTCAGGTCACCTGCTGATCAGCATCCTCGGCAACTACAATCTTCAGGAGCCGACACCGGCCCAGCTCGACGCCATCGCCGACGTTATGGCGTGGGCGGTGCAGAAGTTCGACGTCCCGCTCGACAGCATTCGGGGGCACTACCAGTATGCGCAGACCGACTGCCCGGGGAAGAACCTGCGGAAGTACCTCGAGGACGGGACGTTCAGGCGGATGGTGGTGGAACGATTGAACAAGGAGCATTGATGCGCACGTTGGTCAGGCGCCTTCGCGGCGCGGTCGGGATCGGGCTCGCGTGGGGGCTGGCGTGGCTCGGCGCCGGACTCGTCCTGCTCGCGATCGTCGGCCCGAACGCAGCCGACGTCCCCTTCCCGCTCTTCTTCGGCTTTCTCGGCTTCATCGCCGGGATGATCTTCGCCGGCATCCTTGGCCTCGCCGAAGGCCGCCGTCGATTCGACCAGATGTCCTTGCCGCGGTTCGCCGGCTGGGGCGCGGTGGGCGGCCTGCTGCTCTCCGGTGTGATGGCGCTCGCCATCGGCGCCGAATCGATTCCCGTGCTTGGCTCCATCTTCGCCCTCGCCGGCGCCGCCTGCGCGAGTGGATCCCTGGCGCTGGCCAGACGAGCGAGCTCGCGCGGCGAGCTCGGCGCCGGCATGGACGGACCGGCGCTCCGCGACGGCGCCGCGCGAGAACTGCTCGAACGGCGCGAGTGATCCGCCGGTGCACTGCTCCTCCGCTCCATCGCTGCTGACCTTGCGCTCGCTCACCTTCGTCGCGCTCGTTCCGCTGTTCGCCGCGTGCGCCTCATCCGCCCGGGTGATGTCGCCGCGTGCAGGCGTCGCTCCGGCCGACGCGCCTTCGTCGCTCGAAGTCCACGTCGTTCACGCCACGTCGAATCCGATCCTCTCCGACGGTGCCGACTACACCACCGATCCCGCCCCCCTCGTCGCCAACGGCAAGCTCTACATCATCACCGGGCGCGACACCGCCAGCGTCGGCGTCAACGACTTCATGATGCCCGAGTGGCAGATGCTCGTGACGAGCGACGACCCGATGGCCGGCCACTGGCTGCACTACCCGCACTTCCTCAAGCCCGACGAGGTCTTCAAGTGGGCGGCGCCAGGCCGGGCCTATGCCGCGCAGATCGTGCGAGGGCCGGACGGCAGGTTCTACCTCTACGCACCCGTCGTGTACGCCGCCGCGACGACGCGCGACAAGTTCGCCATCGGCGTCGCCGTCGCCGACACGCCACTCGGCCCGTGGACGGACGCACACCCCGCCGGCCCGGTCGTGTCGCAGTCGTATCCCGTCGCCAACAACATCCAGAACATCGACCCGACGGTGCTCGTCGACGACGACGGGCGCGTCTACTTGTACTGGGGAACGTTCGGCCGCCTGAAGGGCGTCGAGCTCGCGCGCGACATGGTGACCTTCAAGGGAATGCCGGTGGACGTGCACACCCTGAACGGTTTCTTCGAGGCGTCGTGGCTGTTCAAGCGCAACGGCACCTACTACATGGCGTACGCCGCGAACACGGCTGGCCCGACTTCCGATTGCACGGAAGCCGTCTACTACGCGTGCATCGCCTACGGCACGTCGCCATCACCGCTCGGCCCCTGGACCTACCGTGGCGTGATCCTCGATCCGGTCTCGTCCACCACCTCGCACCCCGGAATCGTCGAGTACCAGGGGAAGTGGTACATCACCTATCACACCGCCGACGCGAAGAACGGCGGGCACTTTCGCCGCTCGGTCGCGATCGATCGGCTCGAGTGGGACGACAGCGTGAGCCCGGCGCGCATCCGCAAGGTCATCCCGACCGGTGGCCCTCCCCCTGACACGACGCCGATCTCGAACATCGCGTCCTACGCTCGCATCGCGGCGTCCAACATGCCGGTGCCGGTGCAGTACTGGCTGCGCGCGGTGAACGACGGCAAGGTCCG
>Ga0157372_10003882_pt1 | contig 16063 bp, 15 predicted proteins | sample C55metaG_FD_115307 | JGI IMG/M metagenome (GOLD analysis project Ga0157372, IMG submission 115307) | Corn rhizosphere microbial communities from Kellogg Biological Station, Michigan, USA - C5-5 metaG | ecosystem: Host-associated > Plants > Roots > Rhizosphere > Soil | place: USA: Michigan... | reverse complement strand
GTTCTCCAACTCCCCTTTCAAAACGGTCAAGACCAAAAACCAACGAATTCTTTGTTATGCGTGGTGAATAATCCAGGTAAGGTCCAGCCCCGGCTGAAGTCGTCGGCTTCCACCGCACGCAAATATCTCGCTACGTCTCGATGGCAACATGGCACACGCGTCCAACGATCATTTCTGCGGGATCGTGTCCTTCGAGCGGAAGAACGCTCACAGGATGTAGCTGGTTATGAGGCCGCAGCACGAGGTGGTCACCATCACGTTCCACATATTTGATCGTGCAGCCTCGACTTTTGCGCACCGCGTAAATGTTTGCCTCATTGCGGCGGTACGGCTGCAGCAGGTTGTAATGGCGATCGATGAGCACCGTCGCTCCGGGCAGCAGGCGCGGATACATGCTGCTGGCTTCATGCGCATCGATCTTCGTCAGTACAAAGCGTTGCCAGCTTTCACGTCCTTTGGACGGAGCAGGGCGTAAACGCTTCAGAAATGATTTTTTGAACTTGAGAATGTCGCGGATTGAGTCACGCTGAATTGTCCGTTGCGTTGCCGCGACTGCCGCATCGGCGAGCACAACGTTCTCAAAATTGCCCTCACCCGCAGGAATGCTGCTCGCGCGGCGATTCAGTTCATCGCGATTCAGAAGATCGAATACGGAGAGATTCTGGGCGGCAAGTATTCGATCCATTCCTTCCAGACTGAGCGACCGTTTGCGATTCAGGAAGTTCGAGATGTAAGCCTGCTCGAAGCTAGTCTGTTTTGCGAGCCCCAGCCCCGTGAGCTTCTTCGCCCGAATTCTCTCCCACAACACGCGGCGAAGCTCTTCTTGCAAGGTAGTGGCATTCACACGGGGAGTATATCATTGAGATATACGCCATAAGCTTTAGAACACCCAAGGCACAGCCGCGACTCGATTCTCTGCAGACCAGTCGAAGCCCTTGGACTCTGCTTTAACGTCGAGCACTTGGTATTCCCTCACCGCGAAGCTGAGAGCGACTCTGCTGTTTGGCTGATACTCCTCGACTCTGAAGACAAACAATCCACGGAGGTCGCGTTTGTCAATCAGTACTGCGTAAGTGTGGTGCGGTTGCACGCGTGCAGTTTGCGCAAACTTTGAATAGAGCTCAAAGGAATGGACCCGCTTAAAGTTAAATGCTCGTGAGCTGCTGACCTCGTCCATCGGAACATCTCCCAGATCTGCAACGAGGGACATGTCATCGCCTGCAGTAGAGCCTTCGAAATAGTCTTCGGATCTACAGGCGCCGTTGAATAGCAAGTCGGGAGAGTTTCTTTCGCGGGAGTACCAGGAGAGGAAAAGCGCCGTTCCTGCATATCCCTGGCGAAAAGCGGCCTCCGACCGGCAACCATAGCTCGGCGACAAGTCCACGGTCTTGATCACGTTCAGCTCAGGAAGTCCGAAATCATGCTTTTGTTGGGTAGAAGCGATGGTGCTCAGAATGAGCAGCGAAGCAAGCACAAGAACAGCTTTCATGCTGACCTCCGATATTTAGGAGGAATGAAATTATACGACTGGCGAACAGGGAGCCTCGCGTTTCAGCGCGCAGTAAACTGACTTGATGCCGGAACTTCCCGAAGTCGAAACTATCGCGCGCGGACTCGATAAACGCGTTCGCGGGGATGTGATCGAATCGGTTTGGTTGGGCACTCATCCCGAGCCATTGAAGTCGACGGCGCAGGAAATCGCTTCCGCGCTAACTCGTTCCCGCATTGCTCAGGTGCGCCGCGTGGGCAAGCACATCGTCTTCGATCTCGAAACTGTACAATCCCATAATGGGAATGCAAAGAAGCAATGGATTGTCCACCTCGGCATGACTGGACGAATGCTGGTTGCCTCTCCTGAAGAAGAAACGCCAAAGCACATGCACGCCGTCGCGTCGCTCGCCTCCGGACGCGAGCTGCGCTTCGTCGATCCCCGGCGCTTTGGGCGTCTCAGCGTTGTTTCCGAATCGGCATTTACAGGATCGGGAACCGAGCCTCTCACCATCGGAGTAGAAGAATTCGCAAAACTATTCCGCCGACGCAAGACTCCCATCAAAGCTGCCTTGCTCAACCAGAAGCTGCTGCACGGGGTAGGAAACATCTATGCCGATGAGTCGCTCTTTCGCGCCGGCATTCGCCCGCGTCGACAAGCGGGAAGGCTGACGCGCGATGAGTTAGTCCACCTTCAAAAAGCGGTGAAAGAAGTATTGAAAGAGGCGATCAAGCTCGGCGGATCATCTGTTTCCGATTACGTAAATGCAGAGGGAGAAGAAGGCTTCTTCCAGCTTCAGCACCGCGTGTACATGCGCACCGGCCAGCCGTGTCTCGTCTGCCGCACGCCCATAAAGCGCATTGTCCTCGGAGGGCGCGGCACGCACTACTGTCCCAAGTGCCAGCGGTAAACCGCGTTTTCACCACGGAGCCACGGAGTACACGGAGGGCTTAAAAAGAAGACTCGCGAAAGCTTTGTCTGTTTCTCCGTGTACTCCGTGGCTCCGTGGTGAAAAACCGGTTTCCCTTACAATTGCAGTTCGTCCCTAAGGCCAAAATGACCGAAAACCCAAAGCGTTTCGCCATCGGAGTCGATCTGGGCGGAACCAACATGCGGATTGCCGCGCTCGATGGCAATGGCAAGCAGCTCGAACTCATCACTACCAGCACCGAAGTGAAGCGCGGACGCGATCTCGTCGTCCGAGACATCTGCGATGCGATCCGCGCGTTGCGTAAGAAGTTCGACGGGCAGATCCAGTTCGCGGGCACTGGCATTGGCGTGCCTGGAATTATCGATATGGAAACGGGCACGGTGATGCAATCGCCCAACCTGCCCGACTGGACGAATTATCCGGTGCGCGAGGAAATCCAACGTCGCGTGGAAGGCAGTGTCACGCTGGAAAACGACGCCAACGTCGCCGCGCTCGGCGAGAAGTGGATGGGCGCGGGGCGTGATGTCGACTCCATGTGCATGTTCACGCTCGGCACTGGAGTAGGCGCCGGCATCGTGCTGGAAGGCAAGATCTGGCACGGCATGATGGGCATGGCCGGCGAGTGCGGCCATATCACCGTCGTTCCCGACGGCGTACAGTGCGGCTGCGGCAACCGGGGATGCGTCGAGCAATACGCCTCCGCCACCGCCGTAAAGCGCATGGCCATCGAAGCGATTGCAACCGGCAGAGCTCCAAAACTGGCGCGCGCCATGAGCGAGAACCCCGAGTTCAGTTCCAAAGTGGTATTCCAACACGCCATGCAGGGTGACGAGGCTGCGAAACAGATCTTCGAGGTAGTCGGTCGAACCATGGGAATGGTTCTAGGCGCAATGGTCAACGCGCTGAATCTACCCATGTATGTCTTAGGCGGAGGGCTAGCAAGCGGCTGGGAAGCCTTCGCCCCAACAATGTTTGCCGATCTGCGCAAGCGTTCTTATGTGTATGCCGCCACGGAACCCGACCCGCGCCTGCCCGCGCGCAAGCACACGCTCATCACTCGTGCGTTGCTGGGGAGCGACGCGGGATTGGTGGGAGCGGCCCGGCTCGCATTAATGTGAGAGCGGGGAAACTCCCAATCCTCTTCCCTGTTATCCGAAAAGCGCTTATTCCTCCGGCTGTACTGGCCGGGTGCAGACTTGGCCTTCGTAGCGCAAGATCAACTGTCCTTTGCTGAGATCGGCAGCGCCAAAGACAGCTATCTTTCCTGACGCTCCGTCATATCGGCCTGTTCCTCCGGTGATCATCACGTCGTTCAGATAGTTGACCGCTAGCAGGCCCGGAGCCGGCGCAGGAAATGCGGTTGCGTCGGCGTCGGCGAACAGGATGGTATCCCCCGATTCGGTCACCCATTGATGGTGGTTATGGAAGACGATGCTTCCATTTGGTCCGGCGCTTGGCGGAGCGAGGATGTTCACACCCAGTCCTCCCCTCAGGTCTCCCGTCGCAGAGCCCAACGTGTGGGTCTGGTCGAGAAAGTTGGTTAGAATGGAGCCGCCAACGTGGTGGCAATTGGCTCCGCCCTGCGCGAACAGTGACGGAACAAGCAAGAAAAACGACAGCAACGCCGAGCGCATAATCTTCCCCCAAGAATTTGCAGTTGAAGTTTTCGGGACAAACCGGGTCCAGCCCTTTTTGCTCCTCCCTCGAGAGCGCAAGAAGCGATGGACTCCGGTGCTAGTACCTGTTCTGCTGCGGAAACGGTAGTTCCAATGGCGGCGAGAAGTCTTAAGGAAAATCTACTTTTTTTTCAGGCATCAGGCAGTGTCGCACGCGCACAGACCGCTCCTGCTCATCGGGAGACCCGGTGCATGTTCGGTCCCTTTCACCTGGACTCTTCCGAGCGTCTGCTCACGCGAGATGGAGGCGCAGTGCCGCTTCCGCCAAAGTGCTTCGATCTCCTTTTGCTGTTAGCAGGGAGTGCGGGGCGGTTGCTGGAGAAAGAGACGATCATTGAAACGCTCTGGCCGAACACCTTTGTCGAAGAGGCAAATATTTCGAACTTGATCGGCGCGCTGAGGAAAGCTCTCGGGGACACCACGAGAATGCCGCAGTACATCCAGACGGTTTCGAAGCGTGGTTACCGATTTATCGCGGCGGTGAGCGACTCCGAACGTAAGGATGTCAGGAACCGAGTAGCGGTCGCCGGCACTGGCGCGATTCGCATCATTGCTTTTCCTTTTCGCAGCCAGGATTCCGAGCCGGACTTGGCGTTCCTCGGCCACTCTCTGCCGGAAGCGATCTCTTCATCATTGGCGGAACTAAATGCATTCACGGTTCGGCCGTGTCAGCTTGCGTCGCGATTCGATCCGGTGCGCTGGGATCTCAAAGCCGTCGCTGCCGATTTAGATGTAGACGCGATCTTGACCGGCACTCTCGCGCGTTCACAGGACCGTCTGCAGATTACGACACAACTGATCGACGCTGCGGAGGCCGAGGTCTCGTGGTCGAAGGTTTGGGACATTGCCTCGGACGATCTGCTGCAGTTTCATAACGGGATTGTTCAGCTCTTGGTCCGGACTTTGCTCCAAAGGACCGAGGCCGCCACTCAGAGTTTTCTACCGAAACATGCTCCGTCTGATCCCGGCGCTTACGAACTCTATCTTCGCGCCAACCACCTGATGCGCACACGGATGCCGGAGAACGTCGCGTTGGCGCGAGATTTATATCTCGCATGCACGCAGAAGGATCCCGAATTCGCTCCCGCATGGTCATCCTTGGGCAGGTGCTACCGGTTTCTGCAGAAATTCCACGTCGAGCAGGGAGCCCATGCCGAGCAAAGTGCGGAGGCTGCTTTTCAGCGAGCCTTTCGGCTTAATCCGCACCTGGCGATTGCGCATTGCGCTTACACGGCCGTCGAATGTGACAAGGGCGATGCCATCGATGCGATGGTCCGGCTGCTGCGTGAAGTTGAATTGAACCCAAACAATCCTGAGCTGTTTGCCGGACTCGTGCATGCCTGCCGTTACTGCGGACAGCTCGAAGCCTCGCTCGCAGCGCATGAACGCGCACGTCGCCTCGATCGCAATGCCGCTACCAGCGTCGCTCACACGTATTTTTCGCTCAGCGAATATGAGAAGACGCTCTACTGGTACGGCACTGGAGCCGGCCTGTATCTGGATGCATTGGCGCTCGCCTGTTCAGGGCGCCGCAGCGAGGCGTCGGCATTGGTGTGGACGCGTCGCGACCGTTTCAGCATGCAGCCCGCACTGATGATTCCACTCCACGCTCATCTGAACGGAGATTCCGCTACGGGAATCGCGGCATTGCGCCAGGCCATGAAGGAACCTCAGGATCCGGAAATCACGTTCTATATGGCCCGACACGCAGCAGCGTTCGACGAGCTGGATCTCGCGAACGAACTCTTGTCTGAATCTGTCGCTCGAGGCTATTTCAGCTCTTTCGTACTAAAAAGCGATCCCTGGCTGCAAGCTCTGCGGGAAACATCAGAATTCGAGCAGACGCTGTCTCGGGCGACGCCGTTGGAACAGGAGGCGCGGCTTGCCTTCGAGAAGGCCGAGGGCAGCAAAATTCTAGGTCCCAACGTAGCAGACGAATGAGTAGGCGCTTTGTGGTGCCAGTCTGTCCTTATTTGTTTTTCCAGACGGGCTTTCTCTTCTCGAGCACTGCGCGCAGACCTTCCTGAACGTCTTGCAGGTTCATTAGCTCATTCAGGTAGATGTTCTGGGATTTCTTCATGGCCTCATCGAGCGGGAGGCCAATGGAGCTGCCGATCACCTTCTTTGTGACCTCGAGTACCGGGCCGCTGAATTCGGCGATTTTGGCGAGGATGGCTTTTACTGCGCTGTCGAGTTCTGATTCGGGAACTACTTTATTTACGAATCCCAGTCGTAGCGCCTCTTCTGCGCTGAGGGCTTCACCGGTCAGGATCAGTTCGTAGGTTTTCTTTGGGCCGATGAGCTGGGGCAACATGACTGCGGCGAACGGCGGGAAAACTCCGAGCTTTACTTCCGGCTGAGCAAATTTCGCGCTCGAAGTGGCGATGACCATGTCGCCGAACGCGACCAGTTCCGAGCCTGCTCCGATGGCCGGCCCATTCACCACCATGATCAGCGGCTTTGAGATCTCTCGAATTGCGGAGAAGACGCGGTTGAAGGCTTCCAGCGTTTGAAAAACACGGTCAGGCTTGGAATCTTCCAGCGAAATGCCGGCTGAAAACGTCTTTTGTGAGGAGCCTACGACGATGGCTTTGATGTCATTGCGGCCGTTCAAACTCTCGATGCACTGCGCCATCTCCGTCATCATGGGGACGGTGAGCACGTTGTAGGGCGCATGGTTCAGGGTGATGCGGGCTATCGTGTCGGAAACGTCGAATTGTATGAACTTGAGCTGTTCGCTTGCCAGAGCGATGGACATTTACACCTCGGGGATATGGGCGAATTATGGCACAGGCCGCAGGTTACCTGAGGAACCGAATGGAGGTGTCCGGCTGGGTTCCTGCGGCCCGAATTGACACATTCGGCACGGTGCCTGAGAATAGCTGCAGTCGGCGCTATACGGCGCTTTTTGCCTCCTGGCCGATACGCGGATTAAGGACCCGTATGGCAAACATCCTCTGCGTGGATGATGAGCCCCACGTTGTAACTCTGAAGTGTGCCATCCTCGAATCGGCAGGACACTCCGTGACCGCCTGCACCTCGGCGCGCGATGCCATAGATAAGCTGCGCCACAACGCCTACGATGCTGTTGTGACGGATTGGCGGCTGGGCGACGCCAACGGGCGTGCCGTAGTTCAGGCAGCCAAAGACCATTCCAGCATGCCGGTAGTGGTTGTCTCCGGCTACGTTGCGGAAGCTTTCCAGGCCGCCGAGCCTCTCGCCGATCTCTACCTCGAAAAGCCTGTTAATCCTGAAGAGCTGGTGACCATCGTGAATGAGCTGTTGAAGAATCAGGAGCGCGATGGGGAGGCGAAGAAGACCAGCAGTAAGCAGTAGGAAAACAAGCATTCGGCACTCAGCAAAACCCGTTTAGGCCGCATTCTAGCGTCTGTTTGACCGTGCTTTGCCGTTCTGACGTGGATTTGGAAATTGCCGAGGACTAAAATGATCTTCGTCAGAGGAGGCGACCACGTATGTTGCTACCTATCGTTCTGCTTCTGGCCACTGCTGGTCCCATTCAGCAGACCGACAACGTTGCAGCTGCCAGCACGCAATCCGCAAGCTCAAGCCAACCGCGTACTTTACTGACGAACCCACGGCCAAACAGGTTTGTAATCGGTCCGCGTGGCAACCGAAAATTGCCAGACGAGGGCATTATCATTCCTAGACACCCAAGGCGTAACAACAACGGTTGCCTGTCGATCACCGCCTATGTATTCAGTGATGGCGAAAATCCTGAACTGCAATACGTCACCGATTGCCCAAATCTGGATGTGCCTTACCAAACACAACGTGCGCAACATAAGTTACCGGATAACGACCCGCAACCTGATTTGAAACGTACGGAGAACTAGCAGTCGCCCTGCCTCACAATACTGAAACACAAAACAAAACCCAGCCAAAGGCTGGGTTTTTGATTTTGGTTTAGCCGACGGCTGAATGCCGAGTGCCGACTGCCGCTTTTCTCAATTGCTCATCTGATTCGTCGCACTACCTACGAGCGCCGCTGCGGCTTCGTTCAGAATTCGGTGATGAATTGTGAACAGCGCGAGTTCAAGGCGATCGGAGACGCCGATCTTGTCGTACACATTGCGCAGATAGTTCTTGATCACCTGCTCCGTCGTTCCAAGCTGGGTGGCGATTTCTTTGTTCTTGAATCCCTGAACGATCAACGCCACAATGCGCAGCTCTTTGGGCGTAAGGCGATCGCGAACGCGCGCACCGACGATGTCGTTCTCAGTCGCTTCGGCGGCGGCACCGGCGTCCTGCACCCAGGTTTCGCCGCGCGAGACTTTGCGTACGCACTCGACCAGTGACGCGCCGCTGACGTTGCGGAAGACCACGCCGCTAATGCCGAGCTGCAAGTACTGCGCGCTGTTGTCGCTGCTTTCGATGACGATGATCAGGCGCGTCTTGATCTTCTTCGCTGCTTCGACGAACTGGCGAATGTCCACGCGCATGGCGGTGGAAAAGATGAGGACGTTGGCGCGGAAGCTTTCCAGCGCGACCATCATGCGGTCACTGTTTTCGCATTGCGCGACGATGCGGAAATCGTCTTCGACGGCCAGCACCTTGGCGGCGCCGGCTCGGAATATGGCTTGGCTATCGGCCAGAATGATCTTAAGCATTGGTTATGCGGCGACTCGTCGCCGACCTCGTTCTCTTTCCAGTCTCACGACTGGGCAAAATAAAATCGCGCAGGCTCTTCGCCCGCGCGAGAAAATCACTGCTGCGCTCCGCGCACGAACTTGTAGTTGTCGATCACGCAGGCCACGCCGCCCTTATCTCCCTGCGGACGCTCCCTGCGCACGACGCGTCCCTGGCAGCGCACGCGCACATCGTTGTTGCCTCCGATAATGTCGGACGGAAGCGTAATCTCGAATTCAATTTGAGAGCCGACCTGAAGCTCAGCGTCGGCGTGAATGTACACGCCGGCTGCACTCACGTTTTGCGTGGTGCCTGAGGTCTGGTCTGCGGACTCCCCCTCGCGGATGGTAATCGGCAGATTGAGAGGAAACCTTCTGCCTGTTCTAGCGTCGGACAAACTGCATCTCCTTATTCGCGCCCTCGATTTCAGGGTTAATTTACCGAGGCTCTGGGGTGGGGCAATTCGGTTTATACCACGAACTTCCCAAATTGATGCACGAATAGGGGATATTAGCCTTGATTCTCGGTATTACGCTTAGGTCTTTTTTGGTTACTAAAGTACTGAGTGCATCGAGGAATGACAGAACCGGCGACGGTAGTCAGTGGGGCGGAGATGGGCGGCCGAGCCCATCTCCGCGTTCGCGATAAGTACAAACGTGCGGGATGTGGACGCCGTGCACGGCATGCGCAGCCGCAAACACGCGGCTGCGCCCCTCGGCTACCGCCGACGGTTCCGTTATTGATTCACCTTGCCCTGCAGCTTGATATCTGCGTCTGAGTTTCCTACGTAAATGTTGTACGTTCCCGGATCGATCTTCCATCCGTGACTCTTGACGTCGTAGTAGGAAAACGCTCGTGAATCTAGCGGAATGGAAACGTGCTTCGTCTCTCCTGCACGAAGGAGCGCTTTGGAGAATCCCTTCAATTCCTTCGGCGGTCGCGGAACCGAACTCTGCGCCGCTCCCACGTACACCTGCGCGACTTCAGCGCCGGCACGATTCCCTGTGTTCGTCACGTCGAAGCTCACGGTCACCGGACCACGATTCGCGTTCGCCGGCGACACGTTCAGGTTCTTGAAAGCGAACGTTGTGTACGAAAGCCCAAATCCGAACGGAAAGAGCGGTTTGATGTTGTCATGATCAAAGTGCCGATAGCCGACGAAGACGCCTTCGGTGTACTTGATCCGTTTTGGTCCGTCGTTCGGGTAGTAGCTGTTGAAGGTTGCGTTGTCTTCCCACCTGCGTTCGAGCGAGATCGGCAGATGTCCTGAAGGACTGTAGTCGCCAAAGACCAACTGCGCGAGAGCGGTACCGCCTTGCTCGCCAGAATACCAGCCGTGCATGAGTGCAGGGACTTGATCAATCCACGGTGCCATGTCGACGTTGCCGCCGGCGGTGAGTACGACAACTGCTTTCTTGTTCGCCACCGTGATCTCTTTGATCAATTCATCCTGACCAGGAGGAAGACGGAAAGTTCTGTCGCCGCTTTCGGTTTCAATCGTCGAGTCAAAGCCAGGAAAGACCAGAACCACATCCGCACCCGAAGCGAGTTCCTTCGCTTCCGGATTGACTGCCTCCGAAGCAGGCAGCACTCCAAGCAGTACGCGCTTGGGTCCCCAAGCGTTGTGGCGGTAGTACTCGAGGCGAATCTTGTGCTTGCTGCCTGGCTCCAGCGTAAGCGTGCCGAAATTGAGGATTGCGGTCGCGCGCTCCCAGTTATCGGCAACGATCTTGTCATCCACGTACAGACGATAGCCGCCGTTCTCGCCGGGGCCGAGGACGAAGAAGTCATGTGGACCGCCGGTGTGTGCGGTGTAGTAGCCGCTCCAGCGAATCGAGCCAGTGCCGGTAGGAGCCTCATAGCTGTCGGAGCCGAAATTCACGTGGCGATCCACGTGCGTGCGCACGGGTGAGCCGCTCAGCGTCATGTTGTCGAATTCTTCAGCGCGGAGTCCAGCTTCACCGTTGTTCTCGTCGGTCGTGAAGTCAGTCGCTTCCGCCATTTCCCGAAATGATTTCAGTCCCGCGCTGTACAGAATCTTGGGAGCATTCGCCTGGCCGGAGAAGTAGTTACTCAGTCCTTCCAGATAGCTCACGGCATGGAACGGCACAACGTGCGCACTGCCGCCTCCGTTAGGCTGGGCTGGGTAAGCATCTGGACCAATGACTGCGATCGTGCGAATGCCGCTTTTATTCAAAGGAAGGACGTTGCCTTCATTCTTCAGCAGAACGAAGCTCTCGCGAGCGGCTTCGAGTGCGACCTCGCGACCTTCAGGGTTGAGCTTAGGAATGTTTGCCTGAGTCTGATCGCGATCAAAAAAACCGAAACGAATCGCGGTGCGCAGGATTCGGCGCACGTGATCGTCGATGGTCTGCTGCGAAACCTTACCGGATTTGAGTGCAGGCAGGAGCGAATCGCGATTCATGAACTTGCCTGATGGCATTTCCAGGTCCATTCCGCCATTCGCGGCAGCTACGCCGTCGTAAGTGGCTCCCCAATCCGACATGATGATGCCGTCAAATCCCCAGTCCTTCTTCGCGACATCGATGTTGACGAATGAATTCTGGGTTGCGTGCTCGCCATTTATCAGATTGTAGGAATCCATGATCGCGCCCACGTGAGCTTCCTTCGCTGCGGCTTCAAACGCTGGGAAGTAGATCTCGCGCATAGTGCGCTCATCGATCTCGGAATCACTATTGTGGCGGTCGTACTCATTGTTATTTCCCATGTAGTGCTTGATGGTGGCGATCACGCCCTCGCTCTGCACCCCTTTGATGTAAGCAACAGTCGTGCGCGCCGCGAGAAATGGATCTTCCCCGAAGTACTCGAAGTTGCGGCCATTCATCGGAGCGCGATGAATGTTCACACCCGGTCCGAGCAGAAAATGGACGCCGCGAGCACGCGCGTCTTCACCGAGCACCTTGCCCATGCGCTCGACCAGATCTGGATTCCACGACGCCGCGAGGCCGATCCCGCCCATTGTGGTCGATGGCCCGTAGTTGCGGACGCCTACTGGTCCATCGGACATTTTCAATTCGGGAATGCCGAGTTCTTTATATCCGCGGATATAGAAGCCTCTTACTCCGCCCAGATAATCGATCTTCTGCTCCGTGGACATCCGGCTCAGGATCGAATCAACCCGCTGTTCGACTGCAGGATCCAGCGACTGCGCACGAGTACTGCTCGGCGCATTCGTTTGCGCGACAAGTGTTGTCAGCAGAAACGCGATACTGCACAAGCCCACGATCGGTCGAAACAAGAGTGGCCTCCTGGTAAATCGATTTGCCATTGTAATGGCAGGAGTCAAGGCCAATTGAATTGTTCATCTTCTGCCGATCTTTTGCGACGCGGGCGGATGACATCTGCAGTACGTGAGTAGAGAGCCTGGATCTGATTAGGAGACCGCGGCAGCTTCTGAAGGTGCTGGTTTGGGAGCCGCTTTGAAAGTGACGCGAAACAGCGCCCCGTGCGGCTGCAGGTTTTCGCACTCAATCGTTGCTTCGTGCTGTTGGACGATGCCATAGCAGGCGCTAAGCCCAAGCCCGGTACCCTGTCCAAGAGGTTTGGTCGTATAAAAGGGATCGAAGACGCGCGCCGGTTCGGTGATTCCTGGCCCGGTATCGGAAATTTCTACGATTACTCGATCATCGTTTGCGCGGCTCCGAACGGTAATTTCGCCGCCTCCAACTTCCTCGACCGCGTCAACGGCATTGTTCAGCACGTGCAGGAAAACTTGCAATAGATGGTTGTCGTCACCTACCACGGCAGGAAGATCAGCCCGCAGATCGCGAGTCAACGAAACTTTTCCCGACAAGCTGCCGATCCTGAGCTGACACGCATTGTTTAGAAGCGAGTTGATGTCGGTCAGCCGCATTTGCGGCGGAGTCTGCCGCGCAAACGAAAGCAGGTTCGAAACCAGATTCTTAGTACGACGGGCCTGCTGAGAGATCTTCTCTGCGAATCCACGCTGCGCCGCGGGCACGCTCTGATCGTCGGCGATCAATTCCGAATATCCCAAAATGGCGGTCAGGGGATTATTCAGCTCATGGGCTGCGCCCGAGACCAGCCGCCCGATCGAGGCAAGCTTTTCTGAGAGCATTACCTGGGTTTGCAGCCGTTCGAGATTGTCATAGGCGTGCTTAGAGTTAGCGAGAAGATGCGCGAGGCTGCGATTAAGCAACTGCTGGCGCGTGAAGATAAGAATGGCAATCACCAGCATCGCGGTAAAGCTGAGCACGATGCGAAAACGACGAACTTCCGGCGGATCCTGCAGCCGCTCAAACGAGAACAAAGCGATTGCCGGTATGCTGGCCGCCGCAACGCTCGCGACCCATTCTGGAATCGCAAGCCGAATCTGGGGCTCTTCTCTGTTTTCACCAGATTGAAGGTGCAGCTTGCGCGCGTGAAAGCCAATCCAGGCGATGTAGGCAATGGAGATAGTGAGCGGAAGATCCCACAATCCGCCACTGGCGTAACTGCCTTGCTGAATAAGGATATTGATGATTGCGGACGTCGGAGCGTAGATCAAAAAGCCGATCAGATAGTGATTGTAGATTTGCTGCCACGCGCCGGAACTGTGCTGCGCAAGATAAAACAAGCAGATGATGGACGTAGCAAGCTCCGCATGATAGAGCAAGTTGAAATTGCGATGGAACGGGCCTGCTTCGTAGTGCAGCACTTGCCAGACAAACGTGAACTGGAAGTACAGATACACCCACCAGCACGCGATGAGGGCGAATTCAAGCCGGCTTGCGATCGAAGATCCATCCTTAGTGGTGCGATGCGGCAGCATCGCCAACGCCATCATGATGGGTACAACGTGCAGAATAAGAAGCGTGTCACCAGGCTGCGGAGCTGGCATGTGCGCGCGGAGGATGACTTCGTAGTACACCCACATCCAATAATCGAAGGCCCACATTGCTGCGCTGACGGTCATCAGCGTCCAGAACCCGCGAGCCGCGCCGTTTGATCGCAGAATATTCACCGCCGTGCCGACAACCATCAGCAGCATGATGGTGAACTGAAGCACGTCCGCGAAAGTCGCAAGGGTTGATCCCTGAAGAATCCCGGAGCTGGCCAGTTGCACGGCGCCGAGGGCGACGAGCGCGAGAAGCCAGGGATGTCGATTTACGAATTGTGTGCGCGACGACACAAAGGGCCGGAAGGGACCAGATGGCCCCGTTTGCGCGGATTGTACAACGAAAGCATTCTTGGCCTAGTGATTACCGAGGTGATGCGATCTGCAAAAAGATCGCCTTCGTGAGAGCCGAAAACCGTTCGCACTTTTGAGCGCGGACACAAGCACGGTAGAATGAGAGCAGCGCGCCCTTAGCTCAGGTGGATAGAGCGACTGACTTCGAATCAGTAGGTCGGGAGTTCGAATCTCTCAGGGCGCGCCAGCCCACCGTAAATTCCAGGTCCGCTATTGAGACGTTTCTAGCACCTGGTGCCATTCTTGTTGCAGGCTGAGTTCCTTTGCCCAGCGCTCAATGTAAACCAGATCCAATCGATTCCCCTGATTGCGAACAATGTCTGCGGCGTCCAGAACTTGCCGATCTGAGCCCCCGCTCAGTCTCGCCCATTCCAGTTTGGAGATGATTACATCTTCAGGAGAGGCTACCAACATCAGCGTACCTCCTATTGCCAGCTTTCTACGCCGCGATAGAGCTGTGCTGGCGTACTCCGAAGCTTTCGCAATGATGAAGTCCACCTTCCAGCCGTTGGAAAGGTCAATCACGTTGAATTGGCTCTTATTGGCAAGTGCATTCAAGGCTTGCTGTTCGTCTGCATAATATTCCGTGTTTGGAAATTGTCCGATCAACTCGCGCAGTTGTTGTGGATTCGATGCGATTACGATATCGATATCGCGGGTGGATCTAGGCTTGCCATGCGCGGAACTTGCCACCGAGCCGGTCACCATGTAGGGAATCTGTGCGCGTTCGAGAGCCCGCGCGACACGTGCCAATGTGCTTTCGAATGTCACGCGTTTGGCGGCAAGAAATCGTACATAACTCGCAGGAGCTCGCGCGATAACTCAGCTTCGTTGAGCTCGGGGCGTCGGCTGCGCAGTCCTGCAAGTGCTACGTTGCGCATCGATTCGCTCATTTCAAGCGCAAGGCGAACGCGCTGTTCGGGCGTCATGCGGCGAAAGATTTCGTCTTGAATCGCAGCCGCTTCCGGACTGGTGTCTGAGAGCATTGCCTTATCGACTCTAGCCCACAACCAAGAGAGCCCGACCTTTTGTTCTCCACTTCACGTTCTGTCCTGGAGGAGCTCTGGATCTCAAATGAAAGCGATTAGTGAGTCCATCGCCGATTTAAGATCCCTCCGCATGTACAAGCTTAGCTGGCCGTTCCAAACCTCTCTTGAGCGCGTTCCCGGGCTTTAGCTGCTTCCTCTTCGCGATTCTTCGCTGGCGCGGAAGTCTGGAGCGAGCGGAGTAGTCGAGTGGCGCTCGCTGAAATTTCATCGATGGCTGCATTGAAGGCGGCTTCGTTCGCGCGCGATGGCTTATTGAATCCGGAGATCTTTCTTACAAACTGGAGCGATGCATCGCGAACCTCATCGGATGTGACGGGCGGGTCGAAGTTGAACAGGTTCTTTATATTTCGGCACATATCGTAATTTTAATGGAGTGCCGCACTAAGCGGCTCCCTACGAGGCAGCAGGTGCCAGGAAGAACCGCATACGATCTAATGAGGATCTGAGCTGACATAGCGCCCAACAGCAAGAAGGCCCGAATTCTCGGGCCTTGTGGTTAGCGTTCTCAGTTCGATTCAAATCCGCATCGGCATGATGATGTAGCGATACTTGTACTCATCGCCGCTGCCTTCCGGGCGTAGCTGGCCAGCAGACTGCGAGTCTTTGAATTCAAGCCGAACCTCGCCGGAATTCGTGACCTTCAGGAAATCGAGAAGATACTGCGAGTTGAATCCAACGATGAGTGGATCGGATTTGTAGCTGGTTTCGATCGTGTCTTCCGACTCGCCGGCATCGGTCGAGGATGACGAGAGTCGAAGTTCGTCTTTGTCGAGTTTTATGCGGATCGCGCCGGAGCGCTCGTCGGCAAATTGCGCCACGCGCTGAATGGCGCCGAGCAGATCGGCGCAGCTTACGACTACGGCTTTGTTGTTGTCGCGCGGGAGAACGGCGTCGTAATTGGGGAATTGTCCAGTGAGCTGACGGGACGTAAGCAATCGTCCCCCGATTCGGAAAAATAAGGTCGAATCATCTTTCGCGAACTGGATGAATTCTTCGTCGGTCTGATCGATCAGTGAGCGCAGTTCATTCATCGCCTTGCGCGGAATGAGTGTCTTCAAT
>Ga0157372_10003881_pt1 | contig 16063 bp, 13 predicted proteins | sample C55metaG_FD_115307 | JGI IMG/M metagenome (GOLD analysis project Ga0157372, IMG submission 115307) | Corn rhizosphere microbial communities from Kellogg Biological Station, Michigan, USA - C5-5 metaG | ecosystem: Host-associated > Plants > Roots > Rhizosphere > Soil | place: USA: Michigan... | reverse complement strand
GTCTCTCCTGCAATACCGATCTCACGCTTGACGTGCTCAAAGCGCGTGCGCGCGGGGAAGCGAGCTTTCTTCTGGTCGGGCAGGTCAATTCGGAATTGCCTTTCATGCCTGGCGATGGAGATTTGCCAGCCGCCGCGTTCGACTCGATTGTGGACGATCCCGCGGTGGATTTTCCGTGGTTGGCACCGCCGAAGGAGCCGATCAGCTTCCCGGAATATGCCGCAGGTTTACACATCGCGACGCTCATCCCCGATGGTGGGACTTTGCAGATCGGCATTGGCGCGGAAGGCGATGCCGCCATTCACGCACTCATCTTGCGGCAGAAGGAAAACGCTGCCTTTCGCGAGGCGCTGCAGCGCCTCGGCACGGAACCTCAAGGATCTGATTGGCACACCGAGCCCTTCACAACCGGCCTCTACGCGGCGACGGAAATGCTGGTTGATAGTCTGCTTCACCTCAAAGATGCCGGTGTCCTCAAGCGCGAAGTGGATGGCGCGGTCGCGCACGCCGCGTTCTTTCTGGGCTCAAAGAGTTTTTATCGTGCTTTGCGTGAAATGCCGGAGCACGAGCGCGCCAAATTCCAGATGAAAGCGGTGTCATTCACCAATCAATTGTACGGGAACGAACCGGAGAAGCGCGCCGCCCGAATGAATGCCCGCTTCGTCAACAATGCAATGATCGCAACCCTGCTCGGCGACGCGGCCTCCGACACACTGGAAGACGGCCGCGTGGTAAGCGGGGTGGGCGGTCAGCACAATTTCGTCGTCCAGGCGTTCGCGCTGACCGGCGCGCGTTCTATCCTTACGCTAAAGGCAACGCGAAAATCCGGCGGACAGGTCACATCCAACATCCGCTGGTCCTACGGTCGCGCGACGATACCGCGCCACCTGCGCGATATTTTCGTCAGCGAACACGGTGTAGCCGATCTGCGCGGGAAGTCCGACGCCGAATGCATAGCTGCGATGCTGGACATAGCGGATTCCCGCTTTCAGCCCGACCTGCTAAGGCAGGCGAAGGACGCCGGAAAGATTCCGCGGAATTACGAAATTCCCGCCGCGCGTCGAAACAACACGCCTGAGCGCATTGCAGAAGCACTCGCGCCTCTGCGTGACCGCGGGCTGTTGCCACTGTTTCCGTTTGGCACCGATTTCACCGAAACCGAACAGCGCCTCGTGCCGGCGCTGGCGCTACTAAGCGAGTCCGCCCAATCGAAACGAGCGATCTTGTCGCTGGCATTGATGGGCCTGAGGACAACTCTTTCCCCCGGCGACGCAGATGCGCTGGCCCGGCTCGTCCTCGACAAGCCGAAATCGGCGAAGGACCGATTGTACCGCTTGCTGGTGACAGCGGCATTGGCCCGCGCACGCTAGAATGCGAGCGCGGGCTGCTGCCCGTCTTTCAGTATCGTCGAAAAGGACTAGCCCACAGCCTGGCCGCCTAAACGTCAGCCTGCAAAATCAGGCAGATGCTCCGAGTTTTCCGCGTACCGTATCCTGAATGTATTTCCGGCGTTCCGGGCCCTTCAGGTTCTTGGATTTCGCCCCTTGTTTGGCCTCATTCATCGCCGGCTTGACGACCTCTTTGAGGTGCGTCTTCACCTTGGCCTTCATCTCGGCCTCGGGAACACCTTGCTTACGCAGTTCGTCTGTGTACCGCGTGCGTGCTTCCTGGACGACCGGGTTGCCCTCCTTTTTGCCACCCTTGCCGCCGCCCGCTTTCGCCTTGCGCTCCTTGCGCTTGGCTCCGCCGGCTTTCTTCTCGCGCTTTTTGGCCGTAGTTTCGTCTGCCATCGACACCCTCTCTGGTGGTGAAAAATCGGCGATACGTCTAAGGGGGCTGTTGCGGCGGTGCAAGCCCAATTGGCCCATATGTCGCCCGTGCTCAGTGGGGTGACTCATCCTTCAGAATGACAGCGAATACCCCCTTCTGTTAAAGCGCCGTTCGTCTGGCCGGCCCGGTTCGGACCCGCATGCCGGTGCCCGAAATCCAGAAAATGCTGGGGAGAAAGGAGCCATAACCGCCGTTCGAGTCGATATCATCGACAACCGGCGCGCCGCCGGATTTCAGGGCCACCCAGGCGCGGTCCAGCTCAAAGCGTCGCGGATGCTGCCACACATACCGGAGGGCCGCGCCCAACATTTACACTTTCGCGGGTACTGGAGATGAAAACGTCGGCTTCGCGCTGTCTTTGCGCGTGGCAGTTGCCGTTCGCACCCGCGCCTTTGGCACTGTGTTCTGCAGACAGGCGCGAAGAATTTCGGGGTCGTCCCATGGCACCTCGTGGTGGGTGTTGGCCAGCAAGGAACTCGCTGGATCCTGCAGCCATTCACCGGGAAAGAAGACCACCGTGTCATTGCGGATTGCGGGCCGCGGTTCGATATCTGGCGAAATGCATCCAGCAAGGGCTGAGGCAAGATCGCGGCCCGGTCCGAACGCCAGTGTGCCCCCCTGCGTCGCTCGCGGATTTATCTCGAGCAGGTGAACATGGCCGGCATCATCGCGAATGAAGTCGAGCCCGTGCAGGCCGGAAAGCCGGAAATGACGGGCGAGCTTTTTGGTCGCGGCGTCGATTTCCGGACAGTCCACACGGCGTATGACGCTTGGAGGACCGACGGTCCCGTCTGCTTTCAGCACGTCGTAATACACAGCCCCAACAACCTCGCCATGCCAGGCAGCGAATGCGCTTGCCGCCGGCCGGCCACGAACGAATTTCTGAATGCTGACGACACTCGGCCTTGGCGCAAGCGCAGAGGCCAGATAGTGGGCGTCGTTGCGCCGACACGCACGGGCGAGGCTTCTGAGACGAGAGGGCCGATTGGCCAGGCGACGGTACGCTGCTAGCGCGTCGTCACGCTCTCTTACGATTATCACGCCTTCCCCGCCCCAGCTCCCGTCCGATTTCAGAACGGCCGGCAGTCCGATTGCATCGATGCAGGTTTCAAGCGCGTTTTCGTCCGGCACCGGAAGCGTTTCAGGAGTGCGGATTCCCAAACTGCGCGCCGCCTCCATGGACGTCTGGCGAGACATCACGCCGGCATATTCGCGCGGGCCACCAAGCGATCGTTCGATGAGCCTGGCGACGGAAGAGCCTTTGGGCTCACAATCATAGAGGCGCACGAGGTGCTGCACCGCGCGATCATCACAGCTGACGATGAGATCGGGAGCTGCATGCCGGATCGCCTCGCGCAGCGAGCGCAGCGGGGCCAGCGAGCGGTATGGATGAACTGCCGAAACGTGACGGCTCATCGTGACCGGTGCTTTTGCTGGCGCGAGCGCCTCGACCGTGCAGCCGGCCAGCGCGAACCCGGCCGCGTGACGGGCCGTGGACGTCCAGCTGACGGTCGTGGAGATCAATATCTTGCAGGACATCCTTGTCCCTCTTCCGCACGCGAAGACCCCCTGCATGAACCGTTCCTGGCATGGATTTCGAAAGTAAACGGGCCACGCCCCCTGAATACGGGGTTTCTGCCCTTTCTTGAGACGGACGTCTCAAAACGAGAACGACGGAGACCGCCATGAATGTTTGCGATGTTGCCGTGATCGGCGCCGGCCCTCACGGCCTTTCCCTTGCCGCGCATCTTGCCGCGCGCGGAATCGATTTTCGAGTGTTTGGCAAGCCGCTCAGCACCTGGGCGGATCACATGCCCAGGAACATGGTGCTGAAATCTGACGGGTTCGTTTCGAACCTCTCGGCGCCGTCGCCCGATTCCACCCTGAAAGCCTATTGCAGCCGGAATGGTCTTCCGTACGCGGATGAAGGGTCGCCGGTTCCGCTCCACACGTTTCTTTCCTACGCCACCACCTTCCGCAAGCGCTTCGTCCCCACGCTGGAGGAAACCAACGTTGTATCGTTGAAGGCGGAAGGCGACCGCTTTAACCTGACGCTCGAAACCGGCGAGAAGTTGCAGGCGCGCAATGTCGTGCTGGCGATCGGTATCACCTCCTTCGCCTATGTGCCGCCCATTCTCGCGCAACTCGGGCCGGACTATCTGTCGCACAGCTTTGCGCATCGCGACGGCGAGGGCTTCAAAGGCAAGGAAGTTGCGGTCGTCGGCCGCGGTGCCTCGGCCGTAGACCTCGCCTGGCTGTTGCACGAGCAGGGCGCATCGGTGCGCATTATCGCACGCTCGTCTGAAATTGAGTTCAACAAGGTGCCAGACGCTTATGAAGAGAGCCTGATCGGTAAACTGCACCGCCCCGCGTCCGGCATCGGTCGCGGCTGGAAATCGCTGTTCTGTGCGCAAGCTCCGCTGCTTTTTTATCGCCTCCCCGAATCCCTGCGCCTGCGCGCCATTAGCAGCCACATGCATCCGGCCGGCGGCTGGTTCATGCGCGAAAAGATCGAGCAGAACATTCCCCTGCTGCTCGGACGCTCCATTCGGAGCGCCGAAGCGCGGAACGGACAGGTGAGACTCAAACTGTCGGATGGGCAGGGGCGCGAGGACGTGGTGGTCTGCGATCATGTGATCGCAGCGACCGGCTACGAGCCGGACATGCGCAAAGTTCCCTTCCTTGCGCCGGAGTTGGTGGAGCGGATCAGCCCGCGCCAGAACGTGACGTTGCTCTCCGAAAGCTTCGAAACCGGCGTGAAGCGGCTTTACACGGTGGGCTTATCGGCCATGCACAATTTCGGGCCGCTGATGCGGTTCATGGTGGGCGCGGAATTCGCAGCGCCGCGCGTTGCGGCTTCTCTGCATCGCCGGCTTGGGCAGGCGACTGAGAAGCGCGCCGCCTAATCACAGAGCCTCCGTCATTCTCTCGGGCGCGCCATCGTGAGATGGCGCGCTCTTTTTTCACCTTGTGAAGCCGGAGAAGCCCATGTTTGCTCGCACGCCAATGTCCCGATCTTCCCGCCCGCCAGATACAAGAGGCTCCCATGCGCCGCCTGCTCATGCTTTCCGCATCCTCGTTGCTTGGCCTCTCGGCCCTTGCAGCAGCGCCACCGCCGTCCCCCTCGCCGCAGGACCGGGCGTCGCTGGAGCGTAGCCTCGATGCGGATATCAAGCCGGACGAAATGCGGGATTGGCTGAAGAATCTTGCTGCGGAGCCGAACAATGTCGGTTCTCCTCACGATAAGCAGAATGCCGAGTTCATCCTGAACCTGTTCAAGAAGTTCGGCTGGGATGCGCATATCGAGACCTTCAACGTCCTCTACCCCACGCCGGTAAGCGAAACGGTCGAGTTGCTCGGACCAAAGCCGTTCAAGGCCACCCTGCAGGAGCCGAATATCCCGGGAGACACAACGGCACGGTCAAAGCCGCAGGGGTTGCCCGCTTATCTCGCATTTCAGGGAGACGGCGATGTCAAGGCGCCGCTCGTCTACGTGAATTACGGCATGAGGGACGACTACAAGACGCTTCAGCGGCTTGGTGTGGATGTCAAAGGCAAGATTGTCATCACGCGTTATGGCGGCGGCTGGCGCGGTTTGAAGCCGCTGCTGGCGCAACAGCATGGCGCGGTCGGTTGCCTCATCTATTCCGATCCGTCCGATGACGGATATTCGGTTGATGCGACGTACCCCAAAGGGCCCGCGCGTCCGCCACACGGCATCCAGCGCGGGTCGGTGGAAGACATGCCGATCTATCCCGGCGATCCGCTGACGCCGGGGGTCGGCGCCACACCGAATGCAAAGCGGCTCGATCGCTCGCAGGCGCAAGTGCTTCTGAAAATCCCGGCGCTGCCCATTTCCTATGCGGATGCACAGGTGTTGCTATCGTCGATGGATGGTCGGGTTGTGCCGGAAAGCTGGCGCGGGCGCTTGCCGATCACCTACCGTGTGGGGCCGAGCAAGGAGCAGGTGCATCTGGCGGTCAAATCCGACTGGAGCCTGAAGCCAATCTACGACGTGATCGCCATACTGAAAGGCTCCGAGTTTCCGGATCAATGGGTAGTGCGCGGCAATCATCATGACGGCTGGGTGTATGGCGGCACCGATCCGCTCTCCGGTCAAATTGCGCTTCTGGAAGAGGCGAAGGCACTGGGCGATCTCGTGCGTCACGGCTGGCGGCCAAAGCGCACGATCGTTTACGGCAGCTGGGACGGCGAAGAGCCGGGTTTGTTGGGTTCGACCGAATGGGCGGAAACGCACGCGAACGATCTGAAGCAGAAGGCGCTGCTCTACATCAACACAGACTCCAACGCGCGCGGATTCTTCGATGCCGCGGGCAACGCCGACTTCGAGCATTTCGTCAATCAGGTGGCGAACGATGTCAGCGATCCCGAAACACATGTGTCCATCGGACAACGGCATCGCGCCAAAGTGCGGGCCGATGCGGCGGAGCCCAAATCGCACGATCCCGAAGCGGTCGAGCGCCTGAAGGCAGAAGCGAAGATCGCCGCGGATCCCAAGCGGGATTTCCCGCTGGATGCGCTGGGCTCTGGTTCGGATTATTCCGCATTCCTCGAGCATTTGGGCGTGCCGTCGCTGAATCTGGAATTCGGCGACGAGGGCGACAGCGGCGGTGTGTACCATTCCCGCTACGACACCTTCGAGCATCACAGCCGGTTTGTGGATCCGGGATTCGTCTACGACGCCATGCTTGCGAAAACCATCGCGCGGCTGGTGCTGCGCGCGTCGGATGCCGAGCTTCCCTTGCAGCAGGCCGGCAATTTCTATGACGCGGTGGCGCGCTATTACGGGGAAATCAAAAAGCTGGCCGGCGACAAGCACGAAGCGGCGGATACGCAGGCGAAACTCTTGTCCGATCGTGTGTTCCAGCTCTCAGCAGACCCCACCAAAACAAGTGGCGCGCCGACACCGTTAAAGACAGTGCCAAAGTTCGAATTCGCGCCGTTGGAAAACGCGCTCGAACGCCTCAAGAAGAGCGCGCACGCCTATGACTCAGCGTTCGGCAAGAATGCAGCGAAGCTCCCACCACAGGCGAAGGCGCATCTGCTGGACCTGATGCGTACCATCGATCAGACGCTGGCACCGAATGCTGGCTTGCCGGGTCGCCCTTGGTTCAAGAACCTCGTCTATGCGCCAGGCCGCTACACCGGATACGGCGCAAAGACCTTGCCGGGCGTGCGCGAAGCCGTCGAAGACGAGCGGTGGGACGACGCAAACAAATACGCGAAGATCACGGCCGATGCGCTGAACGCCTACAGCGCCCGCCTCGATCAGGCCACCGCGGTGCTGAATGGCAAGTGATCCGTTGCAGCCGGCTGCAACGCGTCGTGCAACGTCGCGAGTTGCAGGCCGGCGGCAGCGAGATCGCGCGGGAAGTCGTCGCTTGACAGATAGGCGAACTCCTCTTCGCGCTGACGGTGAATGGGATCGCGTCCGCACAAGGTTTCATCCACATGGCCTGGATGGCACATGATGATGGAGCCACCAGCAGCGTCGCCGATCATTCGGCGAAAAAGATCGCGGAACGGCCTTTGTTCCTTGAAGCTGCGCACACCGCGAAATCCGGTGTTGGTCCGCACGCCCCTGCGATTTGCGAGACGCGATAGCGGACGCGCTGCCCAGGAAAGATAAGCGGAATCGACGGGTGCTGGACGGTTCAGCAATGCGCGTGTGATGGGCGCGCGCGTGGAGCGTACGTAAGCGCCAAGCTTTTCTGCTGCTTCGGTTACAACTTCTCGCACGACGGGCACCAGATGCACATGCTGATGACCGTCGATGTAAACAGGTGTAGTGCCCATAATGGCGACGAAGATATCGATTTGTCGCTGAAGCTCTTCCCGAATTTTTCGTGAATCGAGTCTGCGTAGCCAGCCGGCGACCAATATCGCTTGCAAAGGCTTGTCGGCCGTCAGCGTAAAGTGCAGCCCTATATCTGCGCTGTCGAGAAACTGCCGAAGCAGCGGACCTTCCTGCGCGAACTCCGGATAAACAACCATGCAACTGGTCGCGGAAAGGCGGTGATTGGCCAGCAATTCGCGGATGGCGCGGCTCACACCCGGCGCCAGACCGTAATCATCGGCACAGAGCACAATCTTCCGTTGCGAGGGTTCAACCATTCCGTGCCAAAGCTTCATTGATTGCAGCGATGGTCACGGTCTCCATCGCGGCATAACCCGCTCGCGTTGGGTGCACCCCATCGTAGGAGAGCCCCGGCTTCATCGCGCCAGTGCCGTCGTCGAGCAGCGGCGTGTAATCAGCGAAACCGAAACCGTTCTGCCCCGCATACGCGCGAATCCATTCGTTGAGTGAGCGAATCTTCAAAACCGGATCTGGCACGGAGCGCCACGGGAAAGCTGTCGCCGGGGGAATTGCTGCGAGAACAATCCGGATGCGGTGGGTCCTGGCGAGTTCGACCATCGACATCACATTGTTCTTCGTGGCCTCCGGATCGAACGGGCCGGTGTTTTCTGCAGCGTCGTTCGTGCCGCCCATCAGATGCACGACCTCCGGCGAAAGCTGAATGACATCCTGCCGGAAACGTACCAGCATCTGCGGCGTGGTCTGGCCGCTGATGCCGCGGTCGATGAAGCCGTTGGCGGTGAAAAATTCCGGATGAAAGACCTGCCAGCCGCGCGTGATCGAATCGCCCAAAAACACAACGCGACGTTCAGCAGCCGGCAACTGGCGAACCCGCAGATTGTCCTCGCGATATTGTTGGAGCTGCGCCCAGTCGGTGTGGATGCGCAATTCGTCGGCCGGTGAACCAGTGGGTGGCGCAGGGATCGTCCAGGGTTCAGGCGATGCCGGCGGCTGTGCGCGTGCAAGCGAAATCCCGGCGGTCAGGGCGGCAGCGCTTCCCGACAGCAACGTGCGGCGTGCAAGTCTCACGAACGGCTCCCTCGAATAATCTGGCCTTATGCAACCATAAGCGGGAGAGCAAGTTTCACGCCTCGCATGAACTCCTGTATGACGCGGTATATGCGCAACTTTACCCCGCTACTAATCGCACTCTTTCTGACATCCGGAGCCTGTTCGAGCATGGCCGAATCCCCCGCGGCGCCCCTTGCCACACCTGCAACGCCCGCGATGCAGCCGAGCGCTTCGGCGGGGATTCAGGGCGCGTCAGTCGTTCATCCTGAAATCTGGCCGCAAGGACAGAGCGGCGTGCCCGACGATCCGGCCATTGAGGCGCGCATCACCGACCTGCTGTCGCGGATGACCATCGAAGAAAAGGTAGGACAGACGATCCAGGCCGATCTTGGATCGGTCACGCCGGACGATGTGCGAAACTACCGCCTCGGCTCCATCCTGGATGGCGGCAGTTCTGGCCCGCACGGAAATGACCGCGCGCCGGTGCAGGACTGGCTCTCCACTGCCGATGAATTCTGGCGCGCTTCAATGGAGGTGCCGGCCGGTCATGTCGCGATCCCCCTGCTGTGGGGCACGGATTCGGTACATGGCAATTCGAACATCGTTGGCGCCACAATTTTTCCGCACAATATTGGGCTCGGCGCCATGCGCGATCTAGCGCTGTTGAGAAACATAGGCGAGGTCACCGCCATTGAAACGCGCGTGACGGGGCAGGACTGGGATTTCGCACCCGTGATAGCAGTGGCGCGCGACGACCGCTGGGGCCGTACCTACGAAAGCTACTCCGAAAGCCCGGATGTGGTGCGTGCCTATGCGGGAGAGATGGTGAAAGGCCTTCAAGGCGAGCCCGGCGCAGCGGACTTTCTTCGCGGCGGACATGTTCTAGCCACCACCAAGCATTTCCTCGGCGATGGCGGCACAGATCGCGGTACCGATCAGGGCGATACGTTATCCAGCGAAGAAGAACTGCGTGACATTCATTCGGCCGGATATCCGTCGGCGATTGCCGCGGGCGTGCAGACGGTGATGGTGTCGTTCTCCAGCTGGCGCGGCGAGAAGATGTCCGCGAATCGCGCGCTGCTCGAAGACGTGTTGCGTGGCCGCTTCGGCTTCAACGGGTTCACGATCAGCGACTGGAATGCACACACGCAGGTACCCGGATGCACCGGGTCGCGCTGCCCGGCGGCGTTTCTCGCCGGCATCGATATGTTCATGGCGCCCGATACCTGGAAAGGGCTCTACACCGGTATGGTGGAGGAGGTGCGCTCCGGCGAAATTCCGATGTCGCGGCTGGATGAAGCAGTCTCTCGCATCCTGCGTGTGAAATTGCGGGCCGGTTTGTTCGAGGAAGGCCTGCCGTCGCAGCGGCCGTATGCCGGCCAATGGAACGAGCTGGGTTCACCGGAACATCGCGCCATCGCGCGCAGGGCCGTACGTGAATCGCTTGTGCTGCTCAAGAATGAGCACGGCATTCTGCCGCTCAATCCGCATCTCAATGTTCTGGTCGCTGGCGATGGCGCCGAGAACATGAGCAAACAGACCGGCGGCTGGACGATTTCTTGGCAGGGCGACGGCAACAGCCGGGCCGATTTCCCAAATGCGCAGACAATTTACGAAGGCATTGCCGAACAGGCGAAAGCAGCGGGCGGCAGCGCCACGCTGAGCATTGACGGTAGCTTTATAGCGAAGCCGGACGTGGCGGTCGTTGTCTTTGGCGAAAGTCCCTATGCGGAAGGGCAGGGTGATCGCGCCGATGTGGCTTTCGAACCGCCCGACAGTCCGAACTTGCAGCTGTTGCGCCGGCTGAAGGCGCAAGGCATTCCTGCGGTTATCGTGTTTCTCTCTGGCCGCCCTCTTTACGTCACGCCCGAAATCAATGCAGCGGAGGCGTTTGTTGCGGCATGGTTGCCGGGTAGCGAGGGGGGCGGTGTTGCCGACCTTCTGTTCCGAAAACCGGATGGCACGATCCAGTACGATTTTCGCGGACGGCTGTCGTTCTCATGGCCACGCAGCCCTGACCAGACACCGCTGAATGTGGGCGACGTGAATTACAACCCACTGTTTCCTTTCGGCTACGGATTGGACTATGCGCATCCGCAGGATCTCGGGCTGCTGCCGGAGGCGCCGGCGCTTGCTGCACCGCAGAGTTGATGATTTAAACGGGCGAGAGGTTTCACGTTGAAGATCAGACTGCACAAAAATGATTTGCCGGACGACGTTGCGCTCGGCCCGGTGGTCGCCATCGATACCGAAACGCTTGGTCTCAATACGCAGCGTGATCGGCTTTGCCTCGTCCAGCTCTCTTCCGGCGACGATAACACCTGCCACATGGTGCAGTTGGATGCCGGTGTCTATTCCGCGCCAAATTTAAAGCGGATGCTTGCGGACCCGAAAGTGCTGAAGCTATTTCACTTCGCTCGCTTCGACCTTGCGGCCATGAAGCATTACCTCGGCGTGATGGCGGCGCCGATCTACTGCACGCGAACAGCGTCGAAGCTGGTACGCACCTACACCGACAAACATGGTTTGAAGGATCTGGTGCGGGAACTCCTGAATGTCGATCTTTCGAAGGATCAACAAAGTTCCGATTGGGGTGCAGCGGAGCTTACAGAGAAGCAACTGGCGTATGCGGCCAACGATGTCGCCTTTCTTCACCGGCTGAAGGACGCGCTCGATGCGATGCTGGCGCGCGAGGGCCGCACCGAACTGGCGCAGGCCTGCTTTGATTTCCTGCCGTATCGGGCCGAACTCGACCTCGCCGGTTGGCCGGACGTGGATATTTTCGCGCACTAGCAAGCGCTTGTGAGGCGTTCCGCGCCTTGAATGGCTCCGCGCGAACGCACATAATCTTGGCATTAGGGATTCCCTGAATGGCTGTGCCTTCGATGGCAGCACCGCGCGCCGGCTTGGGCGCCTTCAATGATTCAAGGGTTATTTGATGCGTTCCGCCGATAGTGCCGCAACAATTGGTGTAAAGCCGGGCGCCGCTGCCGATCTTGCGGCCGCGCGTCGTGTTCTGGACTATGCGGGTGAAGCCATCCGTACGCTGAACGAAAGCATCGATGGGGCGTTTACGCGCGCCGTGGATGTCATGCTTGCCGCGAAAGGACGGGTGATCGTCAGCGGCATGGGGAAGAGCGGCCTGATCGCCCGCAAGATCGCGGCGACGCTTGCCTCTACCGGCACGCCAGCGCATTTCGTGCACCCGGCCGAGGCGAGCCACGGCGATCTCGGCGCGCTGGTGCCTGGCGACGCTCTGCTGGTGATGTCGTACCGCGGCGAAACGGCAGAGCTGTCCGATCTCATTACCTACGCCAAGCGCTTTCACATTCCACTGATCGGTGTGGCTGCCAATCCAGACTCCTCGCTGATGCAAGCGGCCGATGTGAAGCTTTTGCTGCCGAAATCGCGCGAAGCCTGCCCGATGGGCCTCGCTCCCACAACATCGACCACCTTGATGTTGGTGCTTGGCGATGCGCTGGCGGTGGCGCTGATGGAGCGACGCGGCTTCTCCGCGGACCAGTACCGCGAACTCCATCCGGGTGGCTCCCTCGGCCGTGCGCTTATTCGGGTTTTGGATCTTATGCATACCGGCGAGGACCTTCCGCTCGCCGCCGAAGCCGACCTTATGCAGCAGGTGCTCATCGTGATGGCGGCGCGGCGCTTCGGCTGCGTTGGAATTACCGACGAAAGAGGGAGCCTGACCGGCATCATCACCGATGGCGACCTGTCCCGTCATATGAGCCGCGACCTGCTCGACAAGACCGCAGGACAGGTGATGACCCGCAAGCCGAAGATCGCGACGCCAAATCAGCTGGCGGCGGAAGCGCTTGCCTTCATGAACGACAACAAGATCACACGGCTGTTCGTACTCGATCCGGACGACGAAATTGGGCGGCCAGTGGGCATCTTGCATATTCACGACTGCCTCCGGTCCGGAATCGCCTAGTGGCAGGCTCCGCTCCGTTGCCGACGCGCAAAGATTCACGTCCTTCCGATGCCATCCCGCGCGCTCGTGCGCCGCTCGGATGGTCGGCCCCGGCCCGCACTACCGTTCACGATGCGCAGCGCTACACGCGGTTCGTCGCAATAATGAAACGGGTGCTGCTCGTGCTGGCGGCGGGGCTGCTGCTGGCCGTGATCGCGTATTCGCTTCAGCCGCGGGATACGAAACAATACGCCATGACGTTCGAGCACATGGGACATGTCGCCAACGACCTGACGATGTTGAAGCCTCGCCTCATGGGGACCGACAGCGACGGTAGCCCTTTCGTTGTTACAGCGGAAAAGGCCGTGCAGAACCCTCACAACGTTCATCATGCCCGCCTTCAGCGCGTCGAAGCGGACCTGACGGGTAAGGATGGCGCATGGTACAACATGAATGCGCCCGTGGGTTATCTCGATTCCGACGCACAAAAGCTTTGGCTCGCCGGCAAACTGGCGCTCTTCTCAGACTCCGGATACGAACTGCATACCGATACTGCCTTTGTCGATCTGGCGCCGAGCTGCGATCCAAAAACCGGAAAGCCCGCGACCAACAAGGCAGTCAAGCGCGGAAAACCTGCGCCGCGCTGTGCCAAGACCACGATTCGCGGTAACCAGGAGGTGACGGGACAGGGCCCGCTTGGGACATTGCGGGCGGACCGTTTCCATATTGAGAAGGCGACGCGGCACGTTTTTCTGGACGGCCATGTGCGAATGGTGATTTATCCTCCTCATAACGGAACCAAACGGGCGAAACCTGCTGCCCGTCCGGCGAAAAAGAAATGAAAATCGCAATCGGCCTTTCCCTACTGCTTGCCTGCTCCGCTCCGGCTGTGGCGCAGACATCGGCGCCCGGCTCCGCTTCCGATTCTGCTTCAGCGAAGCCGGCCAAGCCACCGAAGGCTGCGAAAACCGGTAACAATGGTTCGACCGTAAATATGTTCGGCAGCCACAACAGCAATGCGCCGATCAATGTCAGCTCCGACAGTTTCGTCGGCGATCTCGCGAGCAAGATCGGGACCTACATCGGAAACGTGCTCGTCATACAGGGCGATATGCGTATGCGCGCCGACACGATGAAGGTGAACGTCAATCAGGGCAAGCCAACGCGGATTGAGGCGAACGGCAAAGTGGTGGTAACGGCCCCGAACGGCACTGCCACGGGCGATGTCGGAGTTTACGAATTAGGGCCCCGCACCATCACCATGACGGGCCATGTCGTTCTGACGAAAGAGAAGGACGTGATGCGCGGCACCAAGCTGGTTATGGACATGAATACGAACCTCGCCCACATTTATGCGCAGGGCATGCCGGGCAACCGCGTGCAGGGTCTGTTCATTCCGCCGCCGCAGCAGAATTCCGGGACTGCAGCCGGAAAGGGCAAGGGCAAGAAAGCGGGTTCGTCCGAGGAGAAGCCGGCGCGCGTGCAGCAGACAATCGATCCGGACGGCAGTAGCCCGTCGCCCGCCCAATAACTTCACGCTTCCTTAAAGAGGGAGTAGGCACAGTCTTGCCATGGACACGATGCCCGCCCCGGTCACCCGCCAAATCCCACAACAGGCGCCGTCCACACTGGCTGCCGAGGCAGGACTTGCGGTTCACAAGATCGGGAAAAGCTTCCGCAAGCGCCCGGTGGTTCGGGCCGTATCCCTTTCGTTGCGGCGCGGCGAGGTGGTGGGCCTTCTGGGCCCAAATGGCGCGGGCAAAACCACCTGCTTCTATATGATCACCGGTCTTATACCGGTGGATTACGGCACCATTGAACTGGACGGGCATGACGTCACGCACATGCCGATGTACCGGCGGGCGCGGCTGGGCATCGGCTATCTTCCCCAGGAAGCTTCCATTTTTCGTGGCATGACAGCCGAAGAAAACATCCGCGCCACGGCGGAGCTGGTCGAGCCAGATTCGGCGCGTCTCGAAGCCATGGTTGAGGAGTTGATGGTCGAGTTCGGAGTCACGCATGTGCGCGACACGCCGGCCATCGCCTTGTCCGGTGGCGAACGGCGGCGCGTGGAAATCGCGCGGGCGCTTGCCACTCATCCGTCCTACATCCTGCTGGACGAGCCGCTGGCCGGCATTGATCCCATCGCAGTCAACGATATTCGCGATCTGGTCATACATCTCAAGGATCGTGGCATCGGCGTGCTGATCACGGATCACAATGTGCGCGATGCGCTCGACATCATCGATCGCGCTTACATTATCCACGAGGGCCAGGTGCTGAAGGAGGGCACGCCGGCGGAAATCGTCGACGATCGCGATGTGCGCCGCGTCTATCTTGGCGAACGATTTACGCTTTAGGGTCGACGGCGAGGGCAAGTTTATGGCTTTGGTGCAGCGTCTCGAGCTTCGTCAGGGGCAATCTCTGGTGATGACGCCGCAGTTGCAGCAGGCCATCAAGCTGCTGCAGTTGTCGAATCTCGAACTGGCAGAGTATGTCGAGGTGGAGCTCGAAAAAAATCCTTTGCTGGAGCGCGACGAACGTGAGCCTGCGGGTGCCGAAGCAGAAGAACCGAAGGAAAGTTCTGCTTCGACGGATGAGCCGCTGGAAGTGGCCTTGGCCCGGGAGGATTTTAGTAACGCCGAAGATCTCGATGCCGAGCGAAGCGACATCTATGTGGACGAAGCCTCGCCGGCCGCTCCGCGCGATGCGCAACTTTCCGACTGGACGACAGTGCGAGCGGCAGGTCCGCTCGACGATGCCGAGGATGAGTTCGGCCGCACGCTCGCCAAACCCGCGACTCTCAAGGACCATCTGCTGGAACAGCTTTCCATCGCGGCTGTGACCCCGGACGAACGTCTCACTGCCGTCGCGCTTATCGATGCGATTGACGAAGCGGGTTATCTGAGGGCCGGGGCTTCCGAGATTGGCCTACAGCTCGGCGCCAGCGAAGAATCCGTCACGGCCGTACTGAAAATTGTGCAGGGCTTCGACCCGACCGGCGTTGGCGCACGCGATATTGGCGAATGCCTTGCGCTGCAGCTGCGCGAGCTAGGACGACTCGATCCAGCGATGCAGACGTTCCTCGCGCATCTCGAGCTCGTGGGCCGGCGCGACATCGCGGGACTCTGCCGCATCTGCGGTGTCGATGCCGAAGATATTGCGGACATGATTTCAGAAATCCGCGCGCTCACGCCGAAGCCCGGTCTGGCCTTCAGCAGCGAACCGGTGCAGGCCGTGGTACCGGACGTGTTTGTCCGCGAAGGTGCCGATGGCGGCTGGCATGTCGAGCTCAATTCCGAGACGTTGCCGCGCCTGCTGGTAAACGCACGGTACTACGCGCGTGTGTCCCGAGCCGCGAAAGACAAGGATGCGAAGAATTATCTCACGGACTGTCTGAACAACGCGAACTGGCT
>Ga0157372_10003880_pt1 | contig 16063 bp, 8 predicted proteins | sample C55metaG_FD_115307 | JGI IMG/M metagenome (GOLD analysis project Ga0157372, IMG submission 115307) | Corn rhizosphere microbial communities from Kellogg Biological Station, Michigan, USA - C5-5 metaG | ecosystem: Host-associated > Plants > Roots > Rhizosphere > Soil | place: USA: Michigan... | reverse complement strand
CTACCTTTGCACCCCACCGTCCGGGGCGGCTCACGCCGCTTCGGGTTTCGGGACGTAGCGCAGCCCGGTAGCGCACTTGCATGGGGTGCAAGGGGTCGCTGGTTCGAATCCAGTCGTCCCGACGAACAAGAGGCCCGCAGCGATAGCTGCGGGTTTTGCTTTTCCGGAAGCGGCGAAAGTTTACTTTCGCAAGCGAACGGGAAAGCAAAATGGCGACGACGTAGTCGGCGCGGGGCCTCTTGGGTAAGAAGGAGGGCAATATGGATCACCGGAGGCCGATAGGCCGGAGGTAATCCAGTCGTCCCGACGAAAGGTTGTAAGTTGATGACTTACAGCCTTTTTTAACTTATGCCATCTTCTAATATGGGCCGTTTTTGAGGTGTTTCAGTGAACAAATCGGTGAACAATTCTGGATTGGAAATACAGTTCACTGATGCTCAATAAGAATGGATTCGAATTCAGAATCCGCACTGGATTCGAACCGGCAAATTGATGCCAATAGAGTCAAAATTGAAGTCGTCTATCTGGATAGCCTAATCGCAGTTAGTCATTCGCAAATCCATCCAATATTGCTGCGAATTGTTGTTTCAGTGTGGGCAGATCGTTCTTTGCTATTTGCCAGACGATCTGAAAATTGACGCCAAAATATTCGTGAATGGAAATATTTCGGAAGCCAACGATATTCCTCCATTCTATGTCAGGATACCTGTCTTTTATGGGCGATGTAATGCGGGCACAAGCTTCGCCGATGATCTCAATTTGCTTAATGGTAGCGAAACGCTTTTCAGAATTGGTGAGAAATTCATCAAGGGATACATTCACCAGGTAGGACTCTACTTCCTTGATCGCATCCAATACATGCCGGACGCGCAGCTCGTCGCTAAGCGGTGGCCTCATAGATCAGTATCTTATCTTTTTCGATGTATGGCTGAACATATTTGGAAAGTCCATCACTGGTAACAACATCGACTTTATTGTGCAATAGATCTTCTAATTCTCGCTGAAAGCTAAAAAATCTCATTCCTATGGGCTTGGAATAATCCAATTCCAACAATATATCTATATCACTGGTGCCTTTAACGGCAGTGTTTCGTGCGTATGACCCAAACAGAAAAGCCCTCTTCACAGGTTTATCGGCGAAGTATTTTCGAAGAAGGTTTGTGTCATGAATAGACAGAGCCATATTACAAATATAATAAATTTTTTGCTGTCACATAGACGAATTGAAATATTGTCGAGTACAGGTGCAAGGCACGCCCATCTCAACAGGGATGCTTATCCGATTACTTATTTAAATCATTCAAATCGCTCTCATACTGGCCAATCAAAGGAGGGCAATATGGATCAGCGCAGCTAATCCAGTCCTCCCGACAGATAGACAGATCAAATTCGATCAAAGCCTGTAAATACTCAGAGGCAAGCCGCATCGTGGAAAACCGGCTGAACGACATGCGCAACAATCCGAACCTTTCCCGTCTGATCCTCAACCCCAAGGTCGGCACCCGCCGCCGAAAGCAGACCAAGCCATAAACCCCCTCAAACATACATGTCAAGTTTTACAGTAGCTCATGGGACCAATGACTTATAGGAACGGATTTGACCGCACTTTATTAACACCGGGACACCAAGCAGGAGCAAAGCGTGGGCATCGCCTTGTATAAAGAACAACAAAACTGATAGCTATGAGATGGATTTGCCCATTGCTGCTCCTGAAGAGGCAGCGCTGCTATTCTACCTTGTAATACTTCATCTTATCAAACAAGGCCAATTCATTGTCACTGTTCTCTGATTTCACAAACTCAACTTTAATTTTTGCCTTTACTGGCTTAGAAAGCTTTGTTTTCTTCGCCTTACCTCCTCCAATAATCCACCGATCCGTTGCCTCTCCTGACTCCAGGCTTCTTTCAGGGGTTCCTCCAACTATTTCATTGATGTACAATACAGTAAGAGAAAGTACATGAGCTTGCGCATCATAATTGTAATTCCCTTCCAATCCCGTAATACGCCCTAGCCCAAAATATTGATTGGTATTATAGGAAAAAGTACCATCTTCAGAAAATTGATAATTACCCAGATACCCGGCCGATACCTTAAAAGTCTTTTCTTGCCATCTGCCTACAAGGCTCTGCGCATGAGAAATTTTGAAAAACCCTGCAATAAGAAATATTACAACTAACTTTTTCATAAAAATTACTGATGTTGATTATTATTTTGAGGAGTAACAGTAACGGGAGCCTGTACTTGCACATGGGTCATTATATAATAACTTTTTGGCTTTGTTTTTGATATGGTCGCATTGACACTATTAAATCCCGTAGTGCTCTTTAATCCTACATTCGCAGTTTCCCCCTTCTTTATATTTGTCCCGACACTATAGGTAAGAATATGGCCATGACCGCCAGTAGGGTTTTTATATGCTATAACGGAAACACCTCCATTTTTTGCATTTTGCTTAGCCGCATTTTGATCCACTTTAAAATAACTAGGAGTAGTTCCATTTAACTTATCGGTCATTGTGTTTGCATTGCCTGTTATCACGACCGACTTATCCCCTGTAGCAGACGCAACCGTCTTCATAATATCCTGAGTAGCTTGATTGCAATGCGTTTCATTTTGTCCCTCAGCATTTTGTTGCAATGCCGGGTTATCGATGTTTAAAGATTGCTGCTCCTGAACAGCTGTTGTCAAATTTACATTATCATTCCCCCCTTGTGACTCATCAAAACCAGTAAATGAATAATGTAGATCTGTACCCTCACCTGTTTGTTGAAAAACGGCATTTGACCCGTCATTGATATGCTTTATCAAATGCCCATCTTTAGCCACGAAATTGGTTTCAGCGCTATCTCCTAAGTAATCGTCTCGCAAAATAGGATTGTTACCCATGGATGCATAGGGGCTTTCGGCTTCCGTTGGCTTGGGGTCTATTTGCCACCATCTCCCCAATTGAGGATCAAGCTCTCTTAAATGCGTTTCATACATCTCCAGACCTGACCCATCAGCGAACTCCTTGTTCTGTAACTCAGATCCCTTATTAAACCGATACTTATTTTCAGCGTATTGCGGCTTCAGCGCCTCATCACTTATCCCCGCCATGGTAAGTCCAAATGGATAATAGTGCTCTTCCTCCAGCATTGGCCCGCTGAAATGCTCCACCGACAAATTATCAAAGAACACCCGCCAGTTCGGCGTTTCATTACTCACCCAAATATACAAATATCCGCTGTGATGCAGCTTAATCGTGGTTGCCAAAGTATTCAGCTGATCCCCCTGGCCAACTGGCAGGGCGCCGCTCTGATTATAGCCGCTGACATAATTGAATTGATTATCAACCAGCATCCAGTTCAGATAGGCCTTCGGGATAGCAGTCGTATTGGTATCGGCGGAAGGCAGAAAACTGTTTACGGCACCATAAATAGGCCCGTTCCCCGGATTCGTCAGACCCGCCAGCCCACCGTGCGTGCCTCCGGTAAGTGTCTCCAGCCCGGTAGCAAGCGAATTAATAACATTGCTTATCGAACTATTCGGGGAGGATACGGTACCGTTCGACGCATAATAGGAGTAAACACCTAGCGAAATGGAATCCCCGCTCATCACTTTTAACAGGATGGCTGGTCCTACCTTATGTCCCGCCCCGTCTACCATCGCCACCGAATCGTTTGGCACAGGGCCGTTCGGCTCTGTCGGAAACCCTCCGTTTGGAACCTGGTTCGCCGCATAGCTTGTCGAGTCGATATTGTAAAACAATGCATTCTCAGTCGCTCGGTAGGCCGGTTCCATGGTGGCGACGTATTGCGCAGTGTCCTTCTCCTGAGTTAAGACAACCCTGGTATTGCCTAAGTGATCCCGCTCCATAAAGTCATAGACCCAGGAATAAGCGGAATCGCCGGCCAGGTGTCGCTGCAAGGCCCAGCGAGTGCGTCCTTCCGCGTTAGATGCAAACTGTAGCGTATCCACTCCGCCAACGGTATCGTTAAGCGCCGTCCTGCGCTGGTACTGGAAGCCATCCAGGTAAAGCGTCGTCGTCATCACACCTGCCGCGCTGTCGGCGGTTCGTTTCAACAACTTATTTCCACCCGCATCGTACATATAAGTGATATTGCCTTTGCCGCTCATATGCACTCTCTGAGGCAGGTTCAGGTAATTGTAATAAATGGAATCTATCCCCTTATTTTTGTCCTTCGTCAAATTGCCATTACCATCATAGGTATAGTCGTAGGACCCATCTTTCGTTTTATAATGAAAATCACCCAACATGGACGCCGTATCGTTTGCGCCGTCGACCACCTGCGAGAGCTGGTTGCTCCCGGTCGGGTAACTATAGGTCAGCTGATCGATCAAACCCGTTGGCGCCCCGACTCGGAAGCCATGCTGGTACATACTCAGAATGTTGCCGTTCGCATCATAACCGAGTGAATCAACGGTATAATCCATTTTCGAATTCGTCCAGCTTCCTGTGGATACCTCCAAGTAGGCCGCACCGGTCAGGCGATTTACATTGTCGTATGTGAAATCATATTTTCGGTTCACCTCATCGCCGGCTGTCTTCCAGGTCGTGCCCGCGATATTTCCATTATAGACAGGATGCAGGTAACTCGTGCCCGCCGCACTGGCCGGGTTATCGTAGCTCAACTCCATTCCGAAAAAATGCGTTGACCCATCAGAAACATAGTTCTTATTGATGCCCGTCATCCATCCCCGAATATTGTAGTCGAAGACCAATCCATCCAGATTGTTCCCGAGATATTTCGCGTTCAGCCGTCCCAGTTCATCATATTGCATGCTATCAAGCGTTTGCAGTGGTCCGCCGTCGATGCTCTCGCGCACTGTAGTTACCCTGAACCCGGCATCGTAGTTCATTTGCGTAGCTACCTGATGATATTGGGCAGTATTTGTTGGCTTAGCTTGTGCCAGAAGTGTTCGCAATGGCTTACCGCTAAAATCATATTGGGTCGTAACCGTATCCACGCCACCGGTGTAGTTCTGACTCTGAACCTGAATTGCCCTGCCGTGATCATCATAGAAGGTTTCTGTGTACAAATAAGTATTGCTACTGCCCAAAACCTTGCTCATCGTCCCGGTAGCGACCCCGGTTGCATTCGCATAGGGTAAAGGTTGTACCGCATAAACGGGGTACGAATTATACTGCGTGATGAAATTGATGGTGTTACCAGTCACTCCGGTAGCCATGCCTGAAGGAAGACCCGACGCCGCACTGATGGCCGAATAATCATCATAGAACGTACGCGTCAGAAGCTCTGTGCTATAACCAGACAAATTCGGATAGGTCGGACTCAACATGGCTTGAGTCGCATGGTAGGACGGGTTGTTATAATTGGCAGGATCCGTCATCATTCCTGCCGAATCAGGCCGGTTCAGGGAATCGTAACAGGTAAACAGCCATTTTTCCTGGCTCCATAAGGCTGAATCCTGCGACATCACCAATCGATCGCGCTGGTCATAAATCATGTGGCTGGCGCCGGCACCAGGCACTTTCTTGACGATCATCCTGCCGCGACCATCATACTCATACCGGAAGCACAATCCATTGGCAACCGTGGAACTAATCGTCCAGGTACCGGACGTATTAATTAACTCGACGGCTCGTGGAGGAATTACGAAGCGCAAGTTGTGCAGATCGTCATAAACATAATAGGTATTGAGCCACCCAACGTGTGCCGTACCAGGATTGTCGGACGATTGCACTTTCTTCAAGACCGTCTGCCCACTCTTGTCTTTATATTCAATAACCTGGTGTTTCTGTTCATCGACCGTAACTGTTTTAATCAGGGTATGCGGCGCATACGTGCCACTATCCACTGCGATGCTTCCGGTAGCATATCCAATGCTCCAACTATGGACACTGTCGGCGGTCATATTCGTCAGGTATTGGCTTTCAACGCCACGACCCGCACCCACCCAGCTATTGCCGGGTGAAAAGGTCGTAAGCGGCCTGTCCAGCGGCGAAGGCTCGTAATCAACCTGTCCGAAATAATACTGATCACTGGGATATGTCGCACTGTTAAACGCATACGCATCACTGATTGCAGTCGGCTTGAAATTTCCATCCGCTACCGATGCAGTATACGGAAGATAATTGACCGCCGACCGGCCGAAAGCATCATAAGCCTGTATCGTCACCATATCTTTCCCGAGCGGACTTGCCTGCCTGGCCACTGCCTGAATGGGCCTGCCGAGACCATCCATGTATTGCGTTACTTGTTGGCCATCGTAAGAGTCGGTCAATGCGTTGGCGCTAGCCGTATCGGTGATTCCCGGTTGGGAGACATTCATCGTCCGGACATAGTTCCAGTCCGAAGTAACCGGTCCAATCATAACGGCGGTCTGCGGAGTATACACGGTGTCAGCTCCACATACACTCATTACCCTAAAATAGGTGTTCGAAGAGAGCACTCCAGGAACATAGCTAAGCCCGCTTACTCCACTAACGGTTGCCCAGTTCTCATCGTCATGGTGGCTCTGCCAGATATATTGATAGCTCCCGGAACAGTTCCCACCGCTAGCCGGACTACAGGTCAGCGTGCCGGGATTTCCGCCTGAAGAAATAGTGACTGCCGAAGGCAGCAGCAGCCCGCTTAGCAATTCGGGTGCGACGTTCACCGTCACCGTATTGGAACTGACCGCTTGGTCGCCGCAGGTTACCTTACGATAATATAGGGTCTGCTCGGTCAGGGAATCGGTGGCCAAAGTGTCGGCTGTTGCGCCGGCAATCTGGCTGTAGGTATAACCGCCGTCTGTACTCTTCCACCATTGATAAGAATAGCCACCCCCGCAACCTCCGCCGGTTGAGCCGGCACTGTTTCCAAGAATGACCGAGGTGTTAAAGTCAATAGCCGACGCCGGCCCTGTAATCGATCCCGCAGTCAGCTGTGGATAAACGGTTACAGTTACCGGGGCCGTCATGGCGCTCGCCCCGTTGCTCGTCACCTGAATTTCGTAGTCTGTAGTAGCGGTCAAATTGCCAGGCGCATAGCTGGCATTCACTGCTCCGCCGATCGGCTGATAAGTACCCGAAGCATCAGAATACCATTGATACGTATAGCTACCGTTGCCACCCGATACGCCAGACACCCTCATGCTGGCGGGGATCGAGTCGTAATCGATAGTCTGGCTGACGGGCGAGACAGCTCCTGCTACGACCTGCGGATAAACTGTAACGGTAGCCGTGCCGGAAGTCGCCGCACCGCCGTTGCTGGTAACGATAACGCGATAATAGGTGGTAGCGATCAACACAGGCGGAGAATAGTTTGGGGAATTCGTTCCCACGTTCGTCGGGCTGGTAAAAGAGGAGTTTGCTGAGCTTTGCCATTGATAGCTGTAAACCCCGTTGCCGCCGCCGGCCGAGACGCTAAGCCCGCCGGGCGACGTATTGTAGTTAATGTTAAGGCTGGAAGGAGAGATGGTTCCCGGCGCAATCACCGGGTCTACGTCAACCCTTATCGTATTCGAATTTGCGATTTCCGTGCCGCACGCTACCTGCCTTATAAAATACGTGGTTACCGTAAGTGGGCCTGGATTGTAGGACGCTCCGGATGAACCGGAGATCGGATTATAGGTTGTTCCATCGAGACCCGACCACCAGCCATAGCTGTAGCCACCGCCGCAATTCCCGCCGCTGGCGGTCTGCACGTTGGACAACGACGGAGAACACCCGTTGCAAATAGACGTACCAGGCGCGCTGACCGCTCCTCCCTGCAAGGGAGGCGTGACAGTCACCGTCACTGTATTGGAATATGCCGAAGGGCCACCGCTGATGGAGGTCTGCAATTTATAGTAAGTCGTTTGTGTGAGCTGGCCCGGAGAATAATTCTGCGTAGTGACGCCGGTAGAATAAAAATTGCTGCCGTCCGTGGAGTAATACCAGGTATAATTATAGCTGAAGCTGCCGCATGCTCCTCCGCTCGGATTGCTCCCCTGCAAAGTGGCCGGCGCTGTCCCATTGGCAATAGTCTGGGCCGACGGACTCACCGAGGCTGGCACAAATGTAGCCGTGACATCGGAAACGGATACCGGTGTGGACGTAGCCGTCATGCCGAAGGATATTAACTGAACCTCGTAATGCACCGTTGTGCCCACCGAAGGAGTCGGGGGCAGATACGTGCTTCCAGTTGCACCGCTGATCGCCGTCCACGTGCTTCCATCAGGGGAAGAATACCATTGATAGGCGTAGGTGCCATCGCCGCCTGAGGGCGTGCTTGTGGTCAGCGTCGTGGCCGTCCCGGAACAAACAATCTGCTGGGATCCGGGACTGATGGTAAGGGCATTGGGCGGTGGCACGACCGTCACCGATTTGGTCGTTTGTATGCCGCAATGATCCATCAGAACGACAGTCGCCGTAGTAGTCGTACTCACCGTCGGGAATACGACCAACGCCATTGCCGGACTCAGACAGGATCCTCCGCCTCCTCCTGTATTGGGTATCATTGTTCCACCTTGTTGCTTGGCCGGCTGTTCGCCCCCTCCACCACTACAACTGGTCTCAGGAGTAATACTGGATATATTAATACCAGACCAACAATAGGTCTTCGTTGTGCACGTAGTAGTCGCCGAATAACACGAACTGCTGCCAGACTGAACCTTGGTGGCGCCGGAAATGGAGGGTTGCGCCTTCGCCGGTTCCACCACCAGCAAACAAGCAGTCATGCAAAAAAATGCCAATAAATATTTTACCATAGTAGGGTTTATTGTCGCTTAGAAGTTGTAACCAATCCTGAATAAAATAGGCTCTGTCCGTGGCGCCTGCTGATAGCTCAGGAAGTCCCACAAGAGACTTAAAGTGGTTTTTTTGAACACCGTGCTTTTCATCGATATCGTCTTTGTCACGCCAATAAGCCCGCTCTTTGTCCAGTACGCTATTTGTTTCAATTGCTGGTAGGCAGTAAATGGCGTCGTGTAGTTATATTCGAATCCGCCTGTCGCCGAAAAGCTTCCCTTGATCCGAATTTGCAAAAATGACCGTACGCCGACGCCCTCACTCGTAAACGCGATGTGCCGGATTCCGTTTCCCCATCCCAATTTGTAACTCGCTCCGAGGCCTATCAGATTATTATGGCCCAGTTTATACCCAAGCGAAAAACCGAAATCTGTGACCATCGGGAAATAGTAGTTGTTGCGAGTCGTCTGAAAGTTGGCTCCATATTCGATCCTCTTCCAAAAAGTCTTTGTCTTTTGGTCGTTCGGATTAAAATCGGGCATATTCATATCCCCGTTGCCGGTACCCATTTTAGTCAGCTTACTCTTATAGTCATCCAGCTGAGACTGCGCCGCTTGCAGGCTTCCTTGTAACGCCGCATCGCCGCCCGCACCCCCTGCTGCCACCTGCCCATGCACCAGCGCGGCCACCTCATCCTTGGTCTGTAAGCCGCTGACAGCTTGCGGCGTGGAATAACTCGACGGTAAGTGAAAAAGACCCCCAAGCATCGAATTCTGCTTCATAAAAGACTGAAACGCCGGAACTTTGTCCAATAGGGCCAATGCTTCGCGCTCGAGGCGATCGGGACTTGCCCACATCTCCTTGTATTGCCGAAGTTGCTGGCCATAGTAGTAAATACTCCGTTGCATCTTGGCCACCGGATTGCGCAGGATATTTGCCATAGCCGGATGCTTGGAAAGATATTGGCCCAATACCTGCTGCCGCTGCTGCAAAAAGGCTCTGGCGGCTTCCGCGTCATTCATTTTGCCTTGCACCGCCTGAAGCTCCGCACTCGCAGACACTAGCCTGGGTTCCGATCCATGTAGGGGAGGCATACATTCCGGATGCTCTCTCAGATATGCCATTACCCCTTTCAAAGAATCCAGGTATGCCGGATAGGCGCCGCTAAAACCTTGCCCGGGGCACCCTTTTTCCGACTGCAATTGCTGCCCGAGCGCTGAATACTGTCCTGCACTACCCGCAAATAACTCCTTGGCGCCGGCCGGATCGACCATCGCCAATCGCCCCTGCACTCCCTTTTCCAGTTTAGCCATTTTTTCCAGATAGCCGGTTCCCTGGGTGCTCAGCTCCCGGTTCAGGCGCGCCGCATTCGATTCCACCCTTTTCAACCATCTTCCGGAAAAATGAGGCGCCTTTGCCGAGTCGCCGTTCTGCGCCTGACAAACGTTCAACGCCGTGCTCAACAGCACCGTCGCCCAAAAATGCGCTCCGCTAAGACTGAGTATGGATACCCTTTTTGACATGATTACTGGTTTAACGGTACACATTGCTAATTGACGACGTGATACCGATAGGTTTTGATGATGTTTCCGTTGAGGTCCTTGATGTCCGCCAAACGACCCATTGCGTCATATTCGAAGTAGGTGGTTCGGCCTGCCGCGTCCGTCTTGCTGGTCATACCGGCCAGCAGGTCATAAGTACTTGTGGTAACGAGCGCTTTAGTCCCTTGCAACCCTGTGCGAATCTTATTCAATTCGTTTCGCAATGCCTGGTCGCTTGAAGGATTATCCAGCACCGATTGATTGATCATCCCGGCGATGGTCGCGCTGTCGGAACCTTCCACCTCTGCCACCGGAAAACGATGATTGTACCCCCACAAGTAGTTGTACTTGACATTATTCACCTTGTGTTGTGATATCATAACCATGTTGCGATCATAACTCATTGCAATCTGCTGCTTATAGTAATTGTCGGGACCTGCCGTGAAAGTGGAATACAATAAAGGCGCGCTGAGTTCGGATTCATCGGTTTGTGTCTGCTTAACCACCGTGTCGCCGGCCGCATCATTCATCAGAGAAAAGTCATTCCGGACAGCGTCAACGAGATATTCGTTGCCATCCCCGAGGACCACCGTTTTGTACTGCTCGACCAACGTGCCGATGGCATTGTCGCTGGCCAACCTGTAGATGGCCCTCCGCCAGGTAGTGGGATCGTTATAAGCGGCGCTGTTCAGGGCCGACAAATAAGAGGCGAATTGTGTGTTGCGGGCAGCATACGCGGAATTCGAATTCTGCTTATACTCATCTTCACAGTCATAGGAATTGGCAACTGCCGTGAACTGAGTGGGATAGCTCGTATATGGCTGGTACGGCTGCAACGCCGAGACCAGCGAGTCATAGCATAAGTTATAAGGAAGAATGGCGTTATTCTGTAGGGTAATCCACGAAGAATCGAGGCCTGCCAGGGAGGTCCCGCCCGCCGGCAGATAGTCCGGGACGTACTTGAAATAAGTTGTTTCGGTTTGGCCCTTACTGTTGGCTTTCTTGACCCGTGTCGGGTAAATGTAACTCGGATTGTCGTAGTAATAGTCGGATTCGGTTACAACCGGATTCTCACCGTGCATGTCCCAGGTGGAATCTGTTATACTTTGCAGCGTCTTGTATCCGCTGATCAATTGATCACGGACGGCAGCATACAGGTTTGGCACACCGCTCACCGGTTGGGTCTGATCCGTTGTGGGAACGAATGCACAGCCTTCCCCATTATTTATCTGATCGGTTAGCGTTGTCGTGAAGGTTTGAAAACCATATTTGTCATGGAGTTGATACTTACTAACCGACTTATGCAACGGGTAATAGATGCCGTGGCCGTAACCATAGTACGTCTCGCTAGTTTGAAATACATCCGGCTCATCGGGAGCAAAACAGTTGAACGTATAGACCTTCTTGCCAATATTCGTCGGCCCGATATCCGCTTCTTCGACGTATTGGTAATAGAATTGATTGTTCAGCACGTTGCTGATTGGTGCAAACAACCCTGCCTGCAACGTCAGGATTGACGAGTCACTGATGGCCGGATAGCAGCCCGTGGCATGCCGAACAGTCACCCTCGCAGACGTGCCATTTTTGAATAATCCCGCTCCATCCGAATAAGTGAATTGTTTAACCAATGCCGGTACGCCTGCGGTAGCATTATCATAATGCGTAATGGTCTTGACGCGCACACCGGGCGCATCGCCGAGCGTGTTATCAATAATGGGCTCCCGATTATAAAATACCGGGGTCGCTGTTACGACGGCACCCTTCTTGTCAACTTTTACATAAATGCTGTATGTCCCCGCATCGAGCGAATCCTCCATATAGAGCGTATCGGCAAATTGGCCCGCCGGTTCCGACGCAACGTACATAAGCATCTGTCCCGTATTAAAATTTTTGAGCCACATTACCGAATCGGTCAGTTGCGCAGGTGTATTCACACTGAAAGCAATCTTTATCGCCTGCTTATCGGCAATGGTGAAATCAGTATGGGTCTCGTAGTACCCTTCCGGAGGTCCGGGGTCGGTTCCCGGCCAATTGACTGTAGCGGTCATGCTGGTATAGACATCCTGGTATTGCCCGGTTACAATATAATGCCCGGTGTGATTCAGCTCATAATCGAAGGTCGTGTAACCCCCTGTCGGGTGCGTCATCCGGGTCATCATACCCAACTCGCATTCCCCCAATGAGGGCGTCCTGTCCGCCGGTGAATATGCCGAGTTGGCGACGTCATCTGTCGTGAACAGCATGGCGTTATTGGCGCCGTTATAATACCCGAATTTATCTATCGAGCGCGTATTAAAGCCGGGTATATAGGATATCCCAGTATCGCCAATGTATTGGAATTGCGTCCGCTGAAACGTCGTGCTGTCTATTTGGCCCGTTTCTCCTTTCGGACTGAATTCATCTACTTCTACGAGACTTAATTTTCCATTGTAATAGGTATGTTGCAGATTAAAATGCTTATTCACCGCCGATATGCCCGCATCCTGGACAATGATTGAAGCCAGACGGTAGAGGGATCCATCCTGAAAATATATATCCTGGCGCGGTGCGCCGTCAAGTCCGAAGCTTACCGTAACATCTTTGTAAGAAATCGTGCTGAGCAGTAGCGAGTGAACATAGTCGCCGTTGCTGGCCGTCTCCGTGAGTGTTTGAGGGGAATTAGGCGTAACGCTGGCCCCGGCAGCAGTACTGGCGGTATACACTTCCGAATGCACGGGGGGCTGTGTAAAGGTATAGCCGGTATAGGTATAGTTTACGGTGTCGGCTTTGTCGGCGCTTACAACACGGCTAAGAAACCATGCCGAGGTGTGGTCAGGCACGTAGTCGGTGCCCAGCAACTGATGATGATGGGTCATCTCCGTTTGATCAAAGGTGTACTGATCACCATTTTCCTTCGTCAGCACGAATCCGGCATCGGGGCTGCCGGTGACCCGGATTCTTTGATATGGGAACATATATGCTTCGCCCTGCAGCCAGATAAACTTTCCACTCATGCCTGGACAGCTGAATACATAAATATCGGGCTCCCCGTCCACCATGCCCAATGCAGTATTTTGAAGAATCACCTGCTTGGCGGTTATAAGGTTGATATTAACATAGTTGTCATAGTCATTTCCGGAGACGTGAAAATCGTCATGATCCACCCTGCTTTTTACCATCCGCGTAATCACGCCTCCCCCCTCCACGCTCCATCCGAGCCCTGCGTATCCCGCTACCTCCGCAGGTTTAAATCCGTTATAATTGAAGGCCAGCGAAATCGGTATATCGAGGCTCCTTGTCTTCAAGTCATAAATGGGTATTGAGATATTGGGCATGCCGGTATAAAGGGTCATAGGCATGGTCACCGATTTTACCATCTGTTCCGCCTCCGGCGAATGAGCCAGCATATCGGGTTGGAATTGTGCAATGCTGGCTTGTCCGGAGCCGTCGGTCATCAAGTGATGACTCATTATGTCGGACATGATACGAACGGGCTGAGCAAACGACATCTTCAGGGCAAGGCATAGGAACGCCGTTGCACCAATGGCAGTAATTTTTCGCATAGTGTTGCAATTTCTACAATGGCCGGGCCGCGTTAACAAGCCTGACACATCAAAGCGGTCATTCAAAATAACAATGGAAAATATAGTCTGGAAGAGGGCGAAGGCGCCCTGACTGGCTTTGCAAGTTTTCTCACGATTGTTCAGTTAGAGGGTCAAGGACACGGTCAAGGGTACAAACCATGCCTAAAAAAAGTGAAATATTTGATTCGGCGCCTGCTACCAATGTCCTTTGTTGAATCCAGATGTGGAGAGCGCATAGGCAGGCCGAAGCGCGGGCAATAACTTCCCATGTGAGTCAGAAATTTTGATTGTTAAGAATAAAAGTGAGGGTAGGATTGCGATGACCGAAGTAAAATAATTCTATTGGATTTTCCAAACGCCGGTCAGCAGGGTTCATCCGAAAAAAAGCAAATTTCAACCGAAACAAAGTTGTCAAACTTTGCATAACTGTGCTCAAAACACCGTCCCGCGCGTCGATTTGACTCACAGGCGTGTTATTCCACCTACAAGGTGGAGTAATGAGCGCTAAGTGTAAAAATCTGAAAAAATGAATGAAAACCCTTATGCAAAGCCACCTTCTGGGTTTCGCACTTGATCGACACCGACAACCGCCTTCGGTTAATTAACCTTTGCCGTGCGAAATCTTTCATAATCCTTCGAAACCCTTTCCTGGACGGTCATTAATCCTTGCAAATAGATTTTACGCCTCTCCAACTTTTCCTCTGTGGGCGGATGTCGAATTTAAAACAACAATCAGACACCTTCTCGGAACCTTCTATTTCCAACAGCTCGTGTTCTTCAATAAAATTATGTTATTCCATTTCTGCGTTTGGAAACGATTTTCGGAACCCATCGTGGGAGACATCTCATAGCTCTTCTATTCGACTTGCGCAGGGTTCATCGATAACTCCAGTCAACCAAGCGAGTCTGTGCGATGTTTTTCGACCCGCCAAAAATTCCTACCTTTAGAAACGGTCTCCCTCGGATCGTTTTGTAGGCTCTCGCTCCGTTGCGGTAACTTTTTAAGAATTTTAAAATTTCAAATTATATGAGCAAGGTAAAGGTCAGCAATTTCTCAATTTCTATTGATGGGTTCGGATCTGGGAAAAATCAGGACTTAGAAAATCCTTTGGGAACCGGAGGAATGGACTTGCATAAATGGATATTTGCAACAAAAACATTTCAGAAAATGGTCGGGGGCGAAGGCGGGGCAGATGGGGTGGACAATAGATTTATGGAAAAATCTTTTGAAAATGTGGGCTGCTGGATAATGGGCAGAAATATGTTCGGCCCTATCCGTGGAGATTGGACGGACGAAAAATGGGTAGGCTGGTGGGGGTCAAATCCGCCATTTCACGCTCCGGTTTTTGTGCTTACCCATCATAAAAGGGAGCCACTGGTAATGGAGGGAGGAACCACATTTTATTTTGTTACAGAGGGAATTCAGCACATTTTCGAAGAAGCGAAGACGGCGGCAAACGGAAAAGAAATCCGAATTAGCGGCGGCGTTTCAACTATCAAACAATTTTTAAAGGCCGGTTATATTGATGAAATGCATCTTGCCGTGTCACCGGTATTTCTTGGCACCGGCGAAGATTTATTTGCAGATATAGATATTTCCGAATTGGGTTTTAATAAAATTGAAAAAATTGAAGGAGAAAATGCGACTCATTTTATTGTGATGAAGGATAAGTGATTTTTATAGCCAGTTTGCCAGAAAAGTATAGGTTCTCCCTGCTTGCGTCGGAATATCATAAAGCAAGGTGGGTTTCAGGTCCGCCGCTGTCAGCTTCACCTCCGGCGAGATAACCGGTGCGGGTATTTCTTCTGTTCGGCAAAATGGATTTCGATTGATCCCTGTCGCGACCCTCACGCCGCCGCCTGGAGACCGCAATGCATTGGGCACGCGCAATCGCAGATTGCCGCCTAACCGGGATTTGATCACGAGTTTTGTCAGCCTGCCCTCTTTCCATTCCATATCCTCGATCTCGAAGCCTCCTCTGGCCCGCAACCCCCGAAGCCTCCCGCTCTGCCATGCATCCGGAAGCGCGGGAAGCAAATGAACCGCCCCATCGCCGCTTTGCATCAACATTTCCGCAATCCCCGAAGTACATCCAAAATTTCCGTCGATCTGGAACGGCGGGTGTGCATCGAACAAATTGTTGTAGGGCTGGTACCATTGCTCCCGGTATTCTACGATCGACTGGTGATTCGTCCAACATCCTGTGGGAGATTCATCCATAATGACTCCCTTAACTGTGAAAGGACCCATAGGGTTGCTGGCCGTGGCGTATTCCAGGCATTCG
>Ga0157372_10003873_pt1 | contig 16080 bp, 14 predicted proteins | sample C55metaG_FD_115307 | JGI IMG/M metagenome (GOLD analysis project Ga0157372, IMG submission 115307) | Corn rhizosphere microbial communities from Kellogg Biological Station, Michigan, USA - C5-5 metaG | ecosystem: Host-associated > Plants > Roots > Rhizosphere > Soil | place: USA: Michigan... | reverse complement strand
GTATCACTTTTACCATATCCATGGCCTGCAATAAATTCAATTCCGAAAGTTTTGAAAAAATCTTCGTCGGCAAATTTCATGCTGATACTAAAATTTTCATCGGCCCTGTGATCATAAGCAAAATTACTGTTCCAGCTGTTTTCTGACGAAGGCACATCACTGCTGAAACTTACGGATTCAACTCCGGGAATTCCAAGAATGTTTTGCTTAAAAGCTTCTTCTCTTGCATTAAAAGCACTGTCGGTATTTGCGTCTAATAAAAGCACTGCATCCTGGTTGAAACCAAGGTCTGCATTTTTTACAAAGCTCATCTGCGAAATGGCAACGATAGTTCCAATGATCAGAATTTGCGAAATGGCAAATTGAATAACTACCAAACTTCTTCTGATAGAAATGCCACCAATGGAGGCGGAAGTGATTTTATTTTTCAAAGCCTGAACTGGCTTGAATCCTGAAAGAATAAATGCAGGATAAGTCCCAGCCAGAATAATGATACCAATGCTTAAACCTATCAAAAATAAAATCGTTTGCCAGTTAAAAATTCCAGGTGTTTCAGGAATCAAAGCCACATTTTTAATAAAAGGAAGACAAAGAAGCGCAATGCCCATTGCTATCAAAACTGAAGCAAACACAAGGAAAGTCGTTTCTCCAATGATCTGCCCGAATAATTGCTTGCGGCTGCTTCCCAATACTTTTCTGATACCGATCTCTTTGCTTCTTCCAACCGCCTGAGCAGTAGATAAATTAATGAAATTGATGCAGGCCATTACTAAAATAAAAATTCCAATCAATGACAGAGTGAGCAAAGTGGATTTGCTGCTCATGTGATCGCCATAGCTCGCAATTCTTTTATCAAAATGAACATCACTTAGTGGTTGTAAAAAATTAATTTTCGTATTCCGGTTTTTGGGATAATTTTTTTTACTGAATTGAAGCAATTGATGGTTCACATTTGCTACAGAAATATTTTTGGGCAGCAACATAAAAACCTGGAAATTACTGGTGATGCTGTTCCAGTTGTCAACATAAAAATACGTTTGAGGATGTGCTTTTGCTGTTTTTAATGAAGAAACAATTTTTAAAGGAAAATCAGTGTTGGCGGGTGGATCTTTGATAATTCCCGCAACTTTTACCACTGCTTTATTATCCAGTTTCAACGATTTTCCCATTGCATTTTTCCAATCACCAAAGTATTTTTCTGCTGTTTTCTGTGTCAGAACGGTTGTGTTGGGCTCGTCCAAAACGGAGGGATTGCCAGTGATCCAATCATAATGAAACACTGAGAAGAATTGTGGATCGGAAAAGAAAAATCCGGATTCTTCAATAAATTTTTTATCGTCTGAGATCCCGTCATCATTGTTGCCCAAAACCGTTACCTGGCTTCCAAAACTTGCCAGGAAAGCGCCCGTTGTAATTTGTGGGAAATCCAATCGCAATGCTTCAAGAGCCGGAAACGGAACACCAGGAGTATAGGTGATATCATCCTCAGATTTTGTTTCTGTGACCACATGATAGATCTGTTTAAAATCCGGCTGAAATGTGTCGTAACTTAATTCATATTTTACAACCGTAAAAAGTAAAAGGCATGATGCAATCCCGATAGCAAGGCCGGCAATATTAATGGTTGAAAAAATTTTGTTTCTTTTGATATTTCTCAGGGCAACCTTCAGGTAATTTTTAATCATAAATTATCTTTTTGAGCAACGCTAAGTTTTCGTGTATGCATGACCGAGATAGCTTCAGTCTATTCATTTTTCCAAATAAGCAATTAGCATTCGCAGTTCAATCTTTGATGAAAGTAAATAAAAAATATTTAAGTAAAATCTTTTTTGATTTTTTGAAAAAAAATTGCCCTGCAAGAATCAAATCTATACAGGGCGATTTTTAATAAAAACTTTTTTATTTTCCTTTCTGCTAATGAAATTCTCTTACTGGTTGCGCAGGATTTGGATCATGTTTTTCTGTGTTTTCACGCGCTGCAGGAGGATTTGGAGTTGGTTCCATTGGTCTTTTTTCAACCTGCCTTTCATTTCTTTGTGAATTATTATTTGGATTAGAAGGCATAGGTCGTTGTGTATTAAATTGTCTTACCGGTTGATGAGGCTGAGGATTATTCCTTGTATTATTTTGTGACGGAATGCTTAAACGCTCATCTTTCCTTTGTGGTTCAGGTTGCACCTGTGTTGGTGCCTGGTTTGTCTGCTGATCATTTCTGTTAAACTGTCTTTGATCAGGGAATGTTCTTACAGGTGTACTATTACTGTTTGGGTGTACCGCCGGTTGATTATTTGCCGGGGCAACTCTGTTATCATTTTGAGGAACCGGATTCGTTGTTGCCGGCCGTTCAGGTTGATTCTGATTGTATGTCCTTGGAAATACTCTTGCAGGTGTGCTGTTTCTTTCAGGAGATACTGAAGGCTGGTTGTTTACCGGCGGTTCATTTCTGTTGATCTGTGGAGTTTGAGTTTTTGGAAATTCTCTCACAGGAGCGGCAGGTTGACTGTTTGCATTATTTGTTGGATTGGTTGTATTTCGACTTGTGTTTCTAATCTGGTTGATATCCATTACTTTCGGAGGACGTGGATTTTCAGAAGTTGTTGCCTGTTGATTCACAGCAGGACGAAAAACTCTGATAGAATTATTACTGATCTGCGAAGCCTGTGGCTTGTTTGCTTCCACTACATTATATTTTCTTACTCTTGAACCTGTAGTTTGTTCCACCTGGTTTACAGAAGGGCCTGGATTATAAACCGGATTATTTCTTCCATTATTATTCCCGCCATAACCATTGTTATAATTATTAATGATCGTTGTATTGTTGACGATGGTTACATTTCTTGATCTGTTGACATAATAGTTGTTGATCCGGGGACTGCTGATATAACGGCTGGGTACAAATGTCCAGTCATTATAAGGAATTGAACCTATTGAGATGTTGGCATCCATACCAGGACCAAGAGGAGCCCATCCGTAATAATTTCCACCGCCCCTCCACGAAACCCATGCTGGTGCCCATTGATAGCCGGGAATCCACATCCATCCATAATTGTAATCATTGATCCAACGACCATAATGGAATGGCGCCCAACCCCATGAATAATCAGAAACCCATGTCCATCCATAATCGGTATAAACCCAATGACCATTGCTGTAATAAGGTTGGAAGTTAGCAACGCCAGGCACCCAGACATAACCGTAATTTCCATAATAAACCCAGTTTCCATAAGGGCTTAGATCATTATAAAATTGCTGGTAAGTGATCGTTGGTTGTTGATCATAATTTTGCGAATATTCATCGGAATTGCCTTGATAATATCGCGAACTGCTGCATGATGATATTCCGAAAGCAGCAGTGATAATTAATATCTGGTATAAATATTTCATGATGTACTTTTTTATTGTTTTTAATTATCTCATCGGCCCATAAACCGATTCGTGAGATTCTTTTAAATATATAGACTGCAAAAATTACGCAGGTTACATGAAACGCTTATGGATACAGTTTGTTTAACTATGTATTAACGGTTAAAAAATGCTTTTTATTTGTAGACGATAGTTTTTTTTAACAACGTTATACCACGAATCGTATTTTATCAGAAGTTAATGAAACTCTTACAGATTCAGTAAACAAAGAAATAACGGTGTTTTTTATTTTAGATATTCCGAAGGTTGCCAGTTGGATTTCGGGTTAAAATAATTCCATAATAATGAAGACAATTTCCTCGTAAGAACCCAGGCTTCGTTATTAGTTTCCCAACTGGTGTCTTTATTATTTTTCGTGCAAATGCAGAAAATATAAGGATGCGGGCCATTTACATATAATACCTCATCTCTTGTCTGATCAACTGCGCCACTTTTATCTGCTACAAAAATATTCGGTGGAATTTGTGATATCGCATCTTCATCCCAAAACTGGCGGCTCATCAGCCGAAGCATTCTTTCGCTGATTTGTTTATCAATAATTTTATTATCGACAATCATCTTCATCAATGTTGCCATTTCTCTCGGCGTTGTTTGTCCCCAGCCATATTGATGATAATTTTCTTTCCTCCCTTCTGTGCGGCTGTTCACTCTTGTATCTTTCATTCCGAGGCTGTCAAGATATTTATTGATCTGTGTGCCGCCTCCCGCTAATCCCTGCAACCAAAGGCTTGCACCATTATCACTCATGCTCATCATCAGCATCATTAACACATTCAAAGCAATTTTTTGACTGTCTTTAAATGAAGCAAGGATCTCCTCTCCTTCCGAATAACGCACTGAATCCGTAAAAAGCATTTCCTGGTGATAGGTCAAATCTCCGTTATGAATTTTGTGCATGATTCCAATTAATATGGGCACTTTTACCATGCTGGCTGTCGGAAAAATCGTATCGGCATTAACGGCAGCAATTTTATTTTGTGAAAGATCATAAACATAAACTCCCACATCTCCATTAAAGCCTTTTATCAAAGAAGTAATTTCATTTTGTAAATGCTTGTCTGTTTTTTGTGCAGCAACAGATAAAGAGAACAGCATAAAAATAACGGGTAACCATTTTTTCATAAGAAAATCATTTTGCAGATTGAAAGTAGGAAATGATTTTGAACAAAAGAAAATTTCGTTAGATAACGGCCATGCATAAACGTAATTATTTCCCATAACATAAAACGCAAAAAAAAGCTACCCGGATTTTATTTCCGGATAGCTTTTACTTTTTCAGAGGCAAAGCAACAAAATGTTTTTCAGGAATATTTTAACCGACTAGCTGAAAAGGCCGCCTTTCTTTAATTCACGGGTTTTTTCGCCAATCAAAAATCCATTTTGATAGATCTGAATCTTGTAAGCACCCTGTTGAAAATGTCCGCCTGGTGCAAATGCAAATTGTACATTTTTTGTTTTTGCTGTTTCAAGATCAACAGGCAATTTTGCTGTAAAGGTTTTGCTGCCTGAATCGCGTGTTTCAAATGTATCACCGGTAGAATCTGATGTGGTGATCGGTTTTCCATCAGGACCAATTACGACAACATAAAGATCTTTTTCTCCCGGATCAATGATACGGTTGTTTACATCAAAGCTTACTAATAATTTATCAACTCTTTTAGCCACATCAGAAACTTTTTGTTTTCCATTGTGTTTTACTTTTATCGGAGTGATAGAGATATTGTCTGCGTTCAATGTAGAAGCGACATCCACTTTTTTCTCAAGTACTTTCTTTACAACAATGGTAGAATCAAGGTTTCTTGAAATGGCTTCTTTCTCAGTTGTAAGCGTGGCCACATTTTGTTTGAGGCTATCATTTTGCTGAGTAAGCATGGCGATCTGAGATTCAAGATCACTAATCTTCCCATTTAATTGTGCGATCAAAGTACGGGCTCTGGAAAGCTCGTGCGAAGTAGCATTTTTCTTATTCAAAATGCTCCTGATCTCTGTTTTCATTTTTGCAATTTCATCATTGCTTGCGGTGAGCTTGCTGTTCAATTCAGTGTTGACAGTCTGAAAAGAATCGAGTCTTGCAAGTGATGCGTCAAAGCTGGTTTGAAGATTGCTTTTTTCGGTTGTCATTTGTGCAACCTGAGTTTGCTCGGAATTAATTTTTGAGCGGTTGCTGCTGTGATCGAAAATAAAAAATCCGGCAAGGATAATAAGGCCGGCGATCAAAATTCCAATCAATAAATTTTTGGAATCCCGCGGTTTTCGTTCAGTTACTAACTGATCTGTATTTTCATTCATGTTTGTGTTTTTTTAAGGTATTAAAAATTATGATGAAAGAGTTTTTTTATAATGAAAATATGCTTTGTATTTTTCACTACACTTCTATAAAATCTAAAATCATGCCATTCTGTTTTTTTCATTTTTCAGAGTAGAATTCAGGGAATGAAAACAGTGGGTTATGAATTAACGTAAACAACAAAAAGAAAAGCATTCAATCTTCTGAAACTATTGATTTTACTGACCTTTTCATCATTACTAATCCAAAACATTTTTTATTGCTTTAAAAACAACAGCGCGTAGAAGGATGAAAAAAAATTTTGTTTCTCTTTACAATTCAATCATTGTTTTAACCAATTTTTTTTGCTCCTCAGATGCTAAAAAATAACCTTTTTACTGTTATTTAATTTTGACGTCTTAACTTTATCGCCCTAAAAAAATAAACGTGGTTTATCTACCTTTTCATTTTTAAATTTTTTTAAAAACCAATGTCAACACAAATACGACAATTCCTCGATTTTGAACAACCGATAAAAGAAATTTACGAGCAGATAGAAGAGAATAAAAAACTTGCAGCAAAAAGTGGTAAAGAAGATTATGAAAAAATAATCGCGGATCTTGAGAAAAATATTCTGGAGAAAAGAAAAGAGATTACGGAACATCTGACTCCCTGGCAAAAAGTGCAGCTAAGCCGGCATCCCGACAGACCTTATACCCTGGAATATATTTTAAAAATGTTTACCAACTTTTTAGAATTGCATGGCGATAGAAATGTGAGAGATGATAAAGCAATGATCGGAGGTTTTGCACAATTGGATGGAGAAACCATTATGGTAATTGGCCAGCAAAAAGGAACGAACACGAAGATGCGGCAGATGCGAAATTTCGGAATGGCCAATCCTGAAGGATACCGAAAAGCTTTGCGCCTGATGAAACTTGCAGAGAAATTTAATAAACCAATTATCACTTTAATCGACACTCCTGGTGCCTATCCCGGATTGGAAGCAGAAGAGCGTGGACAGGGCGAAGCGATCGCAAGAAATATTTATGAAATGATTCGTTTGAAAGTACCCGTGATTTGTGTGATCATTGGTGAAGGCGCCAGCGGCGGTGCTTTGGGAATCGGCGTTGGTGACAGAGTTCTGATGTTGGAAAATTCGTGGTACACAGTGATCTCTCCTGAAAATTGCAGTTCTATTTTGTGGCGCAGTTGGGCACAAAAAGAAGTAGCTGCAGAACAGTTAAAACTCACTTCAGAAGATATGTTGAAATTTGGTTTGGTAGATGGAATTATTCGTGAACCGTTGGGTGGTGCGCATTGGAATTATGATGAAGCAGCGAACAATTTAAAATCTTACATAAGACCTATCATTGACGAACTAAAACAAATTCCAGCCGAAGAAAGAATCAGGCAGCGAATTGATAAATTTAATAAAATGGGATTTTGGGATGAATGATTGGGTTGAAGGTTCAATGTTGAAGGCCTTGAACCTTGAATCAGAAACCTTGAACCTTGAACCTTGAACTTTGAACAACCTTAAACTTTGAACCTTTTTGAACTTCGAACTTAAACAATGAATTCTTTAATAAATAAACTAACAGGAACCGGAGTAGCCATCGTTACTCCTTTCAAAAAAAATCAGGTTGATTTTGATGCACTTGATCGGATGATCAATTTCATTATTGATAATGGAGTTGAATATATTGTAACCCTTGGTACGACAGGCGAAACACCAACGCTTACGAAAAAAGAACAAAGAGAAATTGTTGACTTCACTGCAGAAAAAATCAATGACCGTGTGCCATTGGTTCTGGGAGTCGGTGGCAACAATACAAAAGAAGTGATCGATCATGTCTCCAATTTTTCTTTAGAAAAAATTACAGCGATTTTAAGCTCCAGTCCTAATTATAATAAACCGTCACAGGAAGGAATTTTTCAGCATTACAAAGCGATTGGGGAAGCATCTTCTTTACCAATAATTTTATACAATGTACCCGCAAGAACCGGAAGCAACATCACCGCTGAAACAACTTTGCGTCTTGCAAAAGAATGTGAAAATATTAAAGGAATAAAAGAAGCAAGTGGTAATATGATTCAATGCATGCACATTTTAAAAAACATGCCTGAAGATTTTTTATTTGTGAGTGGTGATGATCATATTTCACTTCCGTTGGTTGCCTGCGGAAGTAAAGGCGTGATCAGCGTTGTAGCGAATTGCTTTCCAAAAGATTTTTCAGAATTAATTCGTTTGTCTTTAAAAAATGAATTTCAAAAAGCGGCTAAACTTCATCTAAAGTTATTGCCTGCTTACGATCTTTTATTTGTTGAAAATAATCCCGCAGGTGTGAAAGCATTTTTGTATGAATTGAAATTAATTGAAAATGAATTGCGCCTTCCATTGGTTCCTTTGAGCGCTCCTAATCATCAGAAAGTAAAAGATTTTCTGGCTTCTGTTTCTTAAAGAATTTTATTTATGCTAAGACAAAAAAGGGGGTTATTTGTTGCTTTACTGCTTTTCGTTTCTACATTTTCTTATGCTCAATATAAAGTAACGTTTCTTTTAAAACAACCGTCGCTGCTGCATTCTATGGATCACATCTTTGTAGCAGGCAATTTTAATATGTGGAATCCTGGCGATAGCAGTTATCAGTTAAAAACAGAAGCAAACGGAATTTCAACGATTACTCTTTTATTACCAGCCGGAAATTATGAATACAAATTTACAAGAGGAAGTTGGCTAAAAGGTGAAACAGATACTGCAGGAAAAGGAACTGCCAACCGCAATTTAAAATTAGACGCTGATACAACAATTTCTGTAAACATTTTGGGATGGGCGGATGATTTTAAGTCCAATCAAGTTGCTGCCGCAAAAAATCATTCTGCTTCGAAGAATGTAAAGATCATGGACACTGCTTTTTATATTCCTCAATTAAAACGAACCAGGAGAATATGGATTTATCTTCCGCCCGATTATGCAACTTCTAAAAAAAGTTATGGCGTTTTATACATGCACGATGGTCAAAATCTTTTTGATAATGCCACTTCTTATTCCGGAGAATGGGGCGTTGATGAATACCTGGATTCTATTTTCAAAAAAGGGAAAAAAGAAGTGATCGTTGTGGGAATTGACAACGGACTCAACAAAAGAATGAATGAATACAATCCGTGGGAATTTCAAAATTTCGGAAAAGGTGAAGGTGATCAATACGTTGATTTTTTGGTAAAAACACTAAAACCATTTATTGACAAGCATTATCGCACTTTAAAAAATAAAGCCAACACTTTTATCGCAGGAAGTTCGATGGGCGGTTTGATCTCTTTGTATGCCGTTTTAAAATATCCGCAGGTTTATGGTGGCGCGGGAATTTTTTCTCCTGCCTTCTGGACGGCTTCAGGAATTGACAGCACTGTAATTGCTGATGCAAAAAAAGTAAATTCAAGATTGTTTTTTTACGCCGGTGGCAAAGAAGGTGATTCGATGGTTCCGGATATGAAACGAATTGAAAAAGAAATCGAAGAACGTTCTGCTTCAACAATAAAAGAAAAGATCGACGAAGATGCGCATCATAATGAAGCCGCATGGAGAAAATATTTTCCTGACTTTTATGAATGGACAATTGAGAGGTGATTTCGATTTTTTTTTCTGGTATTTCTTATTTTCAAACTTATTAGGTCTCAATAGTTATAAAATGAATTTTGATGTTTACCTTGTGTAAAGTATATTTGACATTTAGTAAAACGCTTTTGTCAAAATGGAAAGGAAAAGAAACAAAAAAGACATTCCCTTATTTCCAGGATATTTTAAATTAATCGGTTCGATCTTGATCCTTCTGGCTATTGTGCCTGCAATAATTTTTATTTCAATCCTGGATGTTACATGGTCGATTCCAGCAAAAGAATTGTTTAAAACATATACTTATGATACATTCATTCTCGGTTTATTTTTTATTGCATGGTCGAGAGATAAAGTAGAAGACGAACTGACGTTTGCGATTAGATTAAAATCACTGGTATTTGCATTCTTTAGTATTATTTTTTATGTAATCCTTACGCCGCTGATTGATTTTCTTTTACAGGTCAATGACGATTTAACTGCGCGATCTGTTGTTTTCATAATGCTGGTAGAATATCTGGGGATGTATTACTGGCAAAAACGAGGCAGGTGATGAAAAATACTATAAAAGTAGAACGGGCAAAATTAAATTTGACACAGCAGGATTTAGCGGATAAAGTAGGTGTATCACGTCAAACAATTAACTCTATCGAAGCAGAAAGATATGTTCCATCTACTGTTCTTGCAATAAAAATTTCAGAGGTTTTTAAAACAACTGTAAATGAGATTTTCAAACTGGAGGATGAGTAAAATAGATTCGCTTTATTTCTTTCTTTACTATTTACCTTGAGGTTTAAAAACATAAATTTGAAGTTAGTAGCAATAACTTTCCAACTTCTAACAATATGCCAATGAAGTATTTTATAATTACGATATTAATGCTCCTTTCAGTCTGCAATAATTTCGCTCAAAAAAATAATATAATGATTCGCCTTTCAGAAATAACAATTGATTCAAACTATGTTGAAGAGTACAAAGCAATTCTTCAGGAGGAATCACGTGCATCGGTGAAATTGGAACCCGGTGTTGTTTCCATCTTTCCAATGTTTGAGAAGGAAAATCCGACTGAGATCCGGATTTTAGAAATTTATGCCAGTCGCGAAGCGTATGAGTCACATTTAAAAACACCGCATTTTCAAAAATACAAAACGTCCACGCTGAAAATGGTGAAATCACTCAAACTTATCGATATGAAATCAATAGATCCTGAAACGATGCCTGAAATATTCAGGAAAGTCTCTTCAATCCGCCAATAAAAAGGAAAATTTCCGGATTTTAAAATTTGAAAATGAATTATAGAAAAACGCAGTTTACTCTTATTTTCTTTTCGCCCTTTCTGCCATTACTTTCCTTCAATCTACTCAGGCAACACCCACTGGCTGGAAAGCAAGCGTGCTATTTTAAATGATCGGCGGATCTAGATCCAGGTGGTACAATAACCATCCTTAGATCGCTACCGATAAAAGATCAACCTCATTTTATTTAAATGCAAAACAATTCAATATTTTAGCTGCTTTTAGATATTATGCCGTACCAACAAAAAGACGATATACTGAAGGAACCACCTTCATCTCTAAAAATCCGTCCTCATTTCCAGGTTTTAGATGGGTTAAGAGGGATAGCTGCGTTTGCTGTGGTCCTGTTTCATTTTATGGAATGGATTTATACAGAGCCTGCTAATAATTTCATCGGGCACGGGTTCCTGGCGGTCGATTTCTTTTTCTGTCTCTCCGGATTTGTAATAGGTTATGCGTATGACGAACGATTGAAGAACATAGGTTTAAAACAGTTTTTTAAAAGAAGGTTGATTCGCCTGCAACCGATGGTTGTGTTTGGGACCGTTATGGGTTTGCTTGCTTTTTTATTCGATCCTTTTGCAGATTATCAACATCAATATACGGTAGCAAAAATTATTGCGGTTTTTGTATGCTCTCTATTGATGATCCCTTTTCCGGCAATGGCCGAAAGATCATTTAATAACTTCGGATTAAATGCTCCTTCCTGGTCGCTTTTTTGGGAATACGTCGCAAATATTTTTTATGGTTTGTTTTTGGTGAGATTGCCGAGACGATTCCTTGTCTTGTTACTCGTTCCCGCAGCTTACTTTCTTTTTCATACCGCATATCAAAAAGGCAACCTGCTCGGCGGATGGGCGGGCGACAATTTTTGGGATGGTGGCGTAAGAATTGGGTATTCATTTTTAGCAGGCCTCATTATTTACCGCTACAACCTGATCATTAAGAATAATGCAGGATTTTTCGGATGCGCAATTTTATTAAGCCTTGCTTTTTTAATGCCCCATTTCAGCTTCAACTGGCTATCAGAGGCAATCGTGGTGGCGGTTTATTTTCCCCTCATTGTTTCTTTGGGAGCAGGTTCTGCTTTGCCACGAAAGACGCTTTCTATTTGCCAATTCGCCGGAAACATTTCTTACCCACTTTATATGACACATTATGCAGGCATCTGGATATTTGGAAATTATCTGACTACCTATCACCCTGAAGGCATTACTCTTTCGATGATTGTAATTTCAGCAACCATAGTCTTTATTGTATTTGCATGGCTTGTGATGAAGTGTTATGACACTCCTTTAAGAAAATGGCTTTCAAGGAAATAGAGTTTTGCCGGAAAGAAGAATTATTTTGCAGAAAGGCAGCAAGAATTCACAAAGGGTTTTCACGAGCGTCCTGCTACAGGAATCAAATAACTGCTGATTACCCTTATTTTTGTCATATATTTTTTCTTCAATTACTTTTTATGAAAATTGCTACTTACAATGTAAATGGTATTAGTGCCCGGTTGCCGGTCCTGCTTCGCTGGCTGCAGGAAACCGCTCCGGATGTTGTATGCCTCCAGGAACTAAAAGCGCCACAGGAAAAATTTCCCCTCGAAGCAATAAACAATGCCGGATATCATGCCATCTGGCATGGACAAAAGAGCTGGAATGGAGTAGCCGTCCTTTCCAAAAATGAACCACCACAGGAAATAAGAAGAATGCTCCCTGGCGATGCGGAGGATCTTCACAGCCGCTATATTGAAGCAAAAGTAAATAACACGATCATCGGTTGCCTCTATCTTCCCAACGGTAATCCTACACCAGGACCAAAATTTGATTTCAAAATGCGCTGGTTCGAAAGACTGACGCTGCATGCAGCAGATTTACTGGCGTTGGACCAACCGGTGATTCTAACCGGAGATTTTAATGTAATGCCTACAGAACTGGATGTTTACAAACCGGAGCGTTGGGTGAAAGATGCGCTTTTTCTTCCCGAAGTACGTGCGGCATTTAAAAACCTTACTGACCAGGGCTGGACAGATGCTATCCGCAAACTTTATCCAAATGAGGTGATCTACACCTTCTTTGATTTTTTCCGCAATGCCTTTGCGCGAAATGCCGGGTTGCGTATTGACCATTTTTTATTGACCCCACATTTTGATGATCGCCTTATTGCAGGAGGCGTTGACCTGGCTACACGGGGCTGGGAAAAATCAAGCGATCATGCGCCGGTTTGGATCGAAGTGAAGGATTCCTAAATTTGATTAAAGTACCTGTATAATCTGCCCGGTAAGCTTCCATTCATCCTTTATTTTTTCAAGCATCCGCACCTCAAATGTATGACTGACAACACCTGAAGGCGCCGTAGATGTTTCATTGTGCGTAACCAAAGCGTTGTTGCCATGAATACTCATTGTATAGTTTGAATTTTCAGAAGTTCCGCCCTTGCCCATATTTTCTTTTGCTGCATGTGCTAATTTTTCGACAGGAACTGAAAATGTTTTGCCATCAGCTGTTATAACGATTACGGTACTAAATGGTTCAATTTTCCAGCAGCCAGCATGAGCTGCAGAATCGCCTGAACGCCATGTAGCCGATTCTTTTTCCAGCAATCTGACAATGGCTGTGGAATCATTCGTTTGACAAAAACTGCTTTGTCCAAAAATCAGGATGAAGAAAAGGAGAAAAATGCTTTTCATAATTTTCATTTGATTATTAAAGATAAAGTTTCATATTGCCGATACATTAGATAAAGATTGCTCTTTTTCTTTTATTCAACAATAGGAATATTTTTTCCGGTTAGAGAAAATACAAATCATCCTTATTTATTGATTCACTGTACACAATGATCAGGAAGCCAATGAAGATCACTTTTGTAATGTTGCCAACAGGCCGGTCAGGTTTTCGTATGTCATAGCCATTCCTATTTTGAAACCATCAATTAACTTCTCCAACCTTTCAAGTGATTCATTAAAAATCGTAATACTCACTTTTGTCTTTCCGTTTTGTTCCCTGAAATTCAAATCCCAGTCAGAACCAGGCAATTCAGGATTTTCATCCTTGTCTGCAAAAGCATTATACATTTTGAAATTGGTTTTTGGACTAATGGAAGTATATTTTTGGACCGACCAACGCTCTTCTCCTTCAGGGCTTACCATAGCATAAAACCTGCGGCCTCCTACTTTAAAATCCATAAATTTCGTTTTAGATACCCAGGGTTTAGGCGCGTACCATTGGTCAAGAATTTCTGGTTTGGTAAAAGCATCCCATACGAGTGGAAGCCCGGCGGCAAACTCCATGTCTATGGATACTGTTTTTGTTGTTTTGTCAACGTTGAAATCAAATGGCAAATTCGTGTTCATTTTTTTATTTTTAATTGTTGATAATGCTGTGTCAGGTTGATTAAACCGGGTTTCCGGCTGCAAGCCATTGCTCTGTTTCTTTCATTTACTTACCTTAAGTTCTGCGATCTGCAATGGCTTGGAAAATCCCGATTCATCGTGGTTAATTGTTTATATGAAACTAATTGGTTGCAAATATATGTGCAACTTTTTGGTTTCACAAATTTTTTTTGAAATTATTTTTTCAAGAGCTGGAAAGAGTTTCTTGAGTTTTACAAGGAAAGTGATGGTAAGGCTTCTAAAAAAACTATTTTTGTTCATACTGTAATCTTTTAAAAGTAGTAACGCTTAAGCTGGGAAGAATACGAGTGCATTATTTTTGGTGATGAATGGAGGCCACTCTTTGCTATTATTCATTATCCTTGTGTTTAAATCATTTTTATTATGAGAATTGTCCTCCTTTGTATTTCATTAAGTGTATTATTTACTTTCAATGCTTCTTCGCAGATTTATAAAGGTGAGATTGATTCTTCCATCCTTCCAAAAATTGGTACCGCTCATTATGAGCCGGAATATACTCGGGATCTGTCTGTAAATCCGAATGCCTGGACAAATGAGAAACCTGGTTTGCATGTTGCTTTCGGTTCTGAAGCGCAATTATATTTCCGAACAGAAGTTCCCGAAGTTGATACCGAAATGAATTCATGGGAAGCAACAGGCTGGCGTGGAGAAAGATTGAACACACAGATTTTAATTTGGTCTCCCGATACATTGAACCAGGTTCGGTTTATCATAAATGATTTAAAAAACGAAACAGGAAAAGTATTGAGTAAAAACAATATTGAACTCAATATGGTACGCTATGTCGTTGCGAATTATCCTTATGGCTCAGCAGATGTTACCTGTGGTCAAACTCCTTACAAAGACGGCTTTTTAATGCCAGACAGATTTGAACAATTTGAAAGATTGGATGTACCTGGAAAAACAGTAAGACCGGTTTGGCTTTCGCTTAATATACCAGCAGATACTAAACCCGGAATTTATACCGGAACAATCGTGGCGAAGGATACGAAAGAACAGCAGATTTTGCAAATCAAAATTCATGTGCAAAATCAATTATTACCAAATCCTCATGAATGGAAGTACAGGCTGGATCTCTGGCAAAATCCCTGGGCTGTTGCTGACTATTATCACTTGAAACCGTGGGGGCCGGAGCACAAGGCATTGCTCAAAAAACATTTGCAACTATATGCGGATGCCGGAGGCAAATACATCACAACTTATGGAGTACATTCTCCATGGGCAGATAATGAATATTCAATTGAAAGGGGAATGATCGGATGGATCAAAACCAGCAATGGTTCCTGGAAATTTGATTATACGATTTTTGATGAGTATGTTGAACTGGCAATGAGTGTGGGCATAGATAAAGCGATCACAGTTTATACGCCCGTCCCCTGGGGAGAAAGGTTCCGTTACAAGGAGGAGAAAACCGGTAATTATGTTTATGAGCAATGGCCTACCTCGTCGGACACCTTTAAAAGAAATTGGAATGCTTTTCTTACTGATTTGAAAAAGCATCTTGAAAAGAAAGGATGGTTTAAAAAGACTTATATCGGCATCAATGAAAATAGGATGGAGCAAACATTTGAAGCCATTCATATAACCAGGAAAAATTCGCCGGAATGGAAAATTACTTATGCCGGTAACTGGCATCAGCAGCTGGACACTTTACTGGATGATTATTCTTTTCTTTTTGGCAACGAAGCCAATGTGCAACAGGTAAAAGCAAGAGCGGCAAGAGGACAGACCACTACTTATTATGTCTGCTGCAATCCTGCCAAGCCTAATAATTTTCTTTTTTCTCCCCCGGTTGAAGGAAGATGGATGGGATGGTATTCTGCAGCCCACGGATACAGTGGTTTTCTTAGATGGGCTTATGATTCCTGGCCGGCAGATCCGATGCGCGATGCACGTTATGGTTCCTGGGCTGCAGGTGACTGTTTTTTAGTTTATCCCGGCGGAAACAGCTGCATTCGTTTTGAAAAGTTAAGGCAAGGAATTTCAGATTATGAAAAAATAAGGATCATCAGGGAACTGGCAGCAAAATCTTCTGATAAAAAAGTAAAAGAGTTAATGGCTGCTTTTAATACTGAGT
>Ga0157372_10003871_pt1 | contig 16082 bp, 8 predicted proteins | sample C55metaG_FD_115307 | JGI IMG/M metagenome (GOLD analysis project Ga0157372, IMG submission 115307) | Corn rhizosphere microbial communities from Kellogg Biological Station, Michigan, USA - C5-5 metaG | ecosystem: Host-associated > Plants > Roots > Rhizosphere > Soil | place: USA: Michigan... | reverse complement strand
CGCAAGCGCGAAACCACAGGGCTAACCAGCCGCCAAGAGGCGCAGAAAGTTTTGCATGCGCGCCTCACGGCCGTGGCCAAGGGCGAAGCTATTACGATAAAGGCCGTGCGTGTTGACGAGTGTTACCCGCTGTTGCTGCGCAGCAAGAAGTGGATAAACCAGCCGCAGAAAGTGGCAGGGCTGCAGATGCGCTGGAAAAATCTACAACCCTTTTTCGGCAACATGCTGGCTAGCCGCATTACGCCCGCCGTGGTTGACCAGTACCGCGTCCGCCGCATAGCCCAGCGCGTGCAGCACAGCACCGTGGACCGTGAGTTGACCTACTTGCGGGCCATGTTGCGGGCCGCCTACAAGGAGCGCGTGTTGGCCAGCGCACCGTACATCCCGTTGAGTGGTGCTGATAACAAGCGAACCGGATTTGCCAGTGACCAGCAACTTGACGCGCTACGTGATGCGGCCAGCGCGACTGATGAGTTGTGGTTGCGCACCGGGGTTGAACTAGCGAGCGTATGCGGCACCCGCCGCGCCAACCTGCTAGGGTTGACCGTTGCCCAGTGTGATTTTGAAGCTGGGCTGGTACGGCTTGAAAAGACCAAGAACGGCCATGCCCTTGAGCTGCCCATGACCAGCACGTTACGGGCGCTGTTGCAACAGGGCTGCACCGCCAAGCGCACCGACGCCAAGGTACTAACCCGCAACGACGGTAGCGTGGTAGTTGACCCGCGTGTTGCGTGGTGGAAGTTGTGCTGTAGTGTTGGGCTGGGCCAGTTTGTATGTCGTACTGAGAAATGCGGGCACCAGCAAACCAGCCGCACCGCTCGCTGTCCCAAGTGCAACCTGTATAATTGGAAGTACGTTGGTTTGCTGCTGCACGATCTGCGGCGCACGGCAGTGCGCAATTTGCGCCGTGCTGGGGTTAGCGAGCAAGTAGCTATGACCATTACAGGGCACCGCACACCCGCCGTTTTCAAGCGCTACGACATTGTCAATAACGACGATAAGCGCACAGCCCTGCAACAGCTTGTTGAGTTTAAAGTAGCCCTAAAAACTACTCAGCAGCCCAGCGCTGGGTCAGCTAAAGTGCAGTAAACAAAGGTGAGGGCGCGTAGCTCAGTTGGTAGAGCAATGCCCTTTTAAGGCATGGGTCGCAGGTTCGAATCCTGCCGCGCTCACCAGAATCACCGCAGTAATGTTTCGGCAGGTTGAGTTCAGGCCCGCCGGACACCGCGAACGGCTGAAACTCTCGTTTCTAAGCTGTTGCGGTAACCTCCCGCCTCGGCTCAAGGCAAACGACATCAACGACCGGCATAGCTGGGTGGGAATCGCATGGGCTGAGTGGATCTCAACCGAGAACCGCCATCCACCGCTTCGATCACGTACACCTTCTGACCATGGGGCGGTTGACTTTCGGGTCCGACCTTCTTTCTGATGTGGAGGGAATCCATCAGACAAATACATGGGAGATGCTTTGCCCCGAGGCTTTTTTTCTACCGATCTGCATGGCCAGATACAACGCTACGAGAAACTTCAGTCCCGCATTCTTCAGGATCGTCCGGAGGCGCTGTTCCTAGGCGGCGACTTGCTGCCTCGCGCAGGCTTGTCGCGGGTTCAATTCGAAGCTGGAGGGGGCGACTTTGTTCATGATTATCTGGTTCCGATGTTCCGGAAGATTCGGAGTCGAGTAGGCAGCGAGTATCCCGAGGTTTTCTTGATCCCCGGCAATGATGACCCGGGCAGTACCGAAGCCGCCCTTATTGCGGGAGCGGACGAGGGTCTTTGGCATTTCGCACATGAACGGAAGTTTCAGTGGAGAGGTTTCGCCATTTACGGCCTCGCTTACATTCCTCCAACACCGTTTTTACTGAAGGATTGGGAGCGGTACGACATTTCACGTTACGTGCCCGCAGGGAGCGTTTCTCCTGAGGAAGGGATCAGGACCGTAGCGGTGGAGGAGAACGTAGTAAAGTGGAGCACAATCGAGAAACATCTAGCTGCGCTTGTTGGCGATGATTCGCTACACCGGGCAATATGTTTGTTCCATGCACCGCCTTGCGACACACCGCTTGATCGCGCAGCACTGGATGGCCAAATGTGCGAGGAAGTTCCGATCGATGTGCATGTCGGCAGTATCGCGGTACGAAGGTTTATTGAACAGAGGCAGCCGCTGCTTACGTTGCACGGCCATGTGCATGAAGCGGCGCGCCTCACTGGCAAATGGAAAATGGAGATAGGGCGGACCACCTGCATCAACGGCGCGCACGATGGCCCAGAGTTGTCGCTGGTCAGTTTCGATCTGGAATCACCTGCTACTGCGATCCGGGAATTGCTTTAACTCACCGGTCATTTTTCATAGGCAGCTTGCGCGCGGGATCGGTGACGGCATTGACCTTAACGGCGAAGCTGGATCGTTCCTCAATATCGGCATCAGTGATCAGGTGCACATCGAGTAGGCCGTCGCTGCGATAACCCGTGCGCAGGAAGTTAATTTCTGCCAGGCACTGACTCCATCCTTCGAGCCAAAGTAGCAACTCTCCTTTCTGTTGCGCATTACCTTGAAAATGCAGCAGAAGATCGATGTCGCTGGCCGGTCCGGCCGTCGCATTTTTGGTGCTGCCAAACAGGTAGAAAGCGTTGACGCCGAATTGTTGACCATCCAACTCCGCGGCGATTTTCTGTGCCATACGGAATCGCCAACGCCAGTGTTCATTCGGCGCTCGATCTGTGGTGGCACTCTCGGCCGCAAACGAATCGATGTCTTGCTGTGCCGGCGAGAGGAATCCGACTGCCTGTTGCAGATCCGCGTTCATCAGAACACGTAACTTGAGTCCGCCTGTCTGCAGCGGGACATCAATCACTCGTAGTGTCTCCTGCAAGTGTGCGAATTCGGGGAGCAACTCCGGAAGCAGATTGCGGGAACGGCGAAGAAACAAGTCATTGAATGTGGTGCTGGGATCGTCTGGATAGAGCGGCAGATAGCGAATAGAAGCCTCGACCAGATCCTGGAAGAAGTGAGTTCCAAAAGACAATTCCGGAAGATAGTTTCCTTTTTGCCGCGCTACTTCGATCAGCATCGCGCTGTTGTTTATGTCGGAGTAGGTGACCGGCACGCCTAGCTTGATATCTCCGCGACTGCCCCACCGCCCGGGTCCGACCAGCATGAACTGCCGCTTGGGCAACAGCTTATTCAGTTTCCCGACGGCGCGACCAATGTCGAGCATGGCATTCTGATCGGACAGCTGGCTGTATCCCTCGAGATCGACGTACACGATATGAGTGATCACTGGCACTTTGCCGTTAGAGACGAAGTGGCGCGCGGAAAAGATAAGCTTGTCGGGCGGCAGGTTTTGCGGAATCGGAGCCGGCACGCCGTCACCGCCGTAGCTCTGGGGTCTGCACTGCAAAAGATAGAAATCCTTACCATCGTAGGCGAACTCGATATCCACCGGCGTTCCCAAGCGACGTTGGAGCAATTGCAGCAGTTCTCGAATACAAGTCACAAACGGGGTGTGGCGGATCAGTCCTTCGAACGTGAATGCCACCCCTTGCGAGGCGAAATCAGGCAGCGGCCCAATCAGCGGTTCGATGCGATCACGACTAAGAATCGACACCAGGTCGCGAATTTGCGGATAGCTGGCTCCAGCTTCACGGAGAAGCGTGGCCAAATCGACGGTTTCAAACTTATTTTTCTCCAGGTTGATGAGATCGACGCGCTTGGGGGAATACCGGAGAACTTCGTCAGGCGTGACATTGACGCGAAGATTGGGCTGGCCGGGTGCGATCAGCACAGGATAGTCATCCGCCACGCGGTCCACGGCGCGAGTTCCCAGCCCGGGCACGAGACGGATCAGACCATCTTCCCGTTTGATGCGGGCCGACCAACGAAATTCATTATTGCTGAACGCCACGCCGGAACACGCGGGAAGAAAATACTTACCGACCGCCTGGCCCACGACCTCCTGGATCATGATTCCCATCTCTTCATGTACGTCCAGAAGGCCACGCTCGGCGCGGTACTCGGTGGGATCTGGACCGAAGATGGAGGCATACACTTCGGCGACCGCATCCATTAGAGCTGCCAGGCGTTCTTCCTTTGTTCCCCGATTACCCAGGAACAAACTCTTGTACTTGCCCGAGAATGCGGAACCGGGACGATCCTCGAGCAGGCTCGAACTGCGGACGATCAGGGGCACGTCTCCAAGGTCGTCAAGAGCCAGCGCCAAGCCCTTAGCGAACTCCGAAGGAAACGACGAGGTCTTGAAAAGTGCCACCAGGTGCGGATATTCCTGCCGCACCTGTTCGATCTCCATGTACTTGCGGTTGAGCACGTCCTCCAGGTCGTTGTGGTGAACAAAATTCTGGATCCAATCGGAGGTGATGTACCAAGTCTTCGGAACTCTGACCGCACGGAGTAGGTCGCTGGCGTCCGGGGCCTTGTCGATGATCTTTTTGGCGAGGAACAGACCCGCGCTCTTGCCACCCAGTTTGCCGTGACATCCCGGGGGAAAGACTATACGGTCGAGCAGGTCGTAGAAGTCCTGAACGTCGATGAATTTTTTTGCGACGTTGATGAAGGTGAGACTCTCGGAGAAAAAGCGGCGGATTAGGGAGACCCGCAACCCGGTCTGGGTGTAAAGAGAGAGTTCACCCTCCTCCACTCCGATGTGCCGATAACGTTCGAGGCACTCCATTACCTCTCCCAAGGATGTGTCCTGATTTTCGAGAGCCCGGACGAGAAAGCTTGCTTTATCCTCTTTGATCCATCGGGTGACAGAATTGAGGATTTCGCTCTCGCTCATGTGTTGAGCCGCGATGCGAAAGACTTCAGCGGTCAGGTCGCCAGCGCTTCCGAGCAGGCTCTGAGGCAACGGCCGGTTTTCATCACTTACGAGGGTTGGATCGAGTTTCGGGCTGGCGCTGGCTTTCCGCAGAAGTTCCTTTGCCTCTTCCACTCCGCTCCAGCTCAGATGGTTGATTAGTTTGCGCGAGATGCGTTTCAGCAGGGCAGGATCGGTGTCGCGCAAAAACTCCAGGACCACACGCCACTCAGCAGCCGCACTGGCGGTCGCACTGGCTGCGCCCCAGCCTTCGAAGGCAGCTTTCAAGCGGCGCTGCGTCACGGCATTGGCGATTCGATCCGCAATGGTGTCAATCAGCCTGCGCTCTTCCTTGAGAAAGGGGCCTTCGTCGGATCGCGGCAATTCGCGGCGGTAGGAGACCTCGATTGCGCCTACGGCTTCCTGCTGCACAACAATGCTGGCCCTCTGCACCCATGGAGTGGGCAAAAACTCGGGTGCCTGAATTGCAGTTCCTTCAAAGATGATGCGAGCCTGGCAATCGGCGGGGTACTGCCATCCGGGCGGCAATACTTGGATGATGCTGCGGAATATGTCGTCAAGGGATCGCTCGGAGTGGTTGAGAAGTTCTCCCACCTGATAAAGGCAATTCAACTCCTTGGCGCGTTCTTGCAGTGCGTGAAGCATGGTCCCGAGTTGATGTTCTTCGGCCTTCACCTTTTTATTCCTGCCACAAGATCACCCCACGGCTAGTGCGTCCATCGATCCGCACAACCAAATTCTTTGCGAGGCGCACGTGACGCACAAGGTCTGTCTCGGAAACTACGGCTTGCTGGTTCAACCAATCCCAATTGATGCCGTGACGGCCTCCGTGGCGCACCATGAAGTAGCTGGCGCCGAAGCTGGACAGATTATGGAAGAAATGTGAGCCTTGGCTCAGTTCCACGTTCATTCCTTGCAGGGTTGCTTCCACGATCGCTCGTGCACCGGAGATCTGGCTCCAATCAACGGGAATACCGAGTGACGGATGCGAACTGCCCCAGCGGCCGAAACCGATCAGGAGGAATCGGCGGTGCTGCGCCTGTAGTTCCTGGTTGATGCGCTCCAGTTGTAGCGCAATGGCCAGGGTCTCAGCAGGGGAGAAGCACTCCGGGCGAACAAAAACGACGTCCTGAATGTCGTCGGCAATGCCATTGCCCATAACCATGTCAGACGCCACGATGGCACGAGTATTTGAGAGATCTTCCGCTGTGACCTCGACAAGTTGATCTGAGACCACCATGGGACGCAGTTGCAGGAATCCCAAGCGCGCCTTCACGGGTTCGAGCGAGCCACCCTGAAGAGTTATGGCGAATTCAATTTCGACTTTTGCATCCGCCGCGTGCTCGGCGGCTTTAAGCAGCGCCTTCACGACTTCGTTCAACGGGAATTGCTCCTGTACCAGCATCGGAGAAAAATCGAGGATCCGCGGACCGTCTGCCCCGATTCCAGGGATGACACGGTCGCGCTCGAAATCGTAGGTTGACGCGAGAAGGTCCAGCACGCCATCACGTTCGGCATCTGAAAGATTCGCTCGCACCAGGTATTCAGTCTCGCTAGTCGGATCGTACGCAGGAGGCCTGCCCATGTTGACCGCCCAGAACTCGGTTTGTGTGCTTTTGATCAACTGTTCCATGGAAGCGAACGGAGGCGGTTTCTTGGGGTGGGCCGGCGAGTACGTCCACCCGATCCCGCCGTCCACGATTGTCTTACCCAAGCCCAGAGCCAGTGTGGCAACCCCCTCTTCAGGACGTGCCGGAGCAATTGGATAAAAATTGTAGGAGCGCGCCACGCCAGAAATCACCGGACAAAATCGATCTCCTCGTCTTTGTCCGACCACCTCCTGAATGATTACAGCCATTTTCTCGTCGCTTAATCGCATGCCGGTCGTACGAATGTAGTCACGCGCTTCGCGGAAGAATGTGGACGCATAGACGAACTTGATGGCCTCCACCAACCGGCGGAATCTTGTGTCAGGATCAGCCTGGTTATTGGGAATCATCTTTGTGGCATACACCCCGGCAAAGGGACGCTCCCGCGCGTCTTCAAGCAAGCTGGAAGAGCGGATGGCCAGTGGAGTCCTCACCTGAACAATGAGGGCCCGCAAATCACCGAGCAGTTCAAAAGGCAGATCGCTTTTCTGGAAGGCATTGGCGATCCGGTCGTCAGACATTTCCTCGAACGGCAACTCAGATAAGCGATTCTGCGAGATGAATTGATCGAAAGGATCTGTCGCGATGACTGCGAGGGTGGGAACTTCGATCTTCAGTCCAGGGAAGGAAGAAGAATCAATGTGTTTTGCAAGCAGATCTTTGATCGAGACCAAGCCGCGGGCCTTTCCACCAATCGCTCCGGTGCCGATCTGAGTGTGGCGGAAGGTGCCGTCCCAGAACTTGCGATCGAACGTGGGCAATTCGATGACAAGAGGTTTGGTGACGGCCATGAATTCCTCACTTCAAATTTAGACCCACCCGCGTTCGTGACAAGCCTTAGCCACGCGGCCGATGGCGATGGCATAGGCAGCATCCCTCATCGACAATGTCTCGCGTCGTGCCAGGTCGGAGACGGCGAAGTAGGCAGATGTCATCTTCACATCGAGCTTTCCCAGGACCTCGTCCTTCTCCCAGAAGTAATTCATGTTGCTCTGCACTTGCTCGAAGTAGCTGCAGGTAACTCCTCCGGCATTGGCTAGAAAATCCGGAATCAGCAGGATGCCACGCTCGCGGATCTGGGCATCGGCTTCGGGCGTGGTTGGTCCATTGGCGCCCTCGGCAATGATGCGGAGGCGAGGGCTCATCCGGTTCACATTATCGCCGGTGATCTGATTTTCCATGGCGGCGGGAATCAGGATGTCGACTTCCTGCTCGATCCACGCGTCGCCGGACAGAACCTCGTAGCCCAAATCGGCGGCCTTGTGCTTGTTGATGCCGCCGAAGTGATCGGTGATCGAGGACAATTGCTGAAGATCAATGCCATCCCGCTTGCGGTAGGTGTAGGCGCACTGGTCGGCCTGATCCCAGCACGCGACGGCAATCACGCGGCCTCCGAGGCGCTGGTAGAGTTCAATGGCGTAATGCGCGACGTTGCCGAACCCCTGCACGGTAGCCTGAGTATTCTCCGGGCGGATGTCCAGTTCTTTCAGTGCCTCGCGCAGGGTGATCACAACGCCGTACCCCGTAGCTTCGGTTCGCCCGAGGGAGCCGCCCAGACCGACAGGCTTGCCTGTGATAAATCCGGGAAAACGGCCGCCATGAATTCTTTCGAATTCATCAAGCATCCAGAGCATGTGCTGGGCATCGGTCATCACGTCGGGTGCCGGAACGTCGATCACGGGACCGACATCGCGGGCTACCTGTCGGACCCAGCCACGGCAGATCTGCTCCTGCTCACGCGCACTCAAATTGTGCGGATCGCAAATGACGCCTCCCTTTGCCCCACCGAGCGGGATATCGACCACCGCACATTTCCAGGTCATCCACATCGATAAAGCGCGCACCGTATCTATGGTCTCCTGCGGGTGGAAGCGGATCCCACCTTTGCCCGGTCCGCGGGCATCATTGTGCTGTACTCGAAATCCTCGGAAAATCTTCACCGTGCCGTCGTCCATCCGCACTGGAATCGCAAATTGATACTCGCGCAATGGGAAACGCAGCAGATCCCGCGTCGCGGGGTCAAGAGTGAGGTATTCCGCCACTCTGTCGAACTGGGCCTGAGCGATCTGGAAAGAATTGAATGGTTTGTGGGATCTGTTGGAAGACTGCGCCGGTTTCGCAGCTTCCTTCCGATCTACAACCGGTTCGGTGGGCGTAGTTGCCATAGATGGGGGCCCTCCTATACACACCGTATTCATTACATTCCGGGTGCAGGGGCGGCGAATGTGATCCTGCGCACATCAGGGCGTGACTGACATGCCGAACTGTCTACTTGATGCGATTCAGTTGGCAGGAGGGTGGAGACTCAGTTGGCGGGTGATTCACGTACGTTAGTACCTCCGGAACCTTGTGATACCTGGAGGAGCGCACTTCGGGGCGACCTTAGGCGGAGTCGGAGTCAACTCTTCCCAGCATTCGCGCCGATAGCTATTGTCTCTTGGTGTAGGCGGCCAAGTCCCTAAATAAACACTTCACCTGGCAACGCGGTCAAGGTGCGGCTGGCGAGAGTGTTCTGCACTACACGTCCGCGCGAGGGATCGCTGGTGCTGAGGTCCAGCTGTTTCCGCTCCATTCGCATCTGGAGGGTGCGTTCGAGACTCCTCAGGTCTGGAATGTCGGCGGCGGTCACGATGGTGGAAGCGCAACCCTCGGATCCGGCTCGTCCCGTACGGCCTACGCGATGGATAAAATCTTCCGCCATCTTGGGCAGGTCGTAGTTGATGACGTGAGCGACGTCGTCGATGTGCAAGCCGCGGGCTGCCACGTCGGTAGCCACTAGCACACGATAGCGACCTTCCTGGAATCCCAGTAGGGCGCTATTGCGCTGCGACTGCGAGCGGTCGCCGTGAATCATCGCGGTATTGAAGCCGTCGCGCACCAACTCTTTCGCGACCCGTTCGGTGCCACGTTTGGTGCGAGCGAAAATGAGGGTCTGACCTTCCTGCGACTCGAGCAACTGCCGCAGTGTGGACATCTTCGCGTCGGGCCGAACTTCATAGGCTCTCAGTTCGACGCTCGCAGCAGGCTTCAGGACGGAGCCCAACGCGATCCGCACGGCCTCCCGAGTGCAGTCCTGGACCAGGCGCGCTACTGAATGCTCCATCGTGGCGGAAAAGCAGAGGGTCTGGCGGCTCCTGGGAAGGATATCGATGATCCGCTGGATGGCGGGCAAGAAGCCCATATCCAACATGCGATCGGCTTCATCGAGCACCAGGATTTTGATCTGCGATAAGTCCACCAGCCTTCGGGAAATTAGGTCCTGCAGGCGTCCGGGGGTGGCGACGATCAGGCGGGCGCCCTTGCGCAAAGCCTGAATCTGCACGTTCTCCGATAGGCCGCCGACAATCAGGACGGCATTGGGAAGCCGCTTGCTGCGTAGCTGCTCATATTGCTCGTGCACTTGCATGGCGAGTTCGCGGGTGGGCAGCAACACCAGCGCGGCTGGCTGGCGCGAGCCTTCCTGGTTCAGCATCTCGATTACGGGAATCAGGAACGCCAGCGTTTTTCCGGTTCCGGTTTGGGCGGTACCAATCACGTCTTTGCCCTCAAGGGCAGGCTGGATCGCGCGCTCCTGGATCGGCATTAATTGGGTAAATTGAGCTGCCGCCAACTTCTGCTGCAATGCAGAGGACAAGGGCAGTTCGGCAAATGTGGTCATGTTTCGTTCGTTCTTTCTGGAGGGCGCCGGGTATGTACACTTCGGTTAAGAGCGTCTACGCCGCTCGCACTCATTTTGAGTTTTGGCGCTGAATAAAACGGCGGGCAGGAAAGGCGGAGATGAATCTGGTCTAAAGGACCACCGCGTCACGAGCAAACCGTGGTAAATGCGTCAAAGACAGTATAACAGACCGAGTGTTTAGCAGTGCCAAGGGCGAGGGGTTCGGCTCAGGAACAGAGTGGGGCGGTCAGGCGGTTGGGCGAAATGGGATTCATTTGCCAAGCCTCGAGAACTCCACCTTCCAGGCTTCCTTCCAGCGCAATCCCCAGAGGACCGGCGGGGATTTGATAGATCCTCGCAGTGATAAAGGTGGTTTCGTTGGCGTGGATTTCGAGGACTGATCCGTCAATGAACATGTGGAGGTGAACGCGCGTGCCGGAGAGGGGCGCCGTAATTTTGCCGATACGAAGCTCGCGACCGGCGGGTCCGCTTGAGCAAGTGATGACGGCGAAGTCTTGGTTATTGGAGTGAAGGCGCAGGATGAAGCTGTCGGATTTGGGTTGCAATTGGAGATCGAGTTCGGCGGCGAGATCGTGGATGAGGACTCGTTCGATTTCTTTTCCGTGCGCGCGAATATGGCGGCCTCGGAGAATCCTGGCTGCCGGTGCAATTTCAGTTTGAAGTTCATTCCGCGGAGTTAACGAGAGCACACGAGGTAGAGACATCATGCCGGCCCATCCGGCGGCGATCAACTCGGCATCCGGGCGAGCTTCCGGAATCCACCCCCAGAGGATGCGGTTGCCGTCGCGGTCGAGCATGGTTTTGGCGGCGTAGTACGAACCCCAATCGACGACTCCTTCTTTTTCTGGCGTGAAGCGCTGGTCCGCGTACGTTCCAACTTTCCAGCGAACTTTTCCCATCGTGGAGATCAGCAGTACATGCTTGTTGCCGAGCGGGAAGAAGTCCGGACATTCCCACATGTCGCCGGTATCCACAGGATTGGTCAACGTCTTTCCGCTGGGGACACTCTCAAGCAGTGGATGAAGGTAAGTCCACTGTCGGAGATCGGGAGACGTATAAAGAAGGATGGCGCCGCCTTTGCCGCGGATGCCCGAACCCACGATCAGCATCCAGCGGCCGGCTTCGCGCCACAGGCATGGATCGCGGAAGCCAGTCACTTCGAGACCAGGCGGAGGAGTTGCAATGACGGGTTGCGGGAGCTTTTTCCAGGTACGCAGATCGTCATCGGCGGCCACGGCGAGACATTGCGTTTCGCGCCAGGTGTGGACTCCGTCCTTGAGCGTCGCTTCTGTTGGCGTCTGCGGAGGTTGCACTCCGGTGTAAATCACTGTGGGCTTGCCGTTATCGAGGACTGCGCTGCCGCTGAAGACGCCATCCTGGTCGGGGCCGCCGGGAGTGGGGGAGAGCGCGATGGGCTGGTGCTGCCAGTGAATCATGTCGTCGCTGGTGGCGTGGGCCCAATTCATGTTGCCCCAGACGGCGGCTTGCGGATTGTACTGGTGGAACATGTGGTATCGGCCCCGGTAGAAGATTGGACCGTTGGGATCGTTCATCCAGTTGCAGGCGGGGAGTAGATGATATTGAGGGCGGAGCGGATCGGAATAGAGCTTGCGGCAGAGTTCCGAATTCTGATCGGCGACGCCTGGGCAGAGGCCGGAGAGCGCGGTTGCGGCCGACAGTTGCATGAATGTGCGTCGTGAGATGGTCATTGCAGAAGAATAGAGCGGGCAGTCCGCAGTGTTCCCGACGTGAATATACACCCGCTTCGATATAATGGTGATCAAGCCGGACCCAGTTCATTCAGCGAACATCCTCATCCATCGTGTTCCCTAGATTCTTCAAATTGGTCCTAATCGTTCTGCTTCTGAGCGCGGCAGAAAATGTGGCTCGCGCGCAGGTGGCTCCGTCAACGAAATCGAGGGGGCAGAGTGCGTTGCAGCGAGGGCAGGAGGCGCTGCGGAAGGGCGATCTCGCTTCTGCTCAGAAAGAGTTGGACAAAGCGGTGCGGCTGCAGCCCAATGATGCTCCGGCGCAGGCGATGCTGGGCTGGGTGCTGGCACAACAGGGGCAAGCGGAGGCTGCCGTTCCTCATTTGCGGGCAGCTCTGAAGACGAATCCGGGATATGTCGAGGCGCGCCTGATGCTGGCAGGAGTTCTGGCGCAGCTGGGGATGGCGGCGGAGGCGGAGCAGGAAGCGCGCCGTGCCGTGGAGGAGGCGCCGACCAAAGCCGAGGCACATCGCACGCTGGCAAGGATTCTCAGCCAGCATGCGGGAGATGAGGCTGTGGCGGAGATGCGGCAGGCGGTGGAACTAGCTCCGAAGCGGGCGGAGTTGTTGGACGAATTGGGGGCGCTGCTGGCACAGCGGAATCAATCAGCCGAGGCTGCGGGAGCATTCAAAGAAGCCATCCGGTTGCAGCCGGGACTGGCGTCGGCGTATTTCCATTTGGGAGTGATTCGTCTGCAGCAGCAGCAACTGGAGGAAGCGGACAACGAACTCCAACAGGCGGTGAAGCTGAATCCGCAGGATGCGGCCGCGCACTATTACTTGGCAAGAACTCTGAGTGCGCAGGGCAAATCCGCCGAAGCCGTGGAGGAATTGAAGAAGTGCGCGACGCTGAAGCCGGACTGGTTTGAAGTGCAGGTGGAGTTGGGAATCGCAAGCCAGCGTGCGGGAGACGTCGAGGCGGCCGTAGGAGCGTTTGAGCAAGCGGTGAAGCTGAATCCGCAGGATGCGGAGGTATACAACGATCTTGGGCTGGCGTTGGTGCAGAAGGGAGACGCGGAAGGGGCTATTCCGCAGTTCCAGAAGGCGATGCAATTGCGTCCCGAGGATGGTTCGCTGCGGGGGAATCTGGCGATTGCATACATTCAGCTGGCAAATTTCGATGCTGCGGTGAGCGAACTGCAGGGGGCACTGAAACTCGCTCCGGCGGACGCTTCTCTGCATTACAACCTGGGGCTGGCATGGAAGCTGAAAGACCAACTGGACAAGGCGGTGCCGGAATTCCAGGAAGCCATCCGGTTACAGCCGGACCTGGCGGATGCGCATTACACGCTGGGAATTTTGTATTGGCAGCGCGGCCAATTCGACCAGGCAACTGCCGAAATGCAATCTGCCCTGAAGTCGAAGCCGGACTACGCGGAGGCGCACTACACGCTGGGTACGGTTTATAAGCAGCAGGGAAGATTGCAGGAAGCTGCAGCGGAGTTGCGGGAGGCGATTCGCCTGGAGCCCGACTTCGCCGGGGCGCATACCACACTGGCCGGGGTGTTGCGGCAACTGGGGGACACGCAGGGTGCGGCTGGAGAGGCAAAGGTGGGGGCTAGGATCGTGGCGTCGACCAACAATCTGCAAGCGGCGAAGGTTGCGACCAATTCGGGGAAGAGGCTGCTCGGGGCGGGAGACCTAGAGGGGGCTATCTCGCAGTTCCGGTCGGCGATCCATTCGGAGCCGGACTATGCGGCGGCTCATTATCAGCTGGGATTGGCCCTGCAGCGGAGCGGGAAGAAAGATGAGTCGGAGAAAGAATTTCTACGGGCCGCGGAGTTGGATCCGCATTTGAGCGTGCCGGGGAAATAAAGCCTATTCACCACGGGCTGGGTGAAGCAGCCGAGCTGCGCTCTGGCTTGGAAAGCCCAAGGGGCTGTCTTTACGGATACGGTTTTCTCCCATCAGTTTCGCGTGCGCAGGGCGATCAGGTCCGTGGCGACCGGGACGCCGTGGGCGATTCTTACGTGGAGGACTGCTTCGAAGGGCTTCAGGTCGGCCGGGGTGGAAACATTCAGGTGTTGGAGCAGGGTTTTGAGGTCGTCTTCGCGGCACACGTACTCCACAGCCGCTTGCGTGCCGAACGTGGTTGCGCCGGCCAGAATCAGGATGGATCGAGACGGATCCAAGCCGGGAAGCAGGCTTACAATCGCATAGTCGTCGGTGGTTGGCTGATTCGCAGGAGTTCCCAGGAAAAACTTCTGTTCTCCGGGTTGCGGGTGAACGTTGATGACTGCGAGATCTCCCTTGCGCGGGCCGGAGTCGAGGCGCTGGAAAACGAAATCCTCGGTACCAGGAATATCGAGCAGGGTGAGATTCTCGGTCGGCGATCCGACGAAGATCAAATCATTGTTCTTTGCGTCGTCCAGGGAAAAAAGGGCGCCGCGCTTGACTCTCAGAGGACGGTTGAGCAACTCGAAGGCATGGTCGAGTTGGTGGATGGCGAGGACTTCTCCCACGCCCGTGTAGTGATCGAGGATGAAGGTGCGCTGGTCGGAGCCGGGCTGGAAGTAACGCATGCCGGTCTCGGGGCGCCCCACGAAGCTGCCGTTGCTGAAGATAACCCAAGGCTGCTGCGGGCTGGCCACGAAGCGATTCCAGAAGAGAGCGAGTTCTGGTGGGGCATTTTGTGCGGCGGCAGATTGAATACGCGGCCGTTGCGACAGCATGATGGCGCTGGTGATAAACGACGATGCCAGCAGCACGGAGAGCACGATTACTGCGACAGGCCAGCCGCGGTTCGAAGAAGAAATTGGGGCCTTTTTTTCCGCCTGCTCAACCGCGGCCGCCGCTATCACTGGGCCGCCGGACTTCACGGGACGCAGCGTGAAGGTCAGCGCATACGATCCCCTTGGAATCTCCACCAGAACGGGATCGTCGATGCCTTCCTGTCCATAGTATTCGGCCAGTTTGACGCGCAGGCGTCCGGCTTGCACCCGAACAGTGGAGTCACTCTGGGGGTCGAATCCGGCGGGGCGCCCCAATACTTCGGTGGCGATCTGGTATTCCTTTAGCGCGATGCCGGGATGATCGAGCGAGTGTTCCGCCAGGTACCGGAGCAGCTTGCAGAGCGATTCCGAGCTGTGAAGGCTATGACTTTTTGTAAGCTTCTCTATTTGCTGGAAGCACTGGTCCCGACCCACCGTGAAAGTGTGTGTTACAGCCATATGACCCGGAAGTAACAGAACGCTCTAAGGCACAGAGAAGCTTAGGTTTTGCTGTGGTAACGGTATCAAACCTAGTGAAACTTAATCCAGTTAATTGTTTTGTATTACGACTGCACACCGTCCAGTCAAGTATCGATCTGCATTTCTGGGGCAATCGCGTTGGAAAAGTCTAGGAGGATGTCCATGAGAAGGACTCTGTGGGTCGCTGTGGCGACTTTGAGCCTGTATGGTCTGTGGGTGCCGTGTGCTGTGGGGCAGGCGGTGTATGGAAGCGTTTTGGGCACCGTAACCGATCCGTCCGGGGCCGCCGTGAATGGGGCGAAGGTGACCGTCACCAGCCAAACGAAGAATACCTCGGTGACGGACACGACCAACGAGAGCGGCAACTACTCCGTGACGCACTTAATTCCCGACGCCTACACGGTACGAATCGAGGGCTCCGGGTTTAAGACCATCCAATACAAGAACATCCAAGTCTCGGCGGATACAGGCGCGCGCGTGGACGGCCAGTTCCAGGTGGGCTCGGCAAGCGAGCAGGTGGAAGTGACGGCCGAGGCGCCCCAGTTGAAGACGGACCGGGCGGACGTTTCCATTGAGTTCACTCAGAGGGCGATCGAAGATGCTCCAATCCTGAACCGGAATTTTACTTCGTTTGAGCTGTTATCTCCCGGTACCCAGAAGCTGGTGGGATGGAGCCATGCGGCCACGGAGAATCCCCAGGGAGGCCAGCAGATCTTCGTCAATGGGCAGCATTTCAGCGGGACTGGTTTCGAACTGGACGGCACCGATAACCAGGATCCGATTCTCGGAATTATCGTGGTCAATCCGAACTTGGACGCCATTCAGGAGAGCAAAGTTACGTTGGGCAACTACGATGCCGAGTTCGGCAAAGCTGTGGCTGGTGTCGTAACGGTGCAAACAAAGTCCGGAAGCAATGACCTTCACGGCAGCGCGTTCTGGTTCCGGCGCACGGATGCGCTG
>Ga0157372_10003869_pt1 | contig 16087 bp, 11 predicted proteins | sample C55metaG_FD_115307 | JGI IMG/M metagenome (GOLD analysis project Ga0157372, IMG submission 115307) | Corn rhizosphere microbial communities from Kellogg Biological Station, Michigan, USA - C5-5 metaG | ecosystem: Host-associated > Plants > Roots > Rhizosphere > Soil | place: USA: Michigan... | reverse complement strand
TGAACTCCGGCGAGACGGTCGAACTCACCCTCGAAACGGATGATGTCACGCAGTTCGGCAAACCGGACCTGACGCCGCTGGAACCGTTGTTCGAGGTGCGCGGCACACGTCAGGTCAACCAGTTGAACACCCTCAATGGCGACAACCGTGCGACCACGCGCTGGATCATCACCCTGCTGCCGAAAGAGAACGGCAGTGTGGTCATTCCGCCGCTGCAACTGGGCGAGGTGCAAAGCCAGCCGATCACCGTGCAAGTAATCGAGAGCGACAGCCGCGAAGAGAAAAACAACCTGGACCCGGTGTTCATCGAGGCCAGTCTCGACCAGTCCAGCGTTTACGTGCAGGCCCAGGCGATCCTGACCCTGCGCATCTACCATTCGGTGTCGCTGTACGACGACAGCAGCCTGACCCCGTTGCAAATCGCCGATGCACGCATCGAGCAACTGGGCGACACCCGCACTTACGAGAAAGACATCAACGGCGTGCGCCATGGCGTGATCGAGATGCGCTATGCGATCTACCCGCAGCACAGCGGTTTGCTGACCATCGCCCCGCAGACCTTCAGCGCCACACTGGTCGATACCCAACCCGCTCAGGACGCGACCGCGCAGGGCCCGAAACCGGGCAAGCTGCTGCACGTCAGCTCCTCAGAGATTCCGCTGACGGTCAAACCGAAACCGCTGACCTACCCGGCCGATGCGCCGTGGTTGCCCGCACGCAGCCTGAGCCTGAGCGAAAGCTGGAACCCGGAGCCGGATCATCTTCAGGTCGGCGACTCCCTGACCCGCAGCCTGACCCTGAAAGCCGAAGGCCTGGCCAGTTCGCAGTTGCCGGCCCTGCCCGGTACCGAAGCCAATGGCCTGCGCCGCTACCCGGATCAACCGGTGCTGAGCAACCAGAGCGGCGAGCGCGGCCTGATCGGCAGCCGTGAAGAACGCGAAGCGCTGGTGCCCAGCCGCAGCGGCGCGATCGAGTTGCCGACCGTCGACGTGATCTGGTGGAACACCTTCGAAGATCATCTGGAACACACCAGCCTGCCGGCGCGCACCCTGCAAGTGGCGAACAACCCGAGCCTGCAGGTCGACACCCCGGCCGGCACATTACAAGCGAACGCCGCCGATAATGATGTGTTGTGGTGGTGGAAACTCAGCACCTTGATCCTCGCCTGCACTACCCTGCTCGGCTTCGGCCTGTGGTGGCGCGCGCGCTGGCAACCGGCGGTGCATCGCGCCGCACAAACCGGGCCGAGCCCGCGCACCTTGCTGGACGACATCAAACGGGCGTGCCAGGCGAATGATCCGCAAGCGACCCGGCAGGCACTGGATGCATGGGCGCGGCAGCAGCCGGAGACACTGGCCGATATGGCGGCGCGGTTTGTGCCGTTGTCGGACGCGCTGGATGGGCTCAATGGCGCGCTGTACAGCGAGACGGGGCAGCATTGGCAGGGTGAGGATTTGTGGCGGGCGATTCGTACCATTCCGGCGGCGGAGCGGGTGCAGGATCCGGTGGGTGACAGTGGGTTGCCGCCGCTTTATCCGAAGTAAAAAGCAAAAGATCGCAGCCTGCGGCAGCTCCTATATTTAGTCCGTGTAGGCGCTGCCGCAGGCTGCGATCTTTCAGGCGTTGACGGTGTTATGAGGTTTGTTCACTTTCCGCCGCTTCAAGCAGTCGTGTCTCACGCATTCCCAAACCACGGGACAGCGCTGTAGCTTCGTAGAAGATTTTGCCGTTGAGCTGGTCGGCGACGGCATCGCTGTTACCGCCGGCCGGGCCACGGCCCCAGGTCACGACCTCGCCGCTGGAGGTCAGTGCGGCGAAGGCATGGGTGTTGCCATAAATGGCGCGGACGTTGACCAGTCTTGCGGCAATGTAATCCGGGATCTCACCACCTCGATCAGCGGTCCCCCAGGCTACAACGGTGCCGTTGGCTCGCAGCGCAGCAAAAGCAACTCCCCCGCATACCACCTGTACGACGTCAGTCAGTAATGCAATCGGTGTTGGGATTGCCTGACGTCCCCATCCCACGACACGCCCGCTGCCGAGCAGTGCAACGAATGATCCATTGTTACCCGTTACCGTGCGGATGTCTGTCAATAAGGCGATCGGCGCAGGAACGCTTGCGCCAGCTGAAGGGTACCCCCAAGCGACAACGCTTCCATTGCTGCGTCGTGCGGCAAAGGCTGCTTCGGCCCCACTCAGTTCCACAATGTCTGTAAGCAGTTTGATCCTGCCAGGCACGGATCCCCCGTAACCGTAGTCTCCCCATGCAACTACAGCACCATTGGCACGCAGGGCTGCAAAGGCGTAGTCGGTAGCGACTACATCAACAACGTCAATCAACGCCGCGATGGCCGCAGGCACATTACCTCCATGGGTTTGGTGCCCCCAAGCCACCACCGAACCATTAGCCCGAAGCGCAGCAAAGGCGTGGAGGTTGCCAATCACTCTGACGACATCCCTCAGTGCAGCTACCGGCTCTGGAAGTGCTGCACCCCAAGTAGGGCTTCCCCACGCCACCAGACTCCCATCACGACGTAGCGCGACAAACGCATAACCGTTGCCGCTTACCGCTACGATATCCCGCAAAGGACTGATGGGTTCCGACACCTCTCCTCCGTTTCCACTCAGCCCCCAAGCCACTACCGCACCCGAGGCCTGTCGTGCCGCAAAGGCATAACCGCAAGCACTCAGCGATATGGCATCAGAAATGGCCGGTAACGAATCCCCCAGATCCCCACCACGGGCAGGCTTACCCCATGCCACCAGGGCTCCACGTTCGGTGCGCGCCGCAAAGGCGGCGCTATTTTCTTCTTGGCTGGCTATAAAATTCCCGTTCCCGCACAGGTTCTGCGGATTGATTGTCACCTGATCATCACTGATCCGCACATGCAGCAGCCGATCCGGTCGAGTGTCACGGAACGTCGTGCCACTGACCTCGCCCTCCTCGCCGTTATACCGCCACCAGGCCTTGACCGGCTGCCGGGTGGTTGCATCCAGCGCGGTCAACCACGCAGTCCCGCCGCCATACATCTGGTAATTACCCCGCGAGCGCGCGCCCATCACCAGCAACCGGCCTGTCCCCAGCGATGCACGCACGTCATAAACCGCCACGCGCGAATACTGGCGACCACCGGCCTGACGCACCACGGTGCAGTCCAGCGAGATCTCCCGCCCGACGTTGGCCAACACCACCGACTGCGGCACGCTGACCAGTTTGTCGCGCCCCGCTTCTCCGCTTTCCACCCGAAACGGCACGATGGCCGTGCCGCCGCCGGCAACGCCGATCCAGCGGATCTCGCCGCTGTCGCCCGCCCTCAGGCCATACGCCGCAGCCAGACGCACGGTTGCACCTACCGCTGGCACCGCGCTCGCATCAATCTGGTCGCCGCGCGCGTCGTCAATTGAGGGCGGATCGAAATCCAGCAGGGTATTGCCGACCCGCAAGGTCAGTGGAAAGGAGTAACCCAGGGTCTTGCCGTCACGCACGATGAAATAGTCGATGACGATCCGGCGATTGAGGTTGTTGGTCACAAACTGTTTCGGCACCGTGAACGGCACTTCCTTACCCGCAGTTTGCGCTGTAAGACGCAGTGAACCACTGGTGCTGCCGTTACCGCCCGTACCGCGCCAGCGATAATTCACCAGGTCTTCGGGCTGTGTCTGCAGATACGGCACAATCAATTTACAGCCCAACGGCGGGACGGCTTCCGGATCGATCAACGACGTGCCAGGCACCGCCTCCTCCACGCGCGGCGTCACGAACAGCGGTTGCACTTCGCCCACCTGCATCTCGAACCGCAACGACTCGCGCACGTTGAGTGTCGCCTCATCATCATTGGCAACGGTGTAAAACACCGAGACCTGCAAGCCGTCGAAACGCTGGATCTCCGCGTTCGAGACATTGCGCAACACCGGCTCGTCATCCGGCACATCGCCAACCGGGCGCGGGTCTTCGTAATAGACGATGCCGCCGCCGGGACGCGTGGCCTCCCAGATCAGCGTCAACAGGTCACTGGCGGCGCGTCCCGCAAACCATGGAATGCGCACGGTGGCCCAATGCTCGTTCGGGTCCAGCGTACCGGCGGGGGCTTCATCCACCGTAGGAGCCGGCAGACGGATGGCCTCCCCCTCTACCGAGATACCGACACTCTTCGACGGCCGATCAGCCTCGCCTGTTCGCTTGAGTACGTAAGAGACACTGGCCCGGCCTTTGGCGATGGCCCACACCTTGTCGTTCGGGACAGTGAACGTCAGCGCAACGCCGACTCGCGTCACCGGCAACTCCAGCGGGCCATGATTGATCGGCGCGCCCTCGGCGTTAGTGCCTTGCCAGGTCAATGCGACAATGTCCTGCAACTTGAAGACGCTAGCGGGGGTATTGACCAGAACGTTCACATCGTCATCTTGCAACTCGTCGAGATCGATGACATTGCTGACAGGATCGGCCTCCAGCACGATAGGCGCATCCAGACGACTTCCTTTCAGATCCACCAAGATGCGGGTTTCCGCCGACCACGGTGACCGTGGATCCGGATAATTGCCACACTCATCGATCACCTGGTACACCACGATCACCCCGGCGCTGTCGCCCGCCTCCTCGATCAGTGCTTGATCGATGGTCACGACCAGCGGGCTGTAGTCAGGGTCGTCAGGGTCGCCAATATGTTTTTGCTCGACAAGGACGTTTTTCTCTACGCTGCCCCACGCCACTTTGACACGGTCGTTGATACGCATGAAGGGGTACGGCAGGATCGTGATCGGCACACCCGCCGCGGCCTCCCCGGGGCCGACGCCGTTGTCGATGATGCTTTGGAGAATGTGGTAGCACAGGTTCTGGTTGCCGGGCGTTGACTGGTCGTCATCGAAGCCGCCGGGGCGATCCAGTTTGACGAAGAACCTTTGCAGCGGTGTTGACTCAGGTTCCTGAAACGGCCGGGTCACTCGATAAAAAACCGGATAGGCCTCCCCTCTGCGGATATGCCCCTCATCGATAACCCCTTTGATGAGTTCGTTTTCATCTTCCGGCTCGATGTCTTTACTCCAGACCGGCGCCTGCAGGTCGCCCCAGAACACCTCAAGCAGATCACCCGCCTCCATAACCAGCCAGGGAGGAACCAGAAATTCGACGCCTCCCTCCACGGCGGCCACCGGCAAACCACCGTCATAGCCCTGCACGGGAGTCTTGAGTTTGGTGATCCTTATGGGCTTGAGCGCGCTCACGCCTGGATCAGAAGACGTAGAGGCTGTTGGTGATTGCGTTTTCATACAAGCAAATCCTCAAGTGACTGAAAGCCCCGGCCTCACGCCTTGGCGACTGCGGTATCCCATCACCCGAAGCTGCCGGCCAGCTACTGTCAGATCTGACAGTAGCGACAGACGGCATCCGCCACGACCTCCTGATCTCTCAAGCCTTTGGGCAAGTCCGCCCGTTTGCCAGTAAACTCCCCCCTCTTTAGCCGCCCATCATTTCCCCGCGGCCATCACCTGTTTATGTAGCGGAGTCCACCTTGCGTCTGTTCCACACCTCCGACTGGCACCTTGGGCAAAACCTGCACGGCCAGGAGCGCGATTTCGAGCATGCGTGCTTTCTCGAATGGCTGCTGCGCCAACTGCAACTGGCGCAGCCGGATGTGCTGCTGATTGCCGGGGACATCTTTGACACGGTCAATCCGCCGGTCAAAGCCCAGGAACGCCTCTACGACTTCATCGTCAGCGCTCACGAGCAGCAGCCGTTGCTGACCATCGTGATGATTGCCGGCAACCACGATTCCGGCTCGCGCATCGAACTGCCGGCGCCGTTGATGCGCCGCTTGCGCACCCATGCGCTGGGGCGGGTGTTGTGGCTGGATGACGGCCAGCTCGACGCCGAACGGCTGCTGCTGCCACTGCCGAATGCCCAAGGCGAAATCGCCGCTTGGTGCCTGGCGCTGCCATTCCTGCGTCCAGCCGAGGTGACCGGTGCGCATCTGGGCGACAACTATTTGCGCGGCATCGGTCAGGTGCATGAATGGCTGATCGAAGCGGCCAACGCCAAGCGCAAACCCGGTCAGGCGCTGGTCGCCATCAGCCACGCGCACATGGCTGGCGGCTCGGTCTCGGAAGACTCCGAGCGCAGCCTGATCATCGGTAACGCCGAAGCGCTGCCCGCCAGCCTGTTCGGGCCGAGCATCAGCTACGTCGCCCTCGGCCATTTGCACAAGCCGCAGAAGGTCAACGGTGAAGAACGCATTCGCTACAGCGGCTCGCCGATTCCGTTGTCGTTTTCGGAGATCGGTTATCAGCACCAGATTCTCGACGTCACCCTCGATGGCGAAACCCTGGTCAGCGTCGAACCGAAACTGATCCCGCGCTCGGTCAACCTGCAACGCATCGGCCCGGCGCCGCTGGCGGAGATCCTGCTGCAACTGGCCGACCTGCCGAACATCGATCTGCTCGCCGAAACCCAGCGCCAGCCATGGCTGGAAGTGCGCGTGACCCTCGATGAGCCGCAGCCGGATCTGCGCCATCAGGTGGAAAACGCCCTGCAAGGCAAAGCCGTGCGACTGGTACGGATCGCCGCCGAGTACGCCGGCAACCGTGGCGCCGATGGCAGCGACGACGGCAGCGCGCTGGTCGAACTGGATCAACTCACTCCGCAGGAGCTGTTCAGCCGCGCCTGGCTCGACAACTACGGCAATGAGGTCGATGAGCAGACGCTCAAGGACTTCGCCGAACTGCTGCAGGACGTACAACTGGAGGGCGAGCAGCCATGAAGATTCTCGCCATTCGCTTGAAGAACCTCGCCTCGCTGGCCGGGCCGTTCGAGATTGATTTCACTGCCGAGCCGTTGGCCAGTGCCGGTTTGTTCGCGATCACCGGACCGACCGGCGCCGGTAAAAGTACCTTGCTCGATGCCCTGTGCCTGGCGTTGTTTGGCGCCGTGCCGCGCCTGAACAACACTGGCCGTGACGCCAAGGTTCCGGATGCCGACGGCGAAATCGCCACCGGCGACCCGCGCACCTTGCTGCGGCGCGGCACTGGTGAAGGTTATGCCGAAGTGGATTTCGTCGGCGTCGATGGCCGCCGTTACCGTGCGCGCTGGGAAGCCAACCGTGCCCGGGAGAAGGCCGGCGGCAAGTTGCAGGCCAGCCGGCAGAGCCTGCGCGACATCGATCAGGATCAACTGCTCGCCAGCCAGAAAGGCGAATACAAGACCCAGCTCGAAGCCGCGCTGGGCCTGAACTTCGAACAGTTCACCCGTGCCGTGCTGCTGGCCCAGAGTGAGTTCAGCGCATTTCTCAAGGCCGACGACAACGACCGCAGCGAACTGCTGGAAAAACTCACCGACACCGCGCTCTACACTCGTCTTGGCCGCCGCGCCTTCGACAAGACCAAAGAGGCCCGCGAAGCGCACAAGTTGTTGCAGGATCAAGCCACCGGCGTCACCCCGCTGGCCCCCGAAGCCCGGGCCGAACTGGATGAGCGTTTCAACGCTGCCCAGCAACAGTTGAAGTTGCAGCAGGCGCAACTCAAGCAACTGGAACAACAGCACAGCTGGCTCAAGGATTTGCGCCAGTTGCAGGACGCGCAGCAAGCCGCCGCCGAGCAACTGCACAGTGCGCAGCAACAGTGGGAAGGTCTGGCGGGTGAACGCCTGAAACTGACGCGCCTGGAACAACTCGCCCCGCAACGTCACCAGTTCGCGCGCAAGACTGAACTCGATGTGCAGCTGACGCCGCTGGCCGCACAAATTGCCGCGCATACCCAGCAACACGGCGAGCTCAACGAGCGCCAGACGCAACTGGAACAGGCGCTGGATGCGGCGAAAATCGCCCTGAGCGAAGCGCAGCAGCGGCACAGCGAAAGTGCCCCGCTGCTGCGTCAGGCCTTCGATGAGCAAAGCACCCTCGCCCGCCTCGCCAAGGACACCGCACTCAGCGCCGAGACCCGGCAGTCCGCCGAGCAAGCCTGCACCGAAGGCCAGAGCGCGATTCAAGCGTTGCAGACGAAACAGGCCGAAGTCGCTGAGCGCTTGCAGAAAATCGCCGCCGAGCTGGAACAAAGTGCCGATCTGGCACCGCTCAGCGATGCGTGGAATGCCTATCGCGATCGCCTGCAACAGCTGATGCTGATCGGCAATCGCCTGAACAAGGGCCAGGCCGAACTGGCGACCCTCGCACAGAACGCCGCGCACAGCGCCGACGCGTTGGCCACGCAAAAACAGCAACTGGAAGTGCTGTTCAAAGAGGCCGGCGCCGAGCCGGATGCCGTCGCCGAGCAGATCGGTATCCTCGGCAATCTGTTGCAGGACAACCGCAAACAACTGCGTGCCATCGAAGATCTGACGCGGTTGTGGGCCAGCCAGCAGGAGCTGGAAAAACGCGGCGTAGAGCTGCAACAGCGCCTGCTCGATGCACAGCAGGAACGTGAACGTCTGACCCAGGACGGGGTGAAAACCAAGGCCGAGCTGACCGTCGCCGAACAAACCCTCAACGTCACCCGTGAACTGCTCGAGCGCCAGCGTCTGGCCCGCAGCGCCAGTGTCGAAGAGCTGCGCACGCAGTTGCAGGACGATCAGCCGTGCCCGGTCTGTGGCAGCAACGAGCATCCGTATCATCAGCCGGAAGCGCTGCTGCAAAGCCTCGGCCGTCATGATGAAAGCGAACAGGCCAACGCCCAGCAAGTGGTCGATCAGCTCAAGGAAAAGCTCATCGAACTGCGCGCCGAAGTCGGTGGCGTGATCGCTCAACAAAAGGAGCTGCTGCAACAACAGGAACAACTGGTCGCGCAACAACAGGCACTAGCGCCGAGCCTCGACGCCCATCCGCTGTCCGCTCAGTTACTGAACCAGGACGCCGACAAACGCGACGCCTGGCTGACCCGGCAAAACGATCAACTGAATCAGAGCATCACCCAGGACGAACAACGCCAGAGCGCCCTGCTCACCCTGCAACAGGACGCGGCGCGTCTGACCCAGCAACTGCGCAATGCCGAAACCGCGCATCAGCAAGCGGCGCAGCACCTGAGCAACCAACAACGCGAACTGAGCAGCGACCGTCAGCGTCTCGACGAAGAGCTCGCTGCGTTCGCCAGCCTGCTGCCGGCCGACACCCTCGAAGCCTTGCGCGTCGAGCCAGCGGCAACCTTCATGCAGCTGGACCGGCAGATTGCCGAGCGCCTGGCGCAGGTTGATCAGCAGAAGGAAGAGTTGGCCGAACAGCAACAACGCCAGCAGACGCTGGAGAAAGAACAGGATCGCCAGCTCAGCCGCGTACAGCAGTTGCAAAGCGCCGAGCAGCAATTCAGTGCACTGTCCGAGCAGCAACAGGCCAGTCAGGAAAAACTCGCGCAACTGCTGGGCGAACACAGCAGCGCCGAGCACTGGCAGCAGCAACTGGAACAGACTGTGGAACAGGCGCGCAACGCCGAAACCAGCACCGCTGCGGAACTGCAGAGCGTGCGCACGCAACGGGTGCAGATCAGTGCCGAACTCAAGGCTCAGCAAGAACGCTGGCAGGCGCTGCAAAGTGAAAACGACGATCTGACGCAGAAGATTGCCGACTGGCGCGCACGCCATCCTGAACTGGATGACGGCGGCCTCGAAGACCTGTTGCGCGTCGATGACACGCAGCTCAGCGAATTGCGCCAGCGCTTGCAGCACAACGAAAAAGCCATCGAACAGGCCAAGGTGCTGCTGCAGGAACGTGATCAGCGTCTGGCCGATCATCAGGCGCAGCACAACGGCAATCTCGATGCCGAACAACTCGCCAGCGCCCTCGCTGATCTGCAAAACCAGTTCAACCTCAGCGAGCAACAGTGCGCCGAACTGCGCGCCGAACAGGCCGAAGATCAGCGCCGGAAAAACGCCAATCAGGCACTCGCGCAGCAGATTGCCGACGCCTATGCCGAGTACCAGCGCTGGGCGCGTTTGAATGCGTTGATCGGCTCGGCCACCGGTGACACCTTCCGCAAGATCGCCCAGGCCTACAACCTCGACCTGCTGGTACATCACGCCAACGTGCAGTTGCGCCAACTGGTCAAACGCTATCGCCTGAAACGCGGCGGCAGCATGCTCGGCCTGCTGGTGATGGATACCGAAATGGGCGACGAATTGCGCTCGGTGCATTCGCTGTCCGGCGGCGAGACTTTCCTCGTGTCGCTGGCCCTTGCACTGGGGCTGGCATCGATGGCCTCGAGCACGCTGAAAATCGAATCGCTGTTCATCGACGAAGGCTTCGGCAGCCTCGATCCGGAATCGCTGCAACTGGCCATGGACGCCCTCGATGGCTTGCAGGCCCAGGGACGCAAAGTCGCGGTGATTTCCCACGTGCAGGAAATGCACGAACGGATTCCGGTGCAGATTCAGGTGCAACGCCAAGGCAACGGCTTGAGTACGCTGGAGGTGAAATGAACACGCTGTACTCGTTCCGCCGCTGCCCGTACGCGATGCGCGCGCGGATGGCCCTGCGCTATTCGGGCGTGCCGGTGGAAATCGTCGAAGTCAGACTCAAGGCCAAACCGGCCGAGATGCTGGCGATCTCGCCCAAAGGCACGGTGCCGGTGCTGGATGCCAATGGACAGGTGATTGATGAAAGTCTGGAGATCATGCGCTGGGCGTTGGCACAGAATGATCCGGACGATTGGCTACTCGGCGGTGATTCACGGATTGCCGAGTTGATCGAAGCCAACGATCAGGCATTCAAGGTGCATTTGAACCGCTACAAATACGCCGAGCGCTATCCCGAGCAGCCGATGGAGGTTTATCGGGCTGAGGGGGCGTTGTTTTTGCAGAGGCTGGATGGGTTGCTTGAAGGTCGGGATTATTTGCTGAGTGATCATCCGTGCCTTGCAGATATCGCGTTGCTGCCGTTCGTTCGGCAGTTTGCGCATGTTGATCGCGAGTGGTTTGCGCAGACGCCTTATGTGCGGTTGCAAGCGTGGTTGCAAGGTTTTCTTGAGTCCGAGCTGTTCACGGCGATCATGAAGAAGTAAACCGAACTCCTTGTGGCGAGGGGATTCATCGCCGATGGGCGGCGAAGCTGCCCTGAAATCAGACACCTCGGTGTATCAGAATAATCCGGTTCGCCGGGTCTGGGGCCGCTTCGCGGCCCATCGGGGATGAATCCCCTCACCACAATGATCGGGTTGTCTAAGCCAAGGCGTTGCACATGCCTAGTGCCATGCAATCCACTTCAAACGGCCCGAGAAAATCGACCTCAGCCTTGATTGGCGGATTGCCGGCCAGCAACCCTTGGGAGTTGGCCCGTTCGATGTTGTGCGCGATGCTGTGATTGGCCTCTATGGCCCGAGCCAGCGCACCCACCGAGCCTTGGCCAAAGCCGAGCAACGCCGCACCATTGGTCATCAGTGCCAGGCTGGCGATGACCCAGAGTCTGTAGCCTTTCATGCGCCGCCCACTCCTGCGAGTTCAGCGCGATCAACCAGCACGTCTGCGCGGTGTTCGAACTGGATGCCGGGGTGTGCGACCTGGATCGGTGCGTCGAAGCTGTGTTGGGTTTGCGCGGCGATGCTGACAAACAGCACCAGGGCCAGGTAAAGACCGATGGCCAGATAGGCGCCGCGCTTGGCTGAGGTAATGATTGAACTGGCCATGATGTGCTCCGTGGGCATGTTTCAGTGCCGTCAGGATCGATCAAAAAAGCCGCGCTAACCACTCAGGGTTTGCCATAGTAAACATCAGCTTGGTTGATTATTTAGACCTTCTATCTCAGCGTTGGGAAAAACCTATCGAGCGCAGATTTTTCGATCACACATACGTGTAGGAGCTGCCGAAGGCTGCGATCTTTTGACGTTGAAGATCAAAAGATCGCAGCCTTCGGCAGCTCCTACAGGGAGTTGTTCGAAGCGGGCATTTCAGTGTTGGGCTTTGTGATCCAGCGCGGCGTAGAAGTTGGCGCTCTGTTGCAGATATTTCTGGGTGTAGCTCTGGGTGTGGGATTTTTTGCCGGCGATTTCAACGCTGGCACTGGCTGGCAATGCAACGGTGGCGGAGATGGCGGAAGCGGCGATGATAGAGAAGAGATTGAAATTCATGGCGGTAACCCTCGTATTCGGTTGGCTTGCTTTGCCCGGTTGGGCCGTGAAGCAAACTTAACGCTCGAGGGTTGATCGCTTGAAATGCTTTGTAGCATTACCGGATATCAGCGCGATTAATACAACGAGACAGGCCCCGTAAACCGGGGCCTGTGGCTTATTGTCGCACTAGAAACTTCAGATCGCTCGGGGCGTCCATCGGCAGTTTTTGCACGGTTTTGCCGAGCAGACCGGTCTTGGCATCGCGCTCGACGACGACAATTTCGTTGCTCTTCTGGTTGGCGATCAGCAGAAACTTGCCGCTCGGATCGAGGCTGAACTCACGCGGGTGATCGCCTTCAACTGAGCGTTTTTGCAGCTCTTTGAGCTGTCCGTTCGCCGGATCGATGCTGAACACCAGCAGTTGATTGGCGGTGCCACGGTTGCTGACGTAGAGAAACTTGCCATCGGCCGAGGCATGCAGCGCGGCGGCGGCTTTGTCCGAGGTCGGCTGACCGGCGGCCAGATCGACCATTTGCGTCTGGGTCAGCACGCCGTCGTGGTAGTCGAACACCGCGACCTGCGCGCTCATTTCCATGGTCAGCCAGGCATGCTTGCCGTCGGCACTGAATAGCAGATGACGCGGGCCGCTGCCGGCCGGCAGGCTCACCGAAGCGGTTTTCGCCGGGGTCAGCGGCAGGTCCGGGTTGGCCTTCGGGTCGAACTGGTAGATGAAGACCTTGTCCGCCCCGAGGTCGTTGGAGAACACGTAGCGACCATCCGGCGAGGACACTGTCGAGTGCACGTGGTTCGAGGCCTGACGCTCGGGGTTGACCCGGCTCGCCGGGTGCGCGCTCATCTGCACCACGGGTTTGAGCTTGCCATCGGCGCCGACCGGCAACACCGCGAGGGTGCCGCCCGGATCTTCCACCACCGAATAGTTGCTGACGAACAGATGGCTGGCATCGCCGCTGAGGCTCGAATGGGTCGGCTCGTTGCCCAGGCTCTGCACTTGATTGATCAGGGTCAGAGTGTGGGTCTTCGGATCGATCGAGTAGCTGCTGACGCGGCCGACCGGATCTTTCTGGCCGGGGCCGTTTTCGTTGACCACGAACAGTTGCTTCTGGTCTTTGGACAGGGTCAGCCACGACGGGTTTTCGCTCTTCACCACTTGCAGCGGCTTGGCGGCGATCTGGCCGGTGGCACTATCGAAATTCATTCGATAGATGCCTTGGCTGGTGCCAGCGGTGTAGGAACCCACCAGCAATTGATAGGTCTCGGCGCTGGCACTGGACAGGCCCATCGCACCGACGCTGCCGGCCATCAGCAGTGGCCAGAATTTACGCATGTTCATTGATCATCTTCCTCGTCATCGCTGCTGCTGACTACATCACCGAGGCAGACCAGACGGTGCTCGCCGGTGTTTTTGGTGTCGCTGGCGTAGCCAATGATCAGCCAGCTTTTCAGGTCTTCATCAAACGTTGCTGCTTCAACCTGAGCCGGGGTGAACTCCCAATGCTTGGCCGTGCGGCCATCGATACATTCGATGTGCAGGTTGTCGTCTTCGTCGAGGGCGAATTCGAAGGCGTGCAGGCCGTCGATTTCGACCATGCCGCAGTGTTCGAGGGCGTTGAGAAGGGTTTGGGCAGTCATGGCAAACAGTCTTTCTAGGGGGGAAAGGGCCAATGATAGCTCATTGTCGTGCCCGGCCCTTGTAGGAGTGAGCCTGCTCGCGATGGCGGTGTGTCATCCAACCAAGATGTCGAATGTGAAACCGCTATCGCGAGCAGGCTCACTCCTACAGGGGATTTGCGGTGTGGGTTAGAAGGCGTCGCGCGAGGGCTTGCCATCCACCAGCCGCTGAATGCGCAACGGATTGCCATTCTTCAGCGGTTCCGGCAGCAAGCTATCGGGGTAGTTCTGGAAGCACACCGGGCGCAGGAACCGGTCGATCGCCAGCGTCCCCACCGACGTTCCACGCGCATCCGATGTCGCCGGATACGGCCCGCCATGCACCATCGAATCACACACCTCCACACCCGTTGGATAACCATTGAGCAGGATCCGTCCGACTTTCTGTTCGAGCAGCGGCGTCAGTTCCGGGAAGCGTTCGAAGTCGGCCTGCTCGCCGATAATGGTCGCCGTCAGTTGCCCGTGCAGGCCGTGCAATGCCGCGCTCAGTTGCGCCTTATCGGCCACTTCGACGATCACCGTGGTCGGGCCGAACACTTCTTCCTGCAGCACTTCATCGCCGTTGATCAACAGGCTGGCATCGGCCTTGAACAATTGCGGCTGCGCCTGATTACCCTGCTGCGGCTGGCCCGCCAAGTGCTCGATCCCGGAATGCGCCAAGAGCTTCTGCAAGCCTTTGCCATAGCTGCCGAGGGTGCCGGCGTTGAGCATGGTCTGCGCCGGTTGGTCGCCAATCAGTCCGGCGACTTGCTGGACGAAGGCGCTGAACTGCGGCGAGCGGATACCGATGACCAATCCCGGATTGGTGCAGAACTGACCGCAGCCCTGCACCACCGAAGCGGTCAGGTCGCGGGCAATGGTTTCCGAGCGCTCGGCCAAGGCTTGCGGCAGAACGATCACCGGGTTGATGCTCGACATCTCGGCGAACACCGGGATCGGTTGCGGCCGCGCCGCTGCCATGTCGCACAGTGCCCGACCGCCCTTGAGCGAACCGGTAAAACCCACTGCCTGGATCGCCGGATGCTTGACCAGCCATTCGCCAACGCCACCGCCGTAGATCATGTTGAACACGCCTGCCGGCATCGCGGTTTTTTCGGCGGCACGAATCAGTGCGTCGGCAACAAGTTCAGCGGTTGCCATGTGGCCGCTGTGGGCCTTGAACACCACCGGGCAGCCGGCGGCCAGCGCCGCAGCGGTGTCGCCACCGGCCGTCGAGAACGCCAGCGGGAAGTTGCTCGCACCGAACACTGCGACAGGGCCGAGGCCAATGCGGTATTGGCGCAGATCTGGACGCGGCAATGGCTGACGATCCGGCAATGGCAAATCGATTCGCGCGCCGTAGAAATCACCGCGCCGCAGGACTTTGGCGAACAGGCGCATCTGGCCGCTGGTGCGCCCGCGCTCGCCCTGAATCCGCCCCGCAGGCAGCGCGGTTTCGCGGCAGACCAGCGCGACGAACTCATCACCCAAGGCATCCAGTTCATCGGCAATCGCGTCGAGAAATTGCGCGCGACGTTCGGCGCTGAGGCTGCGATAGGCCGGGTACGCTGCGGCGGCGGCTTTGGCGGCGGCATCGACTTCGGCTTCAGTCGCTTGAATGAAATCGTACGGCAGGTGTTCGCCGGTGGTCGCGTCGACGCTTTGCAGTTTCACATTGCCCGCTGCGCTGCGCTGTCCGCCAATGTAGTTGTGACCGAGAATCTGAGTCATGGGAGCTCCTTAAAGGGTGCCGATGCTGTCCGGTTGAAAAGCCGCTGCTGCCGGGGCTATGCCGTTGACCAGCGGTGCGCCGAATTCGGCCTGGCTGATTTCAAACTGGTCGCCCGGTTGGGTGCGGATGCCATCGGCGAACGACAGGGTCGCGGTGCCGAAAAAGTGGATGTGCACGTCGCCAGGACGCAGGAACTGGCGGTATTTGAAGTGGTGGTATTCGAGGTTGGCGAGGCTGTGGCACATGTTTGCCTCGCCGCTGAGAAATTCGTTTTGCCACAGCACTTCGCCGTTACGCAGGATGCGGCTGGTGCCAGCCAGATGCTGCGGCAATTCACCGGTGCGCAGTTCCGGGCCGTAGCTGCAACTGCGCAGTTTCGAGTGGGCGAGGTACAGGTAGTTCTTGCGCTCCATGACGTGGTCGGAGAACTCGTTGCCCACCGCGAAACCGAGGCGATACGGTTTGCCGTCGTGGCCGATGACGTAGAGCCCGGCCATTTCCGGTTCCTCGCCGGCATCTTCGGCAAACGGTGGCAACGGGAACGCCTCGCCCGGACGCACGACGATGCTGCCGTCGCCCTTGTAGAACCATTCCGGCTGCACGCCCGCCTGCCCCGCCGCCGGTTTGCCGCCCTCCACGCCCCATTTGAAGATGCGCATGGTGTCGGTCATT
>Ga0157372_10003865_pt1 | contig 16101 bp, 13 predicted proteins | sample C55metaG_FD_115307 | JGI IMG/M metagenome (GOLD analysis project Ga0157372, IMG submission 115307) | Corn rhizosphere microbial communities from Kellogg Biological Station, Michigan, USA - C5-5 metaG | ecosystem: Host-associated > Plants > Roots > Rhizosphere > Soil | place: USA: Michigan... | reverse complement strand
GAACCCCTCGCCGGGGAATATCCGCGACGGCCTGATCACCGACGCGATCAAATCGGCCGGCGCGGCAAAGAAAGGCGGCACCTCACCCGTCACCGCCGTCCTCGACTATCCCGAGAAAGTGACGAAGCCCGGTCTCAACCTCCTCTGCACCCCCGGCAACGACGTGGAATCCACCACCGCCGAAGTGGCCTCGGGCGCCAATATCGTCCTCTTCACCACCGGCCTCGGTACACCCACCGGCAACCCGGTGGCCCCCGTCGTCAAGATCGCGACGAACACCCCGCTCTTCGAGCGGATGAGCGATATCATGGACATCAATACGGGAACGATAATAGAAGGGACCGAAACGATAAAGGAGGCCGGCGAACGCATCCTCGATTACGTCATCGGCGTGGCCAGCGGCGAGACCCAGGTAGCGGCCGTCCGCCATGTGCAGGACGACTTTATCCCCTGGAAACGGGGAGTGAGCCTCTAAAACTTAAGGAACAGCACACTGCCTTTCTTGCCGCTTTGCTTATCAACCACCTCGATCAGGTACTCTCCGGGCGCCCAGCGCCGCGTGTCGAAGGTCGCGGCCGAAAAGTAAAGGTTACCCGTTGCCACCTGCTCTCCCATGATACTGAGTATGCGATAGGACAGCGGCCGGCTTTGCGTATTGACTACCGTTACGAAATTCATGGCCGGGTTGGGATAAACCCGGACGCCCAGGTGCTCCGCAACAAAGACCACCGAATCCGACATCGGACTCTGACAACCACCTCGCGTTACCTGCACGGTATAAAGCCCGGATGTCTTCGGAGTATAGTGCATCTGGCTAGCATCCGCGATCGCCGCCCCATTGAGAAACCATTGATTTCCGCTGTCGGAAGAGGAGATCAGCACTCCCGCACTGTCGAGGATGCCGGGCTTGGGTAAACCACTGGCCACAAAGCGCTGCGGATCGCTATAAACGGCCGATCCGTTATAGACAAGGCGTAAGCGAACGCTATAAGCCAGACGCGGTGTCAGCGGCGGCGTGGCCGCGGTACAAGTGACCCTTCCATTGCTGACACTCGAAGGACTGGCAGCTACCCGCTTCACCGTCCCGTCCGGGGCGGTGATCTCGAACGACAGGCTATCCGCCGCGCTGAGTGTAGCCGTGACGACCGCCGAGAGCGTTTTATTACAGTCATCACCCGCTCCTACGCTCAGCGAATCAGCCCGGTATCCCCGGATGCCGCTCTTCAGGATCACCCCCGCAAAACCGCTCACCAGCACATTGCTGTCCGCCGTAAACAAAATTCCCGTACCCGTAAACGGCATGTCCCGCTGCCAGGTCTTCCCGCCGTCCACCGTGCGGTAGATATTGCCATAGTCCACCGGACCGGTATTGTTCCCGTCGGTAAAATAACCGATCTGGCCATTAAAGAATCGAATGGTGTTGATGCCGCCGGAAGAATACGGGATCGGTACCGGACTCCACGTAGCGCCACCGTCGTGCGTCACCGCCAGCCCATCGTCGAAGCTTCCCGCGAACCCGTTTTGCCGGTCTGTAAACCATACATCGGTCAATAGCTGATAGTTCGAAGGCTGATAGATCGGCTGCCAGCTGACTCCTCCGTCGACCGTTTTGTAGATATTCTGGGACTGAATGGCAAACCCCGTCAGGGTATCCAAAAAACTCGCCTTCGTGAGATAATTCGGCCCGCTATAGGAGATCCATACCTGGCTCCAGCTGAGCCCGCCATCCCTCGTTCTGAAAACGGCATTCACATTGCTGCCGCTACCAAGCAAAATAAACCCATTCAGTCTGTCGACAAAGTTGAGGCTCGCAGCGTCCGTCCAGCTATAGACAAAGGGATTGCTCGTCGTCCAGGTCTGCCCCCCATCGGTGGTTGTATGCAACTGAAGGTTGTTCGTGGAAACAAAAAACCCCGTGTCCGCGTTGACGAAATACGCCTGGTGGAACTGGGTTTGACTGGGAAACACCGTCCCCGTGGTAAGGTTCATCGGCGTCCAGTGCCGGCCGCTGTCCGTGGTCTTATACGTATAGTTCCAATCAGCGGCATAGCCGACTGCCGGGGTGGGGAACGATAGACCGGTTATCGGCAGGTAACTGGGCGAGTACCACGTCCAGTTAGCGCCGCCGTCGACAGTCTTCAATATCCTTCCTTTTAGCCCTACCGCAAAACCGGTGTCCGGGGCAATAAAGTCCACCGAATACAACTGATAGCCATCTTTGAATCCGTTCGGCGGGATCACAGGGTTCCAGGTCTTTCCGCCATCGGCCGACCGGCAAATGGCCCCGTTCTCACCCGCAATATAACCCACCGAAGCATCGACCATATCCACCACAGTCATCTGGTATTTCCCATCATATGTTGCCCAGGTATTGCCTCCATCAGTCGTCACCTGCACATCATCGTATTCCCGCACCGCAAAACCATTCTGCGCATCCAGGAACTGCAGGGCCAGGATTCCCGAAGGAATTGTGTTCGTCTGCTCCTTCGTCTGCCAGGTCTGCCCGCCATCCGTCGTTTTCAGGATCAGCGACTCCGCACCGCCGGCAAATCCGGTCCTCGAATCCACAAACCAGAGACATTTGATTGGCTGCTTGCACGAAAGCGCCACCCAACTCAGCCCTCCATCCATAGTCTCGAAAAGATCGCCATTGCCGCTGCCCAAATACAGGGTGTCCCGGCTGACGATACTCACCAAAGTGAGCGCATCCGTGGTCCCGATATTCACCGCCGACCATGATGCCCCATTGTCATGACTTAGATAGGCCGTCCCATTATTCCCGGCGATGACCCCGGTAGTATGCGCAATATCCATAATGAGCGCATTCGGAAAATGATCCGTTTGCTGCCATTGGCCACCCTGGTCTCCCGTGCGCAGCAGGTCGCCATTGCTGTTGAGTATGAAACCGTTCTGACGGTCGGTAAATTTGACTTTGACATTGTTGAAGCCTGAGGGCTGGGGATTCAGCCATTGCCAGCCGCTTTGACCAAAGCCGGCGAAGGAGGCAAGAAGGAAGGACAGGATTCCAGGGATTTTCTTCATCGCGGTTAGGGATATAGCGATAAATATAATAAAAACCCACGCAAATCTCCAACCATTAACTCGTCTTCCTGTAATTCAACACCGCCCACGTATTCAGCACCAACCCAAGCCCCAGCATCCAAAGTATCTCCGGCAATATATCATGGAACCCGCTCCCCTTCAACACCACCGGCCGCATGATCTTGATGAAATGACTCGGCGGGAACGTCGTCACTATCGCCTGCGCCCAACCGGGCATACTGTCCACCGCCGTGAACACCCCACTCATCATATTGAAGATATTGATGAAAAAGAAGGACAGCGACATGGCCTGCTGCTGCGTCCCACAATAGGTGGCGATCATGAATCCCAGTCCCAGCATGGAGAACAGGTACACCACCAGCGACCCATACAACACCCACCAGCTGCCAAGCGGCGCGACCCCATAAAAAAGCCAGCCTACCAACAATCCCATCGTGAACAAAACAATCCCCAGCACCATCAGCGGGATCATCTTCCCAATGATGAATACATATTTTTTTATCGGTGTCACATTGATCTGGTCGATCGTCCCGCTCTCCTTCTCCTGCACGATATTGAACGCCGATTGCATCGCCACCAACCCCGTCACCAGCGTGACCAGGATCGCCGGCACCATATACAGCTTGAAGTTCAACAACGGGTTGTACCAGTTGGAGGAAGCCACCGATACTGTCGGTGCGGGGTTCTCCACCTGCCACTGCAACCGGATGTCCTCGTTGAAGTCCGTCACGATACTCCCGAGGTACGCCCCGCCAAGATTCGCCTTCGTCCCCTCGATCGCATTGATCGCGACAAAGACCTGTTTCTGATTCTCCCGAACCAGGTCCCGCTCGAAATGCACCGGGATCTGCAACGCCAGGTCCGCCTTGTCCTGCTCCACCATCTTCAGCCCGGCGGTATAACTGTCCTCGTACCCCTTTAGCCGGAAATACCCCGAAGAGACGATCTTTTCGATCAGCTTCCGCGACGTAGTCGAATGATCGTTGTCCACCACCGCGATGGAAATATTCTTCACGGAATAGTCCGCCGCCATCGGCAGCAGGATCAGCTGGATCAGCGGCGCGATCAGCAGGATGCCGATCAGCTGTTTGCTTCTCAACAGCTGGCGGAACTCCTTTTCCAATAAAAATACAAGCGTCTTCATTGCAGTCTGATTTTAAATTTTCGAAGACTGATCGTAAAAAGAAACACACACATCCCCCCAAGGATCAGCAGTTCCTTCCAAATGGCCCCAATGCCGAGTCCCTTCAACATCACCTGCTTGACGATAATGAAATACCACCGCGAAGGGACCAGGTTGGATAACACCCGCAGGGCGAGCGGCATATTTTCGATGGGAAATAAAAAACCCGTCAGCAGCATCGTCGGCAGCATCATCCCCATCAGCGATCCGGTCATCGCCGCCTGCTGCGTCTGGGCGTTGATGGAAAGGAGTAACCCGATGGACAAACAGGTCATGATAAACAACACGCTCCCGAAGACCAACAACAGGAAACTACCCTTCACCGGCAGATCGAGAAAGATATTACTCAAAAAAAGTATGACGAATAAGTTGACGATCGAGATCAGCAGGTTGGGCGCCAGCTTGGAGATGATGATGTAGACCGGCCTGAAGGGCGACACGAGCAATATTTCCATCGTTCCCAGCTCCTTTTCCCGCACAATGGCCACCGAGGTCATCATCGTGCAAACAAGCATGAGCACCAGCGCCATCACCCCCGGCACAAAGTTGGGCGCCCCCCGCAACTCGGGATTGTACATCATCTGCATCGAAGGCAGGATGGTCATCGGCTGACCGCTGCCCGCCGCCAGCTCGGTATTGAAGTCGGCAACGATCTGGTTCAGGTAATTGGTGATGGTCGTCGCCTGGTTCGGATCGGAAGCATCGGCGATCACTTGCAGCGTCGCCTTCCCCGTATGGATAAGATCGTCGCCAAACCCCGCCGGAAAGGTCACCGCCATTTTCAGATCCCCCTTCTTGAACGCGGCATCGATCTGATCGGCGCTGGCCAGCGTCCGCTGGATATTGAAATAAGGACTGCTTCCGATCTTGGCGATCAGCCGCTGGGTCACGGCGTCTTTTGAATAATCCACCACCGCGATCCGCGAATCCTTGATCTCGTTGGACAACGCAAACCCAAAGAGTACGATCTGCGCGATCGGCAGACCGAACAACATCAGCAGCGTCTTCCGGTCCCGGAAGACGTGCAGGAATTCCTTGCGGATAAAAATAACCAGTTGTCGCATTTAGTCCCCCTTTCTTTTTGCCTTTCGGGCCAGTTCATAAAAGACATCTTCCATCGTGGCGACCCCATATTGTTTCTTCAGGTTCGCCGGGCTGTCCAGCGCCGCGATTACCCCATCGACCATGATCGATACCCGGTTACAATACTCCGCCTCATCCATATAGTGGGTCGTGACGAATACGGTCACCCCGCTGTCCGCCGCCGCATAGATCAGGTCCCAGAACTGCCGCCGCGTCACCGGGTCCACCCCGCCGGTCGGCTCGTCCAGGAACACGATCTCCGGATCATGCACGATCGATACCGAAAAGGCCAGCTTCTGTTTCCAGCCCAGCGGCAGCTCCCGCACCAGCGTCCTGGCTTCCTGCTGTAGTCCCAGCTCCTCCAGCAACTCCGTGGTCTTGGTCCGGATCGCCGGCCGGCTCATGCCATAAATGCCCCCGTAAAATCGGATATTCTCCGCCACCGAAAGATCGTCATACAACGAAAACTTCTGGCTCATATACCCGATACTCTTCTTGATCTTCTCGGTCTGCGTGTATACGTCAAATCCCGCCACTGTCGCCTTCCCCGATGAGGGCCCAAGCAACCCGCAAAGCATCCGCATCGCTGTCGTCTTACCCGCCCCGTTAGCACCCAGGAAGCCGAAGATCTCCCCCTTGTCCACCGTAAAGGTCAACTCGTTACAGGCGATGAATTGCCCGAAACGTTTGGTCAGCTTATCGGTCTTGATCACAGGTTCCATGCTAATCCTTTAAAAGATGAATAAAAACATCCTCGATACCCGGCTGGATACGCTCCATTTTTACATCCGGCAAACCCTTACCTTTCAACCACTCCACCGCCCCGGCTTCCTTCCCCTGTTCAAATGTCACGTGCAACGCATCTCCAAAGGCAAAACAACTCTTCGTCCCCGGATAGGCCCTGGCCTCCCGCAACAGCAGATGCGTATTGGCCGCCTCCAGCCCGTACAGGTCCCCCGGGAACTGCCCAACGATCCCCGCCGGCGAATCGATCGACAAAATGCTGCCTTTTTGGATCAGCGCCACCCGGTCGCAAAGCCGTGCCTCGTCCATATAGGGAGTCGATACGAGAATGGTGATGCCCTCGGCCTTCAGCCGGGCCAGCATTTCCCAGAACTCTTTCCGGGAGACAACGTCGACACCAGTCGTAGGTTCATCTAAAAAAAGGACCGCGGGCTTATGAATCAGCGCACAACACAGTGCCAGCTTTTGTTTCATGCCACCCGATAGTTTCCCTGCCCGGCGGTCCTTAAAAGGTTCGATCTGTACGTAAATGTCTTTGATCAGGTGATAATTTTCTTCAATCGTCGTCCCGAACACCGTCGCGAAGAATTGCAGGTTTTCCTCGATGGTCAGGTCCTGGTAAAGGCTGAACCGCCCCGGCATATACCCGACACTGTTGCGGATCTTCGTAAAATCCTTCACCACGTCATACCCGTTCACCACGGCCGTCCCCTTGTCGGCCAGCAACAGCGTGGTCAGGATGCGGAACAGCGTCGTCTTTCCGGCGCCATCGGGCCCGATCAATCCGAACAACTCCCCGGGCTTCACGGAAAAGGAAATATCCTTCACCGCAAGCACTTTCCCCTTATTATAGGTCTTGGTAATATGGTCCAGCGTGATCATGACTAGAATTTGACTTCACCATACATCCCCAGTTTCAAAAACCCGTCGTTCTTCACCCGGATCTTCACCGCATACACAAGGTTGGCCCGTTCATCCCGGGTTTGTATGGTTTTCGGGGTGAATTCCGATTTGTCGGAGATCCAGTAGACGGTCCCCGGGTACTCCCGGTACTGATCCTTCCCCTCATCCGAATACACCTTCACCGTCTGCCCCAGTTTCACCTGTGTCAGCTGTGCGCCGGTGACATAGGCCCGAAGGGTCACCGTATCGACATTGGCGATCTTGTACAACGCCTTGCCCATCGTCGCCATCTCTCCCTGCAACGCATACTTGATCAGCACCGTCCCGCGGATCGGATTGACGATCCTTCCCTTATCGATATTGTCCTGGATTTGCGCCGCCGATTTTTCCAGCGGGGCCTGCTCGCTCAATACCGTCCTGTTCCCCGTAGCGATATTGGACTCGTCCAGCGCGATCTGCTGCTTCGACACGTCGATCTGCTTCTGTAGTTGGTCGATCATTGAATTGATATCGTCCAACTGCTTTTGAGTCGCGGCATCTGCTTTTATCAGGTTCTCGGTTCTCGTCCGCTCGCGAAGCTGCTGCGCCAGCTGTACTTCCTGCACGGCCAACTGCCGCTTGACGAGTTCGATCTGCGGATGCGGATTCGTCGTCTTCTCCTTCAGCGCAGCGATCGACGCCTGCACCTGCTGCTTTTGTAAAATGGTGTTGGACATATCGATCTGCCCAACGATCGCATTCTTCGCAAGCGTGTCACCCTCCTGGATAGGAAAGGAGAGGAGCTTTCCGTTCTGCTCCGCCGAGACGATCACCTCGTCCGACTCGAACACCCCCGAAGCATCGGTCACCAGCTTGTGACTGTTACAAGCCATCAAAAATGAAAATCCCAAAAAGAGTATCTTTTTCATAAACCTGCTGTTGTTTTATAGTTATATAGAGCCTGTAACAATTGCATCGCGTGTACGACCCGCAACTGGCGCGCTTGGGCGGCAGCATTGACATCCAGTAGATAATCGTTGGCGCTGATCACGCCATTCTCCAGTTGCGCAGCCGAAGATTGGTCCACCGACTCCCGCAGCCGCACGATCTCCTCGTCGCTCTTGATCAGCTCCCGGTATTTCCGGACATCGGCGTTTTCCTGGCTCATGGTCAACCGGGTGTTGAACAAAAAGGTGTTGCGCTGATTCGTCACCATCTCCTGGTTGTTCCGGCTGATCAGCTTCTCCTTCTTGTAGGTATAGCTGTTGCCGATCGTCCAGGTCAGCCGCAACCCCGTCAGGTAATAGCCGCTGAGCGAGGTAGATAAGAAGTTCACCGGGTTGGGCTTGCCCAGCCCCCCCTGGAAAAATGCGCTGAGCGAAGGGAAGAGATTCCGCCGCGAAAGCTCCAGCTGCTCCGTATAGCTCCGGACCTGAAGATCATAGGCCGCCAGCTCCGGCCGCCGGATCGAATCCACCAACGCCGGTTCTGCCGGCTTCACCAGCACCGTGCTGCTATCGATCGGCTGGTTGATAAACAATCCTAACATATCCAGGTAGGCGGATCGCGAAGCACGCAGCTCCACACTATGCTGCTCGGTATTCAGCAATTCGGCCCGCAACTTATTCAGGCTGCTGTTGAAATCCGTCCCGTTCTTTACCGCCGCATCCACCTTCTTGATCCCTACCTGGATATCCTTCACGGCCAGCTCATTCTGCTCCAGCTGGTCATTGATCAGCAAGGCCCCAAAGTACAACTGGTTGATCCGGTCCCTCAAGGCATACAGATCCGTCGAAAGGTTCGCTTCCTGCAATTCCGCATCGGTCTGGCTGACCGCCCGCCGTTGCTTGTTGATCCCGAAATCCGTCAGCGTTTGCGACACCTCCCCATAAAGTTTATACTGATCTTTTGGAACGGTCGGAATATTGATATTGATACCCGCGATAGGAGGGATGGCGATCTTCGTCACATCCGACTGGTAAGTCGCCGTCCCGTTCACCGCAAGCTGCGGATAGACACCCTTCGCAATGTTCGCAAGGGTATAGTCCCGCGTTTTTTGGATCAACGCCCGCTGCCGCGTCAGCGGATAGTTGGCCTCGCCCAGCCGGTAGCAGTCCTCCAGCGTCAGCCTTCCTTGCCCAAGACCCCAAAGGCCCGTCACAAGCCAGCACAGCAAAAGCATCCCTCTTTGTATCATGTTTATAATTTTGATTTAATCATTTGATTAATAACAGGGCAAAAAAAATCACGGCTTTCCCTTCATCATCATCCCGATCCACATCGGCACCAGCTCCCGGCGTTCATCCATATACGCATAAAATTGCTCGTCACTAATATTCAACACCCGCTGAAGCAAAGGCTTTGCCACGAAGGGAAAGACCGATAGCCCGACCAGGTTGGCGATAAACTGGAATGGATCCAACGTCGTCTTGCCCTCTGTCTTCGCATCTACCAGCTGCTTGAAGAACATCTGCCTCGCCGGCGCCAATTCCTCCCGGAGCCTTACCGCCAGCTCCGATGAATTGCCCTGGATCTCGTTGAGAACAAAAAGCGGCAGATCCGGGAATTCGGTAAGGAAATCGATATATCCGTTTACCACCCTCTTCACCTTCTCTTCCATGCTCAGCGTCTCGTCCGTAAAATTGGCCGATAACCCCCCGATGAATTGCCGGAAATTCTCCATCATGATCAGGTCGAACAGCTTCTGCTTGCTCCGGAAATAGTAGTTCAGCAACGCAAGGTTAATGCCCGCCTCCTCGGCGATATCCCTGGTTCGCGTCGCGGCAAACCCTTTCTGCGTGAACAGCTTCCGGGCCGCCTCCTTGATCCGCTCCTCGGTTGACCCATCTTTCTTTTTTGCGCTTCTCCCGCTCGTCGGTCTTTTGCTTGGCATGCTGCAAAGCTAATCCGTCTTTCGGATTTAAACAAGTTTTTTAATCAAATGATTAAAAATCGTCCCTAAAGGATTGAGTCCCATTGCCCAGGGAAACATAATCCACCGTCCCCGTCCCCTGGAAACGATACAGTATTCCGATGATCTTCGAATGCAGGATATGCCGCGGAACGGTATACGCGAGCTTATCATTGACAAGTATCTTCGCCTTCCCGCTGTCGGACTCGATCCGCAGCTTGACATAGTCATTGAAATTGACGCCTAGCGAGGAAAGGTCTTCGCGCTTCCCGCTGGTATAGAAATAGGTGAAATAAAGGTCCACCGTCGAAACGCATCCCGGCGCCACCAGCGGCACCCAGATGGCCGTCCCCTCGCAAAGCAAATAGATCCGCGTCAGCTGGCAGACGGCCGAGCCCTCGGCATAATCGTTCTTCAGCCGCGTCTCGAAAACAAAATGGTCCGAATAGACATCGCCGAAATCCCGCACATTGGCGAACATCACCGTGGGCGGTGCGGGCTGCAGAAGAATGTTCTTGGCCTTGATCTGATCCACCGACAAGGTCATCTTCCCACCGCCGATGGATTCCTGCGGCTTGAAATACACCGGCACCGGATCCTGTTCCACCAGCGGAAGCCAGCCATCCGTCCTGATCAGCAGGCTGTGCTGCTTCACCACCTGTCCATGCACCCGCAGCGACGCGTGATAATAATCCGGGTAATAGTATACGGAGGTATATTGGTGGCCGCTCCGCGGTACCTTCACCCGGCGCGTCGTGTCCCAGCTTTGCTGGATCACCACCGAATCATCCGGGCTGCGGCTGGCATCATAATCGAAGATCACCGAATTGGGCAAACCCGAAGTAACCGTCTTCTTACTGCTGAAGGCATAATCCCGCGCCTGGGGCGGAGGCTGCTGCCCCTTCAAAAAGAGCAAAACAAGCAGGATGACCACCAGCGGAGCCACCATCCAAACCACCTTCTTCCACCGTCGCGGCCTTGGTTCCACTTGCTTCGGTTCCTCCGCTGGCGCCACCGTCCCATTCACCTCCACGGGCGCCTCCCCAACCTTCACAGTAAATTCCCGCCAATTGTCATACCCCAGATACTGCACCAGCGTGTTCAACGTGTGCGTATTCGGCAAACTCTCGTACTTCACCTTCCCCCAAATGCGCTTCAACGTGACATGACTGATATTCACCCCGGTCTTATCCCTTATCAGCTCGCTCAGCTGCAGAAAATCCTGGTTGCTCCATTTCTCGCTGTCTCCCCAGCCAGTTTGTTCCTCAAACCGTTTTTTTACCTGTCGGATCAGGCTTTCATCGGTTGGCATAGTTGTAAAATTACTCGAGTTGAGTCGCCCGCCCGGTCGTGTACCAACTTGTACCAAAATGAACGGGTTATGATTCGCTTTTTACAGGGGGCTTGCTCAACTTTATATGAGCAATTTAACACATTTATGCTACGCCTGTTCCTTTTGCTTTGCCTCATCGGACCGTCGGCTGTTTGGCCTGCCCGGGCACAGGAGAACGACCTCCTTCCAGCCGACCGCTACCTGACCAGCGTCCGGTTTACCCAACTCAACGGCGGCATCATCGTCGGCAAGGTCAAGCTTAATTCTTTTCCCGACTCCCTCAATTTCATCTTCGATACCGGCTGCGGCGGCGCTTCCCTCGACTCTGCCACCGCCGCCCATTTTCAACTCCAGCCCCGGGCGATCGACGGCACCATCCGCGGCATCGCGGGGAAATGCCAGCAACGCATCCTGGACAATTCCCGCCTCACCGTCGGCGACCTGGTCGTCGACAGCCTTCGCCTGCAGGTAAATGACTATGATATTCTTAGTAGCGTCTACGGCCAAAAGATCGACGGCATCCTGGGCTATAGCTTCTTCTCCCGCTATCTCGTCCGCGTGGACTACGACAGCTCGAGGCTCGATGTCTTCACAAAAGGCCCCATCCGCTATCCCTCCGGCGGCTTCCTGCTCCGCCCCCGCCTCTTCGGCCTGCCCATGCTCGAAGGCCATCTGGCCGATGCCCGCGCATTCAAGGGCCGGTTCTACTTTGACACCGGCGCCGGCCTCTGCCTCCTCTTTTCCTCCAACTTCACCGCCGACAGCGCCGTCTTCAGCCCCAAACGAAAAAAACCGGTCCGCACCCAGGGCGCAGGCCTCGGAGGTAAGACAGACATGCAGCTCACAACCCTCCGCACCTTTTCCCTCGGGCCCTTCCATTTCCGGCAGATCCCGACCTACATCTTCGAGGACTCCTTCGACGTCACCTCCTATCCACAGCTGGGCGGCCTGATCGGCAACGACCTCCTGCGCCGCTTCAACCTGATCATCAATTATCCGCACTCCGAGATCTATATCCTGCCCAACGGCTCCTACAACCAGCCTTTCGACTACAGCTACAGCGGGGTCTTCATCGCCCTCATCGAGGGCAAAGTGATCATCACCGATGTCATGGAAGGTTCCCCCGGCGAACGGGCCGGCCTCAAAGAAGGGGATACGGTTCTGGAGATCAACGGCGACAAGGAGCAAAATCTGCAGGTCTATCAAAATCTCCTGCGGACCATCGGCCCCAAAGTCAAGGTCCTCGTGCGCCACGCCGGTGGAGAGATGGCGCTCTGCTCGCTAAAGGTCAGCAGCATCCTCTGACCAATCGTACCGCCGCTCGCGCAACAACTTCCCAAAACCGGCCGTCTGCTTCTCCTCCGTCAGCCGGAAACCATGCCGCAGATACAACGCAGCGGCCGTCTCCTGCTCATGCGTCGTCCATAGATAAGCCCGCCGGTATCCGGATTCGCGAAGCCACTCCATAAAAAGCCCCATCAGCCTCTTCCCCAAGCCAACCCCACGATACTCCGGAAGCAAAATAAAATAACGCAGCTGCGCCACTCCCTCTTCCCGCCGCATCCCCAACAGGAACCCCACCATCCGTCCATCCGCCTCGCATACCCAGACCCGGTCCTTCGCGGGATCATAGGAAAGAGCAAACTCACCCAACCCCTTCAGTACATACCCTTCGAAACCCAATCCAAATCCATTCTCCTGCGTATAGATCGACCCATGCAGCCAGGCCACAAGCCCCAGGTCCCCCGGTAACAACTCTGTACGGATCGTCACAACCCCCTTCGGCCCGCCCAACAAATGATTCACCGCCTCCATATGCCCCAGCAACTCCCCCTGCTGCCCCTCGCTCAACGGCTCCAGCATCTGCCCAACCTGCTCGTCCGAAGCCTTGTTCAACGCGGCAAACTCCCGCATCCCCTTCTCCGTCAGAGAAAGCAAAAAAGCCCGGGCATCCCCGGGCGACTTCCTCTTTGTGATGATTCTTTCTTTTTCGAGTTTCTTCAGCAACCGGCTCAGGTAACCCTTGTCGATCGACAAGGCCGCCGTTAGTTTCGAAGCCTGCACAGGCTGCCCCGCGTGTATTTCATAGATCAGCCGGGCCTCCGCCAATGACCAGTCACTATTGAGCAGGTGCTGATCCAGCAATCCGATCAGGTCCGTATACCATCGGTTAAAAGCCCTTATCCTGGGAATGACTTTCTTTTTCATTCCTCGAATCTACAATAAATAGTTGACAAAGTCAACTAACTGGCCATCGCCACCGAGAATTTCTCTTTTTTAAATTCAGAGAAATTCATCCCCGTCGTATTCTTGAAGAACTTACTAAAATGCGCGGAATCCGAAAAGCCCAAATAATAAGCGATCTCCTTCATACACACATCCGAATAGGCCGCCTGCCGCTTGGCTTCCAGCGCTATCCGCTGCCGGATATGATGACTGGCCGGGTACCCCGTCGCCTTTTTCACCGTCTCGTTCAGATAATTTGGCGTCACCGACAGCTCCCGCGCATACTCCGCCACCATCCGCATCGTCTTGAAATGCGTGTTCAGCGAATCCATGAACTTCTGCACCAGCCCCATACTTCTGGCCTGCCAGTCCATCCCGTCCTGGGCCTCGAACTGCCGGCCAAGATAGATCAGGAAGATCTTGAAATACCGCTTCAGCAGCTCCTGCCGGAAAAGATCGACATTGTTATATTCCTTCAACAGCTTCTCCATGATGATGGCCATATCTCCCACCAGGTCGCTCTTCACCCGCAACGCCCGGCACCGGTCGAACAGCGCATACACTCCACCCGGATAGCCCAGGTCGAAATCTGCGTCGCTGACCCCCGGAAAGGCCTTGGTGAACGCGATCACATATCCTTCCAACCCCTCTTCCGACGACAGCTCCCGCATTTCCCCCGGCCGGACGCAAAACAGCTGGTTATCGCTTACTTCGTATTGCCGGAGATCGAGCCGCAACAGGCCGCTCCCCTTTGTGATCCAAAAGATCTCGAAATAGTTATTGCTGTAAGCCGTAGCCTTCTCCGGCTCGGGATAGCTCGCCAGGGACTCAAGGGTTTTGACGGTAAAGAACTGCCCCGAGTTATCAGTGGTGTATACGATGGAAAGACTTTCAGGCGCTTTCATATATTCTTGTTTTCGTTGAGTTATTCGAATTGCATGCCTGAAACTAATGGTCTGTTTATCAACACGCTAAAAATGCACTGACCTCCCGTCTGACGAATCCTCGACGGTGTTTCGGGCAAAAGACGAAATATCGTCGTATTTTCAACAATGACCACTCCCGACCTCTCTGATGCCTGGATCGACTTTAACAACCACCTGGCCGCCCTCACCTCCCGGGAACAGCTCTTCCCCCTCTTACAAACGACCCTCAAACGCCTCGGCCTGCCGGCGAGCCCGGCCTCTTCCTGCTCGGCGATCAACGGCAGCATTTTGAATTTTTTCTTACCGAACCGTTCATCCGGCAGCTATCCCCTGACGATAGAAGCTGGCTGTCCACCCAAAACCATCCTTGGCCCGACGGTTTTTTTCACCTGGGCCTGGAAAACACTGCACCCATCGTGCTTAACCTCGACGAATGGATGCGCAAAAGGCGATAACAAGGATAACGGCATCGCCGAACAACCCGAGCCTACCGCGTTAAAATCCCTCGAAGACAACGAACGCGATCATATCCTCGGCGTCCTCCGCAAAACAAAAGGCCGCATCCGCGGTAAAGGCGGTGCGGCCGAAATTCTTAAGCTTCCCCCGACAACCCTGCACTCCCGGATGAAGAAGCTGGGTATCACAAAGAAGCACGAACGATCAAAGATTGCCTTTCTTCAACTCCCCAACGGCATGCGTCACCGCTCTGGCGGTAAAGGCCATATACAAAATTGAAGGACTCTGATTCCCCGTACTCGTCATACAGGCCCCGTCGGTGACGAACACGTTCTTACATTCATGCAGCTGGTTGTATTTATTAAGCAGCGAAGTCTTCGGATCTTTGCCCATCCGGCATCCGCCCATCTCATGGATATCCCTGCCCGGCGCCCAATGATTATCGTGGGTCGTGATATTCTTCACGCCGATGGTGTCCAGCATCTCGTGGCTCGTAGTCAGGAAATCCTTCAGCAGCTTCTCGTCGTTATCGTCATAATCCACCTTCGTCACCAGCAGCGGAATGCCCCACTGATCCTTCTCGGTCGGATGCAGGCTCACTGTATTGCTTTCCTTGGGTATCGTCTCGCCCTGCATATACATATACATGGTCCATCCGCCCGGCTCGCTCATCGCAGCCTTGTACTCGCCGCCGATCCCTTCCGCATCCGGCGTCCCCCGGCTCGCACCCATAAACGCCATGTACCCACCGACAAAATCGGTGTCCTGCTTTTTCAAATTCCGGAAATTCGCCATCATGCACTCCGACGGCCGCCGCCCATAATAATACTTATCAAGAAATCCATCTACCGTCCCGCCCAGCGAACCGCGATAATTCTGAAAGGCCACATATTTACCAAGCAACCCATTGTCATTACCAAGCCCGTTCGGGAACCGCTTCGACTGCGAGTGCAACAAGACCAAATTCGTATTCAATGCCGATGCATTGCAAAAGATCACCTTTGCAAAATATTCCGTGGCCTGGTGAGTATTGGTATCGATGATTCGTACTCCCGTGGCGCGCCCTTTCTCCTCGTCATAGATGATGGAATGCACCACGGAAAAAGGCCGCACCGTCAGGTTGCCTGTCTTGGCCGCCCAGGGTAGGGTGGAGGAGACCGAGCTGAAATAACCGCCGAACGGACAGCCGCGCATGCACATATCCCGCGCCTGGCATTGGCTCCGGCCCTGCTGCAGATGTATCGGCTCGGCCTTCGTCAGCTGCGCCCAGCGCCCCGCGATCATATGGCGGTCG
>Ga0157372_10003857_pt1 | contig 16118 bp, 14 predicted proteins | sample C55metaG_FD_115307 | JGI IMG/M metagenome (GOLD analysis project Ga0157372, IMG submission 115307) | Corn rhizosphere microbial communities from Kellogg Biological Station, Michigan, USA - C5-5 metaG | ecosystem: Host-associated > Plants > Roots > Rhizosphere > Soil | place: USA: Michigan... | reverse complement strand
GGCGGAGGACGTCAGCCTCATGGTGCACCGTGCGCTCAAGGCCCGTGCGGCCATCCTGCTGGAGGGTGCGCAGGGATCGCTGCTCGACATCGACCACGGGACCTATCCATACGTGACGTCGAGCAGCACCACGGCGGGGGGCGCAGCGATCGGCGTCGGGATCGGACCGAACGAGATCGACGCGGTGGTGGGCGTGGTGAAGGCCTACACGACGCGTGTCGGCAATGGCCCGCTGCCGACCGAGCTTGCCGAGCCGCTGCAGAGCGAGGTGCGGCGGCTGGGGAACGAGTTCGGCGCAACGACCGGCCGTGCGCGCCGCTGTGGCTGGTTCGACGCCCTGGTCGTGAAGTATGCGACGCGCGTGAACGGCCTGAGCGATCTCGCCGTGACCAAGCTCGACGTGCTCGACACGCTGGAGCAGGTGGCGATCTGCACGGGATATGAGATCGACGGCGAGCTGCACGAGGATTTCCCCGGCGACCTGCTGGCGCTGGAGAAGGTGGTGCCGCGCTACGAGTGGATGGACGGCTGGCAGACGAGCACGGCTGATGCGCGAACGCTGGACGAGCTGCCGATGCAGGCCCGCGCGTACCTGGATCGGATCGAATCGCTGGTGGAGGCGCCGATCACGTACGTGTCCGTCGGGACGCGGAGGGAGCAGATAATTGGAATCTGACCTCGATCTCGTCATCGTCGGCGCCGGCCCGTGCGGGTTGGCCGCCGCCATCTCCGCGCAGCGCGCCGGCCTGAGCGCGCGCGTGTTCGACGCCGGGGCCGTCGTCAGCACCATCACCCAGTACCCGTACTACGTCAGCTTCTTCTCCACGGCGGAGAAGCTCTCGCTGGGCGACGTGCCGTTCGTCGTCGCCGTGGGAAAGCCGACGCGGCGCGACGCGCTGGCGTACTACCGAGCCATCGTGAACCACTTCAGGCTCGACGTGCACCAGTACGAGCGCGTGGTGCGACTGGAGCGCGTGGACGATGGCTTCGTCGTGCACACCGTGACGCTCGAGGGCGCGGCGCACGAGACGCGGGCGCGGAACGTGTGCGTCGCCACCGGCTACTTCGGCTCGCCAAACTACCTCGGCGTGGACGGCGAGCAGCTGCCGCAGGTGAGCCATGTATACCGCGAGGGGCATGGCGCGTTCGACCAGGACGTCGTCGTCGTGGGCGGTGGCAACTCGGCGGCCGAGGCGGCGCTGGATCTGTGGCGCGCCGGCGCTCGCGTCACGCTCGTGCACTTCGGGCCGACGTTCGACAAGAAGATCAAGCCGTGGGTGCTCCCCGACCTCCAGAATCGCATCAAGGAGGGCGCGATCGCCGCGCGGTGGGAGAGTCGAGTGCAGCGCATCGAGCCGGGCGCGGTGCTGATTCGCGGTCCGCAAGGTGAGGAGCGACTGGCAGCACGGTTCGTGTACGTGATGACCGGCTTTGCGCCGAACATGCAGCTGCTGCGCGACGCCGGCGTGCCGATCGATCCCGACACGGGCATTCCCGCGCACGATCCGGATACGCTGGAGACAACCATTGCCGGCTTGTTCATCGCGGGCGTCGTGGTCGCGGGCTACGACGCGAACAAGGTGTTCATCGAGAACGGTCGCTTCCACGGCGACCGGATCGTTGCGCGGCTGCTGGGCCGGCCCGTGCCGCCCCCGCCGCGCCTCAGCGCGGAGCTCGACACCTGAGTAACTTTTCGACGTCGGGGCGCTGCGTGGCCGGATGCGCGCTCCGGGGCGGGCACCGCATCCAGCGGCGCTGCCTTTCCTCTGTCGCAATCACCAACCGATGGCTGCCAGTACCCAACCCGACGTGATGGACAAGCTCGTGTCGCTGTGCAAGCGGCGCGGCTTCATCTTCCAGAGCTCCGAGATCTACGGTGGCACCGGCTCGGTGTGGGACTACGGGCCACTCGGCGTCGAGTTGAAGAAGAACCTCAAGGATGCGTGGTGGCGCTCGATGGTCCGGATGCGCGACGACGTCGTGGGGCTGGACGCGGCCATCCTGATGCATCCGCGGACGTGGGAGGCAAGCGGCCACGTGGCCGGGTTCACCGATCCGCTGGTGGACTGCAAGACGTGCAAGGGCCGCTTCCGCGCCGACAAGCTCGACGACGCACGCTGCCTGCAGAAGCCCAGCAAGCGGCCGGGCGAGGCGGAACAGTGCCAGCTCACCGAGCCGCGCTCGTTCAACCTCATGTTCAAGACGTTCATGGGACCGGTGGAGGAGAGCGCGTCCACGGTCTACCTGCGGCCCGAGACGGCGCAGGGGATCTTCGTCAACTTCCTGAACGTGCAGCAGAGCACGCGGCAGAAGGTGCCGTTCGGCATCGCGCAGATCGGGAAGGCGTTCCGCAACGAGATCACGCCGGGAAACTTCATCTTCCGCACGCGTGAGTTCGAGCAGATGGAGATGCAGTTCTTCGTCGAGCCGGGCAAGGACATGGAGTGGTTCGAGTACTGGAAGGCCGAGCGCATGCAGTGGCACCAGTCGCTCGGCCTCGCCAGCGACCGGCTGCACTACCACCAGCACGAGGGCAGCGAGCTCGCGCACTACGCGCGGGCTGCGTTCGACATCGAGTTCGACTTCGGCGGCACGCTCGGCTTCCAGGAGATCGAGGGGATCCACAACCGCGGCGACTTCGACCTCGGACGCCACCAGGAATACTCGAGCAAGAAGCTCGAGTACTTCGACCAGCCGAACAACAAGCGCTACCTCCCGTACGTGATCGAGACGTCGGTGGGTGCGGACCGCTCCACGCTCGCTGCGCTGGTCAATGCGTACCGTGAGGAGGAAGTGCCGGGCGAGGACGAAGGACGCACGGTGCTCGCGCTCAAGCCCGTGCTCGCCCCCGTGAAGGCAGCCGTCTTCGCGCTGACGAAGAAGGATGGCATGCCGGAGATGGCGAAGAAGATTGCCGGCGACCTGCGCCAGCACTTCCCGGTGGACTACGACGAGACGGGGAGCATCGGCAAGCGGTACCGTCGCCAGGACGAAGTGGGGACGCCGTTCTGCATCACGGTCGATGGCGAGTCAGTGAACGACGGCACGGTCACGGTGCGCGACCGCGACACGCTGAAGCAGGATCGCATCGCGGCCACCGCGCTCCGCGACTACCTGAACGAACGGCTCGGCGGATGACGTCGCCGCTGACGGTGGAGCGCCTGCGGCGAGAGGGGGAGCAGTTCATGGAGGAGCTGTCGCGCGAATACTACGATGCGCACAGCGGACTCAAGTCCTCGGCCGAGCTGCAGCCGGTGTACGAGCGCCATCGCCAGATCCTCGGACCCGATGCGCTGGCCGTGGCGCGCGAGTACTTCGAGAGAAGCCGCGACGGAAGCGAAGATCGGCGTTCGGCACGGCTGCTGCTCGACTGGCAGGTGGAGTCCCAGAGCAGCCGCGAGCTGGCGCCGCTGGACGAGCGGGAGATCGTGTGGGAGTCGGACGCCATGGTGTCGACACCCGATGGCCGCCGAATCCCCTACCAGCGCGTGGCGATCGAGATCGGGAACAGCACCGATCGCTCCGCGCGTGCGATGCTGGACAAGGCGCGCGCATCGCTGGTGCAGCGCGAGCTGGCACCGATGAAGCGGGAGCGGTTCCAGCGTGAGCGGGACATCACCGAGTCGATCGGCCTCGCGCCGGACTACAACGCCACGTGGGAGCTGCTGAGCGGTGTGTCGCTCACCGAGCTACGTGACGAGTGCGCGGCGTTCCTGCGCGACACGCAGGCGATGTGGGACGAAGTACTGCCGACGGCGACGAAGCGCGTGCTGGGCCTGCGGCCGGAGGAGACGACGCGTGCCGACGCGCTGGCGCTGTTCCGCGCGCGCGAGTTCGACCGCTATTTCCCCGCCGCCCAGATGGAGCCGAAGATCCTCGGCCAGGTGCGCGAGATGGGCGTGGATCCACTGGCGAACGGGCGGATCCGCCTTGACACCGGCGAGCGGGAAGGGAAGCGTTCGCGCGCCTTCTGCGCTCCGGTACAGGTGCCGAACGAGGTGTACCTCGTCCTCCGGCCGCACGGTGGACAGATGGACTGGAACACGTTCCTGCACGAGCTGGGACACGCGCTGCACTTCGCGTACATGCGTCCCGATCTCCCGATGGAGTTCCGCTGGATGGGGGACAACTCGGTGACCGAAGGCTACGCGATGCTGTTCGATCACCTGATGCAGGACGCCCGCTGGCTCGAGCGCTACACGGGCCTCGACAAGCAGACGACGCCGGCGTTCCTGCGCTCGGCGGGGCTGGAGGAGCTGCACTTTCTCCGACGCTACTGCGCGAAGCTGATTTACGAGACGGAGCTGTACGGCGGAAACGTGTCGTGGGACGCGCTCCCCGACCTGTACGTGGAGCTGCTGACGAAGGCGACGACGTTCCGCTACGACCGCGCCGACGCGTTCGTGGACGTGGACCCGCGCTACTACGCCGCCCGCTACCTTCGCGCCTGGCAGCTGCAGGCGTTGCTCACCGAGACCCTGGTGGAGCGCTACGACGTGGACTGGTGGCGGAACCCCCGCGCCGGCCCGTGGATCGCGCAGGCCCTGTTCGGCGAAGCGCAGCGCGAGCTGGCCCACGAGCAGGCGTCGCGCGTGGCGAAGAAGCCGATGGACTTCGCGCCGCTGGTGCGGAGCGTGGAGCGGATGCTGGCGTAAGGCTCGTCTCGCGTTTGGACTCCGTGTGGCCGGGAGGTCACTCAGTCGAGCAGGGGCGGCGAGATGCATGCTATCGAGATGGCCGTAGCCGAGCGCGTTGTATACTTCGTCCAAGGCGCCAATGCTGCGTCTCGTCAGCGCATAGTATGATCAGTTCTCCCCGTCGCCCGAGTGGCCGTTCAGGGACACCCGCCGCCAGACCCTCGAGAAATTCATGATGGCCCTTGCCCGCCCAATCGCTGCCGCTCTGCTGATGACGCTCTCCGCATCCGTCGCATCGAACGCCCAGGACCCCGACTGGTCTTCCGCCAGCAAGGAGACGCTCGAGCACCTGCAGGCGATGATCCGGATGAACACGTCGAATCCACCGGGCAATGAGCTGCAGGTGGCGAAGTATCTCGACAGCACGATGCGCGCGGCGGGAATCGAGACGCACCTGTTCGAGCCGGCGCCGGGACGCGGCTCGCTCGTCGCCGTGCTCAAGGGGAACGGGTCGAAGAAACCCGTGCTCATCATGGGCCACATGGACGTCGTCGGCGTGGAGCGCGACAAGTGGACGGTGGATCCGTTCGCCGCGGTGATCCAGGACGGCTACCTGTACGGGCGGGGCGCGATCGACGACAAGGGGATGCTCGCCGCGAACATGGAGACCATGCTCCTGCTCAAGCGGAACGTGATCGACAAGGGCGGCACGCTGTCGCGCGACGTGATCTTCGTCGCCAACTCCGATGAAGAAGCGGGGGGCGACTTCGGCATGGGCTGGCTGATCGAGCACCACCCCGAGCTGATCAAGGCCGAGTTCGCGCTCAACGAGGGGGGACGGACGCGCATCGTCGGCGGCAAGCGACTCTACGTCGCGGTGCAGAACACGGAGAAGGTCTCGCACGTCGTCACGGTGACGGCGCACGGACCCGGTGGCCACGCATCGATCCCGCTCGAGGGGAACGCGATCTTCCGGCTCGGCCGCGCGCTGGCGAAGATCGGCGACCATCAGGAGCCGATCGTCATCAAGCCGACCACGCGGGAGTTCTTCTCGCAGCTGAGCAAGGTGTGGCCGAACGCCGGCGAGAAGCGCGCGATGGCCGACGTCGCGAGCAGCGACAGCGGCCGCGTGAAGCGCGGCGCGCGGGTGCTGTCGCGCATCCCGGTCTTCAACGCCGTCCTCCGCAACGGCATCTCGGCAACGATGCTCAAGGGCGGGATCCGCAGCAACGTCATTCCCGTCGAGGCGTCGGCGACGCTCAACATCCGCACGCTCCCCGATCTGTCGATCGACAGTGTCGTCGCGCGTCTGAAGAAGGTGGTGAACGACTCGCTGGTGAGCATCGACGTGACCGAACGCGGGGAGGACTCGCCGGCGTCGGACTTCCATTCGCCGATGTTCGAGGCGATTCGTGAGAGCGTGAAGGCGCTCGACCCGTCGATGACGGTGGTTCCGTACCTCAGCACCGGCGCCACCGACAGTGCGCGGCTGCGCACGTGGGGGATGCAGGCGTTCGGGCTGCTGCCGTTCCCGATGAACCAGGACGACGAGGACCGCATGCACGGGAACATGGAGCGCATCCCGCTCGCCAGCCTCGATTTCGGCACGCGGATGATCTACGGCGCCGTGCTGCGCGTGGCGAGATGAGCTCGGCCGCGCGCCGGAGCGGGCAGGGGACGGCGCTGATCACGGGCGCCTCGCGCGGCATCGGCCGCGCGATCGCGCTCCGTCTCGCCACCGACGGCTACGACGTCGTCGCCGTTGCGCGGAGCCAGGACGAGCTCGACTCGCTGTGCGCGGAAGTCACGGCGCTCGGCGGCCGGTGCCGGGCGCTCGCGCTCGACATCACCGACGCGGGTGCCGTGTCGACGGCGCTGCAGGGGCTCGACGTCGAGGTCCTCGTCAACAACGCCGGCGTCGGCATCATCAAGCCGTTCGTCGAGATGTCGCTCGACGAGTGGAACACGATGATGGACGTCAACGTCAACGCGCTCTTCCACGTGACGCACGCCCTGCTGCCGAAGATGCTCGAGCGCGGGAGTGGGCACGTGTGCACGATCGGCTCGATCTCGGGGCGCAGTGCGTACGTGGGCGGCGCGGCCTACTCGGGGACGAAGGCGTTCGTCACCGCGTGGGCGGAGTCACTGATGCTCGAGGTGCGCGGACGCGGCGTGAAGGTGTCGGTCGTCGCGCCGGGCGGGGTGGCGACGGAGTTCAGCGGTCACACGGTCACCGAGGCCGACCGGTGGAAGCTCGCGCCGGAGGACGTGGCCAATGCCGTGGCGCAGGTGATCGCCACGCCGCCCGACGTGCTGATCCACCGACTGGAAGTGCGGACGCTCACACCGCCCCCGTCCAAGCCTGCTAAGTAGCGGCGCCATAAACATCTGGCCGGTTCCGTGCGCACGCCACATATTGCCCGCGTGTCCAGGACCGCGCCGCTGCCGGGGGCGACCACGCGCAACGCCCCGGAGAGCACCGAGACCGGGCTGCGCGAGCTCATCGCCATCCGGGAAATCGTCCACGCCTTCCTCACCGCCGACCGGCCGGAGGAAGTTTTTCAGTTCGCGCTGGATCGGGTGAGCCCGCTCGTCGGCGCCGACTTCGCGTGCGTCTACCTCGTGGACGGCGCCTCCGAGCTGATGCGACTCGCCGCGGTGCACAACTGGCCGTCGCGCTACGCACCGTTCCTCGGCGAGATGCGCGTGCGCCTGGGCTTCGGGCCGAGCGGCGAGGCAGCGGCCGAACGTCGCCTGATCGAAGTGCCCGACGTGATGGCCGACCCCACGCTCGAGGACTGGGCGGAAGTGGCGCAGGAGCTCGGCTTCCGCGCCATCGTCGCGCTGCCGCTCCAGACGGGGGACGGCGTGCTCGGCGCCGTGGCGTTCTATTTCGAGCAGGCGGGCGCGATCACCGCCGAGACGCGATCGCTGCTGCGCATGGTGGCCGATCAGATGGCGGCGACCGCGCAAAAGGCGCGACTGATCGAGGACCTGCGTCGCGCCAACGCCGCGCTCGTCGACAGCAACGCCGAGTTGGAGCGGCAGTACGGCGTGCTGATCGAAGCGCGGCGCGTGAAGGACGAGTTCCTGGCGAACATCTCGCACGAGCTGCGCACGCCGCTCACCGCGGTGATGGGCTACCTCGCGCTGATGGAGGAGGGGCTCGCCGGTCCCGTCACGGCGGAGCAGCGCAAGACGCTCGCACAGGTGAAGACGGCCAGCCATCACCTGCTCGACCTCATCGGCGATCTGCTCGAGCTGACGACGCTCAAGCGCGGCGGGCTGGAAGCGGTGACGAGCGCGTTCGACGTGCGCGATCCGCTGCACGACGCGATATCGGCGACGCGTGGCCGCCCCGACGAGGTCGCACTCCGCGTGAGCGAGCCGGAATCGGTGACGTTGATGGTGAGCGATCGCCGCAAGATCGCCAAGCTGCTCGGCGCGCTTCTCAGCAATGCGTACAAGTTCACCCCCACCGGCGAGATCCGGCTCTCGGTGGCGGTGCGCAACGACCACGTCGTCTACCGCGTAGAAGACACCGGGATCGGTATCGCCGACGACATGCAGCAGCTCGTGTTCGAGGAGTTCCGCCAGGCGGACGGCTCGAGCACGCGTCGCTACGGCGGGTCGGGCCTGGGCCTCGCGCTGGCGCGGCGGCTGGCGCGCCTGCTCGGCGGGGAGATCTACCTGGACTCGCAGCCGGGCGAAGGGTCCACCTTCCGGGTGGAGCTGCCGCTCGAGTATCGCGATCCCGAGGCGCCCCCGCTGAGCGCGATCCTTCGCTAGACTTCTGGAATCGCTGTCGGTGCGGCCGGTGTCCAACCAGGCAGCCGCGCCCATCCGCCTCCAGGCAAATCACGAGCGTCGTCGATGAACCAGACCCAGCGTACCCTGCAGGAGTATCGTACCACGCTTCCGCCCGCCGCGGTGATCGCGCAGGCGAAGGATTTCTTCACCCGCCACGTCAAGATCTACGCGGCGTTCATCGAGCGCGAAGGACCAGGATATGTCGGCTTCCGCGGCCAGGGTGGCGAGGAGCTCTACATCGGCGCCGTCGCCAAGGACGGCGCCACGCTGGTGACTGGTACCACCTACCTGTACGACATGCACGTCGCGCGCTTCTTCACCACGCTGCCGCCGTTCAAGCTCACGGAGCAGATGCTGCCGCCCGGTCCGGCCGCGGAGCAGGCTCCCGACCGCCCGGTGCCCGCATGAAGGTGCCGTTCGTAGGTCAGCTGCGCGCTCGCCGCGACGTCCTCCAGCTCGTCGAGCCGGGTGCGCCGGCCATCAGCGTGCGCGTGGAGATGCCCGAGGTGTGGGACACGGTCCGCGCGATCGTGTCGCCCGACGAGCCGGTGATCTCGCTCAAGCTGCGCGCGCTCGATGCACTGTTCCCCGACGGCGAGCTGCAGGAAGACTTCGTGATGAAGCTCCGCGGCTGGGAAGTGCTCGACGAGCAGGCATCGCTCGCCGCGGTGGGCGCGGTGAACGGATCCATCTTCCTTCTCACGCATCGCTACCGGCGTTCCGTCCGCTGAGCTCCGCCGCCGCCCCCACGTCGGGAATTTCCTCGCATACGCAGACTGACGCCGCCTCGCTTCGTGATGCGCTGCATCGCCTGCGCGCCGAGGTCCGGCAGCGCATCGTTGGGCAGGAGTCGGCGCTCGACGAGATCCTCCTCGCCCTCGCGGCGGGAGGCCATGCGCTGCTCGTCGGCGTTCCTGGCCTCGCCAAGACGCTGATGATCCGCTCCATCGCCGAAGCGCTGGCCCTCGACTTCCGGCGCATCCAGTTCACGCCCGACCTCGTCCCGAGCGACATCACCGGCAGCGAGATCCTCGAGGAGGATTCGGCGACCGGCGCGCGGCGGTTCCGCTTCGTGCGGGGGCCGATCTTCGCCAACATCGTGCTCGCCGACGAGATCAACCGCGCGCCACCGCGTACTCAGGCCGCACTCCTGGAGGCGATGCAGGAGCATCGCGTCACCGCGGCGGGTGAATCGATGTCGTTGCCGCGGCCATTCTTCGTGCTGGCGACGCAGAACCCGATCGAGCAGGAGGGCACGTATCCATTGCCCGAAGCACAGCTCGACCGCTTTCTGTTCGACGTGCGCGTCGGCTATCCGAGCGAGGACGACGAGGTCGCGATCCTGCGCGCCACCACGGGCGCCGAGCAGACGCCACTCAAGCCGGTGCTCGGCGCCGACGAAGCGGTGGCGCTGCAGCGCGCCGTGCGTGACGTGGCGGCGAGCGAGCCCGCGCTGCGGTACGCGTCCTCGCTCGCACGAGCGACGCGCCCCGACGATGCGAGTGCCACGGCGATGGTGAAGCGGGCCGTGCGCTGGGGCGCCGGCCCGCGCGCCGGACAGGCGCTCGTGCTCGGCGCCAAGGCGCATGCGTTCCTCGCCGGCCGCGCAACGATCGCCCCGGAAGACATCCGCCGCGTCGCGCTGCCCGTGCTGCGCCATCGCGTCCTGGCGAGCTTTGCGGCCGAAGCGGAAGGCGTCACGCCGGAGCAGGTGATCGGCGACATCCTCGAGCGCGTCACGCCGCCGCGGAGCGGACTGGCCATCTGAGATGACCACCGGCGCGGCCTCGTACGGTGCACTGCTGGACGCCGTACGCGGCGTGCGCTGGCCGGCTCGTCGCCGCGCAACGGGCGCCACGATCGGCGCGCATCGCTCGCGGCTGCGCGGGAGCTCGTCGGAGTTCAGCGAGTTCCGGCCCTACCGCCAGGGCGACGATCCACGTCGCGTGGACTGGCGCCTGCTCGCGCGCAGCGACCGCGCGTACGTGCGCCTCACCACCGATCGCGCGACGATGCGCACCGAGATCATCCTCGACGCCTCGGCGTCGATGGCGTTTCCCCCAGTGACGCTCGAGCGCTGGCAGCGCGCACGCGAAGTCGCAATCGGCCTCGCCGCGGTGGCTCACGCCGAGAGCGATCCGGTGGGGCTCTCCATCGCCGCGGAGGCGCCGGTGCGAATCCCGCCGCGTGCGCGGCGGAGCGTGATCGCCGAGATGATCCGCGCGGTGGAGACGGTGACGGCACGCGGCAGTTCGGGGTTGGCACCGCTGCTCGCCTCGTCGCGCGCCGCGCGCGTCGCCGTGATCACCGACCTGCTGGGCGATGCCGAGGAGCTGCTCGCGGCCAGTCGTCTGGCGCTCGCCGCGGGCTCCGAAGTGGTGCTGCTGCACCTGCTCACGCTCGAGGAGCTGGACCCGCCGGCGGAAGCGCAGCTCGCGGTGGATCCCGAGCAGCCCGAGCTTCGGCGCAGCCTCGATGCGGATGGCCGGCGCCGCTATCGCGCGGCACTCGACTCGTGGATGGAGCGAGCGCAGGGCGACTTTCGCGCCGCCGGTGTGCGCTACGTTCGTGCGCTGGCGAGCGAGTCGGCGGCGCGAATCGTCCGCCGCGTGGCTGCCGATGCGCCGGCGGACGAATGACCTTCCTCGCGCCGTGGGCGCTCCTTGCCGGTGTGCTGGCCGCCGCGGGCGTGGTGGCGCTGCATCTCGTCGCGCGCCGGCGCCCGGCGTCGTATCCGCTGCCGACGGCGCGCTTCGTCCCCGATCGTCGGACGCTGGTGAGCCGTGCCTCGCGTCGTCCGCGCGACCTCCTGTTGCTCCTGCTGCGGGTCCTGCTGATCCTGAGTGCGGCGGCCGCGTTCGCGCGACCGGTGCTCACGCCGCGGCGTTCGGCAATCGCTCGCATCCTCCTTCTGGACCGCTCGGCGGCGGTGGCGAATCCCGCGGAGGCCACGCGCCGTGCACGTGAGCTCGTGAGTGACGGAGTGCCCACGCGCCTGATCGCTTTCGACTCGGCGGTGGCCGTGCTCGGTGAGGAGTTGGGCGTGCTCGACTCGCTGGACCGCGTGCCGCCGACGCATGGCGGTCGCGTCGCATCGGTGTCGGCGTTGATGGCGGCGGCACGGCGCCTGGGGTCGGAGATCGGCGCCGGCGCGGATTCGGTGGAGCTCACGCTCGTCTCGCCGCTCACCGACCGCGAAGTCGATGCGGCGAGCGACTCGATTCGTGCTCTGTGGCCCGGACGGGTGCGGCTCGTGCCGATCGCAGCCACTCCAGCGACGCGCGCGATGCCGCCGCTCGGGCGAGCGGTAAGGGCGGAAGATGTTCTCGGTCCCGCGCTCGGAGGACGGACCGTGCGGGAGGACACGCACGCCGTGCGGCTCGTGCGCGGGGAGCCGAGTGGCGCAGACAGCGCGCTTGCGCGCAGCGGCGGCGTGGTGGTGCGGTGGGATTCCATCGGCACTCGCACGGCCGTGCCGCTGGCGGTGGCCATGGGCGACGACGTCGTCGTGGCGACGCTCGCCCGAACCTCACGTGATTCGGATGGCGTGGTGCTCGCGCGTTGGGCCGACGGCTCGCCAGCCGCGATCGAGCGCCCACTCGGTGAGGGATGCCTGCGCGAGGTGGCGATCGGCGTGCCCGTTTCGGGCGACCTGCCGCTGTCGCCGACATTTCAGCGCATCGTGAACGGCCTCACCGATGCCTGCGCCAGCGTTCGCGTCGACGCTGGAATGCCATTGGACTCGGCACGACGGGCGGCGTTCATCGGCCCGGCGCGTGCCGCGCGTGGCTCGGCGCTCGCCAACTCCGCGGAGCGACCGACGCCCATCACGTCGTGGCTGCTCGGCGTCGCGCTGGCGTGTGCGCTGCTCGAGCTGTTGCTCCGGCGTTCGTACGGCGAACCCGGCGCGGCGGAGGCAGCATGACGGCGCGCGAGCGGGTGATGGCCCTGCAGCGATTGCTACTGGCGGTGGTCGTGCTGCGCGCGCTGTTCATCGGCGCCAGCCTGGCGCTGCTCGTCACTGCGGTCGCGCGGCTGCTCGCTCTCTCGCCACGGGCGACCGCACTCGCGGCTACCACCGGCCTGTTCGTGGCTATCCTCGTACTGCGGCGGGGCCTGGGCGCGCGCTCCATCGAGCGCGTGGCCCTGTGGGTGGAGGAACGGCATCCAGCACTGCAGTACGCCCTCGTCACTGCGACCGAAGCGCCCGCACCGCCGGACGTGGAATGCCAGGCGCTGGCGACGCCGTGGTGGGACGTCGAGCGACGCGGTCTGTTGCGAACGCTGGTCGCGCCGGGTGCGGTGCTGATCGCCGTGGTGCTGCTGCTTGCGCTGGTTCCGTCGGCTTCGACGTCGTCGATTGCGCAGCGCGTCCGCGCCGTGGCGGGCACGGGGGCTGGAGGAGTCGTTCACGATCCGCTGGCCGCCATCCACGTGACGGTGCGCCCGCCGGCGTATTCCGGGCAGGCCGAGCGGTCGCTGGACGACCCGACGAGCGTGGATGCGCTCGTCGGCAGCCGGGTAATCGTGAGCGGGCCCGGAGACGCGGAGCTGGTGCGCGCAACGCTGGACTCGTCGGCAGTCGCTGCGAGCCGCGCGGATGATCGCTGGGCCGTCGCGGTCGTCATGCCGGCGCGACCGATGTTGTTGCGCCTGCGATCGACGACACAGGGCGGCCGCGAGCGGCTGGTGGTGCTCGCGCCGGAATCGGATGCGCCACCGGCCGTCACGCTGCTCGCGCCGGCGCGCGACACCACCGTCCGCGCCGCCAGTGGCGCGCTCGTGCTGCGCGCCCAGCTGCGTGACGACATCGGGCTGCGCGACGCGAACTTCGAGATCATCGTCAGCTCCGGGCAGGAGGAGACGTTCACCTTCCGCTCCGCCGTGCTCGCGCACCGCACTTTCGGCGGACGCAGCGGGGGAACCCTCGAAGCCCGTCTCTCGCTCGATTCGCTCGCGCTCAAGCCGGGCGACATCGTGCAGATGCGCGCCGTGGCGCGCGACGCGAACGACGTCACCGGCCCCGGCGTCGGGAGCTCGGAGACGCGCGCGCTCCGCGTCGCACGTGCCGGCGAGTACGACTCCGTTGCCGTCGAAGCGGCACCGCCCGGCGACCCGGAAGGCCAGGTGCTCAGCCAGCGGATGCTGATCACGCTCACCGAGGCCCTCGCCAACAGGCGTCGCTCCATGGACAGGCCGACACTGCTCACGGAGTCCCGACGCATCGCGGCCGATCAGGCGCGGCTTCGAAAGCGCGTCGGTGACGTCGTGTTCCAGCGCACGGGCGGCCAGCCGCTCGGCGAGGAGGGCGACGCGGGCGTGCCGGAAGGAAAGCTCACGCCCGAGCAGTTGCTCGAACGCGCGCGCGGGGCGGGCAACGACGCCGGATCACCGATGGACGTCGAAGGCGACGAAACACCGATCCTCGCCCTGAACAAGCCGCTGCTCGAGGCCTTCAATGCGATGTGGGACGCGGGTCGCGCGCTGGAGCAGGGCGAACCGTCGCAGGCGCTGCCGCCGATGCGGCGCGCGCTCGCGGCCATCGAACGAGCCCGGCAGGCCGAGCGTATCTACCTGCGCGGACGTCCCGCGGCGGTGATCGTGGACGTGGCACGTGCGCGGCTGGCCGGCAAGGACAAGGGCAGCAGTGCCGTGTCCACCGAGCGATTCACCGCCGACCCGGCGGCGCGACGCCGCGCCGAGTCGTTCGCGCGCGCCAGCGCTCTGCTGGCGCGCGATCGCGACGCCGCCGCCGACTCGCTGCTCGTGATGCGTGTCGCGGCGCTCGGCAATTCGCCGGCGCTCGCCGCCGTGCTGGACACCGCCGCGCGCGTGACGCGCCGCGGATCGGCCGAGGACGTAGCACTGGCGTGGGCGCGCGTGCGCCGCGCGCTGGCCGGACCGCCGGTGCGACGCGATTCACTCCCGGCGTGGGACGGTGCGCCGTGAGCGACTTCGTGTTCGCCACCGCGCAGTACGACTCCGGCGATTGGGACAGCGCGCCACTGCTGCCCGCCAACGTGATCGACTCCATCGCACGCTACACCGCCATTGACGTGGCGCCCACCGGCGTGATCGTGCCGCTCGCGGCGCCGGCGCTCTTTCGCTACCCGCTCGTCTACCTCACCGGCCACCTGCCGGTGCGATTCACGGCCGCCGAGCGAGACAACCTGCGCGCCTTTGCGCAGCGGGGCGGACTTCTCTTCGTCGACGATCACAACCACGACATCGACGGCGTGTTCCACAAGACGGCCTCCGAGGAGCTGGCGCGCGTATACGGCCCGCTGCGCGAGATCCCGAACGCGCACCCGCTCTATCGCTGCTTCTTCACCTTCGAGGACGGACCACCCACTACGTCGCACGAGCTGAACGGGTGGGGGGACAATCTGGTGCACAAGACGCTCTCCGGCGCCGAGCACGAAGGCCGGCTGTCGCTCATCTACAGCAGCAAGGACTACAGCTCGGAGTGGAACTACCACCCCGACAACAAGCGCTTCCTGTCGGTGGACAACACGAAGTTCGCCGTGAACCTGGTGGTGTATGCCCTCACGCGCTGACTGGCGACGTGGCGTGGAGCGGGCGCTGCGCGCGGCGCTGGTCGCGCTGCTCGCCGTCGCGCTCTGGCGGAGCGTGCGCGCATCGCGACCGGGCCCAATCACGCTCACCGCGCACTCGTCGGATCTGCGCGAGGCGCTCGTGCAGGCAACGACGACTGATCGCGCCGGCCGACTGAGCGTCGACGTCGACGGATCGCTGTCTCGAGCGCAGCGCGACTGGCTCGCGGCGCTCCGTCGGGCCGGCGTGCAGGTAAGCTGGCGCGGCGCACCCCCTTCGCTTGCCGCATCGGCCGGCCGCTCGCGCGAACCGGTTGCCCGCGTGCGAATTCGCGTGCTCACCGACAGCGCACGGACGATCGTCGTGTCCGACTCGGTCGGGGTGATCGACAGCGTGCACGCGGCACCTGGCGCTGCACTGGACGCGTCCGACGTGGTCGGAGCGGTTACCGCGCGAGCGGGAAACTTCGCCGCGACGGCTGACGCGCTGGCGCGAAGCGAGCGACGCGACGTGCTCGTCCTGGGCCGCGCGGGTTGGGAGAGCCGGTTCGTGCTCGCCGCGCTCGGCGAGGCAGGCTGGCACGTGCGCGGGCGGCTTCCGGTGGCTCCCGGCGTCTCGGTGTCCGACGCGTCGCTGCTTCCGATCGACACCGCGCGATACGACGTCGTGATCACGCTGGACAGTACGGCGGCGGATCTCGGGCCGGCCGTGGCGCGATTCGTCGGGCAGGGTGGAGGCGCAATCGTCCTTGGAAGCGCGCTGGAGATCGGCGCGCTGCGTGGTGTCGTGCCGGCGCGCGCCAGCGAGCGGCGTCCCGGCCGCATCCTGCTCGAGGGCGATACACTCACGCGCGCCGATCTGCCGATCCGTCCGCTGGTCGGCGCACGCCTTGACGCCATCGCGCTGGAGCGCCAGCCCTCGGGGCTCGCGGTGGCGATTCGTCGCGCCGGACGTGGGCGAGTGGCCGCGGTTGGCTACGACGAGAGTTGGCGATGGCGGATGCAGGGCGGGGAAGGCGGGGCAGCCGCACATCGCGCGTGGTGGTCGCGCGTCGCGGGACTGGTGGCACCGGAGCGATCGCCGGCGTCCGCAGTCGCGGCCGCGTCCGAGGCCGAT
>Ga0157372_10003856_pt1 | contig 16119 bp, 10 predicted proteins | sample C55metaG_FD_115307 | JGI IMG/M metagenome (GOLD analysis project Ga0157372, IMG submission 115307) | Corn rhizosphere microbial communities from Kellogg Biological Station, Michigan, USA - C5-5 metaG | ecosystem: Host-associated > Plants > Roots > Rhizosphere > Soil | place: USA: Michigan... | reverse complement strand
GGAGAAATCGGTGTGTGTGTAGTAGCGGATTCCGGTTTGATGGTACTCCAGTCGCGTCACGAATCGCCCGCATTCGATCAAGCAGCTCCACGCTACGCCGCCGTTGATGCCCCCATCCTCCAGCAAGGTGCTGCGCAGACGGCGGATGTCCGCGTCGTCGACCGCGACCTCGGCGTAAAGTTCCATGCCCGCGAGGGACGGCACCCGGACCCGCGCATCCACGCCGACGAGTTTGTTCGAGAATCGAAGGTTGCCGTACCCGCGATACAACATCTCTAACAGTGGAAGGTCGAACACCGGAAAAAGATCGATCACGCGGTCGGTGAACGTGCCCGGAGGCGACCCGTTGCCGCCCGTCTCGTCGATCACCTCGCCGCCCAGCTCCACATTCGGATGCGGAAGCATCGACACGTGATAGCCCGCGAGTTTCGCATGGGGATGCGTCTGATACGACGTCCCGAGGTCCCCGACGAACAGCGTGCCGTACATCGGGCCGAGGAGGCGAAACAGCCAAGGCAACGCCGCCGGCCGTTCCGTCGAGATGCGGATCATGTCGAGCGGCGGCGAGTTCCCCGACAGAAGTAAGCCCGATGGGTATGATTGGCTAAATTCCAAATAGCTCCGCCCAACGTCGACCACGAGATTGCCGAACGATCCGACGACGTTGCCGCTTTGCACGCCGAGCGTCGCATCGCTCGGTGTCGATCGTGGCATACCGAACGCCATGCGCGGTTGAAACGAAACCGCGATATGGCGCCCCAGCGAGAGGTCGGCTGTCGTCTCGAGCGTGCTCGTCGTGCCGTTCACGAACCGCCGGCCGGCCTGATAGCTGGTCAGCGGATTGATCGTCGCGTCGATGCTTCCATTCCCGTCAGCCGGGATCCCGCGATAGGGAGAGTCGAGAAACGTCAGACCGAGGCTCACCGTCTCAACGCCGCCCAGCGCGGAGCGATCGTATCGCCGAAGGCCGGCAGCAATCGCGCGCATCGCCCACTCCGTTGCACCCGCGCGTCGATCCAAATTCCGCTTCGCCTCGGACAGGAGCCGAACGATCTCACGTTCCGTGTACGGTCGGGTTCCGATGACGATCGTGTCGATCAGCCCTGCCGCCGACAGACGGTCTATGTCCGCATAAATCGGAGAATCCGGCGGCACGAAGGGCCTGGCTTGAGCGGCAACGCCGCGCGAGGCCGTTATCCCAAGGGCGAGGACCGCGGCGACTTTCCTTAGCATCGGAATGCTCACCCCGGCAACAATCGAACCCGCCTATCTGGCGTGCCGATACATCATGTCGATCAGCTCGTCATACATCGCTTCGGCGTCGTCGCTGCCCGCGCGTATCGCCGACGTTGCGCAGTGGCGGAGATGATTTCGCATCAGGGCCTGGCCGACGGCGCGCAGCGCTTCGTGCACCGACGCGATTTGCGTCATCACGTCGGCGCAGTAGCGGTCATCGTCGATCATCTTCTGTAGTCCGCGCACCTGTCCCTCGATCCGGCGCAGTCGCTTGAGATTCCGCGCCTTGATGTCGGGATCGACGCCGACCGCCTTGCGCCCTTCACCATCGTGCGTCGCGCAGGCGCAGTCGGCGCGATTGTGTGCTCGTTTCATGGTTTCCATCCGCGAAGTCGCAGACTGTTCGTCACGACGCTCACCGAGCTCAATGCCATGGCCGCGCTCGCGATCACAGGGTTCAACAGAAGCCCAAAGCGCGGGTAGAGCGCGCCGGCAGCGAGCGGAATTCCAATCACGTTGTAGATGAACGCCCAGAAGAGATTCTCGCGCATCGTTCGCATCGTGCGTCTCGACAGCGCGATCGCGTCGGCGACGCCGCCGAGATCCGCGCGCATCAACGTCATGTCGCCGGCCTCGATGGCGATGTCGGTTCCTGTCCCCATGGCGATTCCGACATCCGCCTGCGCGAGGGCCGGCGCGTCGTTGATCCCGTCGCCGACCATCGCTACGACTCTTCCAGTTTGCTGTCGACGCGCTACCTCGTTGGTCTTGGCTTCGGGCAGCAAGTTCGCTTGCACGCTCGCAATGCCCGCCTGACGCGCGATCGACCCCGCCGTCTCCGCGTTGTCGCCGGTCAGCATCACGACGTCGACTCCACCGTCGCGCATCCGGCGCACTGCATCCGGCGAGCTCTCACGAATCGCGTCCGCAACCGCGATCAGGCCGAGCAGGCGATTGTCGCGCGCCACGTACACGACCGTCTTCCCTTCTCGCGCGAGGCGGGACGCCGTATCCGCCACTGCGCTCACGGCCACTTCCGCCTCGCGCACAAACCGTTCAGATCCGACCAGCACCTCGTCGCCGGCGACGACGGCTCGCACACCGCGCCCGGTCGCGGACCCGAATCCGTCCACACTCGGCAACATGACGCCGGCTTCGGTGGCGCGCCTCGCGATCGCTTGCCCAATCGGATGCTCCGAAGAACGCTCCGCCGCCGCCGCGACCGCGATGAGCGTTTTGTCATCGATACCGGCGGTCGGCACGACGTCCGTGACCACCGGCCGACCCGTCGTCACGGTTCCCGTCTTGTCGAGAATCACGGTGTCGACGTGTCCGGCGCGCTCCAGCGCTTCGCCGCCCTTGATGAGCAGCCCAAGCTCCGCGCCTTTTCCCGTCGCCACCATGACTGCCGTAGGTACGGCCAGCCCCATTGCGCACGGGCAAGCAATGATCAGAACCGACACCGCCGCCGCGATCGCCTGGCCCACGTGTGCCCGTCCTCCGATGAGGAGCCACACGACAAGCGTGGCCAGTGCGATTGCCATGACCGTCGGCACGAACACGGCACTCACGCGGTCAGCAAGATTCTGAATCGGCGCGCGCGACGCCTGGGCTTCGCGCATCAATCGAACGATGCGCGCGAGCGCGCTCCCCTCGCCGAGCGTTGTGGCCCGCGCCTGAAATGCGCCCGTGCGGTTCACCGTTCCACCGAACACTCGATCGCCGGCGCGCTTCGTCACGGGCATCGATTCACCGGTGAGCATCGATTCGTCGACCGCGCTTTCGCCCGAAACTACCGACGCATCCACCGGTATGCGCTCGCCCGGTCGAACCACGACGACATCACCCGGCCGCACCGCTTGCACGTCGACCTCGATCTCCTGATCGTCGCGAAGGATGTGTGCCCGCGCCGGCTGGAGGTCGATCAACTGTCGGATCGCCCGTGACGTTTGCCGTTTCGCTCGCGCCTCGAGCGCGCGGCCGGCCAGCACGAACGCGATGATGAGCGTGACCGCCTCGAAATACACCTGCGGCGTGACGGCAGCGCGCATCAGCACGCCCGGCGCGGCCGTCGCGACCACAGAAAAGAGAAACGCCGCGCTGGTTCCCACCGCCACGAGCGTGTTCATGTTGGCGGAACCGTGTCGCGCCGCGCTCCAGGCGCGCGTATAGAAGTCGCGGCCCGCCCACGCCATCACGCCGGCGGTCGCCGCGAGCAGAATCCACCACGACGCCGGTGCCCTGTCGGTCATCAGCATCATCGGAACGCCGAACGCGAACGGGGCAAGCATCGTCAACCCGCCGACGACGAACGCGACGATCGCGCGGGAGCGCAACGTGCTGAATTCGCGCTCTCGCTCCTCGTCCAGTGCCAGTTGATTCTCGATCGCGCTCCGATCTTCGCTGGGCAGCTCGGCGCCATATCCCGTCGCGCGAATCTGCTCCACCAAGTTCTCCGGCGAGGTCACTCCGGCGTCATAATCGACGGTCGCCGTATTGGTCATCAGGTTGACCGACGCGGAATCGACGCCCGGAGCCTTGGTCAGGGCGCGCTGAACACGCGCCTGACAGGCGGCGCACGTCATGCCGTTCACCGGAATCGTGATCGTCTCGTGCTCGGTCATAAAGCCAAAGCTAATACCCCCAGGGGCTATATGCCGGCGCGGCAAAAACAACACGACCCCGGCAACATCGCCGGGGCCGTATTGCGTGCCGCGCATTCACTCCCTCTCTGAAGTGTCAACGCATTTCAGTCGGTATTACGAAGCGCGCCTACTAGCGCCCTACCTCACCAGCTGACCGTCGCTGGACTGTCCGGATAGGTACCGTCGTCGCAGTGCGCCGTGAGGTACAGCTTGCGCGGCGGATCGTCGATCAGGTTCGACGACGAGTTGATCTGTGAGAGATCGATGCTCCAATTGGACGTCGCGTGCGTGTCGCTTCGTACACCGACGCCGTGCAGCACGCCGGTCCCTGTCGTCCAGTTCGTGCCGACCTTATAGTGCACGTTCCGCGAGTAGCACGTCGGCGGAAGGCTCGGATCGGCGTTCGCCACGCAGTACGTATTGAAGTTCAGCTCGAAGTTGCCGCTCGGTGATTTCACGTACGTCGCGATGTCGCTGAACGAGACCGTTACGGAATAGCCGCCGCCGACGCTCGCGCACTGTGCGTGGTTGGGACCGACTTCTTGGTCGCCGCCCGAGGCTCCGCCGCCGCGACCGTTGCTGTTGCCCGCCTGATTGTTGCCCGGGACCCAGTACCAACCGGTCGTGCCGTCGGAGTGGGAACGGCATTCGCCCTTGTTGTTGTTCGAGGGACCCGTGCCACGGTAGGTGAGCGAGCCGCCCACATAGACCGTGAACGTCGAACCAACTGGTGTATTGGGGCTGGCCACCGAGTACGCCGGTCCCGACGACGGCGCCATGGTAGGAAGGGGCGCGGTGGGCTCGTTGCTGCACCCTGCCAGCACACTGGCTACGACCGCCAGGCCTGCGTAACGCGTGAACATATTGTCCTGCTCCATGCTGGGGTTGTCGACTTGCCGCCGACCGTACCCCTCCTTCGGTAGCCCGGCTGTCTCCGAGAGACCCGTGGCTTTGCGAGCCGGCCTCGCGGCCGGGGTGCCATTGTCGCGAGGTGTATCCTGCGCGGCCAAACTGGACTGACCAACCCGCCGGCTCCTTCGTCTTGCCGGTGGGTGAGGCGCTTGCTGCCCGCCTCGAACACGCCGGCGAATCTTGGATTTTTCAGCAACCTCGACCATACAACTTTCGTTATAGGCGCAACCGTTTTGTCTCCCAACGAACGCCCAAGTCGTTCGTCAGCAGCGACTTCCGCTCTTCTCCTTCGCGCCAATCTCGAACGCCTTGTGGCTGGCGGGAGAGTCGTCATCGCGTCGATTCTCCTCGTTGCGGCAGTTTTGGATGGGTCATTCGATCCGGCCGCTCTACCAAGGTTGTTAGGCCTGGGCCTCTACCTGGCGCTGGCCCTCGTTCAACTCGGCCTGGTCGTGCGAGCCCTTCGTCCGTTGCCGGGGCTAGTACGGATCGAGGTCGGGGCCGACGCAGGTTTGATCGCACTGCTGTTGCTGCTTCCCGGACAGTCCACATGGTCGGTTGCCGTTTTGGTCTTCGTGATCGTCGCTGCCGGCCTTCGCCGGCCGCCTCGTGTCGTCTTGCTCACCGGCACGATCTGCTTGGCGCTTTTCATTGCGACCGCCATCGGCTTCTCTCGCGGGTCGTCCACTGCCGGCGATCTCGATCGAGTTGTGCTTCGAACGCTGCTGCTCGTCCTGTCCACGGCGGCGCTCACGGTGCTGTCCGTAGAGCGCGATCGACTGCTTCTCAGTCTTGCCGGACGAACACAGTGGCCGCCCCGCGATTGGCCCGACCTCCACTCGGCACTGTTTGACCTGCTCGGCACCGCGGCCGATCTCGCCAAGGGGGCACGCGTCGCCCTCGTATGGGCCGACCGCGAAGAACCGTGGACGAATGTCGCCGTGCTCGACGACGAGCTCACGCTGTCTCACGTCGCGCCCGACGGCGGCGTCGTGCAGCACATCGACCCTGACGAGTCATTCGTCTGCGATCGTTTGGGCGACGGCGAGTCCGTCGTCACCCGCGTCACGGCCACCGGACTTGTGAAGTGGCGCGGGGCACCGTTGTCGCGTGAGCTACTCACCGCACTTGCCCCGACACCGCGCTCGATCATTGGCGTTCGCGCCCAAGGCCGCACGTTCTCGGGCCATTTGTTGATTCTCGGCCTCGAAAGAATTCCGTCCGATCTCGTCCTGCACGCCGAGTTGCTTGCTCGACAGATCGCTGGCTCACTCGACATGTGGCTGCTCGCGCGCCGAACACGCGAGCTCGCGGCGCGCGAAGAGCGCGGTCGCGTGTGGCGCGATCTGCACGACGGAGTCCTGCAGTCGCTCACCGGGCTGGCGCTCATGCTGGCGCGCGCGGAGAAGGCAATCGAGGCCGATCAAGCCGACGCGCGCCGCATCCTCGACGAAGCCGCCGCCCTCGTCCACGACGAGCAGCGTGACCTCCGCTTCTCGATCCTCGAGCAGAAGGCCGCCGCTTCGTCGACCGGGCTGCCGGAGGACCTTCCCACGCTCATCGCCGAGCTGGCTCGGCGCTTCGAGCGCGTCTGGGGACTTCGCGTCGAAACGCACGTCGATCCGACCGTCGTGCTCGGCCCGTCCTCCTCGCTGCAAATCGCGCGGATGATTCAAGAGGCGCTCAGCAACTCGGCGCGCCACGGGCACTCGACGCGCGCGCGCCTCGCCGTAACAGGTGCGGGCGACGCGCTCCACGTCTCCATCGAGGACAACGGCAAGGGCTTTCCCTTCGTCGGCACGTTCGATCACGCAACGTTGATCGAACGCCGAATCGGACCTGTCCTGCTCAAGGATCGCGTTCAGCGCCTTCAGGGCACACTCGGCATCCGCTCCGCCCCGACCGGCGTCGAGTTGGACATTCGCATCCCACTGCACTCGGCGATTCTGTCCTGATGCTCGACCTCATCATCGCCGATGATCATCCGATCGTCCTCGCCGGGCTCACCCAGCTCTTTCGACAAGAGGCCGGCGTGCGCGTCGTGGCCTCGTGCGTCAACGGCGTCGAGGCGCTCGAGGCCGTGCGACTCCATCGCCCCGACGCACTGCTGCTCGACATCAACATGCCCAAGCTCGACGGATTCGGCGTGTTGAGGGCACTCGCCTCGGAACGCTCGCCTGTCGCCGTCGTTGTTCTGACCGCCGACGCCGACGCGTCCGACGTCGCCGCGGCGCGTGCTGCGGGCGCGCGCGGCATCGTGCTCAAGGAGTTGTCGCCGCGCCACGTCGTCGACTGCGTGCGGTTGGTGTACTCCGGTTCCGAGTGGGTGGAATTCATCGGCCGGCCGCGCGACGCTGCGTCTACGTCGCCGCGAGCCGTGAGCCAGTCGCCGGAGACATTTGGCCTCACACCGCGCGAGATGGAGCTGACAGCGCTCGTCGTCAGCGGTCTCAAGAACCGCGATGTCGCGACGCGTCTCGGGATCTCGGAGGGCACCGCCAAGCTCCACTTGTACAACGTGTACAAGAAGCTTGGCGTGGCCAATCGCGTCGAGTTGGTGTTGCGCGCGCGAAGCGCGGGATGGACCGACGCCTGAACGTGATCGGATCACCGAGAGCGTTACGCTCGCGGTGATCCTAGATCATCGTCCATTTGAACACGGCGCGCATGACCCCGGCGATCAACGCCAACTCCGCCGCGACCCGGCTTCGCACCATCGACGCTCGTGCCGCGCGGCGGAACCATCGCCGCTTCGGCGGTGCCGAGGCCTCGAGCTCCGCCGCCATCTCGCGGGCCGAACGCCATCGTTCCTCTCGCTCCTTGTTCATCGATCGCTCGATCGTGTCGCATAGCGACGCCGGTGCCCCCGGCGCGGCCTCGGCCACCGGAACATGCGCCTCGGCGATGTGCCGCGCCGCCAGCGACTCGAAGGTCGGTGCGTCGAACGGAAGCCGTCCCGATAGCATGTAATACCCGAGGACGCCGGCCGAGTAGATGTCGCTCCGGCCATCGATGTCGAGCTCACCGGCCGCTTGTTCCGGCGACATGTAGTGCGGCGTTCCGAACGCGCGCGACACATCCGCACGAACCGGGTCGAGCGATCGGAGCAGCGCCACGCCGAAGTCCGTCAACATCGCGCGGCCGCTGTCGCGCTCGAGAAGAATGTTCTCCGCCTTGAGGTCGCGATGGATGACGCCGTCGCGGTGCGCCGAGTCGAGCGCCAACGCGAGATCCCGCAGGATTCGTCGCACCTCGTCGGCGGGCAGCGCTCCCTGGCGCCGGACACGGGCCGCGAGCGATTCGCCGTGCACGTACTTCATCACGATGTAGACGAGGTCGTCCACTTCGCCGAAGCTGTGCACCGGCACGATGTTCGGATGGCTGAGCCGGGCCGTCATCCGCGCTTCACGACGGAAACGCTCGCGATGCTCGTCCGACGCGGTGAACTCATAGCGTAGCACCTTGATCGCCACCAAACGGTGCAGCGCGATGTCACGCGCCAGGAAGACAACGCCCATCCCGCCGCGGCCCAGCTCGCGAACGATCTGAAACTGCGCACCGAGGTGCTCTTCGACCTGCTCGCGTTCCCAGTTTGCCGACACCGGCGCCAGTGTGCCGATGGTGGGCAACTCCAGGGTATCCGCGTAACGATCGACAAAGACAGACAACGCGCTCATAAAACACTTCCGAAGAACCAGGACTCGACTGACCTGCTCACCCCATCAGACACTTCATTCCCCAGGAGGGTTTGCCGTCCCATAAGGAAGGACCGTGCCTGCCCTGGTCACTACGGAAGCAGTTGCCCAGAAGTTACTTGCGTCAACCTCCGAGTTTTTTTCGCCGGTCTGAGGTGTCCGCTTTTGGGACGACGCGAACACTTTGTCCGGGCGCGTTCAACAATCGCTTACATGGATCGAACACGCGTCTCGCCATCGCCCGTCGCCCATCGCCCATCGCCGTCCTACCGAATCAACATCCCCGTGAACACATACTGCTGGAGCAGCACCAGAATCCCGACGAGTGACGCCAGCGCAAGGCTATGAAAGAACACAAATCGGAGAATTCTCCATTCATGCCCTGTCCAACCCGTCGCCGTGCTCGCGACGCAGATGCTCTGGGCATCGATCATTTTCCCCATTACGCCACCAGAGCTGTTCGCCGCCGCCATCAACACCGGGTCGAGCCCCAGTCGTGTCGCCGTGATCTTCTGTAGGCTTCCGAACAGCACGTTGGACGACGTGTCGCTTCCCGTCAGCGCCACTCCGAGCCAACCGAGCATCGCGGCGAAGAAGGGATACGCCACGCCCGTGTGTGCGAATGCCAAACCGAGAATCGCGTCCTCGCCCGAATATCGGCTCGTATAGCCGAGCGCCAGCATCGCCGAGATCGTCAGAAGCGATCGCCACACCACGCGGAACGTCGTGAGATACCGCTTCACGAGATCCGACACCGAATACCGAAGAAAAAACCCGGTGACGATTGCCGCGAGCAGAATCGCCGTGCCGGTCGCCGAGAGCCAATTGAAGATGAACACGGCCCCTTCCGGAGTCGCGTTGCCCACCACCGGCGGCACGCGCGACACCAGCTTGTCCAAACCCGGCATCGGAAAACTCGGGGCGGAGAGGTGGTTCAGGAACGTTTTCACCTGCGGCGTTCCCCATGCGAACACGATCACGACCAGCACGACCCACGGCGTGATCGCCGTTCGGAGCGACGGCGCGGCGCGTGCCGGCACATCGATCTCCGTGTGCGGCTCGGCAACACCCGGTGCCGCGCCGCCTGCTCGGGACGTCGCGCGTCCGCGCGTCGCGATGAGGAACCATGCGAGACAACTCATCGAACACGCTGACGCGATGATGTCCACCAACCACGGCCCGTGGAAGTTCGACACGAGATACTGCGGCACCGCGAATGTCACCCCTGCCACCAACAGCGGCGCCCACAGCTCGCGAACTCCGCGTAGCCCCGAGTACGCGGCGATCAACCAGAACGGCACGATCAGCGAAAAGACGGGCAATTGTCGCCCGATCATCGCGCTCAGATGGCCGAGGTCGAGACTCGTCACACCCTGTAGCGCGATGATCGGCGTGCCGAGCGCGCCGAAGGCAACGGGAGCCGTGTTCGCGATGAGCGAAAGCGCCGACGCCTCGAGCGGCGGAAATCCCAGTCCGATGAGCATCGCGCCGGTGACCGCGACCGGTGTTCCGAACCCCGCCGCGCCCTCGAAGAACGCGCCGAAGCAGAACGCGATCAGCAGCAGTTGGAGCCGGCGATCGGTGGTGATGCCCATGATCGCTCGCTGCAGCGTGACGAACACGCCGCGTTCCTCCGTGAGCCTATACAGGAAGATGACGTTGAGTACGATCCAACCGATCGGAAGGAATCCGTACGCCGCTCCGAGCAGAGCCGCGCGTCCCGCCATGGATCCCGGCATGCCGATGATCCCGACTGCGATCGCGAGCGCCGCAGCCAACCCGGCGAGCGCGGCGGCGTACGCTGGAACTCGTCGCAGCGCGAGGAGTCCAAGTAAGACAACCAGTGGCAGGGCCGCGGCGAGCGTCGAAAGCGGGCCGTGCAGTGGATCGTAGTTTTGTGACCAGCCCATGCTTATGTCGTTTGAACGTGAGACCCACCCACTCCTTCGCATGCCTTTTCCGATGGCTCTTCCGCGCGGTAACGCCGGCCTGATCGCGACGATGATTATGGCGCTGGCTGGGCTCGGCGGCCATCCGTCAGCCGTGACGGCCCAAAATTCCGCGCGCGCCAAGTCCCCGGTCGTGAAGCAACAAGGAACACCACGGAAGGTCGCGCCGAAGGTAGCGAAGAAGCCCAAGGCTGAACCGCCACCTCCGGCCTGGCCGGTCGCTGGGCCCGATCCAATGGCCGGCTCGATCCTGCCGAACAAGCGGATCGTCGCGTTCTACGGCAATCCGCTCTCGAAGAAGATGGGCATTCTCGGCGAGCTGCCTCCGGACGACATGCTTGCCAAGCTCGATCGCGAGGTCGCGGCCTGGGCCTCGGCGGATTCGGCGACGCCGGTCCAGCCGGCGCTCCATCTCATCGCCGTTGTCGCCCAAGGTTCGCCCGGCACGGCGGGGAAGTATCGCATGCGCATGGACAGCGCGCTCATCGAGCGCGTCTACGGCTGGGCAAAGTCCAGGGGTGCGCTGCTCTTTCTCGACGTCCAGGTCGGACAAGGAACGCTGCAGGAAGAACTTCCACGCCTCACCCCGTTCCTCAAGCGCCCCGATGTCCACCTCGGCATCGACCCCGAGTTCTCCATGAAGCGGGGACACGTGCCGGGAACGCGCATCGGCACCTTCGACGCCGCCGACGTCAACTTCGCCGCATCGCTGCTCGCCGGGCTTGTCGAGCGGGAGCACATCCCGCCCAAGGTGCTCGTCGTGCACCGCTTCACTCGGGACATGCTCACCGGCTACAAGCGCATCACCCTCGACCCACGCGTCCAGATTGTCATCAACATGGACGGCTGGGGTCCGCCATCCCTCAAGCGCGAGTCCTACCGCCGGTACGTCTACCAATATCCAGTTCAATTCACCGGCTTTAAGCTTTTCTATCGCAACGACAAGAAGGGCGGCAGCCGGCTGATGGCCCCGGTCGAAGTCCTCGCCCTGCACCCCAGACCGATGTACATCCAGTATCAGTAGGCGGCACCACCGCCCACCGCCCATCCCCCACCGCCGGTCAACGTAACTTCAACGGGCCAATCTCCGTACCACCAGAATGGCCCCCGACCCAATCCCCGAGCGTTCGGCGTTCCGCGCCGACATCGAAGGCCTGCGTGGGATCGCGATCCTGTTCGTCGTCGCGTTCCACGCCGGCGTATGGTGGATGGCGGGCGGCTTCATCGGCGTGGACGTCTTCTTCGTCCTCTCCGGCTACCTGATCTCCGGTCTCCTCGCGCGTGAGCTCGCCGCGTCCGGGGACGTCGATCTCACCACGTTCTACGCGCGCCGCGCCCAGCGACTTCTGCCGGCGCTCATCGTCGTGCTCCTCGCGACGCTCGCCATCGCGCTGTTCTTCTACGCGCCGATCGACCAGCGGCCCATCGCCTCGGACGCGCGCGCTGTCGCGCTGCACTACGGCAACGTCCTCTTCGCCCGCAACGCGGTGAACTATCACGCGTCGGCCGAAAACCCGTTTCTGCACACCTGGTCGCTTGCCGTCGAAGAGCAGTTCTACGTCGTCTGGCCGCTGCTCTTTCTCGTGGTCGCCCGCCTCTGGACCGGCGATCACGAGGAGAAGCCGACCAACAAGCGCCTCCTGGTGATGATGATCGTCGCCGGCCTCGTCTCGTTCGTCGCTTCGCTGTGGATCACGTCGACGGCCCAGCCGTGGGCCTTCTTCGGAATGCCGACGCGCGTGTGGGAGTTTGCGATCGGCGGTATCGCCGCGGTCGCGTTCTCCAATCGCGAGCTCTCGAGCCACAGGGCGGGCCTGCTTCAAGGCGCGGGACTCGGCGTGATTGTCTGGTCGGCCCTCGCCTACAGCGAAGTCACGCCCTATCCGGGCATCGCTGCCGCTCTACCAGCGATCGGCACAGCAGCCCTTCTGGTCGCCGGACCGTGGGCGCCGACAAGCCTCGTCACGCGGGTACTGTCGAACGGCATGCTCCGCTGGTTCGGTCGCCTCTCATACTCGTGGTATCTCTGGCATTGGCCTCTCGTCGGCCTCGGCGCCGTGCTCGATTGGAACATCGGCACCCTGGGGCGGCTCGGTTGGTCGCTCTTCGCACTCGCTCTCGCGGTGCTGACCGAGCGGTTCATCGAAAGACCCTTCCGCGCCACGAAGCGCTATCGCGACCGTCCACACATCGCGATGGCACTCGGCCTGGGCGCCAGCGCTGCGATGCTGTTCGTCGCCTTCCTGTCGATGGGCGTCGCGACGCGGCGCGCCTCGACGCCGGCGCAGCGCGCCATCGCTGCCGCGCGTGACGACGGCATGCGGCACGATTGCTGGGGTTCGATCCTCGAGAATGCCACCGCGCCCTGCGAGTTCGGCGACCGCGCGTCACCCACGGTCGTCTTCCTCATGGGCGATTCGCACGCCGAGCATTGGCTTCCCGCCATCGATCGGATCGGACGCGAGCGCGGGTGGAAGATCATCGCCACGATCAAGCCGGGCTGTCCGGTGGCGGACGTCCCCGAGCTCATGAACGCGCGGCTCAAGCGCGCGTACGACGAGTGCACGAGCTGGCGTCGCGCGACTTTGCGGCGCATCGTCGCCGCTCGTCCCGCCGCGGTGATCCTTTCGACCTACAACGGCTACGTTGCCGTCGACGGCGACGATCGGTCGCCCTGGCGTCTTTCGTCGGACGCTTGGAGCAACGGGCTGCGACGCACTTACTTCTCGTTGGCAGTCGCCGGCATCAAAACGATCGTGATCCGCGACACGCCGGAAACGCCGTTCGACGTGCCCGCCTGTCTCTCTCGACGCGCCGCGCGCGTGCCGTTCGCTCGCGCCTGCGACTACGACCGCGCGTCTTCGCTCTCGCCTGCCGCGATCGCCGCCCAGAACGACGCCGCACGTGGATTCAAACGACTCGCGTTCGTCGACATGACCGACCGCGTTTGCGCCACACCGCGCTGCTCCGTCATCCAGCGCGGTCGGATCGTGTTCCGCGACGACGACCACCTCACCGCGAGCTTCAGCCGCGCCGAAGCGCCCGTCCTCGGCGAGCGCATCGTTGCTGGCCTGAAAGCGATCGGCCCCGCCAACTAGGGCCGGCCGGGCCCTCCTGGCGGCCACATGATTACCGCGCTCTTGACCGTGGTGTATCGTTCCTCCACTATACCGTCTGACGGTATATCGTATAGCGGTACATAACGCCGAGTCGCCGAGTCGCCGAGCAGCCGAGCAGCCCACTCTCCATGACCAATCCCTCGCCCCTATCGACCCAAGTCTTCCAGATCCTGCTGTCGCTCGTCGACCATGACCTCCACGGCTACGCCATCATCCAGGACATCGTCGAGCGAACCGACAACGAGGTGCGTCTCACCGCGAGCACGCTGTACGCCGCGGTGAAGCGTCTCCTCGACCAGGGTCTCATCGACGAGGTGCGCAGCCGCTCGCGCGACGACGATCCGCGTCGACGTTACTACCGTCTCACGCCGGCCGGTCGCCGAGCCGCGCGCGACGAAGCGCTGCGACTCGAGCGCCTCGCCGCCATGGCGCGCGCCAAACTGCTGCTCCCCACGAGCAGATGACCATTCGCGTCTACCGCGCGCTCGTCGCCTTGCTCCTGCCGTCGGGCTTCAACGATGCGTTCGCCGACGAGCTCCTGTCGGTCTACGCGGAGGTCGACCGCGGAGCACGGCTCCGCGCCGGCTTTGCCGGGGCACTGCGAGCGCTCCTCGGCGAGATCCCGGGACTCGTCCGCATTGCGATTCGTGAACGGCGCACGCACAGGACCCTTCGCGCTCGTCGCGTCAAGCCACGCTTGGAGGACAACATGATCGACTCGTTCACTCAAGACGCGACGTTCGCCGTCCGCTCGCTGCGTCGCTCCCTCGGCTTCACGATCGTCGCGGTTGGAACGCTCGCCCTCGGCATCGGCGCCAACACCGCGATCTTCAGCATCGTCAACAGCGTGCTCCTCTCGCCACTCAAGCTGAACGATCCCGATCGGCTCGTGGCGATCGGCGAACAGCCCAGGTCCCAGACGACCGTATCGATCGGCTCAACATCGCCGGGCAGCTTCTTCGACTGGAAGGCCTCTTCGGCCACGATGGAGCTGGGCTCCTACAACCAGGGCATCAGTCGCACGCTCACCGGCATCGGCGATCCGCAGCAAATCGTCGGCACCCAGATCACCGGCGATTTGATGCGCATCCTCGGCGTATCTCCGTTGATGGGGCGCAACCTGACCCTCGCCGACGAGAACGCCGGCGCGCCGCCCGTGCTCGTCATCGGCTTCGATGCATGGCATCGTTTCTTTGGCGACGATCGCGGCGTCATCGGGAAGACGCTGACGCTCAATGGCGTGCCGCGGACGATTGTCGGTGTGATGCCGGCCGGCTTCACCTTTCCTGGAGCGCCGAACGACTTCTGGTCCCCGGCGCAGCTCGACGCCGCGTTTCGCGGCAATCGCGATCAGTACTATCTGAACGTCGTCGGGCGGCTTCGTTCCGGAGCGACGGTCGCTCAGGCGCAAGCCGAGATGAACGCGGTCATGGACCGGCTGACGCGCGATTGGCCAAAGTACAATCAGGGGAATCGCATCGTCATCCAGTCGCTGCGCGACACGATCGTCGGTTCGGTCCAGGGCGGGCTGCTCGTGATGATGGGCGCGGTAGCCTTCGTACTCCTGATCACCTGCGCGAATGTCGGCAACCTCCTCGTCGCGCGCGCTGCCACGCGACGCCGAGAGATTGCGGTGCGACGCGCGCTCGGCGCTGGAACTGGCCGCATCGCGCGCCAACTCGTAACGGAGAGCATTCTGCTGGCGCTCGCCGGCGGGATCGCCGGTGTCCTGATCGGCAAGTGGATGCTCAAACTCCTGCTCGCGGGATCGGCCACCGCGAACTTGCCGCGCATCGAGGAGATCGCGCTCGACGGACGCGTGCTGGTCTTCACGTTCGGCGTCTCCGTCGTCGTCGGCTTGCTCTTTGGGTGCATGCCCGCGTGGCATCTCACCCGCGAGCGCTTCGCGGACGGGTTGCGCGATGGCGCGCGCGGCAGCTCAGGTCATCAGTGGACGCGGAACACGCTCGTCGTCGTCGAGGTCGCGCTCGCGATGATCCTCCTGACCGGCGCCGGGTTGCTGCTTCGGAGCTTCGCGCTGATGCAGCGCGTCGACACAGGGATCAAGCCGGAACACGTCGTGACGTTCTCGATCCAACGCCGGAAGCCCGATCCGACTTTCGTTCCCACGCTGCTCGAGCGCCTCCGCCGCATTCCCGCGGTGCAGAGCGTCGCCATCACGAGCAACCTTCCTGTCGCGGGGCGCGGCATCGGCGCGTGGTTCAATCGCATCGACCGACCGCTTCCCGAAAACGTGCAGCCGTCCGGCGAAGCGTATCGCGTCGTGACGCCCGACTATTTCGCGACCGTCGGCATTCCGCTCAAAACCGGCCGGATGTTCGACGCGAACGATCGCCGCGAAGCGCCCGCGATCATCGTCAACCAGGCGCTCGTAAAGAAGTACTACCCCAACGAGAATCCGCTCGGGAAACCAGTGTACCTCGGCGCGCCGGACAACCGGCTCTTCGACAGCGCACCCATCGTAGGTGTCGTCGGCGACACGCGTGACGCTGGACTTGGAAGCGACCCGCTGCCGACGGTCTACATCCCGATCGCGGTGATG
>Ga0157372_10003854_pt1 | contig 16121 bp, 16 predicted proteins | sample C55metaG_FD_115307 | JGI IMG/M metagenome (GOLD analysis project Ga0157372, IMG submission 115307) | Corn rhizosphere microbial communities from Kellogg Biological Station, Michigan, USA - C5-5 metaG | ecosystem: Host-associated > Plants > Roots > Rhizosphere > Soil | place: USA: Michigan... | reverse complement strand
GATCTCATGGGGGCGCGACAAACCATCGACACGCTGGCGCTTCTCAAAGATAAGACCAAAAGCAACCTCACTTCGAAGGCAGACGGCCTGCTACAGAATGCGCTGTACGAGCTGCGAATGGCTTACGTAGAGGTGACCAATGCCATCGCTAAAAACGCGCAACAGGTTCCTGCCGCAAAATGAAGGCGACGCTGACCGTGCTGGGCAGCGGCACGTCAATGGGCGTGCCCACGATTGGATGCGATTGTCTGGTTTGCCACTCCTCCGATCCTCGTGACAAACGCACGCGCCCTTCGGTACTCATTGAATATAACCGGCGGTCGGTAATCATCGACACAACGCCGGACTTTCGTGAACAGGCGATTCGCGAGAACATCCGTACGCTTGATGCGGTGCTCTATACCCATACTCATGCGGATCATCTTTTAGGAATCGATGATTTGCGCCCGTTGAGTTTCATGCACAAACCCGACCGAATGCCGCTGTATGCGCATCCTGAGGCGGCGGAATTTATCCGCAATATGTTTGGATATATTTTCAACGCCAATTACAAATTTGGCGGACTGCCGCATGTTGAGTTGAAGCCAATCGATGGACAGGTGGAATTGTTCGGAGCCCGATTCGAGCCAATCGTGCTGATTCACGGAGACGCGGAGATCTACGGATTTCGTTTCGGATCGGCGGCTTATTTGACCGATCACAGCGACATTCCTGAAAATTCGCTTGCGAAACTCGAGGGATTAGACGTGCTGTTTCTGGATGCCTTGCGCTACAAGCCTCATCCCACGCACTCGACGGTTGAGAACTCGTTGCAGACAGTGGAGCGCCTGAAACCGCGGCGGGCTTTTTTTACCCACATCTGTCATGACTTGCCGCATAAAGAAACCAACGCGAGTTTACCGGAGAATGTGAAGCTTTCTTATGATGGGATGAAGCTGGATTTTGAAATTTGAAGCGAACTCCGCGGTTGTTCTCTGTGTAACTCTGTGCTCTCTGTGGTGAAGGTTTTTGGCAGCAGGCAGAAATATTAACCGCAGAGGGCACAGAGCTACACAAACAACAATTACAGAGTCGAAAAGCTGGATGGACATTTACCACAAACTCGAGGACATCTCAGCCGATTTAGGGCGATCGCTTGTCAGCGTTGGCAATTTTGATGGCGTACACCTTGCACACTTACGAGTGCTGCAAGAAATCGTGGCCCGATCCAAGCAGAGACATGCCCGGTCAGTGGCGGTGACATTCGAACCTCACCCCATGCGCATCCTGCGGCCGGATGCGGGCCTCAAGCTTTTGACGCCTCTGCCCGAGAAGATCCGCCTGCTTGAGAAAACCGGAATTGACGTGGTTGCTCTAATTCCGTTCACCCCCGAACTCTCGCTGATGAGCCCGCGCGAGTTTGTGAAATTGATCCTTTGCGATCGACTTCGTGCGGTTGAGGTCCATGAAGGCTACAACTTTCGATTCGGGCATAAAGCCGCGGGGGATGTCACTTTGCTTACCGAGCTGGGTGGAGAGTGTGGTTTCGATGTAATTACGTACCCGGAATTGCGGTTGCGCGGCCAGTCAGTTTCGAGCACGCGAATTCGCGAATTGATTCACGCAGGCGATATTCGCCGTGCGCGATCCTTGCTGGGACGCCCGTTCAGCATTCAATCAACCGCGGGCCGAGGGCGCGGCTACGGTGCAAAGTACACGGTGCCAACGATTAACTTAAGTCGATACCAAGAATTAGTGCCGCGCGACGGGGTGTACGTCACCCAGACGCGGGTCGGCAAAGAATGCTTCAATTCAATCACCAATGTTGGGAACAGGCCAACCTTTGGCAGCGATTCATTTGCCATCGAAAGCCACCTTCTGGACTTTCATCCGCTGGAAATTACCGCTGACACTGAAATCGAGATTTCATTCTTGTCCGGGGTGCGGGACGAAATAAAGTTCAGCTCGGTAGAAGAGTTGCGGCGGCAGATTCAACGGGACGTTGCGAAGGCAGAACGTTATTTCAAGTTGATGCGAAGAAAAGCGCTGGCCGCAGATTGCTGAAGATCTAGTGAGGCAGGTAGCCCTCTTCCATGGGAACTTTGCCATCCACACGGACGATATTTACATGATCGTTGACGGATCGAACATCGACTAATCCAACCGCGCCGGGTGTTTTCTCCACATAACTCAAGACATCCTCATCGGAATCTACAAGCGTCAGAGAAGCTTTGTGCTCGGCGATCCAATTGTGCCATTGCGGGGCTGACATCTTGTTCAACCGCTGCAGGGTGATGGCTTCGCCATTCGATGCCCTATGAAGTACTAGCTGAATGCTTCTGCCATCCGGCCATTTCCTGGTTTCGAGGAGAAATGTTCTGCTCAGTTGCGCTGAGGATAGAGCGCTAACACCATTCTGTTTTGAAACCACCACCGCCATGTGGTGCGCGAAGCACGGAGCCACCGACAGAAACGCAAGTAGAACGATGGCGAGATTGCGAGAACGTGTCATGCTGATATTTTCGCTCCGCAGATCAGCCTAGTGGAAGGTTATCTTGCGAGCCGAGATAACCAAAGTGTTTAAGCCTCGGCAGTTGTAATTGATTGATGAACACCTGAGGACTATCAATCGACCGGACCAGCGATGGGGCGAGGATCTGGGCCGGATTTTTGGGCTAGCACAATTGCGCCCAGAACCATGGCAATCCCAATCGCCTGCACAACTCCGACGGCTTCTTTCAAAGCAATGGCTGCGATCAGAATGGCAAATACCGGTTCCAGGCAACTGGCGATAATCGCTTTCGTCGGGACCAGCAGTTTGAGGCCGGCGAAATAAAGGGTGAACGGCAGCAGCATGGATAGAAAAGAAAAAACTGCGAGAAATAGCCAGGCGCCACCTGAATAGTGGGCGGCAATAATTTTGCTCGGTGGATTAATGATGATCCAAAACACTGACGCTGCAAGCGTCGCATACAGTATCACCATCCAGCGGTCATACCGTTCCAGCAGATAGTGTCCCGCGACGTTGTAGTAGGCGAATGAAAATGAGGCCACCAGTGCGGCTCCAACTCCAATTACATCCAGTTGAATTCCGCCACGGCGAAAGATTCCAATCACCAGGGCGATTCCTGTAATTGCCAGCAACACGGTCCCCATTTTCGATACGGCCAGCCGCTCGGCTCCGCGAGCCACCATATAAAGGAGCACCCACACCGGCGCCGTGTATTGGACGATAATCGCCGTCGCAACATTGGTCCTTTGAATTGCGAGGTAATAAAAATAATTTGAGACCGCGAGGCCAGCCAATCCCAGCAATGCCAGTTTGGCCAGATCTCGCCGGGGCACCCGCAGCGCACTTATGCCGCGTCTCCAAATCAACCACAAAGCCAGGGCAAGAAACGAAAAGCCGGTCCGGCATTGCGAAAGAATTACCGGATCGATAGCTCGAATCTCTAAACTCGGCAACAATCTCCCAGTGAACGCCGCGCGACCCAGGGTGCCGAGAAACCCCAGAAAAACGTCGCCATACCGATATACAAAAACCCTCGCAATGAGTCGCGAGTGTCAGATTTAGGTCCGAAGGCTTTGAATTCCGAGGCCGGGGTTGAATTGACGCTTTCCGCCATTCTTAATCTTCGTCCAAGCGGATTTCGTAGGTGATGCGAGCTGTCTTATTCAACATGGCGGCAATCGAACAATACTTTTCTTCGGACAGCCGGACGGCATCCTCCACCGCTTTCCGCGCGACTTTTCCAGCAACCCTGTATAGCAGTTTGATATCGGTGAAAACTCGCGGGGGCTCAAGCGCTTTTTCCGCCTCAGCGCTGACTTCCAGCGCGGTAAACGGCTCGCGCTTTTTTTGCAGGATGCTGACAACGTCATAGGCGGTGCATCCGCATAGCGCGAGCAACACGAGTTCCATTGGACTATTGCCGGCTTTGCTTTCGCCATCCATGAGCAGCGGATGTCCGCCATTGCCGGTTCCGGCGAACTGCAGTTGAGTTGACCACTTTGCTGTCGCTTGCATGTTTCATCTCCGATTGTCAGTGCTTGGTTCCGGGTGGATTAATACCCGGAACAGTTCTGGATTTTCCTGCTTGAATCGCGTCTCCAGCGCGGTGGAAACATCATGCACTCGCGAAAGCGGCATATCATCAGGAAAGGTGCAATGGCAGGAGATGTACACTCGGCCATTCACGCGCTTCACCTCGATGTCATGAGTATCGAGAATGTCAGGAAATTCCTCCGAGACCGCCTTCAATCGTCCCTCAAGATGGGCATCGCGTTCGACCTGCTCACCCGCTTCGATGGTCGCAGGCTCGCTTTCAATATGAGTCAGGATCGAAGCAACTTCCGGGATCTCCTGACGAATCTCTGATTCCATCCTGCTGACTTGGTCGTGAGCCTGCTTCAGCGGCAAGGTTTCGTCCATTTCAAGATGCTGTTCCACGTGCAGGTGACCATGTAGATCCTGAACGCTCACGTCGTGCACGTTCATATTATGGCGAGTCGCAACGGCGCGCACGCGGTCAAAAATGTTCTCCGCCGAGGGTGCCCGTGGAATCGGGTGGACCACGACGTCAGCATTGGGAAGCAGGCGATGGACAGCGCTGCTGACTTCATCCGCGACCTGGCCTGATCGCTGAAAAGTAACATTACGCGCCAGCCCGATGGACACGTCGGCGAAATATCGATTCCCGGCGCGCCTGATGCGCACCCGATCGACCTCCAGCAAACCTTCGACGCTTTCGAGAGCTTTCATGATCTTGTTGCGGGCGCCGACCGGGGCGGCATCGAGCAGTGCGTCGACCGTACGGCGCGCCAGACGCGTGCTGACGAACACAATTACGGCGGCAACAAACAGCGCGGCTACGGGATCGGCAGAGATCAGCCATTGAGTATGGGTGCGGCGCCCGAGCACAACCAAGCCAAGTCCAAGGGCGACTACTCCACTGGACCAAATGTCAGTTGAAAAATGAAGGGCATCAGCTTGCAGCGCCTGGCTGTCATATTTTGCGGCAATCGTTCCCAGTGCGCGCGATCGCCAGAAATCGACGGCCATCGAAAAAAATAAAGTCAGGAATGCCGCCACACTAGGCTCAATCTCGACGTGGTGAAAAAACAGGCGCTTGATCGCTTCGTAAATAATCACTACGCAAGTGACCAGCAGCAGGCCGGTTTCGATGAACGCCGAAAAGTTTTCCACCTTTCCGTGCCCATACTGGTGATCTGCATCCGCGGGCTTGTCAGAGACCCGCACTGAAAAAAGCGTTATGGTGGCCGCAACCAGATCCAGGGCAGAGTGCGCGGCCTCGGACAAAATTCCCAGGCTGCCGGTGGTGACACCTACAAAAATCTTTAGACCAGTCATGGCCAAGGCCGCCAGCAGCGAATTGCCGGCAACCTTGCGCTTTTCTGCCCGCATGGACTCGGACGCGAACGTTGCTGGTGCGCCTGACATATGAGAATTATCGCTGTGCGGCAGAGTTCCGCCAAGTGATCAGGGGCAAGTTAATCTAACAGGGCCTGTGCTAGGATTCTCTATTATCCTTTCAAATTTTCCGGAGGTATCCTTTGAAAAGTGTTTTGCACGGAGTCGTCTGTCTAATGCTAGTGACTGCAGCCATAAGCCAGACTAACAAACCGGCTCCGACTCTTAAACCACGCCCCTCGGAATCGAATGAACTGGTTCCAGGATCGAATCTCCCGCCAGATGCTCCAGTGATCACGATTCAAGGACTGTGCGAACGCCCGCCGAACAGCACCGCTGCGCCGGTTGATTGCAGCACGGTGGTCACCCGGGACGATTTCGAGAAATTGGTTAACGCGGTGCAGCCTAACATGCCCGCCGCCAACCGAAAGCCCTTTGCTACCCGTTACGTAACCATACTGCTGCTGGCGGAAAAAGCCCGTGAAATGGGGCTGGATAAGAGCCCGGAGTTCGACGAGCAAATGTATATTGCCCGGCTGCAGCTCCTCGCCCGGCAGGCCGGGGAAAAGATGCAACGCGATGCTGCAAGCGTTCCAGACAGCGAGATTAGCGATTACTACCGGCAGCACGCCAGTGATTACAAGACCATCAGCTTCGATCGAATTTTTGTTCCCAAACAGAAACAAGGTGCGACCCCGGCGAACGAGCTCAATGCCACAAAGGGAAGCAACGCATCCGAAGCTGAAATGAAAACTGAAGCGGAAAAATTGCGCGCCCGTGCCGCGGCTGGCGAAGATCCCACCAAGCTGCAGCAGGAGGCCAACGATTTCGCGGGAAACAAGACTACAGTTACGAATGTCAAACTCGAAAATATGCGCAAGACCAGCATTCCGGCAAGCGATTCTGGCATTTTTGATCTCAAGGCGGGCGAGGTCTCACAGGTGTTCAGCGACGCTACCGGCTACAGGATTTACAAAGTAACGGAGGTCAAAGACCTGCCGCTGGCCAGTGTGCATGATGAAATCGCGCGCGCGCTGCAGGGGCAAAAAATGAAGAACGCCTATGACTCATTGCAGAACTCTGCGAAAACAACGTTTGATAATTCGTATTTTTCGACCCCTGCTGCGCCTTCGTTGAGGAACCCCGGTGAGACTCCGGCGCCGCAAGGTACAACTCCACCTCCTGGAAAGAAATAGATGCCGGACGCGCTTCCGTCCATTATTGTGACGGGAATTTCCGGAAACCTTGGGCGGCGACTGCTGCCCATGCTGTCCGGGTTCCGGGTGGTTGGGGTTGATTTCCGTCCTCCCGAGACTGACTCCCCGTTGCAGTTCGTGCAAATGGATTTCAGCCTGGAATCCTCTTGCCTGGAGATGATCCATTTGTTACGCGAAGTGCGGCCAGTTGCCGTTGTGCACCTTGCGTTCGTAATGGATGCGGTTCGCACGGGAATTCTGGACCGTGATCGCATGTGGCAAGTAAACGTGGCGGGGACCGCGCGCGTGCTGGAGGCAGTGACTGAAGCCAACCGCGAATGGCCGATGGTCGAGAAATTCATTTTTATGAGCAGCGTTTCTGCTTATGGCCCGGGGCTCTCCATTCCCGCGACCGAAGAAACTCCATTAGCGGCCCATACCTATACTTACGGAATCCACAAGATGGAGGCCGACCGCGTGGTACAGCAGCGTGCGCCCGCGCTGCGCGGATGCAGTGTTTACATTTTGCGCCCACACATTTTCGCGGGTGCCAGTATCGACAATTATTTTATGGAAGCCTTCCGCGGCATTCCCGGCGGCGCCAGCAAGCGAGCGGCGCGCATGCGGCGCGAGGGCAAACGATTGCCTTGCATGTTGCCCTCGGGCGATAAATATTTGCAGAATCGCGTTCAGTTCGTGCATATCGATGACGTTGCCAGGGTGCTGAAGTTCATCCTTGAGAAAAACGAACCTGAAGGACGGCGGCTGACTATTCTGAATGTGGCGGGACGTGGCGGACCACTGACCTACGAGCAATGCGTTCGCCTTGCCAATGCCAAACTGGTGCGTATACCAACCGAGAAATTCTTTGCGCTGATTCTACGATTTTTGTGGAATATCAAGCTCTCGACTATTCCCCCCGATGTCGCGCCCTACATGACCTCAGACACCGTGATGGACACTTCGCGATTCGAAGAATTCCTGGGGACTGAGCGCGGGGCAGTTCTTCGTTTCTCCGTTGCTGATGCGTTTGCCGAGTGCTTCCGGCATGAATCCAGAGTCGAAGCCGCGCCCTTTGCAAAAGGCCTAACGCGTTCCCCGGAATAGTCCCGCAATTCCAAAGGTGTATGGAGTCCATGAGGCCTCATGGAAGCCTGCAATTTTCATGCGGGAAAGAATTTCGGGCGGTTGCGGAAAACGCTCGACTGATGCGGGAAGGTACGAATAGGCGCCGCGGTTGCCGGAAATCAGTCTGCCTATTCCAGGCAGAATCGAGTTGAAATACACCTCATAAATTCTGCCCATCATACCTTTTGGCTGGCTGAATTCCAGAATTCCGCATTCGCCTCCGGGCCGCAGCACTCTGAGAATTTCGCGCAAGCCAGCGTCGTAATCGGCGAGATTGCGGAAGCCGAATGCCGAAGTGACTAAGTCGACACTCTGGTCTGGGAACGGAAGTTGCAGGGCGTCAGCTTCGATCCACTTGATAGGACGCTGCTGAGAGCTCTTCTTCGACGCCAGTACCAGCATGGTGTGAGAAAAATCGGCCCCGGTAATTTTGGCTTGCGGAGCTTGCCGGCGCAAGGCGAACGCCATGTCGCCGGTGCCGCAGCAGAGATCGAGCACCTTGGCCCCAGGCCGATCGAGAATGCGGTCAAAGCTCTTCGCCGTGCGCCGCCACCACAGCTTGTCGACGTTCGCAGATAGCAGGTGGTTGAGCAAATCGTAGCGGGGCGCGATTGCAGTGAACATTTCGCGAACCGCGCGCGCGGCTGAATCGCGATCAGATGCGCCGGCTGGTGTAGCGCCACGAACTGACATTGTTTCTCTCGCTAATTCGCCCTTTTCCGCCGCTTCCCTACTCACGCGAAAGCCGCCGAATCTCTGCCAGCGCAGAAGCGATTGTCGCCTCCGGCACATGGTTCACAACTTCGACTTTGCCGATTTCTTTGGGCAACACAAAATTCACCACGCCTGATTCGGTTTTTTTGTCAGAGCGAATCAGCGACATGGCTTTCGTAGTTGTGAGATTGACATTCGGCAGTGGTCCCCATGCAAAGCTGGCATCGCGCACCCGGTCGAAGGTGCCGTTATGTGAAAAGCGCATCTCGTCGGCAATCCTGGCCGCGGCGATCATTCCCCACGCCACGGCTTCGCCATGTAAAAATTGGCGGTAGGATGTTGCAGTTTCCAGAGCGTGGCCGAGCGTGTGCCCGAAGTTAAGAACGCGCCGCACACCGCCTTCTTTTTCATCGGCAGATACGATCTGCGCTTTGAGCTTGACCGATTCCGCAATCGACCATGTAAGCAGTTCCCGATCTTTGCGCAAAGCCTTGATCGAACATTGTTCCAGCCGTGTAAACAATTCCGGATTGCCAATGACTCCGCATTTCAGGGCTTCATACATTCCTGCCCGGAATTCGCGCTCAGGCAAAGTCGAAAGCGTGGCCGGGTCGATGAGCACCACCGCGGGCTGATAAAAGGTACCCAGCAGGTTCTTCCCTGATTTAAGGTTTACTCCGGTTTTGCCGCCTATGGCCGCATCGAGCTGTGCTTGCACTGTGGTGGGTATTTGGACCAGTTGAACTCCGCGCATGTAGATCGAAGCCAGCATGCCGGCTACGTCTCCGACTACGCCGCCGCCGAATGCAATCACGGTTGCCTTGCGATCGGCGCCGAGTTTTATCAGATCATCGGCTAGTTTCTCAACGCTCGCGAGGCGCTTGAAGCGCTCGCCATCATGCATCTCGACGAATTTGGCAGTAAACCCAGCCGCGACAAGTGACTTCAGCAACATCTTGCCCCAATGGTGGCGGACTGGAGGGACAGTCACTACGAACAGTGGCGAGCTTGCGCTTAACAGATTTTGCAGAATCTCTCCGGCGCGAGAAAGCACTCCGTGTTCGATCACGGCTTCATAGTTACGTGCTGCGGTGGTGACTGGGATGCGGAGCATTGCGGACATGATAACAAGCCGTCAGCCGTCGGTCGTCGGTCCTCAGATACAGAACTGTGCTGTCGGGCTCTTCTTGGACAGCCAGACGGGTGTTCCCACGTGTGATCGGCAGCTTTTACATCTACAGTGCCTTGGCTTGTAGAATGGCGCGGGTTTCAGGTATACCATTTCGTCATGCCAGCCGCTCTTTGTGATACTGATTTTTTGGTCATCGGCGCCGGAATCGCTGGCCTGCGGGCTGCAATTGAACTGGCCCCTGCCGGCAAGGTCACGGTGCTGGTGAAGCGAGAAATCGCTGACTCCAGCACGCAATATGCGCAGGGCGGAATCGCGGCAGCGCTCAGCGACGAGGACGAAATCAGCCTGCATCTGCAGGACACACTTAGCGCTGGCGACGGCTTGTGCAATCCAGAAGCTGCGAAAGTTTTAGTCGAGGATGCTCCTGAGCGGATCGATGAACTGATTGCCTGGGGAACGCAGTTCGACCGCGAAGGAACCAAACTCACGTTCGGACGCGAAGGTGCGCACAGCCGCAACCGGATTTTGCACGCCCATGGAGATTCCACGGGGCGCGAAATTCAGCGGGCGCTCTATGCAAAAGCAAAAACGCTTTCTGAAATTTCGGTCCGCGAGTTCGAGTTCTCTACCGACCTGGTTATCGAAGATAGGCGCGTCTGCGGCGTCAAAGTGATAGACGAACATGGGGGTCACAGCACGATCTACGCTTCCGCGGTACTACTTGCCACCGGCGGCATGGGCCAGCTCTACGTCAATACAACAAATCCGAGCGTTGCGACCGGCGATGGTGTGGCAATGGCATACCGCGCCGGCGCGGAAGTTACCGATCTTGAGTTCATTCAGTTCCATCCCACAGCGCTCTATCTGAAGAAGGCCCCGCGTTTTCTTCTTTCTGAGGCCTTGCGAGGCGAGGGAGCGTATCTGCGCAATATGGAAATGATGCGCTTCATGTCAAAGTACCATCCCATGGGTGAACTGGCTCCGAGAGATGTGGTGGCGCGCGCGATCATGCACGAACTCGAGCGAGTGCGGGCGAAAGACCCGGTAGTTTACCTCGACATGACGCATCTCGAGGAGAGTCACATTCGCAAGCGGTTTCCGCGCATTTACGCGACTTGCATGCAGTACAACATTGACATAACCAGCGAGTTTGTTCCGATTCGACCAGCGGCGCATTATGCCATGGGGGGAGTGCGTACCGACCTCGAGGGCCGCGCCACTCTGCCGGGACTGTATGCTGCCGGCGAGGCTGCTGGGACCGGGGTCCACGGGGCAAACCGGTTGGCCAGCAATTCCCTGCTCGAGGGTTTGGTATTCGGTGCTCGCGCAGGGAAAAAGATGCGCGACGAGCTTAAAGCGCCCTCGAAACGCCTTTCCACGCTTCCTCGAGCCGCGTATTCGAATGGACCGGTGAGTGTTCCTGTCGATGCATCGATCAGCGAGCTTCAAGAGCTGATGTGGAAGAACGTCGGAATCGTGCGCACTAGCGCCACATTAAAGGAAGCTATCAGTCGACTCGGGGAAATCGCGGAGAAAGTCTCACGGCCACACAGCCGGCGAGAATTTGAAGGACGCAATCTGCAAATCGTTGGTACGCTGGTCGCGCGATCCGCACTGGCACGCGAAGAAAGCCGCGGCGCGCACTATCGAACGGACTATCCCGACCATAATGATGTGAAGTTCAAAAAGCATTCTGTGGTTGGCGGAGAAAAGATCAGGTTCGAATGAATTTCAACAACCCCGCAACTTCTATGGGCATGTCAATTTTGCTGTTCCGGATACAGCCGTTGACATGTTCTGAGTTCCCATGCCAGCGTTGCTTGAGGCTATTGCAGTGATCGTGATTGTTCCAGCCGCCCCGGGGACACACTGCGCAAGTCCAGTCTGATCGATGGTGGCGACGTTAAGATCGGAAGTCCCCCAACTGCCCGAGTACGGTGCGACGAACGGCACGGGCGCGGGAGAAGGTGCCTGACTGAATGTGCCCATTGCGCTGAATTGCACTTGCCCACTCGGTGAAGTTTGCGCGTCAGCGGCGGCCGGAGTTATCACCATCGACTGCAGCACCCTATTTGACATTGAGTTCATCGAGCTACAGCCGACGGTTGTAATTGCGAAAGCGGCCAACCAGCAAATCGAAAGTGGCGTGGGAATCCTGGAGCATTGCATGCCGATTCTCCTGGCTGAAGCCTACGACTTTGCAAAGGCTCTCCTTGTCAAATCCAAGTCAATATATTGCAAGGTTATTGCGGTTTTGGGAGCTCTCGATGCAGCGCCGAAGCAATGATTGTGATTAATAGAATCCCTCCGATCACTGCCAGAGAAATATCGGTGCGAATCGGATAGTAGCGCGAGAGCAACATCTTCGCTCCCACAAAAACCAGCACGCATGAGATCCCGTAATGCAAATACTCGAACACCTCCATTAATCCGGCTAAGGTGAAGAACAGCGAACGCAACCCCAGTATGGCGAAGATGTTCGATGTGTAAACGATGAAAGTGTTCAACGTGATTGACAAAACTGCAGGGATGGAGTCGACAGTGAAGATCACATCGGTGGTTTCGATCACGAGCAGCACTAGCAGCAGCGGAGTTGCACAGAGTTGTTCGCCGCGCACAAAGAATTTGCTGCCCACATAATCCGGGGTCACGGGCATGAACTTTCGCACCAAGCGTAGCAGCGGATTCTTTTCCGGGTGAACTTCGCCGCCGCGCTGAAAAAGCAGCCGGATTCCGCTATACACGAGCAGGAGCCCGAAGCCGTAGATGATCCAGTGGAACTTTCTAATCAGGCCCACGCCAGCAAAAATAAAGGCTGCGCGCATGATAATGGCGCCTATGATTCCCCAGAACAGCACGCGATGTTGTTGCTCGTCTGGCAGGCGGAAGTAGCGGAAGATAAGAAGAAAAATAAAAAGATTGTCTGCGCTGAGCGAGAGTTCAATTACATAGCCGGTGGAGAATTCGAGGGCCGAGGTGCGACCCTGCGTGCCGTAAAGAATGGCCGCGAAAGCCGCCGCCAGCCCGATCCATATGCCGCTCCAGACAAGGGCCTGGCGCAAGCTGGGCGTCTTCGCATGGCGATTAATAACGCCGAGGTCGAGCACCAGCATGGCGGCAACGAACACGTTGAAGAGAATCCAGGCCAGGGTTTCGCTCATGAGGTAAGGTGCTGTGGGGATTAGAAATGAAATTGCAGAAAAGCGAAAGTCGGCAAAGGCGAAGGCGGTACTTCTCGTAGAGTCGAGCAGCTGTGGGCTGCCGCCTCAGCGGCTAAAGCCCAGCTGGGCGCCGTGCCCTTCCCGTCCATACTACTTCTATCGCTGGTTTATCATGCGTACCGTCTCCAGGGTCACGGTGCCGACAATCTCCAGACTTTTGGGACTGAGCTTATCGACAGTATCGTCGGTCGTGTGATGAAAGACGTCGTTATAGCCGTAATCAAAATCAATCAAATCGGCGGACGGAACTCCGCGCTCTACAAATGGCATGTGGTCGTCAGTCACAGCCATCGTCCGGGCAAAAAAATGAGATTGATATCCCAGCTGAGTCGCAGCCTTAAAAATCATGTCCTCCAGCCATGGGGTCGAATTCGCATCGTGCTCGATGTTCAGGTCGGCGTCGCCGATCATGTCTTCAAGAATGAAGGCTTTGATTTTCTTAAGCGCTCCATCACTCTGCCATTTCTCAGCCAGATGGCGGACCCCGTACAAACTTTCAGGATCATCCCATGGCAGCTTCATGGATTCTTCGGCGTCGTCCCAGACCAGCCACAGGCTGTAGCCCTGTATTTTTTTGCCGCGTAACTGGTTGGCAACTTCGAGCAGAAGGGCGCTGGAAGATGCGCCGTCGTTAGCGCCGATATAGGACGTGTTCCGCAAAGGCCAGTTGGTGTCGTAGTGGCTGGCGATAACGATGATGCCATCACGCGTTCCTGGAAACTTCGCAATGATGTTACGGACGGGAAATGTTCCTTCTGTCGGGTGGAGATCGAATGCATCCTGTTCGACGCCGTCGCCTTTCAGGTGGGCCAGAATGTACTTTTCAACTTTCTTATGGTTCTCGCTGCCGATGGGGCGCGGGCCGAGAGCCACGATTTCTTTCACGTATTGCATGGCGCGATTGGCGTTGAATGCCGGCGGAGCAGTGTCGGCGGCGGCCGACATATCGGCATGAACCGAGGCGGGCGCAACGGCAGCGGCGCCATCCAGATTATTGGCTTTCGAGCACGCGAATAGCCCGATTGCCGCCAGCACCAAGATAAATTTGTAGATTCTCATGCTTGCTTTCGGGCTTCGCGCTTCTGGCGTTGCTCAGGATGGACGAACCAAGCCACACCGATACTCACCAGGTACAAAGCCACCATGGGGGCGGCAAAGATGCACATGCTGCTGATATCGGGCGTGGGCGCAAGAGCGCCAGCAATGATGAAGATTACGAGGATACCGTAACGGATATTTCGCCACATCCAGCCCGCGCTGACTACACCCATGAGCGCCAGGAAAAAAATCAGAATTGGCATTTCGAACACCAAGCCCAGCCCCAGAATCACTGTCAGAAAGAGATCGGTGTACTCGTGGATGGTGATCATGGGCGTGAACTGGCTGCCGATTCCGATCAGGAATTTCAGGGCCGCGGGATAGACCATGCGGTAGCCAAAATACCCTCCTGCGGCAAACAGAAAAATCGTGGAGACCATGAAGGGAATGGCATATTTTTTTTCTTTGCGGTAGAGGCCCGGAGAGATAAATAACCAAACCTGGTAAAGCACATAGGGTGATGTAAGAAATAGTCCCGCGAGCGCCGAAATCTTCAAGTAAAGGTTGAAGGGTTCGGCGGGAGTCAGATAAACCAGTTTTTGCGGAAGCCCGTTTTGGCGAAGCACATCAATGATGGGCTTCTGCATGTATTCAAACAAAGTCTGGTGAAACCACCAGCAAATGCCCATGCCTACGGCCAAAGCAGCCAGGGAATGAAAGATGCGCGTCCTGAGTTCCTCAAGATGCTCAAGGAAGCTCATCGACGTCATGGGCTCGCGTTCAGATTCCTGTGGTTCCAATTCGGCGACTTCAGACATGGCTGCTTTGGGGAGAGTTTACATCCGGAGATGGTGCGTCAGAGTCGGTCCGCTTCTCTGGCAAAGTGAATCGCGAGGACGGGATCGATCCTGAAATGGGTTCGATCTTGGGCAAACTTTGTTCCTGCTCCTTCTTCTTTTCTTCGAACTCCAGCTGCGAAATTTCGGATTCAATTTGGGCTTTGAATTCGTTCGAGGCCCGTTTGAATTCGCCCAGGGCCTTCCCCACCTGGCGAGCGATCTGCGGTAATTTCTTTGGCCCGAAAAGCAGCAAAGCCAGAACGAACAAAACGACGGTATCCGGAAAACTCATATGCCTAGATCATAACGGAGCGTTTAGAGGGCAGCAATGCGGGGTTAGCGTTCGCCGGGGAGTTTTTCACTGCTCAAATTTTCCGTAGGGGCTTGACTTTCATTACCAAGCTGCTAAATTCTCCCTTCCCAATGCGACCAGGAGGCTTTGGACAGTGCGAAAAGGAGTAAAGATTGTACTCATTACGTTAGGTGTGTTGATCATTGCAGTTTCGGCCATGGCTGTGCAGCTTTTCGGCTTGCGGACGTTTATAGGGCCGCGGAAACGCGACCTGACGGCACAGACATTTACCAGCACCCCCGCGCGGATGGAGCGAGGCAAGTACATTGCGAACTCAATGGGATGCTTGTACTGCCATTCGCCGCATGATTTCAGCAAACGAGATGAGCCAATTCCCGCCAATATGCTGGCCGCCGGACAGCAATTACCGTATGCCGATCTTCCCGGCAGAATCATTGCGCCCAATCTAACCCCGGACAAAGAAACTGGTGCGGGCACCTGGAGCGACGATGCATTCGCGCGCGCAATTCGTGAAGGCATCAGTCATGACGGCCGCGCGCTGTTCCCCATCATGCCCTACCAGCATTACCGAACTATGCCGGACGAAGACCTGGCATCGGTTGTGGTCTACTTGCGTTCCCTACCTGCGGTGCGAAATCAGCTGGCAAAAACCGAGGTCATTTTTCCGGTGAAATATTTCATGCGTAACGCTCCTCAACCGATCACAGCACCAGTGCCGCAGCCCGATTTGTCCGATCCCGTAAAGCGTGGCGCTTTTCTGGTGAATCTGATTGGCTGCACGGACTGCCATACTCCGGTCGATAATCATCACAATCCAATTCCAGGAATGGATTTTAGCGGCGGACAGATTATTGCCATGGGGTCAACAAAAGTTGCCAGCGCAAACCTCACGCCTGATCCATCGGGTATTCCCTACTATGACGAGAAACTATTCATTCAGGCCATGCGAACCGGCAGTGTGGGAGCGCGTGAATTAAGTGATGCTATGCCGTGGCTAGTTCTTCGAAATTTGACCGACCAGGACCTGGCGTCGATATTCGCATACTTGAAGACTTTGAAGCCGGTGTCTCAACGCGTGGACAATAGCATGCCGTCCACGCTTTGCACGATCGATGGAGCTATGCACGCGT
>Ga0157372_10003853_pt1 | contig 16123 bp, 8 predicted proteins | sample C55metaG_FD_115307 | JGI IMG/M metagenome (GOLD analysis project Ga0157372, IMG submission 115307) | Corn rhizosphere microbial communities from Kellogg Biological Station, Michigan, USA - C5-5 metaG | ecosystem: Host-associated > Plants > Roots > Rhizosphere > Soil | place: USA: Michigan... | reverse complement strand
GTCGCTCACCACATCAATCCCAACCTGGAAAGACTGATGGGTGACGCACAAAGACGCGAAATCGAGATACAGTTGCACATCTTTAGGATCCACGAGAATCGCCTGGCGAAGTGAGGCGACGGCCTTGTCCGTGGCGCCGGCATCTTCGTAGGCGCTGGCCGCGAGTTCCAGCGTGCCGGGATCAGGGGTCCCCTTTGCCAAAAGCGGTTCGAGAGTAGCGATCGCGTTCTGCGGTTTGTGCGCCATCAGTTGGACTGCTGCAAGCACCCGCCGTTCCTGGGCGTCATCCGGCTTGAGGGCCACCGTTTTCTCAAACACATCCGCCGCACGGTCGAAGTCTCTGAGCTTCACCAGGCAGGTGGCGTATGCGTGCAACCCGCTGGGGCGATCCTCAAATAGCGACAGTGATTTCTCGAAGTGCGGGACCGCGGCAGCACAATTTCCTTGCTGATATTGGAGTACCGCCAACATGGCGTGACTGGTTTGGTCAGTGGGTTTCTGCCGAAGCGCCCGTTTCAGCAGCGGAATCGCAGCAGGATTGCCAGAATCAAATTCGATCTGAATGGCGCCGGTGAGCGCAGGCAGGTAGTCGGAAGAAAGCTTCAGCGCTTTGTTAAACGACGCAAGCGCTTCCGGATTGCTGTGCTCGCCTGCATAAGCCACGCCCTGCATCGTCCATAACTCCGCATCTTTTGGGAATTCCTTCAGTGCAGGTCGGAGCAAGGTGAGCGCCTTCCGAAAATCGTTGTTTCCTAATGCTGAGGCCACCGCCTCGCGCTCGCTGGATGCCGTTTGAGCAAGAGCGGAATTAAAAAAGAAGGGAAGAACAAGAAGAATGATTTTCAGGAACTGACGCATTAGGAGAGAGCTGCTCATTCATTATGACGTGCCCAGCGATTTTGTTCCAAATGAATTGATCATTTCAGGGCCAGCGCTGGGAATTAAGTCCGTGAGCTCGCAACAAAACGGCCCACTCCTGGTTTGAAGTGGGCCGGCTTGGCTATAGGCAAAAAATCAGAAAGAAATCTTGCCTCCGAGTTGCCAGAATCGCGGTTCGTGGGAAGCGGTAGCAAAACCGAAGTTGGAATCTGGGAAATTGTCATCTATGTTTGCATAGTTAGCCCGGTTGAAGAGATTGAAGATCTCGAACCGAATTTGAAAATTCACTCTCTCCGTTATTGCAGTATCTTTGTAGATGTTGATGTTTGTCTCGATGAAATTTGGACCACGGAATTGTTGCGGCTTTTCGTTCCCTTCCTGACCGATCGTGGGTACTGCGAAATCAGTCTTGGGAATCGCGCCAGACAGCCAAGCACTATTGCCGGTGAGCTGCCGATAACTGGTTGCGCTCGGGAAATCGAGGTTGTTTCCATCGCCGTTGTAGTCCCCACTTCCGGCTGCGTAGGCGACTGCGGGATCTGACGCCGAGCACCCAGCTGCGTTGCTCAAGGCGCCCGATGAACAGACTGCTACGAAGCCATTACGGTTGAAGGCTGTAATGGGATAACCGGATTGCAAGATGCTGGTGCCGCTGACCCCCCATCCACCGGTAAGCCGGCCAAGTGCGCCGACACCATTATTAAATCCTCTCAGTGAATAATTGAAGCTCAACGAAAAGCGGTTCGGCACATCGAATGTTGAAGGGCTGTAATACTGAGCGGAGTTGAACGGATCCGGATACGCCAACGCATCGTCCATTGCGCGGGAACGGGTATATGAGGCGTCAACGTAGCCACGTGAGAAGCGTCCTTTGACATCAAAGAACACTGCGTGGTAGTTGCCGTAACGATTGTTATCAGCGTAGGTAATCGCTCCGAAGCTGGGATTGAGCCGAGTTGGATTCGGAACGACCGCTGTCGGGCTGTTGTTCATCTGATTAATCAGGTCGCCCGGCAATACATTGATATCCACACCGTAACTGACATTACCAATACTGTTGCCGTTTCCGACAATATTGTAAGAGTGTGAGCCGTTGTATCCCACGCTGGCCGCGAACACATTGCCGAGCTTGCGCTCGACGCTCAATGACCAGATGTCCGCTTTCGGCGATTTCAGGAGTGGATTAATGCCGCCGATTGCAAAGTTCGCGCCGACCACGCCACCCTGTGCATTTAAGCCGCCCTGGAAGGTCGGGAACGTGAACCCGAACGGAGGTTTACTGCTGGTTCCAAGAACGAAAATCGGAGCTTGCGCGGTTGGAGTTCCGCCTCTCACGAAATTCGGGTTAACTTCGCCTGGAGGGCTGCCACGAAACTCTTCCTGCACATTGGCTTGCGTAAGCCAGTTGTTGTAAATACCAAATCCACCACGCACGACAGTATTGCCGCTGCCGGTCACGTCCCACGCAAAGCCAAGGCGTGGACTAAACAGATTATTTACCGAATGGAGCAATGCATTGTGCGTAGCTTTGGCATAGCCATTGGCAATTTGCTGTGGCTCGGTGTCACCTGTACCCAGGTAGAAGTTTCCAAAAACAGTGGAGGCACTCTTAGACCATGGATTGCCGCTATCGTCATAACGCAGACCTAAAGTCAAAGTGAGATTGCGACGTGCTTTCCATGTGTCCTGGACGAATAATCCAAACGTCCGAGAAGCCGCATCCCAGTTCCACAGCTGTTGCTGCCCGGTCTGCGGGTTATAGTAAATTCCATTCTCATTGTCCGGGTTGTCATTGGCCAGCTGCAGCAGATTGTCAAAGGCAAATTTCGGCTGCGACCAAGGTCCCTGGAAAGGCTCGACGTCATCGCCATACCAGCCCTCATAGCCGAACTTCAACGTGTGAGCGCCTTGCACATGCGTGAGGACGTCGCGCCAGTGGTAGTTGTGTTGAATGAAATCGCCTTGCGCGAAACCCACGCCATAGGCTTGCCCTGAGTCAACATTAATTCCATTTACAGTAATGGACGGAACGGTATAGTCTTTCGCTCCGCTGCCGAGAACGCCTTCAACGCGGCTCTGCCCGGCGGTGAACTCATTAAGAGTTGAGGGGGAGAAAGTGTGTGTCCACGACGCCTGCCCAGCGACTTGCCAGGTGTTATTCAACGCAGAGAACTGCGTCATAGGCGATGGCGCTCCGGTCAGCAACAGGGTCCTGAAAAGACTGACGTAGATGCGATCTTTCTTGAATCCCTGGTCGATACGGGCAAAGTACTGGGTACCGTTTCGCACTGATGTCGCGCCGAAAGCGCCTGTGTCCATCATTGGCAAGTTACAAGGAATGTTTTCGGCAGCAGGCGTGCCGCACACCCCAGCACCCAAGACCTGTGAGGCGGTGCTCGACGTCGTTGCGCCTACTATGCCCGAAGGAAGGTACGTGCTCAGAATATGTGTACCAACGGTACCGGGATTGTTCGCTTGTGCAAAGGCTATGAATTCGGGGGCGGCGAATGTTGCCGATCCTCCAGCGCTTGACGACGAACGCAGCGGCTCGACCGAGAAAAAGAAAAAGCTGTTGTGGTGCGGGATGATCGGGCCGCCAATCGAGAAATCCATGTTGTTCGAATGGAATGGCGCGTACGGAAAGCCGACGAAGTGTTGGGCGGCGAACATGTTTTCGTAATTGAAGTAGTCCTCTGCCGAGCCGTGAAACTGATCGGTGCCTGACTTCGTCGTAAACATAGTTTGCAATCCAGCGGCCCGGCTGTACTCGCTGGTGAAGGTGTTCACCTGAACGCTGGTCTCCTGGATTGCAGCCGGCTGCGGTGTCAGGTTCAAAACGCCTTGGCGGATCCCGCTGGTCACATCCAAGCCATCGACTACGTACTGATTGTTGTTCTGGCCTTGACCGTTTGCGCTGGCGTCAACCTGCTCTTCTGTGGAGAAATTATCTACTCCGGAAGCTGGACTGCCCGAGGTGCTGGTCCCCAATCCAGTAGCGCCGGGTGCCATTGTCACCAACGTGACCAAATTCCGGCCGATAATCGGCAGTTGCGCGACGGCCTGATTCTCGAGCGTCATTTGGGTCCGGCTGTCGGCAGTATCAACCAGCGGACTCGACGTCGTAACGGTGACGGCTTCGGTGACCGCGCCCACCTTAAGTATTACCGTCACATTCAGTTTTTGCTCCGTCAGAAGAGTAACGGCTGTTTCTGAGACCGAATACCCCGAAGCTTCAACCTTCAGTCTGTATGCGCCGGGCGCCAGGCTTAGAAATCGGAAATCCCCGTTTTCATCACTTGTGGCGGTTCTTGTATCCCCCGTCCCATTGTTGGAAATGGTGACTGTTGCCTTGGGAACTACGGCCCCCGATGGATCCTGCACAATGCCCTGGACATTGCTGGTGAATTGGGCATGACACATTCCAGCCAACAACATCAGTAGCCCAACAATGATTTCCGACCGGGTTCTTAAAGTCATATTTCCTCCTCAAGGAGTCCAATCAAGGCCGCGGTATTTCGCGGCCACGTGCGCGACGGGTTCTGGACGGGTATACGGCAGATGAGTAAGCGTTTGCTTGCAAGGTGAGTACGCTAGCGCATGTTGTATACAGTAGTCAAGCAAAAATAGCATTTTTACATTAACTGCCTAGGACTCCGACCTGCTTTCGGCGAGAATATAGGTCATGTGCGTATAAATACTTTATTAATAATGAGTTATTGGGAGTATAGAATTATTTCTGGGTGAACGATCGAAGTGACGACCCAACTCACCTGTGTGTCTGCCCCTTCTGCAATAGTGGAAAGTCCTCTTCAATAGGTGTACAGTCCGTACCTGAGTCCATTTTGTTTGAGCGCCTGTGTACGTCAAGGGGATAACGATTACTGTGAGAAGGCAGCAGGAATATACAATATAAATGTTGGAGGTCGCTACAATGCGCACTACACGAAGACAGGTTCTGAAGCACGCCGCGCTGCTTGCCGCTGCCAGCGCCACATTGGGCCGCAAACAATCGTGGGCTTCCGGGCTGTCGTCAGCCACTCCAGCCTCGGCGATCACCCCGCCACTTTCAACTTTCAAATATTCTGAGGTGCAACTGCTCGACGGTCCGCTGAAGGAGCAGTTTGATCACAATCATGATGTTTTTCTGCATTTGAACGATGACGCTCTACTCAAGCCATTTCGCGAGCGTGAGGGCATGGCCGCGCCGGGTCCCGACATGGGAGGCTGGTACGACAATGACAATGATTTCAGTCCTCCGGAGAATTTTCACGCATTCATTCCCGGGCACAGTTTTGGGCAGTACGTCTCGGCTCTTGCCCGGGCATACGCGATCACTGGGCACAAACCGACGCAAGAGAAAGTTCATCGCCTGGTGCGTGAATTCGGAGCAACAGTCGAACCGTCGGGCAAATTTTATGTCGGATACCACCTTCCCGCCTACACCTTCGATAAGACCAGTTGTGGGTTGATCGACGCGCATGAATTTGCCAGCTGCCCAGACGCTCTCGATGTTCATTGGCGCGCAACCCAGGCGGTATTGCCTTACCTTCCAGAGAAAGCCTTGAGTCGGGCGGAACAGCGCGCACGTCCTCACAAGATGGTCGCGGATACTTGGGATGAAACCTATACGCTTCCCGAAAATTTCTTTCTCGCATACCAGCGCAGTGGAAACTCGCGCTATCGAGACTTGGCGGTGCGTTTCATAGAGCAGGACTATTTTGGTCCGCTCTCCGAAAACCAAAACATCCTACCCGGAGAGCACGCCTACAGCCACGTAAATGCTCTCAGTTCGGCGATGCAATCGTATCTGATGCTTGGAGATGAAAAGTATCTTCGTGCCGCCAGCAACGGATTGCGCATGGTGCAAGACCAGAGCTTTGCCACGGGCGGATGGGGCCCGGACGAAGCTTTTGTTGAGCCTGGGAAAGGCCTGCTGGATGCGAGCCTCGGCACCACCCACGCCAGCTTCGAGACTCCGTGTGGCGCCTATGGGCACTTCAAAATTACGCGCTATCTTCTAAGAGTGACTCGCGATTCCAGCTACGGCGACAGCATGGAACGAATGCTGTACAACACTATTGCAGGGGCCACGCCGGTCCTGGCGGATGGCACCAGTTTCTACTATTCCGATTACAACAACTCAGGCCGCAAGGTCCATTATCGGGATAAGTGGCCTTGCTGCTCGGGTACCTTCCCCCAACTGACTGCTGACTACGGTATTAGCGCTTATTACCAAAGCCGGGACGGGGTTTATGTAAATCTGTTCCTCCCCTCACGCCTGTCGTGGATGCAGAACAACACGCAGTGCTCGCTGACACAGATGACAGATTATCCGCGGGCGAACACAACCCAACTCGCGCTGAAGCTAGCCAGACCTGAATCGTTTACGTTGTACGTCCGCATTCCTGTCTGGGCTGGATCCAAGACTAGTGTTTCCGTCAACGGACGCGGGGCGGAGAGTTCCATCGAGGCGGGGAAATTCCTTGCATTGCAGCGCAGTTGGAAAGACGGCGATCGTGTCGAAATCGAATTTGAAATGCCGCTGCGATTAGAGCCGATCGACAATGAAAACCCGAACAATGTGGCGTTGTTGCATGGCCCCATCGCGCTTTTTGCCGTAGATAACCTTTCCGCGAACCTTACACGCAAAGAGTTATTGTCGGCAACCGCTGTGAGTTCTTCCTCAAGTGACTGGGCCGTGAAGACTGCTGGTGGATTGCTTACGCTCCGTCCATTTTCGTCGATCATGTCGGAGGGATATCGATTGTATAACCGCGTCGAGAGCTGATCTCACGGCACTGGGCCTAACTACCATCAGATTTGGAACCACAACCCATAGTTTGACCTTCGGCAGCATTGCCGATTTATGGACATTAAGGAAATCGCGCGGCGGGCAAAAGTTTCGACCGCGACTGTGTCGCGAGCCATTAACCATGTGCCCACGGTTGACCCGCAACTGGTACGCCGAGTTTGGAAGGTAATCGAGCAACTCGGGTATTACCCGAATACTCAGGCGCGTGCTTTGGTTTCCGGACGAACACGAATTCTCGGGCTGATCGTTTCAGAGATTACCAATCCATTCTTTCCCGAGATCGTTCAGTCCTTCGAAGATATTGCCGTCCAGCACAATTACGAGATCCTATTGAGTTCAACTATTCATGATCCCCACCGAACCGAGTTGGCGGTGCGACGGATGGTGGAGCGCAGGGTCGATGGCGTAGCCGTTCTTACTTTTGGAATGGAAGAAAGATTGATTGAGCACTTGCGCTTCCGCAAAGTGCCTCTGGTGTTTGTCGACGTGGGACCGCATGTTCCCGGCGTAGGAAACATCCGAGTGAATTACCTGAACGGCATTCGGCAGGCCGTTCAACATCTGGCCGCGTTGCGACACGTGCGCATCGCTTTCGTAACCGGCCCCCTCCACCTGAAATCGTCGCTGGCACGGAAAGCCGCATTTGAACAGGCGATGAAAGAAATTGGCTTGGATGTTCCGCCCGAATTCATTGCGTCGGGTGATCACACGGTAGAAGGAGGCGTTCAGGCGCTCGGCCGCTTGAATGCTTTGTCCAATCCTCCGAGCGCCGTAATGTGCTCGAATGATCTGACAGCGATTGGAGTCCTGCGCCAGGCCTATGATTCGGGAATCGAAACGCCGCGCCATCTTTCTGTCATTGGTTTTGATGACATCAAATTGGCGCAGTTCGCAATTCCTCCGCTGACCACTGTGCAAATGTCTCAGGCAGAGCTATCGAAGCTTGCATTTAAAGCGTTGATCAACGAAGTAGAAGGCCTAGGATGTCCTCCTGCGGATGGAGACTACATTCTTACGACAAATCTCGTGTTGCGAAGTTCAACCGCAATGGCCCCAAGCCGAAGCTAAAATTCGCTACACGATTCGAATGTTCTTGATTCTGTCGAATTGGTAAGACATAGACGCGGTCATTTCAGTCATGCTTCGCTGATTTTTGCTCAGCCGCACCATTGGATTCCTCCGCTTTCACAGCATAAGCGCTCAGCGCCAGCTGCTCTACCTGACTAATTACTTTGGCGGTGAACGTCTTTCGTGCGACGCGCCGGACCGAAATCAGTCGGGCTTGCGCTTGATCCCTTAATTTTGGTCAAGTTTCGAAAAATCCAGCCGATGAAAGACAAGTGCCTCTCCGCTTAGGAATAGGTCGTGTCGGATGGTTTCGGCGGCCTTGCAACCTGACATCAAAAGGGAAAATCGTGAAGCTGGTTTCAAAACGGTGTCGGGAATTAACAAGGCGCTGCCGGATCCCTCATGATGCTTGGATTGCAGCATTGTTCGCGATGTCTATCATCGTTCCGACGTTAGCTGGCGGGGAGAGCAAGGACGTTTTTGACTTGAGCCCGGAGGAGCTTAAAAGCGTTCAGGTTTATAGCGCTTCGATGTATCTACAGAGTGACCGTGAGGCGCCCTCTTCGGTCACGGTCATTACCGCCGACCAGATTCGACAGTTCGGCTACCGCACGCTGGCGGATGTTCTCCGCAGTGTGCGTGGGTTCGATGTTACTTATGACCGCAACTATGCATATGTCGGGGTGCGGGGGTTCTCTCGTCCCGGCGCATATAACGATGACGTGTTGTTGCTCATCGATGGACACCGCCTGAATGACAATGTCTACAATTCAGCTCAGATTGGTACTGAATTTCCTCTGGACATCGACCTCATCTCGCGAATCGAAATCGTTCGCGGCCCCAGTTCGTCTCTTTACGGCACGAGTGCTTTTCTTGCCGTAATCAACGTGATCACCAAGGATGTGCAGAGTTCCGACGGAATAGATCTGTCGGGCGAGGCGGGTAGTTTCGGATATTACCGGGCGCGCTCGACCTTCGGCGGCGCCTATCATGGCGTGGAGGGACTATTTTCCGGGACGATCTACAGCAATCCCGGACCAACACGATTATTCTTCCCCGCATATTACGCTCCGGCAACCAATGATGGAATTGCACGAGACGCGGACGATGATTCCTCCAGCAGTTTTTTTGGCCGATTGCACCTTCGGGATTTTACCTTGGAGACGATCTTTTCCACTCGCCAGAAAGGCATCCCCACCGCATCCTTTGAGCAGGTATTTAATGATCGCCGCAGCCACACTGTAGACTCGAGCGGGCATCTCGAGCTTCGCTTCAGTCACGCAGTTTTTCACGGGGCGGAGCTCACCGCCAGCGTCTACTATGATCGCGCCATTTACCACGCGGTGTACGTTTATCCTCCGCTCGCCGGCTTAGAAAGCGATGTCCTCAACCTGGACGGATCGCGTGGAGACTGTTTGGGCACTGCCGCCAGGATTACCCAGCTATGGAAAAAACACAAGGCGACGATTGGCACGGAATTTAGAGACAATCCTCGGCAGGATCAAACGAACTATAACCTCGATCCATACCAGCTGGTGCTGCAAGATTCGAGAAGCTCGAAAGAGTGGGCGGTCTACGCTCAGGATGAATTCACCATCGCCAAAAACATCATCCTCAACGCTGGTCTGCGGCATGACCAGTATCCGACTTTTGGCGGCACAACCAATCCGCGGTTGGCGCTGATTTACAGTCCCTTAAAAAAGACGACATTCAAATTGCTGTACGGTCAGGCATTTCGCGCGCCCAATAACTACGAACTCTACTATGGTGACCATGTCAGTCTTAAACCTAACCCGAAACTGGAACCCGAAAGCATCCATACGACCGAGTTCATCTGGGAGCAACTCGTCGGCGCTAATTTCCAGTTCACAGCCTCCGGATTCACCAGTCACTTTGAGGAACTGATCAGTCAGCAAACCGACCCCGGAACCGGCCTGCTGGTCTTCGAAAACAGCGACAAAGTGAACACCCGCGGTTTGGAAATGGAGTTGAGGGGGAGGATGCATTCTGGAGTCGAAGGCCGCGTGAGCTATACGGTGCAGCGGACAGGCTCCGGTATCGGCGCGCAATTGACGGATTCCCCAGGACACTTGCTGAAGGCCAACCTGCTGGTACCTGTCTCGCGCCTCAGGTTGACTACCGGATTCGAACTGCAATACCACAGTGGTAGAGAGACTTTGCAGGCAGATCAACTCGGGGCCTACGCGATCTCCAATGTAACTGTCACCAGCCGAGAATTCGCAAGAGGATATCGCCTTTCGGGAAGTGTTTATAACCTTTTCAACATCGCATACAGCGATTCTGTGGGGCCGGAAATCGTGGGATCCAGCGTGCGACAGAATGGACGGGAGTTTCGAATTCAATTGACCCGTGCATTTCGTTTTCGGTGAGCGGAGGATGTCGACTGACTTTCATCTCGAATGCGACTCCTCAAATCACCAGCAGCGTCACGCAATGCCGATTGAGCCGCCCCGCTATCAGAAAACCCCAGCCAGTGGACGCCTGTTTGTACTGGGCTTTCTCATGCTTGCGATCTGGATGGAGCGGTCGGTTCAACTCTCTGCCCAAACCGTCGAGGACAGCCGCGTTAAAGCAGCATACCTCTACAACTTCGCGAAGTTTGTGGAATGGCCTGCTGGGGCATTCCGGAGCGCCGACGATCCTACCGTGATCTGCGTGGTGGGCGACGAGCGAATCAGCGACGTGCTTGAGTCGGCGATGAATGGGAAAAAAGCCGCCGGGAAATTGGTGGAAGCCCGGAAACCACACTCTTCCTCCGAAATGAAATCGTGCCATGTTCTTTTTATCGGCTTCTCCGATAAGCAACGCATTGCCCAGCTACTCAACCAACTGCAAGGAGCGAGCGTTCTGACGGTCGGGCAAAGCGATCAATTTCTATCGCTCGGGGGGATGATCAACCTCGCACTGAAAGATAGCCGGATCGACCTGGAAATCGATCCTGACGCTTCCAGCGCAGTGGGTTTGAAAATCAGTTCGCGCCTTCTGGTGGTCGGTCGCATCGTGAGGGCGGCCCCCGTCGGAGGCCAGCCATGAAGTTTTCCAGGCTCACGCTGGCGCGGAAGCTGATTCTGACAATGATGGCGACCAGCAGCACGGCGCTTCTGGTGGCTTGCGTGTCTTTCCTCAGCTACGATGCAATCGTGTTGCGCCACAGCATTGCCGACCACCTTCACGGTTTGGCGAATATTACCGGCGAGAATGTTGCGGCTGCGCTTACCTACAACGACCCTAAGAGCGCCCGCCTTGTTCTTGAGGCTCTCCGCGCCGTGCCTCACATCGTCGCAGCGCAAATCTATGATGGCAACGGTCGATCGTTTGCAGCCTACCATCAAGCTTCCTCTGCTTCAACAATCCAATTACCAGAGGTCGCCCCCGCTCCGGCCAACCGACTGGACGGCGATCGCATAAGTGAGTGCGACGCCATCATTCTTGACGGGGAGCCAATCGGGTATATCTATCTCGTATCGGACTTGCAAGAGATTCACGCGCGCATGCGGCGCTTTGTGATGTTTACCCTGATTTTGATTGCCGCCTCTTCCGCTGCTGGGTTCCTGGTGGCGATTTCGCTCCGCCGCCTTATCTCGAAGCCCATACTTGATCTTGTGGACACGACCAAGCGGATTTCCAGGGAAAAGAACTACCGCGTGCGCGCTCCTAAGTTTGCGCCTGACGAAATAGGACTGCTGGTCGATAGTTTCAACGAGATGCTGGGGGAAATTGAGTTCGCCGAGGCCGCTCTGCGCTCCGCCCACCAGGAGTCGGAGTTGTTTATCAAATCAGTTCCATCCATTTTGATTGGGACGACTGCCGACGGCCGAATCAACCGCTGGAACCTGGCTGCGGCCACTGTGTTCAACGCCTCCGCCGATGCGGTGATGGGAAAGCCACTGCAGGATTGTGGAATCAGCTGGTTAAATTCGCAGCCGGATAAAGGAGTCGATTCCTGGTTCGGTATCGAGGGTTCGGAGAAACGCGAGGATGTCGCCTTTGAAAAGAACGGGCAACGACGCTTCCTGGGTCTGACCATTATCAATACCATCTATATTCCTGGCGGTGAAACTCGCGGTTTTCTTATTACAGGCGCCGATGTCACTGAACGCAAAGTCCTTGAAGAGCAACTGCGCCAGGCCCAAAAACTCGAGGCAATCGGACAACTGGCAGCGGGCATCGCTCATGAGATCAATACGCCCGCACAGTTCGTTGGCGACAACGCCACATTCCTACAGGAAACATGGCCTGCTCTCCAAGCAGTCCTGCAGGCGTGCTTACAGCTGACGGTAGAGTCGGCGGCAGGGCCGATCGCTCCTGAAACGGTTGCGAAGTTGCTCCAATATACCGAAAAGGCGGATCCCACTTATCTTCTTAATGAAGTGCCACAGGCAATTGCTCAGGCGCTGGATGGGGTACAGCGAATCTCGAAAATCGTGAGAGCGATGAAGGAATTTTCTCATCCCGGATCCGAAGGCAAGTGCGCGATCGATATCAATCGCGCCATTGAGACCACCATCGCGGTCGCGCGCAATGAGTGGAAATATGTAGCCGATATTCACACGTCTTTTGGCGACGATCTGCCGGCCGTAGTCTGTCTGGCAGGCGAATTCAATCAAGTCATCCTCAATTTACTGATCAATGCCGCTCATGCTATCGGAGATGCCGTGAAAGGATCCGCCGGAAGCAAAGGTACGATTACGATTTCCACGCGACGCGACGGCGAATGGATGGAGGTGCAGATTCGCGACACAGGGTTGGGAATCCCCGAAAATATCAGGGCCAGAATTTTTGAACCATTCTTTACCACCAAGGAAGTTGGCAAGGGGACCGGACAAGGCCTGGCTCTGGCTCACGCGGTGATTGTAAAAACGCACCACGGGAAAATATGGTTCGAGAGTGAAATCGGCAAGGGAACAACGTTTTTTCTGCGTCTTCCGCTCGAGCAAGCTGCGGTCTCGGCTGCGGCGACATCCTAACGCTTTGGCGCCGAAGAAAAATCGTGAAAAGTTCTGAAGTATAACGCGAAGGGCTGATCTGGAATGAGTTTGCCTTGGCGGGGGGGATGAATGTTCGACTAAGAGGCCCCTTTCACAAACGCCAACGTGCTGGTCGGCAGCGAGACGCTGACCGTTCCCGCAATGGCGCGTCTCGCCTGGAGGTTCTTTAGTTTGAAGATAACTGTTGGGGTTACCTCCTGGCCTTTGGAGACCAGCAATCCCCCATCCGCGGTGCGAACCTCGTCCTGGATGATCATGCCCGGCGCGAGGTCCTCGATGCTGCACCTTCTTATTATTCCTTCGTCTGCATTTGGATCTAATGACACCAGGGCCTCAAAAAATTTCGGACTAAAATTCGGGTTCTGTCGCGCCAACAGGTGGACGGCCTCAGTCCGTGAAGTTCCTTTATGGATCAGTCTCTCGTAAGCCAAAATCAGGCGCAGAATTTCCGCTCCTGTGCGGACTTCCGTCTCCGCGTTATCGTCCTTGAGCACAGGCCGAGCTTGGTGCTCGATCATCCATGCGATCGGTTCAAGTCGAGGGATTTTTGAAAGCAGACCATACGCAACACTGGGATGTGCATCGTATTGAACCTGTTCGGCGGGCATGAGCTTCTCCCCCTTGTACACCGCGTCGATGGTCTCCGGAGGCAGGGTGACACAACCCAATTGAGACATCATCGCGGCAACTTCATACTGCCAGGGATTGCCCAAGTTCATCACCGTGACGATGTGATGGATGTAGCGCCGGGCACGCTCCGCCCGGCTGAAGGCGGCAGGGTTGACCAGGCTCAGGACTTCGGTCAATACCTGAATACTGCTGCTTAGAGTCTCTTCTAGTAACTGCTTTTCGGCCGTGATCAAGCGGTACTGAACCAGGCCCGCGGTTAAGGTCTTTGCCAGAATCTCCCGGGCACAGGGTTTGGTGAGGAAGCGGAAAATGTTCCCTTCGTTGATGGCGCTCATGGCGGTCTCAATGTCGGCATAGCCGGTAAGCATGACCCGGACGGTTTCCGGCGACACTGATTTGACCTGGCTTAAAAAGTGGATACCATCCATTTCAGGCATGCGCATGTCGGAGACCACGACTGCGTAGGGCCCATTGTCGGTTAGGAGTTTCAGAGCCTGCATTGGCCCCAAGGCCGTTTCCAGCAAAAACTCACGGCTCAGACTGCGCTTGTGGCCCTCAAGGATGAGGGGATCGTCATCGACTAAAAGGATTTTTTCCGCCATGCCCTTTCCTTTCCTATCCCTGTCCTTTGTTAGCTTTCTTATTACTCCTTAACATCATCGGCATCTGGCGGGTTTTGCTTAACGGCAAATTTCGAAAATTCCGGCCCGGCGGCCCTCAAGGGATTGGGCAATGGTGAATGGAGACTCTGAGTTCTAAGCTTTCACTAGGGCCTTGGCGGCCATTTGTTCTTGATGAAAACTGCGCCAGATAGCTTCTCGTTGCCTAAGGCCAAGGCCATCCAAGTAATTCAAATCCATCTCGATATCTCTGTTGAGAATCGCCGTATCATTCGTGCTTGCGATAGCATCCGCGAAATGCACGGCGGCGAGTGAGGAAAACTTCATCTCGGCCGCTACCGCGGGACAGTGGTGGTAGGCAACGGCTTGCACCAGTGGAACCGGAAGTCCCCAGATACTCACCAGGTATGCGCCTAGCTGGGCGTGTGTGCAGCCCAGCAGTTCGAGCTCCAATGCCACGGTGGAACCTGGATCGACTCCGAGAATCCGTCGGTATTTATCGAACATCTCCGAGAGAAACATTACCTTTCCGATGTCATGCAGCAATCCTGCGGTAAAGCTCTCTTCTATGACCGCTTTGGGGCAGCCCTCGGCAGTGGCGATACGCTGCGCCAAAGAAGCTACCGTCACACTGTGTCGCCACAATGTGGGCAAGTAGGCCGCCACCTCGGAATTAGATTCGCATCGGGAAAAAACATGGATGGATAGCACCAAAGTGCGCACGCTCTCGATGCCGATTAGATTTACCGCCTGCCGGAGGCTAGATACCCGACCCCCCGCTCCGATAAAAGCGGAGTTTGCCAGCTGCAGAATTTTGGCTGCCATGCCGACATCCTTCGAAATGATGCGTTCGATCTGCGCCAGAGAGGGAGAATCCAGGCGCAAGACAGCTGTCAGCTCCTCGTATAACGTAGGCAGGCTTGGGATTGATTGCATGCGCGAGACCAGAGTTTTCAAGCACTGATTCGAAAGCAGGTCCCGCATGGCAAATGCCTGGCCGAGCCGAGTCACCAGCTCCTGCGGATCGCAAGGCTTTGATAGAAATTGATGAGCTGGCGCAATTGAGCGGAAAACCGCCTCCCGACTTGATTGTCCCGAAAGAACAATGCGAACCACGTCAGGATGGTTTTGTTTTACCTGTTCCAGCAACTGTGCGCCATCCGTTCCCGGCATGCGCATATCCGTCACGACAGCATCGTAGGGGACCTGCTCCAGAGCTTGCAGAGCAGCGGCGGCGCTGTCCACAAAATTCATCTCCCACTCCTGGCGCATGCCATGCAAGGCCCGCCGTAAGCCATCAAGCACCATCATTTCGTCGTCAACAAAAAGCAATCGCTTGGGCATTAATTCCCCGCCTCCGGTCCGAAGGGTTGAATGGGAAGCTCGATAAGAAAAGTCGATCCGCGGCCCATTTCCGTCTCAAACCGGATTTTGCCGCCGTGTTTCTTCACGATTACGTTATGAGCCAGGGCCAAGCCCTGTCCGGTACCCTTGCCGACATCTTTGGTGGTGAAAAAAGGGTCGAAGATTCTTGCCCGGATACTCTCCGGGATTCCTGTTCCCGTATCGCTCACGGCGATTTCAGCGAACGTATCTTTTCTGCGAGTGCGCACTGTAATCTGGCCCATTTCAGTCTCGCCCAATTTTTCTTTGATGGCGTGAGCGGCGTTCACTAACAGGTTCAGAATGACTTGATTGATATCGCCCAGATAACACATGACAGAGGGCAGAGATCGGTCAAAGTCGGTAGAAATTTTCGCGACATACTTCCATTCATTGCGAGCCACAGTGATTGTGGATTCGATGGCCCGGTTAAGGTCGGCAGCGGTCTTGTTTGCCGAGTCAGGATGGGAAAACTCCTTCATGGCGCGTACGATTTCGGCCACGCGACGGGCGCCATCAAGACTCTGGTCGATAGCGCGCGGCACCTCGGAAGCAAGGAACTCAAAATCACAATTTCGTGCGGCCTCATCGAGCGCTGCGGTAACCTGTGGCGGCAGCGAGCCCGCCGCGCTTTGAATCGCCTGGCGATACCGTTCCAGCAAGCCGAAGGTCGCTTGCCATGCGCCCCGCAGGAATGTGAGATTATCGCTGACGAATTGCGT
>Ga0157372_10003851_pt1 | contig 16125 bp, 14 predicted proteins | sample C55metaG_FD_115307 | JGI IMG/M metagenome (GOLD analysis project Ga0157372, IMG submission 115307) | Corn rhizosphere microbial communities from Kellogg Biological Station, Michigan, USA - C5-5 metaG | ecosystem: Host-associated > Plants > Roots > Rhizosphere > Soil | place: USA: Michigan... | reverse complement strand
TCTGATTCTGGCGTTCATGCTGCTGCATCTGCGTTCAGTTGAAGGCGGCGCAACCTTTCAGACGCTGATCACTATTGCCAAAATTATTCCATTTGCCATTGTGATTGGCATCGGCGTGTTCTGGCTAAAAGGGGATAACTTTAGCGCACCCGCGACCGCCACCACCGGTACGGCGGCAGGGATCATGGCCCTGCTGGCCGGGATTTCCGCCACCAGCTGGTCATATACCGGTATGGCCTCTATTTGCTACATGACCGGAGAGATCAAAAATCCCGGTAAGACGATGCCGCGAGCGCTGATCGGCTCCTGTTTACTGGTGTTAGCACTCTATTCACTGCTGGCACTGGTGATCACAGGCCTGATGCCGTTTGACAAACTCTCCGCTTCAGGGACACCCATTTCCGACGCACTCACCTATATTCCGGCGCTCGGTAGCGTAGCGGGCATCTTTGTCGCCATCACTGCCATCATCGTGATTCTGGGCTCGCTTTCCAGCTGCGTGATGTATCAGCCGCGCCTCGAGTACGCGATGGCGAAAGATAATCTGTTTTTCAAAAGCTTCGGGCACGTACATCCGAAATACAATACGCCGGACGTCTCTATTATCCTGCAGTGCGCCCTCGGCATCTTCTTTATCTTTGTCTCTGACCTGACCAGCCTGCTCGGCTACTTCACGCTGGTGATGTGCTTCAAAAACACCCTGACCTTCGCCTCGATCATCTGGTGCCGCAAGCGTGAAGACTATAAACCGCTATGGCGCACCCCGGCATTTGGCCTGATGGCCTTTGCTGCTATCGCCTCGAGCTTAATTCTTGTTGCTTCCACCTTTGTGTGGGCACCCGTCCCGGGGCTGGTCTGTGCCCTGATTGTTATCGCTACCGGCCTGCCCGCTTATGCCTTCTGGGAAAAGCGCAACCGCCGTCTGGCTCATGTTTCTTAACCCTGTCTGGAGAGTTATTGCATGCTGAATATTGATAAAAACACGGTGGATTTCCTGGTAACTGAAAATATGGTCAGTGAAGTGGAGAAGGTGCTTGAGAAAGACGTTCCCCGCGTACATGCCATTGTTGATGAAATGATCGGGCGTGGCGTATATCGCATTTACTTTGTCGCCTGCGGTTCCCCGCTGAATGCAGCGCAGACGGCAAAGCATCTCGCAGATCGTTTCTCCGGCCTTCAGGTATACGCGCTTTCTGGCTGGGAATTCTGTGATAACACCCCGCATCGACTGGACTCACGCTGTGCGGTAATCGGAGTCTCTGATTACGGTAAAACTGAGGAGGTCATTCAGGCGCTTGAGCTGGGCGCAGCGTGTGGCGCGCTGACCGCCGCCTTTACCAAACGTACAGACAGTCCTGTTAATCAGGCTGCTCAGCATGTGGTGGCGTATGAAGCAGACTGCATCTAGGAAATCCATCTGCTGCTGTGCTACAGCGTGGTGCTGGAGATGATTACGCGCCTCGCGCCGCATACCGAAATCGGCAAAATCAAAAACGATCTGCGCAAACTTCCGCAGGCGCTCGGGCATCTGGTGCGCACCTGGGAGGAAAAAGGACGTCAGCTTGGCGAACAGGCCTCGCAGTGGCCGATGATCTATACCGTTGCCGCCGGTCCGCTGCGTCCGCTGAGTTATAAAGAGGGGATTGTGACGCTGATGGAGTTTACCTGGACCCATGGCTCAGTGATCGAGAGCGGCGAGTTTCGTCACGGCCCGCTGGAAATCGTTGAGCCGGGCGTTCCGTTTCTGTTCCTGCTGGGTAATGACGAGAGTCGTCACACCACGGAGCGCGCCATCCGTTTCGTGCGTGAGCGTACCGATAACGTGATTGTGATCGACTATGCCGACATCGCTCAGGGACTACACCCGTGGCTCGCGCCGTTCCTGATGTTCGTTCCGATGGAGTGGCTCTGTTACTACCTCTCTATTTACAAAGATCACAACCCGGACGATCGCCGTTACTACGGTGGCCTCGTCGAATATTAATCTCCTGCCCGGCCTCTATACAGGCCGGGCAGCACAGCAAGGAACAGAGAGATGAAAACGGGTAGGGTTGCCTGCGAACATCAGCGTTTAGCGCTGGCGCAGGTCTATTGCACTATGAGCGCGCCGCTCTCACAGGAGGGACAATGAAACGTCTGGCAACGGTAGGCGATAATTGCGTAGATATCTATCCTCAGCTGGGTAAAGCGTTTTCCGGGGGCAACGCTGTTAACGTGGCGGTTTACAGCACGCGTTACGGGATGCAGCCCGCCTGCGTCAGTTGGGTAGGGGAGGACGATTACGGTGCCATGCTGCGTCGCGACCTTGCGCAGCATGGCGTGGATATTTCCCGTCTGCGAGTGATGCCCGGTGTCACAGCGCAAACCCAGGTGGAGCTGCAGAATAACGATCGCCTTCTCGGTGATTATACCGAAGGTGTAATGGCAGACTTTCGCGTCGGTGAGCAGGAGCTGGCGTGGCTGATGGAGTTCGACATTATCCACTCTGCCATTTGGGGGCATGCAGAGTCCGCTTTTCCTGCACTGAAGGCGGCGGGCAAAATTCTGTCTTTTGATTTTGCCGATAAATGGGAAAGTCCGCTGTGGCACACACTACCGGAACATCTTGATTTTGTTTTTGCTTCGGCAAATAAAGATAATCCGTGGTTGCGCGACCGGCTGCAGAGCGTGGTGCAGTGTGGCGCGGGTGTGGCGATCGCCACGCTGGGAGAAAATGGCAGCCTGGCGTGGGATGGCACGCAGTTCTGGCTGATACCGCCGCAGCGCGTCGAAGTAGTGGATACCATGGGGGCCGGGGATTCCTACATCGCCGGGTTCCTGTGCGCTATCGCTAACGGGCTGCCGCTCCAGAACGCCATGAAACAGGGTACCCGGTGTGCTGCACGCACCATTGGCTACCATGGTGCGTGGTAAGCGCCGGCGCTGGCGTAACATTACTCGTGCCAGCGCCTGTTACTCATCCGGAAACGCTCATATAATCAACCCCACTCCTTTTACAACATCAGGGTCGATTCATGCCAGCTACGGAGCGCTACTCCCATCAACTCCTTTACGCCACTGTGCGCCAGCGCCTGCTGGATGATATCGCGCAGGGAGTCTACCGGGCTGGTCAGCAGATCCCGACTGAAAGCGAGTTGTGCACGCTCTATAACGTCAGCCGCATTACCATTCGCAAAGCGATCAGCGATCTGGTCAACGACGGCGTGCTGCAGCGCTGGCAGGGCAAAGGCACCTTTGTACAGAGTAAAAAAGTTGAGAATGCGCTGCTGACGGTAAGTGGTTTCACTGACTTTGGCGTGTCCCAGGGTAAGCCAACCCGGGAAGAGGTTATCGAACAGGAGCGCATCAGTGCCGATCCATTCTGCGAACGGCTGAATATACCAGGTGGCGGCGAAATTTTTCGCCTGATGCGGGTCATGTATCTCGACGATGAGCCGCTGTTTATCGACAGCTCCTGGATCCCGCTTTCCCGTTATCCGGCCTTTGACGAAATTTATACCGCAGGCGCCTCGACTTATAAGCTGCTTCAGGAAAAATTCGACACCCGCGTGGTGAGTGATAAAAAAACCATCGATATTTTTATGGCCACCAAAGCTGAGGCCCAAAGGCTGAAGTGTGAACTGGGCGAGCCGCTGTTCCGCATCAGCAAAATCGCTTTCGATCAGAATGCGAAACCGGTGCACTATTCGGAGCTATTCTGCCGCGCCAACCGGGTCAGCCTGACTATTGATAACCAGCGCCAGAAATGAAAAAGAGAACCGAAGCCCTCTTAACGGTTCCTGTCGCCGGATTATTTAAAACCGCATGCCGCTCATGTCCTGAGCGGCCCTTGTGCTCAAGCATCAGCAGCGCAGGATATTTCTGCTTATCAGTCAGGCGAGCTGTAACCCTTCTCGCCGTTTTATCCCCGCCTGTCTGCCGCAATGATCTGTTCTGCTATCGCCTGTAAATCGGGCCCGCAGATATCGGGCTGTTCGCCCAGCAACAGCGGCGCGTTACCGGCGCGGGTGAGCAGGGCGCCTTTCCAGCCACAGGCCATGGCACCAATAATATCCCAGGCGTGCGTGGCTATCATTCTGAGCGCAGCAGGAGGCCGATCCAGCGCCTGACTGACACTCCCATAAGCGGCAGCGGCAGGTTTGAAACAGCCGCTCAGCTCAACGGAGAACTGTTGTGAAAAAAATGGTGCCAGTCCGGATTGCGCCAGCACTTTTTTGCCCGCTTTTGCCGATGAGTTCGTGAACGTCACCATTTCAAAACCCGCAGTACGAAGTTTTTCCAGCGCGGGCTGCGCATCAGGATGAGCGGGTAACGCCGCCATCTCCTCCTGAAACTGCGTTATCTGTGCTGAAGTGAGCGCTGTACTGCGGATGGTGGCTACCATTTTCAACACGGCAACCGCCAGTTCACCAAATGGCACATAGCGTCCGCTTAAGGTGAGCGTCTGGGAGTAGAGGATCTGTTCTGCAAACCACTGACGCATGACCTGCGTATCGCCAAACGTGTCCAGAAAAAAATCATCCAGATAGGTCAGATCGAGCAGCGTTTCATTAACATCAAATACCAGCAGGGTGCTCTCTTTCATTATTATCTGCGTACCTTTTTTGCATAAAACGTATTGCTGCAGAGCATAACGTGCGGGCTGCCAGAGGCGCAGCCCGCGCGGATATCACTCAATAACCCAGACGCTGACGCTGCCGCCGTTGCAGGTGAATACCGCTTCACCCTGTTCGTTGGTGGTGATCGTCTCGTCGCGATTGTCAAGGAAATCGCGCCAGTTTTTGCCGGCGTAATTCTCTCCCAGCGTCAGCGTTTTCTCTCCGCTGTCGCCGTTAGACATCACAACCACGCAGCCTGGCTCATCTTCCGTGCCGCTGCGACTGAACGCGATGCAGTTGGGGTGATCAAACCACAGCGTCTGCACCCCGTGTGCAAAACGCTGGCGCGCAATCATCAGCCGATCGAGCTTGTCGATCACCGGCATCTCAACGTTATGCGTTTCGCCATCGCTGCCGGTGTCCTCATAGCTGGCGCCGTAGAGATCCGGATAGAACACGCACGGCACACCGTTTTCACGCAGTAAAATCAGCGCATAGGCGAGCGGCTTGAACCAGGCCTCTACCGGCGCTTCAAGCGCCTGCAGCGGCTGAGTATCGTGGTTAGCAACGATAGTGACGGCGTGGAACGGATCGGCTTCTACCAGCGTACCGGAGAAAATCTGGCTCATGTCGTAACTGCTGCCCTGCTTAGAGGCTTCATGAAACTTCATATGCAGTGGCGCATCGAACAGCAGCGTTTTGCCCTCAACCTGATTGATATACTGCTGCAGTTTATCCAGCTCAAAAGACCAGTACTCCGCCACGATAAACAGCGGCTTTTCAGAGACCTCCTGTACATGGTCAATCCACTCTTTGTAGAACCAGGCCGGAATATGTTTAACCGCATCGAGACGGAATCCGTCGCACTGGGTGGTTTCCATCATCCAGCGCGCCCAGTATTTGATTTCCTCCGTCGCCGAGCGGTTACGGAAATCGATATTGGAGCCCATCAGATAATCAAAGTTGCCCAGCTCATTATCAACCTGGTCGTTCCAGCCCTCGCCGGTATAGTCGTTCACAATCTTGAACACGCCATCTTCATCGGGATTTTCAATGTGATCAACGCCGCTGAAGCACTTATAGTCCCAGATAAACTTTGAATACTTTCCGGCACGAACCGGGAAGGTGTAGCGCGTCCAGGCATCACACTCCACCACCTCTTCGTGGATTTGTGAGCGATCCTGCTCGTCGACCCGGTTGACCAGAATGCGTTCTTTCTCATCCGCGCCCATTTTGTGATTAACCACCACATCCATCAGCACCGCAATCTGATGCTGATGAAGCGTTTTAATCGCCGTATGGAGCTGCGCTTTGTCGCCATATTTAGTGGCAACGGTACCTTTCTGATCAAACTCACCCAGGTCAAACAGATCGTAAGTGTCATAGCCGACTGAACTGCCGCCTGAAGCACCTTTATAGGCTGGTGGCAGCCAGATCATATTGATACCCGATTCGCTCATATGCGCTGCCCGTTCGGCCAGCTCAGGCCAGAGCTGGCCGCCTTCGGGGTAATACCAGTGAAATGCCTGTAACAGGGTTGGATTTTTCATCGCCGGGCTCCGTTTATAGTCAAAAGAATTATGGAGCGGGAATGGAAAAGCGCGCGAATATTCAGCGGCCACCGCACTTTTTGCTGTTGCAACAGCAGGACCGGCACGGGATGTGCATTACTCTTAAAAACAGGCCAGCCGCTTTGCAGCGGCGTTTTTTAATTTATGCTGACCCCGCCATTTGCTAATGCGGAACGCACATGACCCGATATTTCTCTTTCTGTTCGCTTATTGTTCTCGCCTCTCTGTGCGTAACGCAGGGAGTGCATGCGGATACGCCCAGGGCGCCGCTCGTTGCCGGCTACGGTAAGCTTTATGACACCCCTGACGCGGCTTTTAAGCCTGACAGTACGCAGCACTACAAGCTGGTTTTTAAAGTGAGCGAGGCGGCCAGCAATGCAGCAGATATCAATCCCGGCCTGAATGAGGTGGCACGCGTCATCAATCTTTATGGCCGTTCCGGCGTGCCGGCTAATCAGCTGGACGCCGTGGTGGCGGTTAACGGCGGTGCCACGCCCGCTATGCTGGATGAGCAGCACTACCGGAAGCTGTTTGGCGCGGCTAATCCTAACCTGCAGCTGATAAAAGCGCTGAACGATGCGGGTGTAAAAGTGACGCTGTGCAGTCAGGCGCTGGCCTGGCATCATTACGATCCGCGCTGGGTCGCGTCCCCCGTGATCCGCACTCCTTCAGCGCTGACGACGCTGACCACGCTGCAGAACCAGGGTTATGCGCTGCTGGATACGCAGGGGGCCGGACAGGTTGAATAATCCCTGCTGATTGATGCTGGAGATGGATTATGCGGATAAAATAGAGATTCAGGTACGCTCAGTGCTGGCCTGACAGGCGACTACCTCAATCAGCTCAAACTCTTCAGTCACCAGCTCCATACGTTCATCAAAAACGCCACTGTTTTCAAAGAAGCGCTGGTGCTCCTGACGCCAGTAGCGGAGGCTCAGATCGCCTTCACCCTCTTTACGGGCAAACGCTTCGGTAACGTCGCAGAAGCGTATCAGCTGCAGACTGACGATGCGGACCACGCAAACCGGCTGATTGCGGCCGTCGAGGACGATGCTGTAGCGGCCCACAGTTGGCGCTTCAGCATCGTTCTGAAAAGCAGCCAGCGAACTGCAGGTGGCGGTTTTCCTGCCCTCTGTAATCAGTTTCGCCAGCGTATCTGCCAGGGCAGGGGAATCACCAAACGTCCAGCTCAGCGCCTGCGGGTATTTCGCTTTAAGTGCAGCTATCTCAGTCATATTGACTCCTTTCAGGTGTTCAGAGTGACAGTCACAACAGGTGGTTCTGACAGGGTGGCATAAATTCATTAACACCAGCCATTTTCGGGTTATTCACAGCACCAGAGCAATAAAAAAGAGGAGCCAGGCTCCTCTTTTGTCATGCCGTCACTAACGCACAATGTGCAGGAAGTGCAGGTGCTTCTCATACTGGTCGAGGATATCGTTGATGATCTGCTCCTGATTCCAGCCCATCACGTCATAATCCTGGCCGCCCTCTTTGAGGTAGACCACCGCACGGTAATATTTCTGCTCTTCTGCCTTGTCGCTGGCTGACATACCCGCCAGCGCAAAAGCGGGCTGCAGATAGGGGCGCGCGCGGACTTCGTAAACGAAGTTCAGCTCCTGCCCCAGATCCACCTCAAACCGCACGCGATCGTCTTCATCGGCACGGGTATGCGACGGGGTGTTTTGCTTTGCCAGCTCCTGCTCGACCATCTCCATCGCCGGATAGATCACCTCAGTCATAAAGCGTTTCACCTGCGAGCGCTTCGGGAAATAGGCGATATTACGTAAACGACGCTGCCACGGAATCGGATTGCGCGCGGCCGTGGGCGCGATGGTCGCAATCTGCTTGCTGTCCCGCTTCCAGGCATCGATACGAAGCGCTTTAAGCAACCCGTACATCGACATCAGCAGAATGATGGCAAACGGCAGGGCGCTGGCGATAGTCACAACCTGCAGCGCTTTCATGCCGCCAGCTAACAGTAAGGTGATGGCTACGACGCCCATCAGCGCGGACCAGAAAATACGCTGCCAGACCGGCGTTTGATCGGTGCCCCCTGACGCGAGCGTATCCACCACCATCGCCCCGGAATCCGCGGACGTGACAAAAAAGACCACTACCATGGCGACGGCAATGCAGGAGAGGGCAAAGCTGAAGGGAAAATGCTCCAGAAAATTAAACAGCGCGAGCGTTTGATCGCTCATCACCGTCTGCGCCAGATCGGTGGCGCCATGCTGCATGATCATCCAGATTGCGCTGTTACCAAAGAAGGTCATCCAGAGCAGCGTAAAACCCGCCGGCACGAACAGCACGCCGGTGACGAATTCACGGATGGTACGACCGCGCGATACGCGGGCGATAAACATGCCGACAAAGGGTGACCAGGCCAGCCACCAGCCCCAGTAGAACAGCGTCCAGCCGCCCAGCCACTTACTCGATTTAGGCTCATAGGCATAGAGGTTGAAGGTTTTTGTCACCAGCTCGGAAAGATAGCCGCCGGTATTCTCTACAAATGACTTCAGCAGCAGGACCGTTGGCCCCAGCGTGCCGACCAGGATCAGCAGCAGCACCGCCAGACCAAGGTTTATTTCCGATAAAATACGGATACCTTTGTCCAGTCCGGAGACAACGGACAGTGTCGCCAGGGCGGTGATCACCACAATCAGAATCACCTGCATGGTGGCGCTGACCGGTAAACCAAACAGATGATTGAGACCGGCGTTAACCTGCAGTACGCCGTAGCCCAGCGAGGTGGCCACACCCAGCACCGTACCAATCACCGCAAAAATATCCACGGCGTGGCCCATCCAGCCATAGATGCGGTTACCGATAATCGGATAGAGCGCTGAGCGCAGCGTCAGCGGTAATCCATGACGATAGCTAAAGAAGGCCAGGATGAGCGCCACAATCGCATATATCGACCAGGCGTGCAGGCCCCAGTGGAAGAACGTGATACGCAACGCTTCCCGCGCCGCATTGACGGTTTCCGGCTCGCCTGACGGCGGTGCCATGTAGTGCATCACCGGCTCAGCTACGCCGAAAAACATCAGGCCTATCCCCATGCCGGCAGAAAAAAGCATGGCAAACCAGGAGTGATAACTGAAATCGGGCTCAGCGTGATCGGGCCCGAGTTTGATATCGCCATAGCGCGATATTCCCAGGTAGATCACGGTCAGCAAAATCAGCGCAACGGCGAGAATATAAAACCAGCTGGCATTGGCAAACAGCGACGTCTGCAGGGCGGTGAGCTGGGTATCCGCCTGTTCAGGAAAGAGCGCGGCAAAGGCGACCAGGATAAAAATCAGGGCGGCTGAAGTGAAAAAGACCGGTGGGTTAATCTGACTTCGCTTTTTTTGGATGTCCGTTTCTGATGTTGGCATAAGTATCCTGCATAACGTGAATGAAGACCAAATGTAACAATCAGTATGAAAGAGTAAAAGCGAAACGCCAGCAGGTGCTTAAAAACCAGGCTAATCACAGGAGATTTTTTCCGGAAGCGCCCAGATGGCTGCACGCTCCACGGCGGTTTTATCAGCTGCGCAGTTCATAGCCATGTTTGCGCGTGCCAATGCAAGCCTGGCATGGCGCTGTGCATCAGCGGCGTAACGATGCGGCGCAATCAGCGCCAGCGCCTGAAGCGATTTCTGCAGACGAATTTGTACCTCAGCCAGGCCTGCGCCATCGCGTCCGATGGCGGTGAACACATCATCAAACATATCGCTGATTTGGGCGGGCCGGATAAATATGCGCGGCCAGGCTACTTCATCAGAAGCCGGAGGAACAGGGTGGCCGAATAGCCTGACAGCCCGGCCAATGATATCTATGGCGGTGCCGGGATCGTTAACCGCGGGGGAAAGCGCGCGTGAGGCGATTTCTGCGAGCACGCAGAGGCCAAAGCGCGGGTCCTGCTCATAAGAGCGCTGCTCACCGATAGTAAATGCACTCTGCAGATGGTGCTGTTCTTCTTCGGACATCGGCTGGGTGCACCATAGCAGAGGCGATCCCGGATGAACAAAGCTGCCGGGCTGAGCAGCCAGATAGAGATGCACCTGCTGCGCGTCTGCCCGGTCGTTCAGCCGTTGCAAATCGATATGCTGCAGGTAACCAATACTCTCCGGCAGAAGCGGATGGGGTCGTGCCGCGGCGGGCAGATCACCCTGCCAGGCCGAGCCGCCCATACAGGGGTTCTGCAATCGTTCAGTCAGCGCCGCGCGGGTTGCCTGCTCGACACGCTGAGAGGTTTCGCCCAGGCTGCCAAAATTAGCGAGATGCTGGATCCAGCGCAGCAGGGTGATCACAATCATGGCGATCACCAGCAGCGTCACAAAGAACAGCACCACCCGCCCCTGTGTGCCGTATGCGCCCATACCCAGTGCGATGATCCCCACCAGGCTGTAGAGAAAGGAGCCAATGAACGTTGCCAGCACATTCTGCGTGGTGCGATCTTCCATCAGCAGACTGGTGGCACGCGGCGTCACGCTGCTGCTCGCGGAGTTATAGGCTGTCACCATGATATTCAGCGAAAACGTCGTCACTGCCAGCATACTGGAGGCGAGGATAGCCAAAATCTCATCCACGGCTTCACTGCCAATCAGGCCCGATACGGAGGCAGGAATAAACGGTTTCACCGCAATAGCCACCAGCGCGGTGATCACCGCCAGTACCGCAAACAGCGAGCTGCGAAACCAGAGCTGTTTAGTCAGCTGGCGCAGTAACCATTGTGTTTTGGACATTGTATTCTCTGTTGTTATACACCGATCGTCAGGCGCACCTCAGCCGGCATCAGGAGGTTTGCTGCAGCACAGTCGGATAGCACTGATGATCCTGGAAAAAGTGAGCCTGTGAATGACATCGTCGCTTTGAGTGTGCGATAAAACACCATAGTTGATATATACGCAGCGTGCATAACTGTCCGGCAGCGCAGAGAAGGAAAATCACAAACAATGAAAACCATTGGTATTCTGGGCGGAATGTCTGCCGCCTCAACGCAAACCTACTATCGTCAGCTATGTGAGCTGACGCGCCAGCAGCTGGGTGGCCTGCACTCGCCGGAGCTGCTGATTCGATCGCTCGACTTTGCGCGGATTGAGCAGCTGCAGGCGAGCGGGCAGTGGGCAGCGGCCGGAAAGATCCTCAACGCAGAGGCGCACGCGCTGGCGCGCGGCGGCGCAGATTTTATCGTGCTGGCCACTAACACTATGCACAAACTGGCTGACATCATGATGAAAGATGTCGCTGTTCCGCTGCTGCATATCGCCGATGCTACCGCTGAGCGCATCGTAGCGTCGGGACTGCGCGCGCCGGGCCTGATCGCCACCGCCTTTACCATGGAACAGCAGTTCTATCGTCAGCGGCTGGAAACGGCCGGGCTGCAGCCGCTTATCCCGGACAACGACGATCGCGCCAGAGTGCACCACATTATTTATGATGAGTTGTGCAAAGATATCACCACGACAGCCAGCCGCGAGGCGTTTGAGCAGGTGGCTGAACGGCTGGTAGCGCAGGGCGCGGATTGCATGATCCTCGGCTGTACCGAGGTCGGGATGCTGCTTAATCCGCGTAATGTGTCGGTTCCCGTCTTTGATACCACGCAGATCCACTGCGAAGCGGCGCTGGCGTTAGCGCTGGCCCCCTGAGGCCGGCTGCAGCGCCAGCCGGATAAACGCGGTGATATCCATCATCGCCTGCCGATGCTTCTCTGCTGAGGGAGTGATGCTCAGCACCTCAGCGTAACCATTGAGCATAGCGCTGAGCTGGCGGGTCACCCGGGCTGCATCAGCGGTGTGAAAGCGCTGCTGCTCCACTCCCTGCTGGATCATGCCGCCAATCAGTGCGCTCCAGCTGGCGATATTCTTTTCAGCGAGTGCGGCCCAGACCTCATTGTTCGCCGCCATCTGCCAGAGTGAATCGTAGAGCTTCCACGTTGCATCCACACTATCGGGCAGGTAGATCTCTGCCAGCCGGAGAAGCTGCTGTTCCGGTGCCAGTTCCTCAGCTTCGCGCGTGAACTGTGCGATCTCCTGCGCCATAAAGCGCTCAAGCGCCGCCAGCGAGAGCGCCTGCCAGTTACTGAAGTAGTGATAGATATGGCTGCGCGACAGGCCAAGTTGCTCGGTGACGTCACGGGTCGTGACGCCGGCAATGCCTTTTTCAATAAACAGCGCCACAGCGGTATCAAGAATACGGTGCTTTAACTCGTCGGTATTTTTCTTCATCTGTGCTTTTTGCATTCCGGCCACAATACAGGGCGCATGGTAGCAGATATATCGGCGATTACCGCGTTTAACCATTGGTGTGGTCTATAACAGCAATTGCTGAAGATTGTGCCCGACAGGTCGATAACCCTGGTCCGCTGCTGCACAGATCAGCGTGCAGCAGCGGTCACTCACTGATGAGTTCTGATTGCGAACGGACCCTGCTTTTAGCCCTCTTTTAACCACACCAGGATGCGCAGTTTCAGTGCGCAACAGCTTACAGCAGGAAATATAAGAATATGTCTTTAATGAAGACGATGTTTAGCCGCGCCCGTTTTAACGCACGATCTCAGCCTTCAGATGGTCTCTTTCATTGCCAGAATCTGCCCGCCTCGCCGGGTGATATTGGTCTTTCCTCACGCGCGGCCGGGATTTTACTGACCTTTGTACCGCCGGAAGCGGACTTTTATCGCGTCAGCCAGGCCTGGCAACGTTTCAACTCAGCCGCCTTAACGGTCATTACGCTGTCATCCAACGGCGCATTGAGCGCCAGCGGTAAACACAGCACCTACTGTGAGGGTAACGGGCAGGAGGGCAGCTGGCTCTGGCTGCCTGATTCACTGGTCGCTGAACATGAAACGCATATTATCGATTTGCATCTGGAGGATACGCACAGCGTTACCGACCGTATCAGCGCCATCCAGCGCGACCTGGCCGCCCTTCAGCTGCGTATGCCGCTCTCTGCCGATCGCACCTTTGCCATGATCTACTGCGACGGCTTATCTGCCTCAGAAGGCTTTTTTATGCAGGCCTGGTATAACAGCGGCCGCTTTCCCTGTCTGGCCATCGGCGGTTCTGCAGGCGGGCGCGTGACGTTTGATGGTACGTGGATAGGGGCGGGTGGACGGGTGCTGCAGGGGAAAGCGGTGGTGGTGTTCTGCCGCATGGCGGCCGGTAAATCATTTGCGCCGTTCAAAAGCCAGAATTTTACGCCGCTGGATAAAAGCTGGCTGATTGCCGAGGCCGATCCGCTGACGCGTACCGTGACCTCTGTCTTTACCGCTCAGGGACAGCAGCAGCCGTTCACTGCCGCACTGGCAGAGCAGCTTGGCTGCAGTGAACAGCAGCTGAGCCAGCGTCTGCAGGGGCTGACGTTTGCCGTTAGAGCAGGCGATGAATATTTCATACGCTCGGTTGCGAAAATTGAGGCCGGGCGCGTGCATTTCTTCTGCGATCTGGAATTTGGCGACCGCCTCTGGCTGATGCAGGAGCGCGACTTCAAAGCGACGACGCTGCAGGACTGGGAAAAGTTTGTCTCACGCCACGGCAAGCCCGCCGCTGTGATGATGAATGACTGCATTCTGCGGCGTCAGGGAAATCTGAACGCCCTGCAGAGCGCACATTTCTTTAAAGGCATTCCGGCGGCCGGGTTTTCCAGCTTTGGTGAAATCCTCGGCGTGCCGATTAATCAGACGCTCTCGGCGCTGATATTTTTCAACCGCGACGTGAAGGCGATGGCGCAGTTTCCGGTAGAGTATGCCGGATATGCCGCGCACTACGCACAGCGCGCGCTGCGCCGTTGGGAGGCGCTGAACGGTATTCAGACCCGGGTGCTGGGGCGCGTGGTCAGCTATCAGCAGGAGCTGGCGCCCATTGTACAGGCGCTTCCGGCGCTGGAAGCGGCGACGCACAGCCAGAGTGAAACGCTGAGCATGGCAGAGAATAGCATCCGCGCAATCAGCGCCATTGCCAGCGAAAGTCAGCAGGCACAAAGTCAGCTGGGTGAAGGTCTGGACGATCTGGAGCGGATCTCTGATGGCATTAATGTTATCACGCACGGCATCAGCAACATCGCGTTTCAGACCAATATCCTGGCGCTGAACGCCGCCGTTGAGGCCGCACGCGCAGGCGAAGCAGGGCGCGGCTTTGCCGTGGTCGCCGGCGAGGTCCGGCGGCTGGCGCATTCGTCAAAAGAGCAGGCGGAAGCGACCGCCAGCAACATCAGCGACGCCGTCGGCACCATTTCCCGCATCCGCAGCGTGGCCAGCCATACGGTACAGACCGCCAGTGACATGGCCGATCGCAGCCTGCACGCGGCGGATGCTATCGCAGCCATGAGCCAGCAGACGCGCAGTGAACGGGCTGACATTTCACAACAGCTGCAGAGCCTGCGCACGATGACGGCCGGTATGGATGCGATGCAGGCCGCCGTTGACGAACTGAAAGTGCTGCAAAAGCTTTCGGCCGAACGTTAATCTGTCTTCCCCCGGGCGCACGACTGGCTGCGCCCGATTCTTCCGGTTTCAGCCTGACAGCAGATTGACTTTGAGCAGTTGCTCAAATAGACTCACCCTCAATTTGAGCAACCGCTCAAATATTTAATAACCTCAGATGAATCTATGAAAACCCTCAGTGCAAAACATCCTCAGCTGGCTCCGACAGGCGCGGCCGCCATGCTTAAAATGCTCGGAATGCGCCACATTAAAAAACTGATTATCACGCTCGGGCTGGTGATTGCCGAAAACGCACTCTATCTGCTTTATCCGTTACTGGCGGGTTTTGCCGTCAACGCCATTCTGGCGGGTAACGCGCTGCATGCGGTGCTCTATGCCGTGATGGTACTGGTTATGTGGCTGATTGGTGCCGCACGACGCAGCGTTGATACCCGCACCTTTGCCCGCATTTATGCAGAAATGGCCGTACCGGTGATCCTCGCTCAGCGGCGTGAAAACAATCGCGCCTCCATGGTGGCCGCCCGGGTGACGCTGTCACGTGAGTTTGTCGACTTTTTTGAAAAGCATCTGCCGGTGCTGATCACCTCAGTAGCCTCCATCGCTGGTGCTGCCGGTATGCTGCTGTTGATTGAGTTCTGGTCAGGCGTGGCATGCCTCGGCATTCTGCTGTTTTTTGCGCTGTTCCTGAAAGGATTCACACGTAAGAATGAGCAGCTGTTTCTGCGCCTTAATAACCGGCTGGAAAAAGAGGTCGATATGGTGAGTCACGCGCCCGCCTCACCGCTGGTACGGCACTATCGCGTCCTGGCCCGGCTGCGGATCTGCCTCTCCGATCGCGAAGCGTTCGGCTATCTGGCCATCGGCAGCGTAGCCGCACTGCTGTTTGGCAGCACCATCCTGGTGATGAGCCTGAGAGGCGGCGTGGAGGCGGGGCACGTCTACTCTGTCATGACCTATATGTGGATGTTTGCCATGAGCCTTGATGATGCGCCTCAGCTGCTGGAAAAGTATTCTCAGCTGAAGGATATCGGACGCCGGGTAAACAGCGGTCAGGTCTGATCCGTCACTCTTCGCTGACCAGGCTCAGCAGATGCAGCACGCTTCTGCTGGGGTGATTACGCCGCCAGGCAAACGCGATATCCGTAAACAGCGTATTGTTTTCGATCTCGCAAAACCGCAGCTGCGGATTACTGATGCAGCAGAGTGAGGCGGGCACCAGCGCAATGCCGCTGCCGGCCGCGACCATGCCCAGCGAAGAGGCGATCTGCGGGGCCTGCTGAAAGCGACTGGCGCAAAAGCCGGCGCGCAGGCAGGTACTGACAATCAGCTCATAGAGGCTGGGCGCCACCTCGCGCGGAAACATAATCAGCGTCTCTTCCGCCAGCTGCGTCAGCGCCAGGCTTGCCTGCTGGCTCAGCGCATGCCCGGCCGGCAGCGCAATCATCATACGTTCAGTCGCGATAACCCGCAGATTGAAGGCTTTGCTGCTTTCGCACGGCAGGCGGATAAACGCGGCATCCAGCAGGCC
>Ga0157372_10003850_pt1 | contig 16125 bp, 13 predicted proteins | sample C55metaG_FD_115307 | JGI IMG/M metagenome (GOLD analysis project Ga0157372, IMG submission 115307) | Corn rhizosphere microbial communities from Kellogg Biological Station, Michigan, USA - C5-5 metaG | ecosystem: Host-associated > Plants > Roots > Rhizosphere > Soil | place: USA: Michigan... | reverse complement strand
CGCGGGTGATGAGCAGCTCAGCCTCTCCGGTCGGGATCCCAGCGGCGGTGAGGCGGTGGAGGAACTGGCGTTCGGGCGCAACCCGGAAAGTGACGGGCTCGCCGAGCTCCGCCGAGAGCAGCTCGAGTGCCTCCGGCCACGACAAGGGCGCCGGTCCTGTCAGGTCGTGGTGAGCGTTCCAGAGCGCCGGGTCGGTGAGTACGGTCAGGCCGGCCTCGGCGACGTCGCGATGATCGATCAAGGCCATGCGGCCGCTGCCCGCGATTCCGGTCCACGTGCGTGAGGCGCGCACCTCGCGCGCTGCGGCCAGTAGTGACGCTGAGAAGATCGCCGGCCGGATCGTGGAGTACGGCACTGCCGTCGAGTACGCGAACTTGTCGATGCTGTGATGGGCCCGCTGGTTGATGCCCAGCGAGTCGGCCGAGGCGTTGAGGACCGACAGGCGGGTGATCTGCTCAATGGACGAGATGCGGGCGGCGACGTTGATCGCGATCCGCTGCAGGACGCCCGCAACCCCGATCGACCCCATCGCGATGAAGACCGTGCGGATCCCGTCAAGTGCCTCGGCCAGGTCGCGGGGGTCGTCCAGGCACGTCGGACGGACGTGCAGCCCGCCCGGTTCGCCGAACGCTCGCCGGGCTTTGCCCGGGTCGCGCACGAGCGCGGTAACCGTGTCACCGCGGGCGAGCGCGCCGCGGACGATCTCGCTGCCAATGCGGCCGGTGGCGCCGATAACAGCAACAGTCATCAGGATGCGACGTTCAAGGCGTGTCTACGACGACGCGCTGAGGAAGCGGCCAACATCCTCCGCGAACTCGGCGTGGTGCTGGAACAGGAACCCGTGGGCCGAGTCGGGGTAGATCTTGACGCGGGCCTGCGGGATCAATCCGGCCAACAGGTAGGAGTAGTGCGGCAGGATCATCGGATCGCGGTCGCCGTTCGCCACGAACACCGGCAGCTTCAGGCAGCTGAGCCGCTGGAGCAGACCGTGATCCGGGATGCCCCACGTGCAGACCGCGTCGTATTGCGCGTCCCGCGTCGCCCATGTGGTCTCCGCGTCCATGTCCTGCGTTCGGGCGGTCATGCGCTTGAGGTTCTCGCGGCCGGCCTGCCTGCTTGCCTGAGACTGGGTGAAGAAGACATCGAGGTATTGCTCGGGCCTGGTGTGCGAGTTCCCGATTGCGGCGATGACCTCCGGCGCCCAGCCGTGCATGCCGGCCGCGCCCCGCGGCGCCGCAGACGCCAGGACGAGCCGCCTTACGAGTGACGGCCGGATCAGCGCGATCTCCTGGGCGACGAAACTCCCGATCGAGAACCCGAGAAGGTCGACGGGCGCCGTGTCGAGGGCGGCGATGAACGCGATCGCGTCGTAGGCCATCTGCTCGACGGTGGACGGCGTCGATCCGCTCGAGCCACCAACTCCCGCGTTGTCGAAGGTAATGACGCGCCGATTTGATGCCAGCGTATCGATGAGCGCCGGGTCCCAGGCGTCGAGGTTTCCCCGAAAGCGTTGCAGGAAGACGAGCGGAACGTCAGCGGTCTCCCCAGGGGCGGTGTCGCGGTATGCGTAGTCGACCCCGTTGGCGGCAGTGACACGCAGGTTCGGGAGTGCCTGGTAGCGATCGCCTTGGCGGGCTGGACGATCGGTAGTAGCGCTCATCGGGAACCCGCCAATCCGTGGAGGGCGTCCGCCGCCTCGCGGCTGAGGAAGTACTCCGCATACGGGGTGCCGACGAAGTGCTCGCCCATGAGCTGCGACCACAGCAGCACCGAGCGCAACGGCCGGTGGTTGACGACGATTCCGGCGGTCTGGCCGGCCTCGTTGAAGCGGATCACGACCACGCTGCCGATCGGCTCCCCTCGCACCATGGACGTGTAGTCCTCGACGAATGCCCCGTCGCCGTAGGGCCCGACGTAGTTGAACTCCTGATACTCGTACAGGGTTCGCGCATGGCCGAGGATCGCCCGAATCGCCTCCGGCCCCACGGCGATCCCGGTCAAGACCGAGCCCTCGATAGTCACGTCCTCCGCGAGGTTCTCCAGCCAGTCCGGCCGGTAATCCCGGCGGTGCGTGCTCGCGTCCCGACTCCCTAGATACGTCGTCGTCATCACGGTCGACCTCCGTTCGTGTCATCACCTGCGCCGTACTTTTTCGGTTTGGGAAGCCACGAATCGCCAGTGCACACACCGGTGCGCGCACGGGTCTCTCGCGCGGGTTGCGACTCCGTGTTCCTAAAACGCCTGTTCGACCAACAGCCCGGCTCGAACGGTCGCGCTCATATCGATGTGCGCGTGACGGAGCGCGGCGCCAAGGCAACCGCGCTCCGTCGGGTTTGCCTACGCCGCCGGAATGGGCGCCTGCACTGCATTGCTGGCCGTGGCCGGCCGGCGCAGCAGCACGCCGCTGAGCACCGCAATCCATAGCAGGAGGATGACGAAGGAGACGCGGTCGTAAGCGCCGCCGGGTGACCAGACTCCCGAGCGTGCAAGGGTCGTGCCTCCGAGGAGGACGATCACCACGGCCGCGACCCCGACCGAGAAGAACCGGTTGGAGATGATGTCCGCCCGCCATAGGCCGAACGCCCCCGACATCACAAACATCGCAGCTGGAAAGGACACGATCACGGCCACCACGCAACTGGCGTCGTAGATCGCGGTGGTGACCTGGGGATGGCCGGCGCCCGCGACCGAGAAGGCAAGCGATGCGCGCGTCGCCATGAGGACGAACAGCATGCCTCCCATCGCTGCGCTAGACGCCGTCGCGGCGGCACCCCAACCCGCTTTACCGGCGTCGCGAAGCACGCTGGCGAGCGCGGCGCCAAACCACATCAGCGTCAGGAAGGACACGCAGAAGACTACGGCCGCGATCAGCACTCGGGTGCGGTCACCGTCGAAGAACGACACGAGCTCGCCGTTCGACGCGCCCTGCTTGGGCGCGTGGCCGTAGATCGCCCCGGCGATGATCGAGAGCACCGCGAACTGGATGCCGGCGCCCTTCCAGTTGCGTTCCCAGTCAAACATTTCGGATACCGCCTTTCATTTTGGAGATCGTGAGCCGTGCGCACGTGTCGCAGGATCGCTGTGCCTTGCTCCGGTCGCCCCAGTGGGGCCACGTGGGGGATCCCCTGGTGAGTCGTTCCCCGAGAACTAGGGTGTCGGGCGGTCCACGGGCCGCCGCGCTGAGCCGGGCCTCCGAGTCACGGACAGTCCTCGCGAACTGCACCCGCGTTCACGGAGACGGGCGTGCGTCGTTTGCCTGAGCGGATCAGGACGGGCGACACGCACAGAAGGCCGGGGCCCACACAGGTGCCGAACAGCAAGAGCGGAGGGAGCCGCGCCGGCTGCGGTCATGCGGACCGAGTCGGGGATGACGGGCCGTGTGCCGTTAGTATCGAAGTCGATGCGTGGCCGTGATTCCGTTTTCAAGCCGACGCCGTTACGGGGACGCGTATCGGAGTGCGCCTTGCTCGACGACCTGATCGACGCAGTTCGTGCAGGCGAGAGCCGCACCCTCCTCATTCACGGCGAGGCGGGGATCGGGAAGTCGGCCCTCTTGGGCCACGCCACGGAATCGGGAGCGGACTGCCGCCGGCTTCGAGCCGGCGGAGTTGAGTCGGAGATGGAGCTCCCATTCGCGTCCGTGCACCAGCTATGCGCACCGCTGCTCGATGGTGTGGATCACCTGCCGCCGCCCCAGCGCGAGGCACTTGGCACCGCGTTCGGCTTGGCAGCAGGGCCGACCCCGGATCGGTTTCTGGTCGGACTGGCGGTTCTCACGCTGCTGTCCGAGGCATCGGAGCAGCGCCCGCTGCTGTGCGTCGTGGACGACGCACAGTGGCTGGACCGGGTATCGGCGGCGATTCTCGGGTTCGTCGCACGCCGGCTTCTCGCGGAACCCATAGGAATGATCTTTGCCGCGCGCGGCCCTATGGATGACCTTCGAGGGCTCCCGGAGCTCCAGTTGCTTGGTCTCGCAAACGGCGACGCGCGTGCGCTTCTGCGAACTGCCGTCCTGTCTCCCGTTGACGCGCGCATCCAGGATCGCGTCGTCGCTGAAACCCGAGGAAATCCGCTCGCCCTTCTCGAGCTGCCACGCGGCTTATCGACGACGCAGTTCGCCGGTGGTCTTGGTCTCGCGGACGCGTCGCACCACGCGTTGGCGGCGCGGCTCGAGGAGAGTTTCCAGCGCCGGAGTGAAGCGCTCCCGGCCCCGGCCCGGCTCCTCCTACTCGTCGCTGCCGCCGAGCCGGTTGGAGACGCCGTCGTCGTCTGGCGTGCGGCCGAAGATCTCGGGATCGACACGGCCACCATGGACACCGGCGGGCTGCTCACGATCGCACAAGCGGTGAGGTTCCGCCACCCGCTTGTCCGCTCTGCGATCTATCGATCCGCGCCGGTGGAGGACCGCCGCCTGGTCCACCTCGCGCTGGCAGAAGCGACCGATCAGAGCCTGGACCCGGATCGTCGGGCGTGGCATCTGGCCGCCGCGGCAGCCGCTCCGGACGAGGCCGTCGCCCGGGAACTGGAGCGCTCTGCCGGCCGCGCGATGGCACGCGGCGGCGTCGCTGCCGCCGCCGCATTCCTGCAACGCGCATCCGCACTGACAGCGGATCCAGATCGGCGAGCAGAGCGCGCGCTCGCTGCGGCGGAGATAACCTTCCAGGCGGGCGAGCTCGACACGGCGCAGCGACTTCTGGCTACGTTGGACCTGTACGAGCTCGACGGGCTCCAAGCTGCACGAGCCGCGCTCCTTCGCGGTCACGTCGCCGTCGTTCTCGGCTACGGGGATGATGCCCCGCTGCTCCTGCTTGACGCTGCGAGACAGCTCGCAACATTCGACCTCGAGCTCGCCCGCGCGGCGTACTTGACGGCATACGGCTCGGCGATGTCCGCCGCGCATCTCGGGCCAGCGGGCGTCTTGCTCGAGATCTGCCGAGCCATCGAAGACCTCCCTCCGCCACACGGAGCGCCCGATGCGAAGACCCTTCTCCTTGACGGGCTCGCGCGGATGCACACGCACGGGCGCGCCGTCGCCATTCCCGTCCTGCAGCGAGCGGCGACGGCAACCGCACAACTGCCTGAGGAGGATGTAGTCCGCTGGGGCTGGCTCGCACCGATGGCCAACCATGTGATCTGGGACGCCGACGGCGCAACCGCGATCTACGAGCGCCAGGCGAAGATCGTTCGAGACGTTGGCGCACTTGCTGAGCTGCCCGTCTATCTCTCCTCCTTGGCGCTGGACAAGGCTTGGAGCGGAGATCTTTCAGGAGCCCGGACGCTCATCGCGGAAAGTGAAGCCGCGGCGGCTGCGACGGGCAGTCAGCTCCCGCCATTTGCGGAGCTCCGGGTCGCCGCACTGCAAGGCGATGAGCCTGCGGCAGTCGCCTTGATCGAGAACACGATCAAAAGGGCCGGCGAAGGGGGGCAGGGTCTCGCGGTAACGACTTCCCGGTGGGCAGCCTCCGTTCTCTACAACGGCCTCGGTCGCTATGAGGAGGCACGGTCGGCCGCGCTTCAAGTGACCGCGACCGACGCTGATCCCTACCCAGGGATGTGGGCTTTACCGGAACTCGTCGAGGCAGCAACACGGGTGGGCAGACTCGAAGATGCACGCGTGGCGTTCGACCGTCTCGACGAGGTGACTGAGCCGGCCAACACGGAATGGGCCCGTGCGATCGCGTCTCGGTCGAGGGCGCTGCTCAGCGAGGGAGAGAGCGCACACCTTCTCTACCAGGACGCCATCGAACGGTTCGGCCGCACCCGGCTACGCCCCGAGCTCGCTCGCGCGGAGCTGCTGTACGGTGAGTGGCTGCGGCGGGAGGGGCGACGTCGAGATGCGCGCGGGCACCTTCGTACGGCTCACGACACGTTTGCGGAGATTGGGATGAATGCGTTTGCGGAGCGCGCCCGGCGTGAATTGGTCGCAACCGGCGAGACGGTTCGGAGGCGAAGCCCCGACGCGCGGGACGACCTCACGCCGCAGGAGATCCAGATTGCCCGGCTCGCCTGTGAAGGCCTGTCGAACCCTGCCATAGGTGCGCAGCTCTTCCTGAGCGCCCGCACTGTGGAATGGCACCTGCGGAAGGTGTACGCCAAGCTCGGAATCGCCTCTCGCCGCGAGCTATCACAAGCCCTGCCGGGCTGAGCGATCGCCATTACTGCGGCCCCGCTGAGGCGTCACCGATGAGAGGATCATCGCCGCGTACTCGGCGTCTGCGTCTGCAACGAGGAGATGGCCGCCACCCGAGAGGTCGGCCGGGTGGTCGCCGGTCTGATCAGGGGCGAGCACGGCGGGTATCCCCGCTTCTGCGAGCAGCAACCGGGCGAGCTCGGCGTCGTTCCGCGTCCGGAACCAACCAAGCTCGGTCATCGGGCTCTCCGGCCAGGCAGGTACTCCCGAGGATGCTGACGGGTTGTCATCCCCGCAGCCTCGCTCGGACGACATGTTCTCGCACCCGTGAACGCCCTGGTGCACACGCTGGGCCTTTGGCCGGGAGCTATGGAAACGACCAAGGCAAGCGGGGCGCTTGGGCATCGCAGATGACCTGCTGGACGTGATGGGCATGGAGTTCGCCGAGCGCGCGCTCGCACGGTTGAGTGGAACACGCGCAAGGTGTTCGCAAAGCTCGGGATCAAACTCGCGCGGGCAGCTCGATACGGCTCTCCGCAAGCCGAGCCGGCCTCGGCGCGAGCGGCGCGACGTGTTCCTGGCGGCATGTTTGTCCGCCAGGAACACGTTTTGCGACTACGCCACTCCTGGCGCGTTAGCGGATCATCCAGCAGCCCAGAACGCACAGTGGTGGATCGCGCCGTAATGACGCTCGATCTGCGGCCGCGGCGCAACCAACGAGACCATCCGGGCGCGACGACCGATGCGCGGCCAGTGCACCGCCCTGGTCGACGGGTTCCCGCGTGCGGCGAAGCTCGTCCACGCCGCCCGCATGGCAATGGCCAGTTTCTCCTGCGTCGGATTGAGCGGCGCTGCGAACGGCGCATTCGGCTGATCGAACAGGTACTGAATCTCGGACGAGTGCGTGGCGATCGGCGGGAAGCCGGGGCCCGCGAACAGCGGCGGCGCGCTGTCGTCGTTGAACTGGTAGCCGAAGGTCGGAACCCGTTTCGCGGTCAGGCGGTCGACCTGCAGTGCCGGACATGCGAAGTTCGCGTCGGAGACGAGGGTGCTGAGGGCGATCACCGGCGCCGGGTACGCGCCGAGCGGGTACTTGGCCGCGATCGCGGATGCCCGGTTCGCGGACACGCCCAGCACCGAGGCGATCACGCTCCGGTAGTTGACGGCGGTCGGTTCCGGCGCCGGGACGAACATTCCGCCACTCACGGCCAGGTGCAGCCCGGCGACGAAGATGAGCTCCTCGTTATGGGTGATGCCGTTGAGCACGGGCACACGCGCGAAGTCGCCGTGCGCGAGCGATGTCCCGATCGATCGGGTCAGGACCCGTCCGTCCACGACACCCGGGATGGCGGCGTCAGGGAACGTGTCGACCAGCGTCTTCACCGGAACGTGGCGGAGGCACCGCGCGGTCTGGTTGGTACAGCCCACCTGGCTGGCGAACGCCTTTCCGAACGCCTCGGCCTTGGAGAGCGGCACCTGGTTCAGGGCGAACGCACCGCTCTGCACGATGGCGCGCTGGAAGAGCCCGCGCGAGCCGCGCGAGACCAGATGTGCGAGGACGGACACGCCACCGGCCGACTGGCCGGCGATGGTCACGTTCTTGGGATTCCCACCGAAGTGGGTGATGTTGTGCCTGACCCAGCGCAGCGCCGCCTGCTGATCCATCAAGCCGTAGTTGCCGGCGGGACCGCCGGGATGCGCTGCTAGTGCGGGATGCGCAAGAAAGCCGAGCGCTCCCAGGCGATAGTTGATCGTCACGACGACGACACCGTCCGCCGCGAGCTTCGTGCCGTCGTAGTTCAGGGCGCCGTCCTCGGCGAAGCCGCCGCCGTGGATCCACACAAGCACCGGGCGGTGCGCATGCCGGTGCAGCGTCGGGGTCGAGACGTTGAGGTAGAGGCAGTTCTCCGACTCGGGGCCGGGCGGGACGGACACACTGGGCTTCTGAGGACAGCTCGGCGCGAACTTCGTCGCGTCGCGGATCCCACTCCAGGCGTGCACGCGATGCGGCGGGCGCCACCGGAGGTGACCCGTCGGCGGCGCGGCATAGGGGAGGCCGCGGAAGGCGAAGCCGTGCGCAGTCGCCACGCCGCGGGCGGCGCCGCCCTGGATCACGACGATCGGATGGATCGCGGAGCCCCGGGTGGCTCCGGCGGCGTGAGCGGCGGCCGCCGCGCCGCCGCCGATCGTCATCGCGAGCGCGGTGCAGGCGGCGAGCGTACCCGCGAGTCGGGATCGCCACAGCAGATGCGGGTTCATGTTGACTCCTTCCGTTTCGAGAGCGAGGCGACGATGCCGCATGAGCCGCGGCGGTCGCGCCCGCGTGGTCACTGGTCGGCACGCGGGGATGCGCGACCGGACGGGGGCGAAGCGCGTGTCAACGCGCTCGGCACGCCCCGGCCCGCGCCCACACCAGTGTGCTCACTGGCGCTTCGCGCGTTCGTGGGCGCGAGTGTGGTCGGCAGCGAGGACGGCGAGCACCGCCGTCCGGAAAGGAGACCGCACGATGGGAACGGACACCTCGGAAGTCGGTTCGACCTCTACGAAGCCGCTGGCGGACACGTTCACCAGCCTGATGCCGCACGACGGGATCGAGATCCGAGAGGGCTACGCCGACGTCGGGGACGACGTGCGACTGCACTACGTCGAGGCGGGGGACGGGCCGCTGGTCCTTCTGCTGCACGGCTTCCCCGAGTTCTGGTTCGGCTGGCGCCTGCAGATCGCCCCGCTCGCGGCCGCCGGCTATCGAGTGGTGGCGCCGGATACCCGCGGCTACAACCTGTCGTCGCGTCCCGAGGGAGTCGCCGCGTACTCGGTCGACCTGCTGGCCAAAGACATCCAGGGCCTGATCCGCGCGCTCGGGGCAGAATCGGCGACGCTGGTCGGCCACGACTGGGGCGGCAGCATCGCCTGGACTGCCGCAATGAACCATCCCGAGGTCGTCGACCGACTCGCCATCCTCAACGCGGCCCATCCGCACCGGCTGTCGCAGGGGCTGCACAACCCGAACCAGCTCCGAAAGTCCTGGTACTTCTTCTTCTTCGCGGTACCGGGACTGCCCGAGGACATCGTCCACGCCAGGGACTGGCACTTCTTCCGCCACTTCCTGCACGACGCGAACCCCGCGTACACGCCGGAGGAGATGGAGCGCTACATCGAGGCCTGGTCGCAGCCCGGCGCTGCGGCCGCGATGATCAACTACTACCGCTCCTCCGTGAAGGAGTCCTCGAAGCAGGCGAAGGCCGGCTTCCGGCCGATCTCGGCGCCCACCCTCGTCATCTGGGGACAGCGTGACGGCTACCTCGGCGAGCAGCTGGCCGAGCCCGACCGCGAGGACGTGCCCGGCCTCGAGCGCGTCGAGCGGCTCCCCGACGCGTCGCACTGGGTGCATCACGATGAGTCCGCGCGGGTCAACCGGCTGCTCATCGACTTCCTCGGCTGACGTCACATCAACCCAATAGAGGTGCCATGGCTGTTTCGTCACAGGAGACGCGGGCGGGCACCGACATCCGCCCGTTCGACATCGATTTTCCCCAAGAGGCGCTCGACGACCTCCGCCGCCGGATCGCGGCGACCAGGTGGCCGGAGCGTGAGACCGTCGACAACGACTCGCAGGGCGTGCCTCTGGCGTTGATGCAGGAGCTCATGCAGCACTGGGGGACCGCGTACGACTGGCGCCGGTGCGAGGCGAGGCTCAACGACCTGCCGAACTTCCTGACCGAGATCGACGGGCTCGACATCCACTTCATCCACGTGCGCTCGCCCCACGAGGATGCGCTGCCGCTGATCGTCACACACGGATGGCCGGGCTCCATCATCGAGCAGCTGAAGATCATCGAGCCGCTCACGAAGCCGACCGCGCACGGCGGAAGCGCGTCAGACGCATTCCACCTCGTCATCCCATCGCTCCCAGGCCATGGGTTCTCCGCGAAGCCCACGAGCACCGGATGGGACCCGGCCCGGATCGCCCGTGCCTGGGTGGAGCTGATGAAGCGCCTCGGCTACGGCAGGTTCGTCGCCCAGGGCGGCGACTGGGGCGCCGCCGTCACGCAGCAGATGGGGATCCAGGCCGCCCCGGAGCTCGCCGGCATCCACTCGAACATGCCGGGCACGGCTCCCGCCGCGATCAACACCGCAGTCCAGCTCGGCGATCCGGCGCCCGATGGCCTCACGCCCGAGGAACAGCGCGCGTACGACCAGCTGAGCGGCTTCTACGCCAAGCACGTTGCCTACGCGCAGATCATGTCGACGCGGCCGCAGACGCTGTACGGCATGGCGGATTCGCCGGTCGATCTCGCCGCGTTCGCGATCGACCACGGCGACGGCACCGGCCAGCCCGGACTGATCGGCACGATCCTCCGAGGCGAGCTTCCGGGCGACCTCACCCGGGACGACATCCTCGACAACATCACCCTCTACTGGCTGACGAACACCGGCGTCTCGGCGGCGCGTCTCTACTGGGAGAACACGGCATCGTTCTTCGACGCCAAGCCGATCACCATCCCGGTCGCCATCAGCGTGTTCCCCGACGAGCTGTACCAGGCGCCGCGCAGCTGGGCCGCGCAGGCGCACCCCGACAATCTCATCCACTTCAACCAGGTCGACCGCGGCGGACATTTCGCAGCCTGGGAGCAGCCGCAGCTCTTCGCCGAGGAGATGCGGGCCGCGTTCCGATCGCTGCGGTAGCCCCGCCGGCCTCATCGTCCGACGGAACCGAAACGGAGGAACCATGACCCACAACGAATCACCGACCGTCGTCCTCGTGCACGGCGCGTTCGCGGACGGCTCCAGCTGGAGCGGCGTGATCGAACGCCTGGCGGCTCGCGGTGTCCGAGCCGTCGCGGTCGCCAACCCGCTGCGCGGGATCGCCGCCGACTCTTCGTACGTCGCCTCCGTGCTCGCCCAAACGCCCGGGCCGATCATCCTCGTCGGCCACTCATACGGCGGCGCGATCATCAGCAACGCCGCGACCGACGCGCCGAACGTGGTCGGCCTCGTCTTCGTCGCCGCCTTCGCTCCCGACGAGGGCGAGACGCTCGGGGCGGTCTCGGCCGAATCGAAGGACAGCGTCCTGAACAGCGCGCTCGTCCCTCGGACGTACCCGACCGCCGACGGCGGAACGGCGACGGAGTTCTTCATCGATCCGGCCAAGGCACGCGAGGCCTTCGCATCCGACGTCTCCGAGGAGCAGGCACTGGTGATCGGCGCCGTCCAGCGGCCGGTGGCTGAGCTCGGGTTCAGCGACCCGAACGGGCCGCCGGCGTGGAAGACCCTTCCGTCCTGGGCGGTCGTCGCGACGGGCGACAAGGCGGCCGGCACGGACGTCGTCCGTTCGATGGCGGAAAGGGCCGGCGCGAAGATCACGGAGGTGGAGGGTTCGCACGTGATCATGGTCTCGCGGCCCGATGTGGTGACCGACGTCATTCTCGAGGCGGTGGCGGCCGTCGGCTCGCCGGTCGGCGCGGCAGGAGACTGACGTGTCTGTCGAGACCTCTCAGGTAGGCGGCGGACGGGACAGCGGCTTCGGTCCCGTCCGCCAGATCGACGCGGGCGTCCTCGACGTCGGCTACGTCGACACCGGCCCAGCCGACGGCCCAACGGTCTTGCTGCTTCACGGGTGGCCGTACGACATCCACAGCTTCGCGGACGCGACCGCCATCCTGGCGGCCAACGGATATCGGGTGATCGTTCCGCATCTGCGCGGCCACGGGAGCACCCGGTTTCTGTCCTCCGACACGATGCGCAACGGCGAGCAGGCCGCCCTCGCGGTCGACGCGGTCGCGCTCATGGACGTGCTGAATGTCGACCGGGCCGTCGTGGCCGGGTTCGATTGGGGCGCGCGGACGGCGAACATCGTGGCGGCGGTATGGCCGGAGCGGTGCAACGGGCTCGTGTCCGTGAGCGGCTATCTGATCGGCAGCCAGGCCGCCGGCAGGGAGCCGCTCGCGCCGGAAGCGGAGCTGCAGTGGTGGTACCAGTACTACTTCGCCACCGACCGCGGTCGCGACGGCTACGCGAAGTACACACGGGAGTTCGCGAAGCTCATCTGGCACATCGCCTCGCCGCAGTGGCGTTTCGACGACGCCACCTTCGATCGCAGCGCGGCCTCCTTCGACAACCCGGATCACGTCGCGATCGTCATCCACAACTACCGGTGGCGGCTGGGGGCGGACGGGGAGACGCTCCACGAAGACCTGGAACGCCGACTCGCCCAAGGGCCGGCGATTACGGTACCCACGATCACGCTGGAGGGCGACGCCAACGGCGCACCGCACCCCGAACCGAGCGCGTACGCCGGGAAGTTCCTCGGCGCGTACGAGCACCGGACGATTGCGGGCGGCATCGGTCACAACCTGCCTCAGGAGGCGCCCGAGGCGTTCGCGGAGGCCGTCATCGAGGTTGGAGGCGCGCAATGAGCGTCTTCGGCAGGGGGCGTCAGTCGACGTTACCGACCGAAGGTCGCGTCCCCGGGTTCGACGGGGCGATCGGCTGGGTCAACTCGCGGCCGCTCCCCGCCGGCGCCCTCCACGGGAAGGTCGTTCTGGTCGACTTCTGGACGTTCACATGCATCAACTGGCTGCGCACCGAGCCGCACGTCCGCGCCTGGTCGCGTGCGTACCGGGACGACGGCCTCGTCGTGGTGGGCGTCCATACGCCCGAGTTCTCATTCGAGCACGACCTGGGCCGCGTGCAGAAGGCGACGGAGGAGCGCGGCATCGACTACCCGGTCGCGATCGACAACGACTATGCGGTCTGGCAGGCGTTCGACAACCACTACTGGCCGGCGCTCTACGTCGCCGACCAAGACGGCGTCATCCGCTTTCACCATTTCGGCGAGGGGCGCTACGAGGAGTCCGAACGTGTCATCCAGCGGCTCCTCGGCCTCGAGCGCGAGCTCATCGCGGTCGAGGGCGCCGGCGTCGAGGCGGAGGCAGACTGGAACAACCTGCACGCGCCGGAGACCTACCTTGGTCACCTTCGCGGCGAGCGCAAGGGGTCGCTGGAGCGTCTCCAGCCCAACATGTGGGGCCTCGCCGGCGAGTGGACGACCACGGCCGAGAACGTCGTGCTCGACCGAGCGGGCGGAAGCATCGCGTTTCGCTTCCATGCGCGCGACGTGCATCTCGTGCTCGCGCGCAACGGGGGTGAGCCGATTCCGTTCCACGTGCTCCTCGACGGGCGGGCACCCGACCGCGCGCACGGCGAGGATGTCGACGAGGACGGCAGGGGCATCCTCGATGACAGCCGGCTCTACCAGCTGATACGGCAACGCGAGGAGATCCGCGAACGCACCGTCGAGATCACGTTCGAGGAGCCCGGCGCCGAGGCCTATGTGTTCACCTTCGGTTAGCGCTGTGCCGGGAGCGTTGTACCGGCACCCTCGCCGTCAGGTCGCCCGCACCGGGCGGCCCGGCAGGACCGCTGTGTCCAGCCGGCCATCGCGGATGAGGGCTACCCCGTTGACGAGCACATGCCGGACGCCGGTGGACACCCGGCAGCTCTCGGCGTACGTGGCCTGGTCGGTGACGGTTGCGAGGTCGAAGGCGACGATGTCCGCATCCGCGTTCACCTGGAGTCGGCCCTTCCGGCGCATGGCGGGGCACACGTCCTGGAGCGCGAGTGCTGGCAGGGTCGAGCTTCGGCGGATCGCCTCGGTGATGTCCATCGCGCCGTCTTCCCGAACGTAGCGTCGGAGGGTCCTCGAGAAGCTGCCGGCGGTGCGGGGATGCGTGACCGTTCCCGGCGGCGGCGGCCAGGCGCTGTCGTCGACCTGTTGACCATCGAAGATGAGCGGCATCCCGTCGGTGGCGACCATCGTGTCAGGCCCGAGCATCCCGCGGTCGAGCAGGTCTCGGTCACCTGGATCGTCTTCACGGAGGAGTTCGAAGATCGCAAGGCCGCCGGGATCCTGTGCACGCAACTCGCGGAGACGGGCGACGTCGGCGACTCGCTCCCCGGTCGGCAGGTAGATGATGGAGTCGGGTGTCAGCTCCCACCGGAAGAGCAGCTCGGGGTCGAGGAACGCGGCTCCGATCGCGGTCGAACCCGATCCGTACGGATACGCCTCGGTGGTGACGCGCCCACCCTCGGCGCGGCACCGCTCGATGAGCCTCAGCACCCGGTCGATGTGCCGGCGCGACGTGCTGTTGATGTGGCAGTAGTGCATGTGCGCCCCGGTCTCGGCCGCCGCCCGAACGATCTCGGTGGGGCCGTCGACCAGCACGTTGGGGTCGGCCTCGACGAGCTCGCGGGCATGCGTGAACACCGGCCTTCCCGCCCGAGCCGCCGCATCCGCGACCGCCAGGTATTCGTCCGGGTCGGTATCGGGCGCATACCCCACGAGCACACCGACGCCGAGCGCGCCCGCCCCGAGCTCCCGCTCGAGGGCACCTACGAGACGGTCGCGCTCGCGGCTGGTGGCCGCACGCTGCCACTCGGGCTTGCCGAGGTCGTGCAGCATCGTGAATGCGTTCCCGTCCGCCGGGATGCCGGCGAGCACCTCCATGCGCAGTGCCGTCCACGACGCGGAGAACCCGTAGTTCAGCGGCCTCCCGGCTCGTGCCGCCGCGGTGTACGCCCGCGACACAGGCGATGCGCCGGCCTCGAGGTCGAGCGCCGTCGTCACTCCGTCGTGGGCCTGCAGCCGGTGCCCTGCGATCGAGTGGACGTGGCTATGCAGGTCGATGAAGCCGGGCGCGACGATCAGGCCATCGGCACGCAGCCGGTGATTGCCGTCCAGACCGGAGCCGATTGCGGTTATCCGCCCCGCGGTCACGGCGACGTCGGCCACCGTGTCGAGTTCGCTCATCGGGTCGATGACGCGGCCGCCCGTGATGACGAGGTCGGCGCTCATGGGGCGACGGCCGATCCGCAGCCGGTGATGCCGACGCCGTGCATGACGTCACACCACCCCAGCCTTTGCGTCGGCCGCGGCCTGGTCGGCGCGCATCATCGCGATGTACTGCTCGTAGTCCCGCGCCTTGACCGCGAACTTCTCGAGCACCCACGGGTGCGTGTTGATCAGGAACCGCTCGTCAGCGAGCCCCTCCATCACGATGTCCGCGAGCTGCTCGGTCGTGATCGCGTCCTGGCCCTCCGGGGTGTCCTCCTTGCCGGCGAGGATGGGCGTCAACACGGCGGCAGGAGTGAGGACGCTCACGCTGATCCCTTGTCTGCGTACATGGTCGACAGCCACTCCGTGAAGCCGATCGCGGCATGCTTGGTCACCGTGTAGGACACCGTGTCCGGGATGACGAGCAGGGCCGCCGCCGAGGCGACGTTGAGCATGTAGCCGCCACCTTGCTCGACCATGTGCGGCATTGCGTACTTCGCCGCCCACACCTCGGCCATGAGATTGATGGCGATGATCTTCTGCCATTTGTCGGTCGGGGTCTCGATGCCGCCATCAATGGCGATTCCGGCGTTGGAGACGAACAGGTCGATTCGACCGAAGCGGTCGATCGTGGACGCGACGAGGTGCTCGATGTCCTCCTCGCGGCCCACATCGGCGGCCACGGGGACGGCGCCGATCGGAGCGGCCGCCCGCTCACACGCCTCCTGGCGAAGGTCCGAGAGCAGGACGTGCGCGCCCTCTGCGGCAAAGCGTGTACAGAGCGCGAGGCCGATGCCTTGCGCGCCGCCGGTGACGACTGCCACCTTGTCCTTGACGTTCATGGTTCCCTCCCTCAGTTGTCGTGCGTCGTGTCGAGGACGGTCGCAGTCGAGGGCTCCCGAGTCGCCAGTGATGACCCTGGTGTGGGGTCAGGCGCGAGATGGTTTCATCTGAGCAGTTGCTGGCCGCCGTCGATGTCGATCGTGGCGCCCGTGATCGCGGTGTTCGTCATAAGGTGGATCGCCAGCGCGGCGATGTCTTCCGGCCCGACCACCCGTCCGATCGGCAATGTCCTGCGGAGCTCCTCTCGGCGGGCCTCCAGTTGGTCGCCCAGGTAGAACGCTGACAGCGGGGTGTCGACGAACCCAGGCGCGATGACGTT
>Ga0157372_10003848_pt1 | contig 16128 bp, 12 predicted proteins | sample C55metaG_FD_115307 | JGI IMG/M metagenome (GOLD analysis project Ga0157372, IMG submission 115307) | Corn rhizosphere microbial communities from Kellogg Biological Station, Michigan, USA - C5-5 metaG | ecosystem: Host-associated > Plants > Roots > Rhizosphere > Soil | place: USA: Michigan... | reverse complement strand
GTCAGCGGCCCGACGAACGCCGCCTGACATGCATCCTGCGCCGACACGCCATCGGCGATCAGCTTGGCGGCAGAGACGAGCAAGCGTGTCCCCGGTCCCTCCGCCAAGCCTTGATCTTTGAGCCGCCGGACCTTGTGCGCGAGCTCGACGAGCGCTTGCGCGGTGCCGCGCTTCACGCCGCTCTCGTGCGCCACGATCTCCGCCTCGGCGCCCGCCGCAGGAAAATCGAACTCGAGCGTGACGAATCGCTGTCGCGTGCTCGGCTTCAAATCCTTGATCGCGTGCTGATAGCCCGGGTTGTACGAGATCACGAGCTGGAAGCCCGGCGCCGCCTCGACGACGTCGCCCGTTTTTTCGATCGGCAGCAGACGCCGATCGTCGGTGAGCGGATGAATCACGACGACCGTGTCCTGCCGCGCCTCGACCACTTCGTCGAGATAACAGATCGCGCCAAGCCGAGCCGCGTTCGTGAGCGGGCCGTCGACCCAAACCGTCTCGTCGCCCTTGATCAGGAAGCGGCCCGTGAGATCGCTCGCCGAGAGATCGTCGTGGCACGCGATGGTGACGAGCGGCCGTCCGAGCTTCCACGCCATGTGCTCGATGAACCGCGTCTTCCCGCACCCCGTCGGCCCCTTGAGCATGACCGGCAGCCCGCGCGCGTGACACTTGGCGAACACCTCGACCTCGTCTCCCGACGCGAGATAGTACGGCTCCCGCGCCACCCACCGCGCGCCGTGTTCGGCCGAGTGCACGAGGTCCGGCGACACCGTTTGGCGACTCTGTTTCAGCATCGTGAGTTCAGGTGAGAATTCGCAGCATGATGTGCGGTCTCGTACTCGCTAGGCCAGTTCCATGACGAATTTCGGACAATCGAGTTCGTCCGCGCGCGTCCACGTTGATACCCGCGTCGGCGAGAGATGACCCCCCCGAAAATCCTCAGGCCGTCTTCCCACGCGAGCCCGGGCTCAACAACTTCCCGCCCATGAACCGACGCGATTTCAACGCCATAGCGGCAACCGGCGCGGCCACGGCGTTTTTTCGTCGTATTGCCGGCGGCTCCGCGGCCCCGCAGACCGCCGGCCTCCCGGCCTCCCCGCAGCCCGATCTCCACGTCAACGCCGACCGCATCAACTCGCACCTCGCCGCGCTCGGCGAGTTCGGCAAGAACCCCGAGGGCGGTGTGTCGCGCGTGGCGTACAGCGACGCCGACAAGGCGGCACGGGCGAAGGTCATGGAGTGGATGCGCGCGGCGAAGCTCGAGCCGAGCATCGACTTCGCCGGAAACATCATCGGCCGTCGCGCCGGAAGCGACGCGTCGCTCCATCCGCTCCTCTTCGGCTCACATATCGACTCGGTTCCCGGCGGCGGTGACTACGACGGACAAGTCGGATCCACGTCCGCGATCGAAGTCGCCCAGACGCTGGCTGAGCATTCGATCGTCACGCGGCATCCGCTCGAGGTCGTGATCTGGCAGAATGAAGAGGGTGGGCTGTTCGGCAGCCGCGCGGTGAGCGGCCAACTCACGGCGGCCGAGCTCAAGACCGTCTCGAGCAGCGGCAAGACGGTCGAAGACGGGATTCGCTTCATCGGCGGCGATCCCGCGCGCCTCGCCGACGTCAAGCGTCCGAAGGGATCGATCGCCGGATACTTCGAGCTGCACATCGAGCAGGGCGGCACGCTCGACGCGGCCAAGGTCGACATCGGCGTAGTGGAGGGAATCGTCGGCATCAAGCAGTGGGAGGTCACGGTCACCGGATTCCAGAACCACGCCGGTACGACCGCGATGAATCAGCGGCACGACGCGCTGCTCGCCGCCGCGCGCTTCGTGGACATGGTGAATCGTGTCGTAGTCGGCATCGCGGGGCGACAGGTCGGAACGGTCGGTCGGATACAGGCGTTCCCCGGCGCGCCGAACGTCATTCCGGGCAAGGTTGTCTGCACGCTCGAGCTGCGCGACCTCGACGACGCCAAAATCGACTCGATGTACGCGACGATTCGCAAGAACGCCGACGCGATCGGAAAGCAGAACGGAACGTCGTTCGCGTTCGCCGAGCTGCATGCCAACGTCGCCGCGCCGACCGATCCGCGCATGCGCAAGATCATCGCCGATTCGGCGGCGTCACTCCACCTCTCGACTCGACAGATGCCGAGCGGCGCCGGGCACGACGCTCAGGCGATGGCGGTGATCGGTCCGATCGGGATGATCTTCATTCCGAGCGTCGGCGGCATCAGCCACTCGCCGAAGGAGTTCTCGAAGCCGGCGGACATCGCCAACGGCGCGAACGTCTTGCTGCGCTCCGTGCTCGCGGCGGACAAGGCGCTCGCGTAGCGCTCGACTTCAGCGCGCGCCGCGGCGGCCGCAGCCACCCGCCGCCTCCACTCCCTACCGTTGTTGCCAGTCAGTGAACCTCGGCGGAGTGGAGAAGGGCGGACCGGCCTCGATGACCACGTCGGTGTGACGGAGAAGCGGAATCTTCGCCGGGTCGCCGGAATACGGCTTCCCGTCGACCCACACCTTGAGCTTTGATCCCGTCTTCGCGAACGCCGTCGCCGCCCGCGTCTCGCTCAGCGGTTGCCCCCAGATCGCGAAGAAGTCGCCGAGCGTGAACGTGCGGTTCGCGGGCGACTCGATGTGAATCACGCCGTCCGGCGTGTGCGTGTGTACCCAGTAAAGGCACTGACCGCCCAACGGCCGGCCGACGTTGTTCGGGATGTCGACCGATTTGCCGCGGTCGAGGATCAGCAGATGCTGATGGATGTGGATCCGCTGCCCCTCCATCTCGTCGCACGAAATCCCGCCCACCGGCTGCCCCGTCGGTACGGTCGAGATTCGCTGCGCGACGAGCGGCGTCGCGCCTACGAGCAGGGCGATCGCTGCGAGCGTACTCGCGGCCGCGGCGGCCCGCGTCAACGGCGTCATGAACGTTCTCTCCGGCATCGGTTGCGATGAGACGAAGGACTGATCAAGCGGGCGCGATCGCGAGCACGCGCAGCGGACTCCCGCTGCCATTCACGATCTTGAGCGGCGCCGCGATCACGATGGCGCCCGTGGCTGGAAGCTGATCGAGGTTGCGAAGGCTCGCCAGTCCGAACTTCCCGGCTCCGTGCATCGTCGCGTGATTCGGAAACGGCGGATCGAACGTACCCGCCTGGCCGGCGTCCGTTCCCACCGTCTCCACGCCGACGCCGAGCACCCCGCGGTCCTTTGCCAGCAGCTCGGACGTCGTCTTGTGAAATCCCGGACTGTGCGGGCCGTCGTCCTTCACGTTGAGGAACGACTTCGGATCGGAGCGCTTGCTCCAGTCCGTCCGCAGGAGGAACCACGAGCCTGTCGGGATCCGGCCGTGCTCCTTCTCCCAGGCCGTGACGTGGTCCGGCATCAGGATGAAGTCCTCGTTCTTCGCGACCTCGCGCGACACGTCCATCACGCATGCGGGGCCGACGAACCGACGCGCCGGAATCGTGTCGCAGCGGTTGTCGGGCAGGTCCTTGCCCGAGATCCAATGCACCGGCGCGTCGAAGTGCGTGCCGGTGTGCTCACCGAGGTGGAGCACGTTCCAGTACCACGCCGGCCCTTTGTCGTCGAAGTGCGAGATGACCTCCATCGTCAGCCCCGGCGATTGGCCGAAGATCGGTGGAAGTCCGATGACCGGCGTTTCCGGCCCGAGCGGTTGCGTGAGGTCGACGACCTTGAGCTTTCCCGCGTTGAGCTCGTCCACCAATTGCGTGAGAATCGTCGTCGTCATTGTCATTGTGGCCATGATCAGCTCGACCGTTGAGAAGTCTGAAGGCTGCGGAGGTGGCGCTGAAACTGGTACCGATTCTCGAGCAGCGAGAGGTCCGTCACGTAGCCCGCCGGTCCCACCGCTTCGACCTTGGCGACGATCGTCGTGACTTCGTGCGCGGCGAGCGCCTCGGCGAACTGGGTCTTGAATTCGTCGATCGTCGTCACGGTGTGCGTCCGCGGTATTCCCGCCGCGGACGCGATCCCGGCGAGGTCGCTGCCGGTGGACGTCGCCGTCGGAAAACCGCCGACCGAGAGCAGGCTTTCGTTGTCGAATACGACGTGAATCAGATTTTTCGGACGATATCGCGCGAGCGTCGTGAGCCCGCCGAGGTTCATGAGCACCGACCCGTCGCCGTCGAACACGACCACGGTCAGCTCGGGGCGGCTCAGCGCGATGCCCAATCCCATCGACGACGCCAACCCCATCGCGTGTTGCAAGTAGAAGAAGTTCGGCTTGTGGCCGATCGACTGAAGCTCCGCGGCCACCGCGCCCATGATCGTCACGACGATGCAGCGATCCAGCTCGCCGTAAATGGCTTCCATCGCGTCTCGGCGCTTCATGCTTCCTCCCACATCAGATCGCGCGCGAGCAGGAGCGCGACCGGCCGGCTCGCCGAGTAGGCGAGCGTCTGCGCCTTGTTGATGCGGCGAGCTACGTGATCGGGCGAATCGAGCAGCATGTGCGGTATTCGGAGCGCGTCGAGCACGTGCGTCGTCACGCCGCCGCCCTCGGTTTGCCACGGATCTCGCTCGCCGAATTCGCCGCGGTGGCTGATGAACATCAAAAGCGGGATGCGGTAGAGCTGCGCGCACGACACGATGCCGTTGACCGACGCGAGAAATCCGTGGTTCTGCATCAACATCGCCGACTTCACGCCGGCGAGATGCGCGCCCGCGGAAATGCCGACGCCCTCCTCTTCCTTCGCGAGGCGCACGAGCATCATCTCCGGATCGTCCTCTGCCATCCGGATCAGATGCACCAGCCACGTTTCGGGCAGCGCGGACACGATCCGCACGCCGACGTCGCGGAGGCACTGGTAGATCAGCTTGGAGCTCGAGACGGAGACGGGCATGAAGCAGGTGGACCGGTGGACAGGTGGACCGCGAAAAACAAAACGACGAGCTAGACCGGCTTTACGGTACTGAAAACGCTCGACAGCAGCCACCAGACGCCCACGCCCCCGATCGCCGCGGGTATTCCGAAACGCACCCAGTAGTAGAGCAGGGCGGGGACCGGCACCTCGCCGCGCTCGCCGAGTTGCTTGAGTGCGTCGCCTCGCTTCATGAACCAACCGACGGCGAGCACCGCGACCAATGCGCCGAGCGTCTGCATGCCGGATCCGAACGTCAGGTCCCACGGCACGAAGATGCCGGTGTTGATCGCCGGCGGAATGGCAGCAAGAAAAATCGCGATTGTCACGAGTGCGACCGCGCGCTCGCGCGACATCTTCGTGTTGTCGGTCAGCCCGGCCACCAGCACCTCGAACGCGCCGACGTCGGATAGATAGCCGGCGCACGAGAGCCCGATGAAAAACACCGCGCCGAACAGCGCTCCCGCCGGCATTTCGGCGAACACCTTCGGCAGCGTCGCGAAGATGAGCCCCGGGCCGGACGTCGGTTCGAGGTTGAACGCGAACACCGCCGGGATCACGGCAAAGCCCGCGAGCAGAGACGACCCCGTATCGCCGATCACGGTCCACAGCGCCGGGCGCGCCACGCTCTCGTCGTGCTTCATGTACGAGCCATACACCACCATGAATGTCCCGCCGAGGGACAACGAAAAGATCGCGTGGCCGATCGCCGCGACCATCACCGTCGGCGTCAGATCCGCCCATCGGAATTTCAAGATGTACCATCGCACGCCCGCCATGGCGCCGGGCAGCGTGAGCGATCGGACCATCAGCAGCACGAGCGCGACGAGCAGCACCGGCATGACCCACGCACTCGCACGCTCGATCCCCGCTCTCAACCCTTTCGCGACGACGACCGCGCAAGCGAGAGCTACGATCGCCGTGAAGCAGAGTTGCAGCACGAACGACGTGAGGTCGAACCCGTGCTCGGGCGGAAGAATGGCTGAGGCTTGGATGTGCATCCCGAAACCGGCGCCGACCTGCGCCACCGCGTGATACAACACCCAGCCGACGACGGCCGTGTAGTAGCCCGTCGCCGCGATCACGATGACGAAGAAGAACCAACCCACGGCTGTTCCGCCGGGGAGGCCTGCCGCCTTGAACGCGCCCACCGGACCACGTCGCGCGAACCGGCCCAGCGCGAACTCCGCCATTAACGCCGGCATGCCGATGGCGACGGCGACGAAAACATAAAAGAGAACGAACGCCGCCCCGCCGAACTTTCCGACGAGGTACGGATACCGCCACACGTTGCCGAGCCCGATCGCGACGCCGATGACCGTGACGAGCGTCCCGAATCTCGTCGCGAACGTCTCGCGCGCTCTCGTCGTCGATCCGCGCCCGGCCTTCTGGCGCGGCTTCGCCGCCATTCCGTCGACAGGCATCAACTACCTCGCCTCCAGCGTTCCAATTCGGCGACGCGCGTTTCGAGCGCGTCGATGCGGTCGGGCGCGCGCACCCCCCCGCCGGCTGGCTTCACGGACGACGTGGGGGCGCGCTTCGCCGCGGCAACGTGAGCGGCGCTGGCAATACCGCTCGCGGAATGGGGACGCGCGACGCCGCGCCCCGCCGCTCGAGTGAATGTTCGGCCGAGCGGTCCAAGCCAAACCAGTCGGAACAGTCGCTCGCCGAGCGGCATTCGGAACGGGCTGCGCAGCAGCAACGCGAGCGAGACGCCGAACAAGACGACGCCGCCGAAGATGAGGAGCAGTCCGGCGACCGGCGTTTGATACGAGTGCGGACCGACCTGCTTTCTCATCGTGAACGCCCACCACGCCATTCCGAACCCCACAATGGGAGCGGCGGCCAGAATCGCGACGCTTCGCCGGCGCGCGTGTCGCGCGGCGGGGTCGGCCCGCAAGGCGTCGCGCTGCGACTGCCGCTCCGCGAGCACGGCGACCAGCCCTCGATGCACCGCGTCGGCGCTGAACCCGTTGACCGCCAACCGCCGTGCTTCGCCGAAGGTCTGTGCGACGCGCGTGACCAGGACGCCCGCGAGCAACAAGACCGGCAGCAGCATGTCGACCGATCCGCCGTCCCCGGCGGAGACGGATTGCGCCATGAAATAGGCGAGGATGGTCCCCATCACCAACACCAACGACAGCGTGCCCGCCTCCTGCACGAACAGCCGAATGGGGACCGGCACTTCGGGCGCGGTGAGCTGCGCGGCGTCGAGCGCCTCGACCAGCTCCTCGGCGCGCGCGAAACGCGCGTCCGGATCCTTGAGCAGGCAGCGATCGATCGCGTCGGCTAACGGCGCCGGCAAATCCGAACGCACGGTCGCCATCGGCGCGAGGGTTTCCGTGATCTGTTTGACGAGCGCTTTGCCCGTGGAATCCGCCGCCATCGCGACGCGGCCGGTCAGCGCATAGTACGCCGTGAGGCCGAGTGAATAGAGATCGCTTCGTCCGTCGACTCGATCGCCAGTCGCCTGCTCGGGACTCATGTATTCCGCGGTGCCCACGACTTCCCCGACGCGGGTGAGCCCCGCACCGGCGCCGTCGTCCGGCGCGGCGATCGTTCTCGACACGCCGAAGTCCATGACCAGCGCGCGACTCGTCGCGCGCTCGATCATGATGTTGTCCGGCTTGATGTCGCGATGGACGATGCCGCGCCCGTGCGCGTACGCCAACGCGTAGCCGGTGTCTTGCAGCAGACGGACGACTTCCCGCACGCTCAGCGGCCCCGCGCGCCGCACGCGCTCGGCCACGCTCTCGCCTTCGATGTAACCCATCACGTACGCGAGGAAGTCGTCGCTCTCCTCGACCGCGTAGACGGGCACGATGTTCGGGTGGGAGAAGCTCGCCGCCATTCGCGTCTCGCGAAGAAACCGATCGCGAAGGGCGGACGCGGTCGCGAACTCGGCGGGCAATACCTTGAGGGCGACCGGACGTCCCAGCTTCACGTCGCGCGCCAGATACACGGCCCCCATGCCGCCGCGACCGAGCTCCCGCTCGATCTCGTATCGTCCGCCGAGTCGCTGCTGAAGGTCGCCGAGGCTCGTCATCGCGGCGAGAATATACCGCGAAGCGTCCGTGCGTTCACTGCGCGGCCAAAAGCGATGCCAGCGTGTCGAGGGCCGTGTCCACGTCCTCGACCGAGCTATAGAAGTGCGGCGATAGCCGGATCACGGGTCCGCGCGCCGACGCGATGACGCCTCGCTCGCGCATCTTCGATTCGACGAGGTGCGAGTCGCCGACGACGAATGCCGTGGTCGCGGTCTTGTGCGTCATGTCATCCGTGCCAAGCAGCTCGAGCCCGCGGGCGCGCCCACCGTCGATCAGCCGCTGCCCGAGGACCTCGAGCCACGAGCGAATCGCCGGAACTCCGATATCGTTGATGATCCGCATTCCGGCACGCGCGACGTAGGCGTTCACGATCGGTGGCGTTCCGGTGTCGAACCGGCTCGCCGACGCGGACCAGTCCAGCCGCTTCACCGCGAAGTCGAACGGATTGGCGCGGCCGAACCACCCGGTCACCGCGGGCTCGAGCGTCGCGGCGAGATCCCGCCGCACGTAGAGAAACGCGATTCCAGGAATCCCCATGAGAAACTTGAGATTCCCCGCAGCCAAGAAGTCCAAGCCGAGCGTTCGAACGTCGATCGGCACCGTTCCCAGCGTTTGGTAGCCGTCGACGTAGAGCAGCGCGCCGCGGTCGTGCGCCGCGCCCGCCAAGTGAGCGAGATCCTGCTTGAATCCGTTGAGGAAGTAGCCGTGCGTCGCCGAAACGATCGCCGTTCGGTCGTCCACGACGCGCTCGTACTCGCGCTCGTCGATCCGCCCGTCGCATACGGGGATCCACTCGACGTGCGCGCCGCGCCCCCGCTGCGCGAGCCACACGTGGCCGATCGTCGGAAACTCGGCCTCGGTTACCACGACCTTCGTACGACCGCGCGCGAAATCGATCGCGCTCGCGACCGCGCTCGTCGCCTCGGAGACCGAACTGAAGACGGCGATTTCGCCTGGCGATGCATTGATCAGCCGCGCGAACTCAGCCTTCGCCGCATCCACCTCCGCCATCCACGCATCCCAATCCATGGCGCGCGTACTCCACGACTCCAGATACCGCTCCGCCGCCGCTCGCGTCGCGATCGTCTGCGGCGCCTGCGAGCAATTGTTCATCGGAATCGTCGTGGCGAGGATCGGAATCCCCGCACGCGCGGCAGCCAGATCGTACGCGGGCAGGACGGCGGTCTCGGGCATGGCTCGAATCTGAGCCCGGGCTCGGCGATGGCAACCCTGTTGTAGCACACGCTCGGCGTGTGACGCTCGAGTGCCCCCCAGCGTTTAGCGCGAGGTCTCGATTACGTCGCTGTACGTCGCGAGCTTGCCGGCGCGGAATGCCGTCACTTGCGCGAGCATCGACCCCAGCATCTGTCGCGCGCGCATGTACCCCCCAAACGGCGGCGCCCCTCGGTAGTAGACCGCGCCGTCGAACACGGACCGGATGAACGTGCTCGTCGAATCGAGCGGCAGCTCGCCGACGTTGTCGAAGAAATGCCGCCAGTCGTCACCCTGCTGAAACAGGTACTGCTCGACGTTCGACAGATAAAAAGCGGTGACGCCGGCGTGGTGGTCCTTGAGGTACGTGCCCACGGCGCGGATGGCGGTCGGACCGGCGAAGTCCCCGACGAGCGGAACGACCAGGTTGTCCGTCTCGAGCTGCTTGAGCGCGCGGAAGTTCGCCTCGTTCGCCATGTAGCTGCGATGAAGCCCGGCGCTGTCCGTCTCGATCTGCAGCTGCGCGAAGCTCGGCATGCGGCCGTAACCCGAATTGCGCGATTGGCTCGAGTTGTACGTGATGTCCGGCCCGTATGCGACGAATGACCGATACACGTAGCCGATCGACGCCGTGTCATCGGAGGTAAGCGCGAAATGATGCTTCTTCGACAGTTGGTCGATGATCGACGCCATGTTGCGGCGGTACGCGGCGCTGTCCGGCGGCACGAGCTGGTACGCGACGAAGAGCGACTCGGGTGCCGTCAGCGTGTCGAGATGCGCCGGACGCGGACGCGAGAACAATCGCGACAGAAAATCGGCCCGGTCGGCCGACTGCTCGATCAGCGCCTTGTACATCAGGTGCGTCAGCATGTTCTGACGCCTGATGTCGAAGATGAATGCGATCTTCGGATGCAGCGCGACCAGGTACGTGAAGTTCTGATCGGGCCCGACGCCGAGGTACACACCGCCCGGCTTCGTTGTGCGGAGAAGCTCGGGGATCACCCATTGATAGCTCGTCTCGTTCGAGACGAAGTTGTCCGAGCGAAAGTAGCCCCCGGGCTCCGACGTGGTCGTGACCAGCCGCCAGAACGTGCTGTCGGCGAGCCGCGTCGGGAGCGCCTCCCACCGATTGCTGCTGGCAAGCTCCTGGGCGGCTACACGCGCCGGCCGAACGGCGAGGAGTCCCAGGGGCACCACGAGTCGCGCGAGCCGCGACGTCCATCTGCGCGTCCATCTTCCGCGAGCACCGAGCATGACTGCCATGACGAGTCCGGTCGTCCGATGATCCGTGAAGATGAATGCAGCTTACAAGCCGCGGTAGCCCGACCAAAGAAAACAGCGGCGCAGCGGAGAGTCCGCTACGCCGCTGTCGTTCTACATCGCGAATCGCAAAGGCGGCGCGATCTCGAACGCGAGGTCTTCGTTACTGCCACATCAGGTTGAAATCGTAATATCCGTAGCCGCCCTGCGGGTCTCGAATGCGTATCACGGTCGTATAGTTGTTCCACGACGCAGGCTGCTGCACCACGGTTACGCTGCCTCGACCGCTGTTCTGAACAACCGCCACGTTCGCGTTGCCACGCGGCATGTCCATGTTGCCGGCGTCGAAGCGCTCGTTCATCAATTGCTTGCCGCTGAGCGTGCGCGAGAAGACGCGGCCGTTCTGGATGCGAAGCTCGACTTGGTCGTCGACCTGGCCGCTCCAGTGCAGCATGGTGCGATTGCCATTGCGCCCGCGGTCGCCGCGGTCGCCGCGGTCGCCATAGCCGCCGTTGCTATTGTTCGGATAGTCACGGTCGCGTCCACGGCCTCGGCCCGGCCAACCGACGTACTCGCCGTTGGAGTAGCCCTCCCAATATCCGACGAGACGATACGAGTCCGACCCGCTGCGCGGGTCCTGAATGCGGACGACCGTCGTGAAGCCGTTCTGCGCATTCGGCTGCTGAATCACGGCGACGTCACCGCGGCCTTGCATCACCTGCACGCGAACGACGCCGTTCTGCCGAGGCAGGTCGGTCATCGCCCGGCCGCGCTGGAAGTTGGGCTCGGTTGCGCCGATTTTCTGCGTCCAGATCTGATTGCCCCGCATATAGATCTGAACCTCGCGGTCGACTCGACCGGTCCAGTCGAAAAGCTGCTGACCCTGCGCCATGACCACCGGTGCCGCGCCGACGAGGGCGGCGGCTGCCAATGGAATCGAGCGCTGAATCCACGTGAGTTTTGACATTTTCTTGCTCCTGGTTGAGACCGGCCCGGGTTTGGTGGCCGGCCTGAGCCCATTGTTTCGCAGCGCCCATGCCGCACCGGCCCGTTCACGCTGGAACTCGGCTCTGCATGCTGTAAGTTCTTGTCGTTACGTTCTTTAGACGATCCTGACACCGCCAGGTAACCGCGCATTTGTGACGCGCGCCGCAGCCATGCCTAGGCACATCGTCCCCGCCCCTGGACAGTTTTGCGTCCGACGTTCAAGACAGCCGCGTTCGCCGAGAAACTACTGGCCGGCCCACCCTCGTTCGGCCAGGTTTCCGCGCCCATGCTTTCGCGTTCCATAAACCAGCTCGACGCCACCGCGCTCGTCGTCGGCATCATCATCGGCGCGTCGATCTTCGTGCAGCCGTCGGTGATCACCGGCGCGGTTCCGACCGTGAGCGGCGTCTTCGCCGTCTGGCTCGCCTCGGGAGTTCTGACGCTCTTCGGCGCGCTGATCGCGGCCGAGCTCGCGTCGGCCTTCCCGCGCGCGGGCGGCGTTTACGTCTTCTTGAAAGAGAGCTTCTCGCCTGCCGTCGGGTTTTTGTGGGGCTGGGCGATGTTCTGGACGATGCACACCGGAATCATCGCGGTCATCGCGACCGTCTTCGCGCGCTACGCCACGTTCTTTTTCCCGACCAACGACTTCGGCGCGCGCGCCATCGCGGTCGGCGCCGTGGTGATCCTCACGGCGATCAATTACGTCGGCGTGAAGCAGGGGAGCGTCGTGCAGACGACGTTCACGCTGCTCAAGGTCGCGGCCATCGTCCTCATCATCGCCGTCGCGTTCGCGCTCGGGCCGCGCTCGCCCCTCACCCCTGGCGTCTCGACTGCCGGTGGCTCGCTGACTCTCTCGAGCGTTCCGCCCGCCATCGTCGCCGGCCTATTTGCGTTCGGCGGATGGCACATGGTCACGTACGCGGCCGAGGAGACGCGGACTCCGGAGCGCACGATTCCGCGTGCGCTCGTCGCGGGCGTGCTGCTGGTTACTGCCTGCTACATCGCGCTCAACGCGGCCTACTTCCACGTGCTGAACCCCGATCGGATCGCGGGCTCCTCGCGCGTCGCGGCCGACGCGGCCGACGCGGTACTCGGACGGGGCGGCGCCGCGCTCATGTCAGCCATCGTCGCCGTGTCCACCTTCGGTGCGCTGAACGGCGTGATTCTCTCCGGCCCGCGCGCCTACCTCGCGATGGCGCGCGACGGGCTGCTCGCGTCGTGGGCCGCCGCGATCCATCCGCGCTTCCGCACCCCGCACCGGGCGATCCTCCTTCAAGGCGCGTGGGCGGTGATTCTCGTCTCCACGGGCACCTATCGCGCGCTCTTCACGCGCGTCGTGTACACCGAATGGATCTTCTTCGCGCTCATGGCGGCCGGGCTCTTTCGTCTGCGGGCACGCGGCACCTATCAACCGGCGTACCGCGTGTGGGGCTTTCCGGCGGTGCCGATCATTTTCATTCTGGCGTCCGGCTTCATTGTGGCGCACCAGCTCGTAACCGACGCGGCGAACGCGTGGACGGGGCTCCTCTTCGTCGCGGCCGGGTTGCCCGTCTACCTTGTCTTCTTCCGCAAGTCCTCCCTCTCGCAAACTCCACGACATGCTGATTGACGTTCACAACCACTTCTATCCGCCCGAATATCTCGACGCGCTCAAGGCCGGCGACAGCGCGGTCAAGCTGACGATTGACGCCGAGGGCAATCCATGTCTCCACTATCCCGGTGACTACAACGTCGCCGTGCGCGGACATCGGGACATCGGGTATCGCCAGGACGTTCTGATCAAAGAAGGCGTCGACACGCAGATCATCACCTTCACGACGCCGGGCACGCACGTCGAGCCGCCCGACCGCGCCGTGCGCTTCGCGCGTCTCGTGAACGACGCGTTCGCGACGGTGGTGCGCGAACGCTCGCCGCGCTTCGCCGCGCTGGCGACGCTTCCGCTATGCGACCCGGCGGCCTCGGTCGCCGAGCTCACGCGCGCCGTCACGCAACTCGGCATGCCCGGCGCGATGTTGTTCAGCAACGTCAACGGCGTCGCGCTCGCCGACAAACGCTTCGAGCCGCTCTACGCCGAAGCCAACCGGCTCGGCGCGATTCTACACATCCATCCGACGGATCCGGTCGGCGTCGAAGCGATGACCGACTACTGGCTCATGCCGCTCATCGGATTCTTGGGCGATACGACGCTGGCCGCGGCGAAGCTCGTCTTCGCCGGCGTGCCCGAGCGCTACCCGAACATCAAATGGGTGCTTGGCCACCTCGGCGGGGCGATTCCATATCTGGTGGAGCGACTCGACCGCGGGTTCGAGGCTTTTCCCGATTGTCGCGCCGACATCTCGATCAAGCCGAGCGAGTATCTGCGGAACTTCTACTACGACGGTGTGAACTTCGACCCGCGCGCCGTGCGGCTCTGCGTGGACTTTGCCGGCGCGAGTCAGGTGCTCGCGGCAAGCGACTACCCGCACCAGATCGGCAGCATCCCGAAGATGAAGTCGAGTCTCGCCACGCTCAGCGTGTCGGACGCTGAGCGCAAGAAGATCATGGGCGAAAATGCGAAAGCGCTCTACAAGCTGTAGCGGCGTAGTTGTGTTGCGCGCGGAACATCAGTCAGCGCGCAACGCGACGAGCGGATCGCTTCGCGACGCGCGAAGCGCCGGTACGAAGCACGACGCCACGGCGACCGCGGCGAGCAACGCCGACAGCGTGACGAACACGACCGGATCCGTCGGGCTGACGTCGTAGAGCAGCGACGCCATCCACCGCGTCGCGACGAGGGCGCCGATCACGCCGATGCCGATTCCCGCGGCAGCGACGATCGCGCCTTCGCGCAGCACGAGCCGCACGAGCGCGCGAGGTTCCGCGCCGACGGCGAGGCGGACTCCGAACTCGCGCCGTCGATTCGCCACCGAGAGCGACATCACGCCGTAGATCCCGACGGCGGCCAGCAGCACGGCCACCGCCGCGAAGGCGGCGAGCAGGATCTCGGTCAACCGCTTCGTCGCCAACGAATCCCCGACGACGGATCCCAGGGTCCGAACGCCGTCGAGCGGAATCGCCGAGTCGAGTCTCGAGATCGTCGACCGCACTGAGCGAACGGCGCCGGCGCCGTCCATGTCGGCGCGGATCGCCAACGAGACCCGCTGGGAGCCGCTCTGCGCGAGGCTCACGTATAGATGCGGCGCCGGCAGCCGCGTCGCGTCGCCGTCGTGGATCGCGCCGACGACGCCGACGATCGTGAGCCACGTCGTGTCGCCGGTCGTGCGAATGCGTTTTCCGAGCGCGTCGGGTCCCTTCCAGTATCGTTTGGCGATCGATTCGTCGATCAACGCGATCGGAACGCTCGTCGTGTCGTCGCTGGCCGACACGTCGCGCCCGAACAGGAGCGGAATGCCCATCGTCGCGAAGTAACCCGGGCTCACGCCGTTCTGATACGTCTGGCCTTCTGCGCCGGACGATGGCGCCGGGCGGTCGCCGACCAAAAAACCGTCGTAGTTCGACTCGCCCTCGAACGGCAAGCCCCAGGCGAGCGCCGCCGAGCGCACGCCTGGCACCGCGCGAACCTGCTCGAGGATCGTCGCGAAGAACGGATTCGCCGTCGACGCGCTGTTGTACTTGGATGGAAGTGGAAGCGCGATCGACGTGATACCATCCGGGCGAAAGCCGAGGTTGACCGCGGTGAGGCGCTGGAAGCTCTCGAGCATGAGTCCCGCGGCGATCAACAGAATCACCGACAGCGCGAGCTGCGCGACGACGAGTCCGCTGTTCAGCCGGCGCACCGAGCGCTGGGCGGTCTCGCGCATCGTGAGCTCCCCCGTGGTCCGGGCGCGAACGCTTTGCAGGGCGGGTAGGAGGCCAAAGAGAACGCCGCTCAGCACGGAGATCGCGAGCGTCACCGCCAACACGCGGCCGTCGACATGGACTTCGTGCAAGCGGGGGAGCGCGACGAGCCGAGAGTTGGTGAAGACTCGCACCGCTGCGAACGCCATGGCGACGCCGGCCGCGGCGCCCAGCAGCGCCAGCGCGACGCTCTCGGTGAGCAGTTGGCGAATCACGCGGCTGCCGGTCGCGCCCAGCGCGGCGCGAAGTCCAATCTCACGCTGGCGAATCGCGGCGCGGCTCGACAGCAATGTCGCGACGTTGGCGATCGCGATCAACAGGATGAGTCCAACGGCGGCGAGCAGCACGATGAGAGGTCGGGCAGTCCGTTTCGTCATCGCTTCCTGAAGCGGCCCGACGATCGTCGCCATGTGCGTGCGCGCCGGATCGACCGACTTGCTACGGGCCACGTTGGGCCCGCGGCGCGCCCAATCCCACATGATCGCCGTCGTCTGCCGGCGCGCGTGCTCGACCGAGACTCCCGGTTTCAGTCGAGCGATACCGACGTTCGTGAATCCGAATTGCCGCGACGGATCGAGACCCATCGGCAGCCAGACTTGGGTCCCGGCGGTCGGGAACGCGAATCCCGAAGGCATCACACCGATGACGCGGATCGGGCTTCCGTCAAGATCGATCGTCGAGCCGATCGCATCGATTCGCCCGGCGAATCGCGAACGCCAGAACGCGTCGCTGAGAATGGCGACGCTATTGTTTCCCTTCGTGTCTTCGTCGCGAGTAAAGGGCCGACCGCGCGCAGGGTCGACGCCGAGCACGTGAAAGAAGTCGGCGGTCACCAACGCCGCGTCGACTCGTTCCGCGCGGCCGCCGGCGGCGAGCGTCATCCCGTTCGTTCGATATCCCGCGAACG
>Ga0157372_10003844_pt1 | contig 16136 bp, 10 predicted proteins | sample C55metaG_FD_115307 | JGI IMG/M metagenome (GOLD analysis project Ga0157372, IMG submission 115307) | Corn rhizosphere microbial communities from Kellogg Biological Station, Michigan, USA - C5-5 metaG | ecosystem: Host-associated > Plants > Roots > Rhizosphere > Soil | place: USA: Michigan... | reverse complement strand
ATTCGAGCGGAAGGGAATGGTATTACTATTGGCCCAACTGTTAGTCCATGTATTACAAAACTCAGCCCACGTATCACCTGGGTCCTGCTTCGGAGGATTGCGTTCAAAAGTGATAAAATCGCCTTTACCGTGTAGCCGCGGATTTATTACAATTCCAGGTTGCAGTTTACGAATCTCTTCCTGTGTAATCACGTTATTACCATTGGGAATTGGTGGCTTGCCATCAAACCAAAGCAAGTCAATTTTACCATATCGCGTCAACAATTCTTCTACTTGTCCTTTCACCATAGCAGCATATTCTTCCTGGTGTTTTTTTATTTCTTCTGGTGATTTTACAATAGTTCTGGGATCTAAGTTTTCATCAACCTTTGGCAAATCCGGGTTCGACTTATATGCTTTGCCATAAATAAAACTCATGTAATCGCGGTCAAAATACCAATTTGGAGGAGAATAATAAAGGCCCGCTTTCAATCCATACTTTCTACAGGCATCCACGAAAGGTTTAATTAAATCCTTTCCACCCATATAATTTTTAGTACTGAAATTGCCATAAGCGCTTGGCCATAATGCGAAGCCTTCGTGATGCCGCGTAGTCAATACAGCATACTTAAAGCCCGCTTCCTTAGCAGCTTTTATCCATTTGTCCGGATCATATTTTCCAGGATTGAAATCTTTCGCCATTGCAAAATAAGCCTTCGGCGTAACTACAGGCGGTTTGCCATTGAGGTTAAAATCTTTTTCCCGAACGACACGGGCCAGCTCCTCTGAATCTAATTTTTTATCAGAGAGTGCCCTTCCGGGAATCATAGGCCACGAGATGTCAAGATTTTTCACAGAAGCCAAACCCCAATGAATGAATAAACCCAGCCCGGCATCAGGAAACCATTGTGCATCAGGATGAAAAGTATGTGTGGTAACTTTTTGTGTTGCCATATTGATCATACTATGCTCAGAGCTTACGGTTTTGCTGTCTTTATTTTGAGCGTTTGCCGTCAGGAATAACGCCAAACATCCTGCAAAAAAAAATGAACGATGTATCATTGGAGAACGAGAATTAATGTTTTTAAAAAGTTTTTGTGGATCAATCCAATGCTCCTGTTTTCATCATACCATTTGAATCAAGATTTACATTTGGAACCTCTCCTTTTACAACTACTTTTATTACACTAGCTATCGGATCAATTGCTTTTGCAGGCACATTTAATTGCATTCCGTCATTTACCAGTTGTGCTTTCAAATTGCCTCCTCCCAGAAGTTTCGCAGAAACGATTTTATTTTTCAGGCCGGGAACTAACAATTTCCCATCGGAAGGCCAATTGAATACGCTGAAATATAGCGTGGTATTATTTTTCGATTTTACGCTGGTACAGCGGCCCCAGTCGAAAGGCGCAACCGGACTTGCTTTTGTTGCGTAAATAGCTTCATGATTTATTTTCATCCATTCCCCTATTTCTTTTAATCGGTCTATACTTTCCTGTGGAAATGTACCGTCATCTTTTGGGCCTACATTTAATAAATAGTTGCCTCCTTTTGATGCAATATCCACAAGGTTTCGTATCAGTGTTTGAGCGCTTTTCCATTTGTGATCCCAACTCTTGTAACCCCATGACCCGTTCATGGTCATACATGTTTCCCAATCTTTTCCATCAAGTTCACTTTGCGTAGGAATTTTTTGTTCCGGTGTTTTTGTGTCTCCCGGAAAGTTTGGCCTTTTCAATCGGTCATTGGTAATTATATTGGGCTGCAATTTTAAAAGCGCCTGTAATTTCAGTGCAGCGTCATCGATCATATTTGTTGGAGTATCCCACCATAATACGGCAATATCTCCATAATTTGTCAATAATTCTTTAACCTGCGGAACGGCTACCTCATCAATATACCGGGCAAAACTGCGGGTTTCCTGGGCAGGATCCCAATGGCCGTTATGAGCTTTCGTGTAGGCATCAATCTTTGTAGAATCAGGATTTGGCCATCCTTCTCTCATTTCCTTTCTTGCAACGGCGCCACCGGGATTATTCCAGTCCTGAGCTTGGGAATAATAGAAGCCCAGTTTCATACCATATTTCCTGCATGCTTCAGCAAGAGGCTTCAACAGATCTTTTCCATAAGCTGTGGCATCCACTATGTTCCACTTGCTTGCTTTGGAATCAAACAAAGCAAAACCGTCATGGTGCTTTGCGGTAATAACGATGTACTTCATCCCCGCTTCTTTTGCCAGTTTTACCCATGCGTCCGGATCGTATTTCACCGGGTTAAAGCTTTTTGCTCTTTCCTGGTATTCTGCCACCGGTATTTTGCAACGGTTCATGATCCATTCCGCTCCTCCTCTTGCCTGCTCGTGACCGTGATATACTCCTGCCCACTGAGAATACACACCCCAATGTATAAACATACCAAAACGCGCTTCACGCCACCATTCCATGCGCGTATCTTTTTCACTTTTACTTTCTGCAGTTTGAGCACTAAGCATGTTTGCAGATACTGTCCAAACTGCAACCGCCAAAATTAATTTCTTCATTTTTTTTGTATTGAAATAAGGTAATAGTTATTTAATGCAACTAAGCAATTTATCTTTATAAAATTGTACAACCTGTTATCCAGGCATTCAACTATTTTGACAAAAAATATTTTTCAATCATTGAATCATGCTAAATTTCTTTACTTAGAAATTTTGCTTGCCACCATTTCTGTTTCCTCCGCCACCACCATTTCGGTTTCCTCCGTCGCGCATTACTCCGCGCATCCTGTTTGGATTTCTTTCACCGGGTGTTCTTTGATATTGCCTGCTGCCGGCGAATTTTTGCAACCTTAAATTAAATGACAGTAAAAAATAACGGCCCAGGCGCTCGTTTTGCGAATCAGTAATAGTAGTACCATTCACAGTCCTTGAAATGCCGGTGCTTTCATTGAACAAATCAAATCCCTGCACACGAATGGTTCCGGCATTTTTTTTAAGAAAACGGTATTCTACAAATAAACTCAATAAAGCCGGATTCGTATTCACCGCGCTGACAAAACCGGAGTAAATAATTTTTGTAAAATCATATCCAAGGGTCCAGTCTTTAAAAAAATAATTTTTACCACTCACCCCCAAATTTAATGTTTTGACTTCCGTATTGTTTTTGTAAGTAGCATAATTGGTAACAGTTTTATTGATAGAATAACTTCCGCTCACAGCCGCATCAACTATATCCGGAAGATCTATGCGAAAACGCGCAGAGGGAGTAACTACCCAATTCTGTCCATTGTTTTTTTGATTATCGGTAAAAGAAATATTATTATCAAAGCTTCCTGAAGCACTTACAGTAGCAGAGAATTTTCTTTTGCTGAAAGGCTGGGTAAATGATATATTCCCATTCAATCCGTAAAAGCCATTGGTGTTGATATAGGATGAGGTGCGGCTGGTGCCCTCCTTTGCATTCACCACACTTCTTACAATTTTATTCTGGGTCTGGTCAAATGCCAGGTTTGAAAAAAAGGACGTACCGGTTAAAATCCCTACTTTATTATATTGAAGCCTGAGCCTGTTGGTAAATTCTGCTTTAAGATCCGGATTTCCAATTACGATATTTTTGCTGTTAGAACTGTCTGCTACTGGTTGCAATTGTGCAAAACCCGGCTCGCGGCTCGAACCGCCATAGTTGATAGAAAGTGAATGGCTTCTTGCAAAATTGTAAGCGAATCTTGCTGTAGGCTTAAAATTAAAACTCCTCGAGGAAGTTGAAATATTTCTTCCATTATCCATACCAGTCAGATTTGAAGGTTGGGCTACGACGCCCATCAAAAAATTATATTTCACTTATCGCATATTGAAATTAAGCCCATACAGGTTCGTAATGAATTTATATTTATAATCATTGCTCTGCAACACATTTCTTACTTTGTCACCGGAAAGAGGATCTATATCATCCGTATTTCGGATGCTTTGAGTACTTGAAATATTCCAGCTATAACTTACCTCGAGCGAAGTATATGTTCCCAAAGGTTCATTATAGGAAAACCTCAGGTTCCCTGATGTGTTTTCAGCATTGGTTTTAATAAGCTGGTGCCGGATGGAATCTGTAGCTAGAACAGCAATACTGGAAGAATCAAGATATTCATTGTAGCCATCTCTGTTTTGCTCTCTTGATGAATAATCAATTCCGCCATTAATGCTAAAATTTCTACTGCGTTTTTTAAATTTATGATTAAAGAAAAGATCAGAACCTGCGGAAGGAGCAGAAGCACTTGCAGAGGAACGGCTCTTGTTTGTTGTATAAAAAGTGGTGCCTTCTCTTGTCGCAGTTATATTGGATATTCCATTGTTGCTTGCATCAGAAGAAGCATAGGAAAAATAAGGAGTTATTTTTAAAAAATCTGAACTGTCTATTTTATATTCTACGTTCCAGGTCAGGCGGTGATTATTGGAAATGCTTCTGTTATCGGATGAGTGGCTGGTGCTGCGAATATTAGAAGGATTCAGATCCTGCTGATAGGAAGATCCTATAGTTTTATTGTTGCGCGCCGTGTAGCTGTAACTGCCATAAGAGATTATATCCGGTCCCCATTTGTCCCTATAATTAAATCCAATAGATTTGGCCAGGGTATTGCCGTCTCCGCCACTGCCCGCACGCTCGGCACTACCAAAATTTGCACCACGCGCGCCGCCTCCACGACCACCTCCATTGAAATTAAAGATATTCCCATTCGTATTATTAATGGATCCTAAAAATGCAATTTGCCGGTTGTCTTTGAAATTGTTGGCAGCAATACGTCCGGCATATCTCTCTTGTGTGCCAGCAGCCACAGTAGCATTACCAAAACTACCTTTGCTTTTTCCTTTTTGAATATTAATATTCAACACTTTTTCTGGTTCACCTTCTTTGATACCGGTAAGGTTTGCTTTGTCGCCATAATCGTCAATAATCTGTATGTTTTCAATGATATCTGCCGGCAGATTTTGAGTAGCTGTCTGCACATCTCCCCCAAAATAATCTTTGCCGTTTACACGCACTCTTTTAATAGTCTGGCCCTGCGCTGTTACATTTCCATCTTTATCTACCGTAACGCCCGGAAGCTTTTTAATCACATCTTCAATTGGTGCGCCCTCCCTTACTTTATACGCCTGGGCATCATATTGAATAGTATCTTCTTTAATCGTAACCGGATTTTTTTCGATGACTACTTCATTTAGTTCATCTATTTTCACATTCAGTTTTATGGGTTTAATCGTAAAAATTTTTCCTTCTTTTGCAGGAACCGAATATGTCCTTGAAAAATTTTCATAACCAATGGAGGTAGCAGTGATTACAAATTCTGATGCATTTACTTGTGAAAACTCATAAACGCCGGTGGCATTACTTACCGTTGTAAAATTTTCAGATGCTGATTTCAAATTGACGGTTACACCATGAAGCGGAGAACCGGTGGTGTCTGTTACCGCTCCGGTTACAGATCGAATCTTCTGAGCTTCTGATGCAGAAGACAGGAACAAGGTAAAAGCAGATAAAACAAATATTCTCATGATTATTATTACAGTTAGAGAAAATGATAATGCAACATGATCAACAACATGAACTTACACTTGACGTTTAATTTTATAAATCCCTGCTGTCCGATAAATTATTCTTAATTATTCATTTGAATCTGTTTGTTTTCTTTATTACTACGAATAAATCGAAAAGGCTTATTCAAAAATATTAAAGACGTGTAAGGGCGCACGCAATCTGAACAGTGAATGCCTGCAATAAGCCAATATCCGCAGGTTCAAAAATAATCCGGATTTCCTTTTGCAGGCAATACAAGGTTTGCTATTCATTCAACGATATTGGCAAAAGAAAAAAACAAAAAAAATATTACTTTATTTTTGGGGCAACAGGAAAGCAAGTAATTATTGGCAGAAGCAACATTTGCAAAATGAACAGAACATCTTGCTTGTACAATTTCATTGAAAATTAAATTTCAGAATAACGTGATAGAAAGCAAAAAATTCCAGTTGGAAAGTGAGACCTCCTGGGAGGATTTAGGAAATGGCATTAAACGGCAATTATATGGCTATGATGATAAGATCATGATGGTAAAAGTACAGTTTGAAAAAAATGCCATAGGTGCAATCCAAAGCCATCCTCATACCCACGTCACTTATCTTGAAAGTGGTGCCTTTGAAACAACGATTGGGATCGAAAATAAAATTCTTCTAAAAGGCGATGGCTTTTATATTCCTTCTAATGTAGAACATGGAGTCGTTTGCCTGGAACCAGGCGTTTTGGTAGACGTTTTTGCTCCATTCGGAAATGATTTTCTTCCTCCAGCTGAAAAGATAGACTAAAGTTGCCGTTTGATATCCGGATTAATTACCACAAACATTCACTTTTATTTTTCTTCGCTTTTTAACTTATTAATGACAATAAGCAAACAAATAAATATTGAAGAATCTATTTTATTTCATTATACAGGAATTAGAAACGGTATCATCGTTCCTATCTTATTGACAACTTTTCTTTCTAACCTTGTAAAACTGATGATCGACAACGACTGCTTAAGGATTAAAGGACAATCAGATGCCGGAATTTAGAAATGGAAAATGCAGCTCCTTATTTTTTTACTGTGGATTATGTAATGCCCATCGGTAAAGAGCTTCCTTTGCCAAAGAAATCCGAATTCACGGTTAAATCGGTGGTAGTAAATGACCAAAAAATATTTTTATTATCAAAAAAAACAAACTTTCTTTTTTCATTTTTTTCAGAAATTTGGGAATGTGCTTGCTTAACCCGACGTCAAAATACATCAATATTTTGCTAATACTGCTGAATCAGTCATTCTTTTGTCGGTTAACTTTGTGTTAACAATTGCGAAAGTGATTTACAAGAACCATTGCTTTTAAAAACTGCTGTTTTTCTTAGCATTCAAAATATCAGAAAAGGTGCAAAAAATTCTCTGTGGTTAAAATGGTTATAATTCATTTTAACGAACAACCTTGTTTAAAATAAATATTTCGAAACATACCATTTTTAACCGTAATACAATTATATGATTTTTTCATTACTAAAAAGTAAAGGCGGACTTTTTTTCACTGCCGGTATTATTTATTGTCTGAATGCATCTGCAGGCAATAAGGTAAAGTCTGCTGGCACAGCTTGCGCTATTTATCCTTCTATTGAAATCAACCGGCACAACGTGTCAAAATTTTTCGAAAGAAAGACGGAAATTCAAAACACACCTCATTTTAAAAAAGAGGTTCGGGGAACTGTAACAGATTCCAGTGGAATTTTAGCAAATGTTTCGGTCTATGTCAAAAACCAGCCGAATATTGGAACCACCACAGATCAAAACGGCAAATACGTATTGGATGTGCCGGGTGAAAATTCAATATTGGTGTTTGAAATGACCGGCTATGAAATAGTCGAGTTACCCGTAAAAGGCAAATCTGTCATCAATGCTTTTTTAAAAGTAAACCACCAGGGATTAGACGAAGTAGTAGTGGTTGCTTATGGTAAACAAAAAAAGCAATCGGTAGTTGGTTCCATTACCACCATTAATCCCCAGGAATTAAAGATCCCATCCAGCAACCTTACCCAGGCATTGGCCGGAAGACTCGCGGGGGTGATTGCTTATCAACGCAGCGGCGAGCCGGGTGCAGACAATGCTCAGTTCTTCATCAGAGGCGCCACTACTTTTGGGTATAAAAAAGATCCGTTGATCCTGATAGATGGAATGGAATATTCCACAACAGAGCTGGCAAGGTTAAACGTAGATGACATCGCAAGCTTCTCGATCATGAAAGATGCTACTGCGAATGCTTTGTATGGAGCTCGAGGCGCTAACGGTGTGATATTGATTACCACTAAAGAAGGTAAAGAAGGAAGGGCAAAGATTGATATCCGTTATGAAAAAACGATGTCGGAAGCTACGCGCATGGTACAACTTGCAGACCCCATCACTTATATGAAACTGGAAAACGAATCGGTTTTGACCAGGAATCCTTTGGGAATATTGCCTTATTCGCAGGAAAAGATTGACAATACCATTTCTGGTGTAAATCCTGATTATTATCCAACAAATGATTGGCAAAATCAAATGTTTACGCCCCAAACGTATAATCAGCGGATTAATTTTAATCTGGCGGGAGGTGGGAAAATTGCCACTTATTACATTGCGAGCTCAATGAATCAGGATAATGGGAATTTGAAAGTGGATCACCGTAATAATTTCAACACGAACATTAATCTGAAGACTTATACAATCCGTTCGAATGTGAGCATAAAAGTAACTAAATCCACCACTGCTTTGGTCCGTTTATTTGGAACTTTTGACGGTTACACAGGACCTCAAACTTCCGGCTCAGCAATGTATCTGAATGTAATGCGAACTAATCCGGTAATGTTTAAACCATATTATGCCGCCGATTCACAACACCGGTTTATCAATCATATTCTTTTCGGTAACGCGGAAGTAGGAAATTACTTTAACCCATACGCTGATATGGTAAAAGGCTACCAGCAATATTCGAATTCATTGATGGGGGCGCAGGCGGAAGTACAACTGGATCTTTCAGGAATCATTACTCCCGGCCTTTCCCTACGCGGAATGATTACTACTAATCGACGCGCGAACTTTAGCGTAAACCGGGCTTATATTCCATTCTATTACAGCACTACCAGCTATGATAAAATATCAAACACGTACCGTCTCAACGATTTAAATGCAGATAAGGGTACCGATTTTATTGACTTTGTTCCAGGTTCTAAAAGTGTATTATCGACTTTCCATGGAGAATTAGCGACCAATTACAACCGTAATTTTGGTAAAAACGGAATTACCGGGATGGCAATTTTAATGCTGCAGAATGATGTAAGTGGTAACGAAAGTACATTGCAGAGATCCTTGCCTTCAAGAAATATCACCTTAGGAGGAAGAGCAACTTATTCGTATGACAATAAATATTTCATCGAATCAAATTTTGCCTACAATGGTTCGGAAAGATTCTATAAAGACCAGCGGTTCGGGTTCTTTCCTTCGGTGGGAGTGGCATGGTCTGTCTCCAACGAATCTTTCTTTGATCCCCTAAAAAATATTTTTACCAAAATGAGAATCAGAGGCAATTACGGCCTGGTAGGAAATGACGCCATTGGCAGTGCAAGTGATCGCTTCTTCTATTTGTCTAATATCAACATGAATGATGCAGCTTACGGCGCCAGTTTTGGAACAGATGGTGGATATTCAAGGCCTGGTATTTCAGTAGCAAGATATGATAATACCGCTATCACCTGGGAAACCGCCAGAAATTCAACTTTCGGACTCGAGACTACCTTGTTTGGAAAAATCGACATCACTGCTGAATATTTTACAGAAGAGCGCTATAATATTTTAATGGATCGTGCATCCATTCCCAATACAATGGGCCTTGAGGGAGCGACACCAAAGGCGAATGTAGGAAAATCACATTCCGAATCTGTAGATATTAGCGCCAACTACAACCAGTATTTCAGTCGGGACTTTAATATTTCAATTATGGGAAATTTTACTTTTGCGCGCAACAAATTTAAGGCTTACGAAGAGCCACAATATGAATATCCATGGTCATATCGGGTTGGTCAACCTATCAATCAACAATGGGGGTATATAGCTGAGCGACTATTTGTCGATGAGGAAGAAGTAAGAAGTTCCCCGACACAGGTTTTTGGCAGCAGTAAAACAATGGCGGGCGATATTAAATACAAAGATGTAAACGGAGATGGTGTTATAAATCAGGATGACATGGTACCTATCGGATTTCCCACATCGCCGGAAATTATATACGGATTTTGGTTTACTTCCAGTTATAAAAACTTCGACTTCTCATTCGGGCTTCAGGGATCTGCACGGTCTTCATTCTGGATCGATCCCGCCTCCACTGCACCGTTTATCTCATACAGATACAATACCGGTGATCCAGCTCCGGATGGGGTATTGCTCAACAACCAATTATTAAAGGCTTATGCTGATGACCATTGGTCTGAAGACAACAGGAATTTGTACGCTTTATGGCCACGGTTGAGCCATAATCTTAATTCCAATAATAATCAGCCAAATACGTGGTTCATGCGTAATGGAGCATTCGTTAGAGTGAAACAAGTACAGCTTGGATACTCCCTGCCGACACGTACAATCAAGAAAATAGGGATGAATAAATTCCGTGTTTATTTTACCGGAAGTAATTTATTTACATTCAGTGCATTCAAGTTATGGGATGTAGAAATGGGCGGAGACGGCCTTAAATATCCAATACAAAAATCTTTCACAATAGGCATTGATGCCGGATTTTAAATTGTAAATATGAAAAATATTAATAAAAAAACGTTACTGGCTTTCGTATTATCGGCCGCAATCTTTTCCTGTAAAAAATATCTGGATGTAGTGCCGGACAGTATAGCCACTATTGAAAGTGCTTTTACTTTACGTACGTCAGCAGAGAAATATCTGTTTACCTGCTACTCTTATCTGCCTCTGGATGGCTCTTTCAATGACAACCCCGCATTCAACTCCGGCGATGAAGTTTGGTATATGGATCCAATCCGCGATGTTGATCCTAATTTCCATAACATCGCAAGGGGATTGCAAAATACTGATAATCCTTTAGGCAATTTCTGGAACGGCACTAATCGCGGTGTTGCTCTGTTTCAAGCTATTCGCAAATGTAATACTTTTATAGCGAATGTCGATAAAGTGCCGGATCTGGACCAATTTGAAAAAGAGCGCTGGAAAGCTGAAGTAACTTTCTTAAAGGCTTATTACCATTTTTATTTATTCCGTCTATACGGCCCGATTCCGTTAATCAAAGAAAATCTACCCATCTCCGCAAGTCCCGAACAAGTCCAGGTTTATCGCGAACCTGTGGATAGTTGTGTCAATTATATTGTATCGTTATTAGACGAAGCATCAGATAACGATATGCTGCCGGATAGAATAGTCGGAACAGAAAATGCAGAACTTGGCAGAATTACAAAATGTATCGTAAAAGCGATAAAAGCGAAAGTACTGGTTACTGCGGCAAGCCCCTTGTTTAATGGCAATACTACCTATGCCAGTTTGAAAGACAATAAAGGACGACAGCTATTTGATCAGACATATAGTGCAGAAAAATGGGAACGTGCCGCTACAGCATGTAAAGAAGCCATCGATTTTTGTCAGGCAAATGGCTACGGTTTATCCACCTTTGCTGGAAATACCGGATATACTCTAAATGATACTACCAAACTTGAACTGGATATTCGTACAGCCATTACCAACAAAGTAAATAATCCCGAAGTAATTTGGGCCAATACCAATAGCCGTGCCGGTGACATTCAGAGGTATGCAATGGCAGATATTGCGCCATTTACAAGTACCTCTAATCCTAAAAGTATAATTGCTCCTACTATCAAAATGGCCGAATTATTTTACTCAAGTCATGGTATCCCTATTACGGAAGACAAGACATACGATTACAATGACAGGTTTGCACTAAGAACGGGCGATGAACCGAATAAATACTATGTAGCTAAAGGAGAAACGACTGTGAAATTAAACTTTGATCGGGAACCGCGGTTCTATGCGGATTTAGGTTTTGATCGAGGTATTTGGTTTGGCAACTGGGTAAACAATTACAACACATACGCTCCTACAGGCCTTTTTTATGTAGAGGGCAGAGCCGGCGAAACAGCCGCAAGGCAAGGAGCCAGCAATTATTCTATTACAGGCTATTATGCAAAAAAACTGGTTAATATTGAAACGACTGTAGCCGCCGATGGAAATATTACTAGTAATACTGTTCAATATCCATGGCCGGAAATGCGAATGGCCGATTTATATCTCTTATATGCAGAGGCACTAAATGAACTGAATGGACCAGGCCCTAAAACAAACGAGTGGATCAATGCTGTACGCCATAGAGCAGGCTTGAAATCCGTAGAGGAATCATGGTCTGATGTTACTTATTCAAAAGACCCTACAAAATACCAGACCAAGCAAGGGATGAGAGCTATTATCCAGCAGGAGCGTTCCATCGAATTAATGTTTGAAGGGCAACGTTTTTGGGATCTTCTTAGGTGGAAAACAGCACACACGGAGCTAAACGGGCCTGTACGTGGCTGGGATATTACACAGAAAGATGCGGTATCCTATTACAAGCCTACACTACTATACAACCAACGGTTTGACTTGAGAAATTACTTATGGCCTATACAGCTAAATGAACTGCGGGTAAATAAAAACCTTATACAAAACACAGGATGGTAAAAATAAAATGATTTCTTCTTAAATATAATGATATGAAACAAATAAAAACCTTATTGTTTTTTAGTTTATTCTTATCTCTAAATATCTTGCCGGGATGTCAAAAAGATTCCAATAAACCGATAGATCCGGATAAAAGTGCCCCAGGGCCAATTAAAAGTCCACAAGTAGAAAATATGGCTGGAGCTGCAAAAATTTCTTACGTCCTTCCTAAAGATCAGAACCTGCTTTATGTACGGGCAGAATATGAAATCAATGGCGCAAAAAAAGAAACGAAATCCTCCTTTTACAAAAATTCCGTAGTCGTAGAAGGATTTGGAGATACGACGGGCCATAAAGTAACCTTATATGCGGTAAGCCGCGCGGAAGTATCTTCTGATCCGGTTACCGTGATCATCAAGCCGTTGACTCCGCCATTAATCAAGGTTCGTCGCTCTTTAAGCGCCGAAACTTCTTTTGGTGGCTTCACTGTAAAATTTAAAAATGAAGATCTGGCAAACATTGTAATAGTAGCAATGCTGTGGGATGAATCGCAATTATCATGGCGGCAGGTAGATGCTGATTACACGGCATTGGATAGCGGTGTTTTTAAAGTGAGAGGTCTTGAATCCAAGCAACAAAAATTTGGCGTTTTCGTAAGAGACCGTTGGGGAAATCTTTCTGATACGCTGAAGTTTGATCTCACGCCTATTTATGAAGTACAATTAGATCATACAAAATTTTCAGATATACGAAAAAAGTATCCGATACCACAGGTAGCGCCGCTTCCCGCTTCTGGCAATGCAATGATTGAAGCCGTGGACTATTCCAGTAGTTATCCAATGAAAAATTTATACGATGGCAATACCAGTTCGATGTTCCATACCAAACAAAACGTGGATCAGCCTATTTGGATCCCTATTGATTTGGGAGTAAATGCAAGATTAAGCCGGTATAAAATATGGCAAAGAACCGGCAGTTTTTATTACAGTCATGGCAATCCCCATGAATGGGAAATATGGGGTACCAATACACCTCAGGATGTAAATAGCTGGGTAAGGCTTGATCATCAGATTATGATAAAGCCTTCTGGATTACCTATCGGTCAGAACTCTAATGAAGACATTGACATAGCTAATGCGGGCCAGGAATATGACTTCCCTGAGAACATGCCCAAAGTGAGATATATAGCATGGAAAGCAATTGATTGCTGGGGCGCCATTGGTGGTCAGACAGGATTTTTCCATCTTTTTGAATTATCACTTTGGGGTCAAGTACAATAAAATTTTTGAAAATATGAAATCAAATAGTAAAAAAAACGTAAACATTCTGAAGGGTTTCCTACTTTTTGCCCTGATATTCACCACAGTAATTCTTTGCCTGAATTCCTGTAGCAAGATGGCAGATAATTACAAGCCTTACATTAAAAACGGAGAACAAATTTTTACCGGAAAAGTAGATTCACTGGTTGCATTTCCCGGTAAGAACCGCCTTCAGCTAAGGTGGCTTCTTGTATCTGATCCTAAAATTACCAAATGCAAAGTGTTTTGGAATAACGGAGCAGATTCTTTGTTGGTACCCGTGCAAAAATCAGACGGTACCGATACTATTAAAGTTAACATTAATAACTTGACTGAAGGCCTTTATACATTGGATGTATACACATATGATGAAGCAGGGCATTCTTCTGTAAAAGCAGAAGTAACCGGCACTGTTTATGGAGAAAATTATATCAATTCCATTTCCAATCGTGCACTCGATTCAGCCATCTATTATCCTGATACAAAAGACGTGGAAATAAAATGGTTTGGGATCGGACAAGGTGCAGTAGTGATGGATTTGGAATATACAGATAGTCTTGGAAATCTAGTGAAAAAACAGATTAAGTCAGCTACCTCCTATTCAGGTGTTCCATTAGGGTTTGCCGAAACAGATACGCTACATGCATTTCAGGATAGTACTACGTTTAAATACCGCACCGGCTATCTTCCGGTCGATAATGCAATAGATACTTTTTATACAGATTACCGCGAAGCTGCTACTATTCTGTATGTGCCCCCTGTAATTCCAACTACGCCGGACAACCTCGCTTTAAATGCCCCTACAGTAACCGGCGGTTCCGCCTCAGGCAATGCAAAACTTACCGATGGTGACAGGGTTTCTTATTGGCAGCCAAGTAGCGGAGAACGTGCCGGCTCCAATGTATGGTTCTATGTGGATTTGGGTGCTCAAACAACTTTTAATTCCACACAACTGTATATTACAAAAGATTCCAAAAAGATCCTTTATTACGAAATCCTATATGCAAAAACAGAATCAATTGGAAACAACCAAACATGGGTCAGAGCCGCTTTGATATTAGGAGATCCGAAATCTGAGAATATTCAACAGTTCTCCAATATAACTGGTAGGTTTGTTAAAATCAACATCGGACTACAAGATGCTTCAAGCAATATTAATGTGGGTGAGCTGGAAGTTTATAAGAGGTAGCTGAAATTGGTTCACACATCAAAAAACAGTTGTATTTTTCCTAAATAATAGCTTTCAGAGGCCATCAGGAGTCTTTCAAATCTGCAAAGAACCGGTTGGCCTCTGTTTTTTTTCAACTTTATGAACTATTGGATCTTTTATTTTTCCAGATAACAGAAGTACTAATTCGCCGTATTTATTTGTTTACTCAGATAAAATGGAGGAATTCCGGGAAAATCTGGTTAGCTATTTAAATTTTATCGTAACCTCTTTTAATACAGAGTTGTATTATGAATAGTTAAGTTAACAAGAGTTTGTGTAAGAAAAATGTCACTCTTTCGGAGTTTTTACACCCTATTTTCTACAAACACTTTAATAATTTTATCCGTTCTGGATTGTGTCTACAAGCATGAAGCTTATCTGAGCTGGGGCAGGCTGAAATTTCAACCACTAAAATAAGAAAATGCCTTATTTATTCTTTTACTTGAAAAAATGTAGATGATATTTGCGATTATTGCTAATCTTCGACAATCTGGAATCATTATTTTTTCAGGCTGCTCCTCACCTTTTGCACCTCAGTTTTTACAACAGCACTTTCTTTATTGCCAAAATTATTCCTGATATAAGTGAGAACATCTGCTATTTCCTGATCTTTCAGCCATTCGAAGGGCGGCATATTGTTGGAATATGATTCTCCGTCAATATCTATATGAGTGCTTAATCCTTTTAATATAATTTTTATCAGCGGTTCCTTATTGCCGGTTACAAACGAAGTCTGAATCAGTGGCGGATTCAGATTGGGAACACCGCCGCCATCTGCCTGGTGGCAGGTAAGGCAATAAGTTGCGTACAGGGCTTTTCCTCTTTTTAGCGCGGCCGATGAATCGGATATTGGATTTACTTTTGACATATCCACTACCTTATCCGAGGGTTGAGCAGATGCAACCATCATTAACAAAATCGGAAAAACGAAAATATTTTTAGTCATTCTTAATACGATAGAATATTATGGATGATAGGTGATCTTATAAATGGTGCCTTTTACATCGTCGGAAACATACAACGCACCGTCAGCTCCCTGTGCCAATCCACACGGACGATGCTGCGCCTGTCTTGGTGATTTAACCACATCAACTCCCGCAAAATTATTTGCAAAAATTTCCCAATCACCGGAAGGCTTGCCATTTTTAAAAGGTACAAAAGCAACAAAATAGCCAGCCTGGTTTTCCGGAGCACGATTCCAGGAACCATGAAACGCTACAAAGGCGCCGTTCTTATATTTGGCGGGAAACATATTTCCGGTATAAAACAATAATCCATTAGGAGCCATGTGTCCCGGAAAAGCTACGACAGGATCAATATACTGCTTACTTCCTTCAGTTTTCCCATTTCCTCCATATTCCGGCGCCAGTATTTTTTTATGTTGAATCTGATCATAATAAATAAAAGGGAACCCT
>Ga0157372_10003832_pt1 | contig 16165 bp, 16 predicted proteins | sample C55metaG_FD_115307 | JGI IMG/M metagenome (GOLD analysis project Ga0157372, IMG submission 115307) | Corn rhizosphere microbial communities from Kellogg Biological Station, Michigan, USA - C5-5 metaG | ecosystem: Host-associated > Plants > Roots > Rhizosphere > Soil | place: USA: Michigan... | reverse complement strand
AATGCGAATGCCCACTTTGTTCTTGGCGGGGTCTAGCTCAGATCGCGGATTTTCTCCGCCCGGAGCCATAACCATAAAGCGGGTGGCTTCCGTAGGAATCACCACATGGGAGGGTTCCACGGCGGGCTGGAGTTGCCTTATGGGACGACGCGCGTGATACACGGTGATGTGCATTCGGTTTACCAAAATCTTTGGTTTGATCCCAAGTCGCGTCGTCAGCAAGTTCCTTATCAGGGCAGCGTCGCGGTCACACAGGCAAAGTTGTGCCCACACTTCGAATCTTGGTGCGGTTTTTCTCTGGTCCAATGGTAAGCGCATGGTCATGTCTCTGGGTTCACACGCAACCCATCAAACCTAACAAGGTCTCCGAAAGGAATAGCATATTAGGATTGAAGACATGTTCGCAGAAACCCTTTACAAAGTTGACAATCCCGAGCAGTCAGACCCTCCGGCGGAGTTCTACCAGATGGGCATCGAACCGTTTAGAGGCTTGGGCCAAATGGGATTCCGCGTCATCGAAATTCACGGCTACTGGGACGAGGAAACGCACCAGGTCATCCACAGAATCGAGACCCTGAAACCGGACTGGTCCGAAGCTTACAGGAGCATAGAGGAGGCCCGCCAGCGATACGAGCAACAAACAGATTCTCGCGTGGCTGCTGGTTTCGTTCACCTGTTTACCATCGAAATACCGAGTGGAGAGCAGGTCTATAGGAAGCTCAGCAGCGTAAAAAGGGATGAGGGGGGACCCGTGACCAATTCCGTGACCATTGGGCCTTAGCAGTCCCTCATTCAACCTCACCGATCAAACGTAAGGTTCTCGCGCAATCTGCTGAAATTGCAAGTATTTGACGGAAGTTTTGAAACGCCGGAGGGGACTTAAAATCCGCAGGCCATAACCGGCCGTGGGGGTTCAAGTCCCCCTCCGGGCACCACTTGAGTCACAGCAAACGAAGATTGTCCCATTTGTGGCACTGATCGTGATTCGAACCTATTCACCACTAAATTTGCATTCCCTGTAACGCTTAAACCGATTTCGACGAAGTTGATAGTTCCTCCCACCGAACAGTTCGAGAAGCTGCATTGGCGCGATTCACTCCATAAACTGTCTTGACCGAGCGACGATTTATTATCGGATTTAAGGGTAAGAGGAGGAGGCTGAACTTCTGTACAGGTTTCCCAAACTTGACTATGCCACCCACCCCAGAGTGCAGCTCCCCAAAAGGCTTGATGGGGAGCGCAATACATACTATGGACCTGTGCCCGCGAATAATCTTGAACCCGAGTTGTTTCCAAGTCCGAGCTACTTACTGCATCCGCTGCTGGTCTTTTCGGTCGTGTGGCTGGGCGTCCTACTGCTTTATTCTCTACACCTTAGCTTTATCCTCCGATACTCCTTGGAGGATGTTGCGTCGACTATATTGAGCGTATGGATTCCTTTCGCTGCGACGATCGGAATATACGAATCGATACGGAGGTCTTTCTCATTCCGTTCCCATTTCGCTATCCCCAAACGGATCAATTACGACTTACTCCGTCGGCGCCTTCGAATTTGTTTCCGCGTCTGGATTCTGATCACAATATTTGAGATTGTTGTCAGCAACGGGCTTCCGATTGTTTGGGCACTCACTGGAAGTTCCAAGACGTACGTCGATTTCGGAATTAAATCATTACATGGTTTCGTGAACTCACTTCAGGTTGCTATCGCGCTCGGCTATTTTTTCCTGTTTTTGCTAGATCGGAAACTAGCACAGCTAAAAGTGCCCGCATTTTTGGTTTGCTGGTGCGCCATTGTTATCAACAGAAATATGATGTTAGTGACCCTACTCGAATTTGCGGTATTGTACGTAAGAATTCGGGGGCTCAGGTTGACCGCTGCATTCAAGCTTCTGGCAGGAGTGCTGATTTTCATCCTCGTTTTTGGGTTTATTGGAGACATCCGGCAGGGCTCCGCCAGTGCAATTCGCGAACTTGCTCAGCCGACCGATGAATATCCCGATTGGTTACCTTCGGGAGCACTTTGGGCGTACATCTATATTACAACTCCAATTAACAATTTGGTTTTCAACGTCTACGAGACCCGCCCTGCTTACAATTTTCTCTTTCCTAATACTGTTGCAACGCTATTTCCAAGCGTAATCCGCGTAATTATTTACGGAGATCAGCTCAGCGATGCCGAAAGCGGACAGTTAGTAGTTTCAGCATTCAACGTGAGTACCGCATACGTTGGTCCATATCAAGACTTTGGGCTCCTCGGGATGACATCCTTCAGTGTGATGATAGGCATAATATGTTTCTTCTTTTGGGATCGCAATAGCCTGAAACATATACTAATGTTCACCGTTGTCACTCAGTGCCTCATCTTGACACTTTTTTTTGATCACTTTTTCTATTTACCTGTAATAACGCAGCTTGGCTGGATCTGGTATTTCTTTCTGCCGCCTCTGAAATTCAGACCGAGACGGATCTTTTCAGCGCCGCGGTCAATCAACGCGTCAAGTAGCTATGAATAACCCAGTGACTGTAGTCATTCCTACTTATTCTAGGTCAGAACTTCTTCGACTAACGCTGCGTGGCCTTTGTGCACCGCTGAACCTTGGTCACTTGGAAGAAGTCATCGTGGTGAGCGATGGACACGATGATTTGGCTGCCTCCGTCGCACATGCGTTTTCCGATCAACTCCCTATTCGCTATCTAGAGCAGGAGAAATCCGGCGTTTCGGCCGCACGCAACCTAGGTATCTCTGCTGCGAAATCTTCTGTGGTTGTGCTACTTGACGATGACGTAGTCCCAAGTCCAAATCTAGTTCTCGAGCATTCACGGTTCCACAGCGCAGCTTCTGACCTACATAGTGTCTTGTTAGGGTATGTAACTTGGCATCCGAAATTGGAGATTACGCCCTTCATGCGATGGTATGGAGAGCGCGGAGCCTTATTCGCTTTCGGGCTACTGAGTGATGGTTCAGCCACGGATCCGCGCTATTTTTACAGCTGCAATATTAGCTTTAAGCGGGAATTCGTGCTAGCCAATGGTGGATTTAACACCAGCCTAACAGTACTCGAAGACAACGAACTGGGCTACAGACTCTCTCAAGCTGGTATGCGTCTGGTGTTTAGCCGATCCGCTTTAGGCTATCATTACCAAACCTTTACATTTGCGCAGGCCTGCAAGCGCCTAGATCGTTATAGCTCCGGCCTCACTTCTTTCTTGGCAACTCCTGCAGGGAAGGCTTTGGCAAAGACGCGGCGGCGGTTTTCATTTCGATGCGCAGAGGCCGCTGTGCTACTCACCGCCCCTCTCTTGAAAAGCTTCATACCGATACTGGATAGCAAACGGAGAATGCCGAACTTTTTTTATCGGCTTATGTACTGGTACTACGCGAGTTACTCATGTTTCTGGTCACGTGCAAAGGACGTACCATCGACAAAATAGAAGCATTCCAGTTTTTCCATATCGTCGAAAGCCATCTCACCCAAAGTATCGCAGGACCCTTGCTCGGAGCTGTAGATAGCCTTTCCTAAGGTAGAAGCGAATAATCAGCTGACGCAAATCCAACTCCGCTCTGAGCAAGCCGCACACCGAATGCTGCAGTTTTGCGCGTTTGGCTTCATAGAGGCCAGCAGCCGAGTCGCTCAGACCTCCCGCTCGCATTACGACTGACACCTCAGGCATGAAGGCGGCTCTCAGGCTGTTCCTTGCGCGCAACATAAATTCATAGTCCCCGGCGATCCTATAGTTCTTATCGAATCTCCCGAGCCGCTGGAACAGCGCCCTACGATGCATGCTACCTACATGTACCGTTGTCATAGCCTTCGAAAATTGTGGCCACGCCCAAGGTCCACCAAACTCCGGCGAATATCCCGTCGCATGTTCAAGTCGCGCTCGGGAGCTAAGAAATTCCGCCTCGGGACAGCGTCGCGCTAAAGCCATGTACGCACTTATGGCGCCAGGTAGAAATACATCATCCGCACCTAAGAAACAGATCCACTCCCCTCTCGCTTCGTCTAATGCCTTGTTCCATGCATCGAAAACACCATCGTCTGGCTCCCTTTTCCAGAATGCAAGTGCATCGTCATACTGCTGAAGAACGTTTAAAGTACCGTCGCTGGATCCGCCATCCATAACTATATGTTCTATGTTTGGATAATCCTGCAGAATCACACTGTCCAAACAACCTGCCAAGTGGCGATGAGCATTAAACGTCGCGGTAACGACACTTACCAGAGGTTGTTCAGCACTGCCATTCCGAAAGATACCTCGCAAGCGTTGGCCGCCCTCGGCCAGTAGATCTCTTTCTCCCATATTCATCTATGTTCAGCTTAGTCGAATAACCTGTAGGTAGATAACATAGGTTGGGACCTCAAGTCTCCAGATAGTCCTGATCCCACCCTGTGAAGTGCCTGGCACGGTCGTCAATGAAGATGCTGGCAATCGGCTTACCCATCAGAATCTGATCGTATGGGATTCCATTCCGGTCGAGCCATTCCTTGCTGATGCGATATTGTTCCCAGCCCCTAGCTGTCCAGATGACAATTGTGTGTCCCGCCACTCGCATTCGCTCGAGGGCAGCTCGTGCTCCTGGGAGAGGAGTGGCCAGTGGCCGCTCGAATGTCTTTTCCTCGGTGCAGAGTGTACCGTCTAGGTCCACAAAAACTACTTTGCTAGTACTCATGGAAGAAATCTCGTCTCGCTCGCGACATGATCAAATGACGAATCCGGCCGGGTTGTGGAAGCTCTGTGTTTAAATGCTCCAAGAGAATATAAGAGCTCATGTCGAGTCCGGCTTCTATGGCGCAGGTCGCACCTCCACCAAACCGCGGGTTGATCTCAATGACGTATAGACTACCATGTGAATCTGTAACATATTGCAACGTAATACAGCCCTGCCATCCTGGTATCTCACCTATACGAGAGATAAGGAGTTCCTCCTCCGGGCGTGGAGACCGGGTCCGGCAAACCATCACTTCGCCATCGGATACTTCGATCCGATCACGTAGAACATATCCTCTGACACCGTGCCGCAGACTAACGTAAATATCAACTGTCGTCTCTTGCACGTCGGAAAGAAAATCCTGCAGGATGTCCCCCGAGCCGGACGAGGCAGCCTCCAATTCCAACTGCCTCGCGTCCCGGACAATGCGGATATTTTTTGCCCCGAACCCCAGCCTAGGCTTAAGAATCTTCGGAAATTTTCCAGGCGTGTCGGGTGGAACAGGAATCTGATGTTCCCGGAAGAACACGTCCGCCGTAAGCTTGTCATACATTAGCTCGCAGAGCATCTCCGAACTGACCACTGCCCAGGCAGCGGAAGAACTGTTTTTAGCAAAGCGACTGAGAGCAACGGTAGCCGCATCCATGTTCGGGATTACAATCTGCAATTGATACTGGTCGATCGCGCTCTGCAGCCAGGGATCAAAAGCTTCCGAGAGGAATGGTGGGCCAGCCAAAACTTTGGCTAACGCACTGATCGGGTAAAATCCGGCGTCCAGTTCGCAAGAGTAGAGCCTAAGTCTCACGCCAAGAAGGGAGGCAGCCAGTTCAAAACGTTCGAGCAGAGAAACTCGCTTAGCCGCACCTAGAAACAGAATTGAAATTTCCTTCACGCGAGCGTCCCGTTGACCACGGAGGCGGATATGTTTAGGAGAAATTTGCCGTACTCCTTCTGGCGTTGCCTGAGCTTGGCAAATGTATCTACCTCCGCAGGCATTTCTGGGGGATTCTCCACGAATTCGATCATCTTCACCGCTAGGTCTTCAGCTGAACCAGGCGCAAAGAACCGCACTACACCAATGTCGATCTCCCTATTGACCGGAATATCTGACGCAATACTCGGAACATTGAGAGAAATCGCATCGTAAACGGAGCCGCCACCAGGCCCACCTTCAAACAAAGTAGGTTGAACTACCGCGATTGCACTTCTCATCATTTCAAGTTGATCACATTTGGGAATAAGGCCCAGGATATGGATGTATTTCTGTAGCCCCTTCTCCTCAATCAAACGCATCAGCTCGGAGAAATGCTGCGGCCATCGATAGTCGGAAACATTACCCGTGCAAACGAGATGGATGTCGTGACCAGATTCGCGGACCAAAGAAAGAGCTCGGAAGGCCGTCTCATGGTCTTTATGAACCCAAAACTGATTAGAGATCATGAAATAATTCTGCGGCAACCCGTACATATTTCTGATCGAAGCTTTTTTCTTATCTGGGACTGAAAGCACATTCGCCGGAGGGCAAAATGGGAGGGAAAAGAGCCGCGCCCTGTGGTTTGGAAAGAACTCTTCGATATCTCTTACAACAGCCGCGGAGTTTACAACCACGGCAGGAGCGTCCGTAAGTAGTCTTGCGAATAGGCGATCTCGCGCCTTGGAATCTCGACTGCTGAACCATTGCGGCAATCTCTTGTGCTGCAGATCAGGGATGTAACCAATCCAGCCAAAAGGAAACCTGATTCCCAAAGAGTGCGTACACGGAAAGAGTGATTGCGCCCTGGCTTGCGTCATGGCCGCAGTAAGGCCCTTGTGGCTATCCGAAAATTCGACAACCGAAATGGACGTGCCGTAGCCCTTGAGAGCATCCACCAGTGCCGCCTTTGCGACGACGGTGGGCGCGCTATTCTTTATGCCGGCAACTTTTTTCACCGCTCCTTTAAGGCTTTTCATAGCAGCTTGCGTAGCCGTTTCCCGCGGAAGCAAAATCTTCCAAGATGTGTCCGGCGCAACCGAATCAAGAGCACTCACGCAGAACCGCAAAAAATCAATGCCGCCAGTCCAGCGCGCAAGAGAACCAGCGGATATCGCGAGGCCTTGAGCACCTTCCATCTGCCTCGAATCCATCCTGTTCAATGCGGCCTCTCCGAGGGCGAGGCGTAGGCAGCACAATACTCGCGAACTACCGAACAGATCTCATCTACAGAGGATGCATCCAATGATGGATAGCTGGGTAGATTAATTCCTCGCCACCCTAAACTTTCTGCTACGGGATGCCGCTGAAAAGCCGATGAATACATCGGCATGCTGTGGACTGGGCAGAAGACAGGCCTTGTTTCGATCGATTTCTGCCGTAACGCCTCGCGTAGAGGGTCTCTATCACACGGATTCTGAACTAGAATCGAAACCATCCAGAAGGAATGCCGGACGTCTCCAACCTCGGAATGCATCGTAACAGGAACATCCGTTAGCTTGAGGCGGTACCATTCCGCAATCCTGCGCTTCTGGATGATGAATGTCTCAGCCTGTTCCAATTGAGCAAGCCCGATCGCGGCACAAATATTAGTCATTCGGTAGTTGTAGCCAATGACATCGTGCCAATATTCGCGGTACTTGGCAAGACCCTGCCCTTTGAAGTGGAACATCCGATCGTGCAGGGTATCGTCATCGGTAATCACCATCCCCCCTTCGCCGGTTGTTATCGTCTTGTTACCAAAGAAACTGAAGGTGCCGATGTCTCCAAATGTTCCGACGTGTTTTCCCTTGTAAAGAGTACCGAATGCCTCCGCACAATCTTCGATAACAAACAAATCGTGTGCGCGCGCAATCTCCATCAGCCGATCCATATCACAGGGTTGACCATACAGATGCACCGCAAGAATCGCTCGCGTGCGAGGAGTTATCTTCCGCACTATATCCTCCGGATCCATTTGCCACGTGCTCCTAAGAGAGTCGCAAAATACCGGAGTAGCACCCGTGTAGGCAATCGCGTTCACTGAAGCTACGTAGGTCAGAGTCGGAACTATTACCTCCGCGCCGGGGCCAATGCCAAGCGCTAAGAGCGCTAGATGAATTGCAACTGTTCCGTTACACACAGTTGCCGCATGCAGCGACCCAACGTGACCCTTGAACGCCTCCTCAAATTCAGAAATGAATTTTCCTTTGGAAGAAATCCATGTTGAATCAAGGCATTCGTTTACGTATTTCTTCTCATTGCCGTTCAGAGACGGCTGGTAGACGGGATACTTGAACACCTGATCTCCTATAACTCAACCATTATATTCGCCCACATCCTCAGGAGCTAAAGAGCCAGCACTCAGACGATTCAGCAAGCCGGGAATAAAAAATGCAGAGGGCAGTGCACTCAACAACAAGTAAGCCGATATCGTGGCCCAAGGTACCGCGGCAATCCCAAAGCGATGCACGAGCATCACTTTCATCAACAGACATCCCAAACCGAAAATCGATGCGACGACAACCTGAAACCCTATCACCTCAGACCCGTTCATGAACATCGCAAGGGCATCTCCACAGCAACTTATAATCGTCCACACTGCGAGCCCCAACAACAACATGAACGACGGGTGTACTCGTCCTCCCACCCACAGATGAAGGAGTGGATGGGAGAAGACCAATATGGAAAACGCAGCCAAGGAGCTGCCTGCCAACACGAAGATAAGAGAATTCCGCAATGTCTGTTTGACCCATCCGATATCTCCGCGAGATACAGCCTCCCCATACGCTGGCCAAAACGGCGCAACCAGCATTGAAGACATGCTTCCAATCAGCGCAAACATCCTTTGCGGGATTGAATATTCGGGAACACTTACTGCACCAAGCATCCGGGCAATGATGAAGTTATCCGCTGAATATGAGACTGCTCCCACTACTTGCAAGACAAAAAAAAGTCCTCCGAGTCGAGCGATCTGTAACATCACGGGCCGCGATACGTAATCTTTACGAGGCCGCAAGTCAGGTCGCACAAACCCAAAGAAGTGGACGGCATTTAGCGCGGTTGCAAGAATTGGAGCGCCGGCGATGGCAAGAACAAGAGTTGGAAGCCCGACGTGCAACCAAATGCCGCCAAGTACTCCGATGAAACCAATCGTGCTCCCGCATAATTGCCACAATCCGAAGCGGTAACCTTGCTGCAATCCGAGTTGCAGGCGTTGTACGACGTCCATCGAAATGTTGAGCGCAAAACACATCGCGAATACCGCCAGCGCCGGGCCCGCCTCGGTGCGACCTCGTGGTGACACCACTCGGAAAAAATCTGCCCAATTCACTACCCTGTAGACCGCAGCAAAACCAACCAGCAGGAGTAAAGCGATGCAACTGAGTACCGCAAAGCCTGTTGACACTGCTTTGCGAATACCCTCCATATCTTCTTTGCCATAGGCTTTGGCGACTGTATTCAAAACACCGTTTCCTACCCCAAAGTCCGCGAATGCCGCCATAGCCAGTACGGAACTTATGGTCATCCACAGCCCGAACCTTTCGTTCCCTAGATATTTCAGAGTGAGAGGAACGGTAACCAGGGATGTACCGATCTGTACAAATCGCGCGATAGTAGCGGCACCGCCCGTTAGCGCTGCTCGGCGGTTCCTCTCAGAGCCACGCGTACCAGACTCAACACCTTCACTGGACCACAATCGCCGCCATAATTTCACAAGAACGGATTTCATGAAACAAGCACCTCAACAACGGTGCCCATAACCGTTCCAATCTCTGATTTTGCTGGAGAGGCCTTGCTGATTCTTGCGATCGCTGCTCGGTGGAGCGTGGTAAACCTAGCGTTCACCTGAAGTCCAAACCCCTTTTTGCAGATGAGGTGTAGGCAGCCATAGGATCCGGTCCGATCGAATGACCGCCGAAAACCCGGCCGTACTGCTAGCAGTCTACTAAACTAAAGCGCAGAAAAGGAACGCGATTCCGTTGGGGAGTCGGGCTGCGTACAATCGAACATGTGAACTGAAGCGGAACCAAACCTTTCTTACCAGTACAACAATTGAGCGGGAGCGACGATAACCAGTCTCATGGCAGCCCAAGAAACACAAACTGTTGAGCACGAAGCAGTACTCCCGACCGACTTCCAACCGAACCGCCAAATTGGTGGAGCGAGTGAAGAGTACGGTGTAGATGTCCTCGCCATATTTGGAGCCCTCCTGCACCACAAGAAGACGATTCTGAGGATCACCTCAATCGCCGTTGCGCTCGCCGTTATCTTGGCCTTCATTCTTCCGGTCCGCTACACCTCATCGGCATCGTTCCTTCCACCAAACCTTAACGGCGGCAGCGCGGTGGCGAGCGCACTCGCAGGACAATTAGCTGCCTTCGGAGCAGGCGATCTCCTGGGAGGAGTCAAGAATTCAGCCGACATCTACGCCGGCATATTGAAAAGCCGCTCAGTCGCGGGCAAGCTCGTTAAACAATTCGACCTCACGCAATACTACAAGGCGAAGAGAGAGAGTGAAGCAGAAAAGGATCTGAGATCCGCTACATCCATCACCATCGATACGAAATCTTCCATTGTGACCGTGAGCGTCACTGCTAAAACCCAGCAGCTTGCGCATGACCTCGCCAGCGCTTACATGGATGCCCTCCGAGAAACAAACGGCAGGCTAGCACTCGGGCAATCATCACAACGTCGTCTTTTCTTCGAAGAACAGCTCGCTAATGAGAAAAATCATCTGGAAGACGCAGAGGTTGATTTCAAAAAGACCGAGGAGCAGACGGGTCTAATCGCGCCCACAGGCCAAACGGAAGCACAAATCAGAACAATCGCCGAAACTCAAGCCCAAATCGCCGCTCGGCAAGTCCAGTTGGCAGCATTGAGGCAATCGGCCACGGAAGGTAATCCAGAAGTAGTCCGGCTCCGAAGCGAAATCGCAGACCTTCAAAACCAGCTCTCAAACCTCCAGAGAGGGAGCGGCAAAGGGTCGTCTCCAAACATTCCCACGTCTAAAGTCCCTGAGATCCAACTTCAATACGTCCGCAAAGCACGTGAAGTGAAGTACCACGAAGCGTTATTCGAGATACTCGCAAAACAGTACGAGGCGGCCCGGCTGGACGAAGCACGTGACGCCCCAGTTTTGCAAATTCTAGATGCTGCTTCCTATCCAGACACAAGGTCCTCCCCTAAGCGGGCCGTGATCATGCTTGTGGGCGCCTTGCTTGGACTGATTGTCGGGTGCGCTTGGGTTCTATTTAAGAATCGAAGCCTATTCGCCTCGGAAGTACCTAACAGCTAACTTTGGAAGCCTGTCGCTCTCAAATGCATGCCGGTCGCATCTGATTCCAGCCTTTGGCTGGGCGAGCGGCCAGCACAAAATCTCAGACCGAACGGTAGGGAGAACAATCTCATATGTATATCGTGACCGGAGCCGCTGGATTCATCGGTAGCAATCTGGTCCACGAACTCAATCTTCAGGGGATCACAAATATTCTTGTCGTCGACTCCCTCGCTGATTCGAGCAAGCTATTCAACCTGCGAGGCGCCCGCTTCACCGACTACATGGATAAGCGGCAGTTCCGTCGAGCGATCAATGAGGGCGCCCTGGGCATTTCTCATGTTGACGCCATCTTCCATCAGGGTGCCTGTTCAAACACGCTCGTAGATGACGGTGTCTACATGATGGATAACAATTACACCTGTTCCGTCGAAGTCCTTAACTACGCCATCGCCGTCAACGCACCACTCGTTTACGCCTCGACCGCGGCAGTGTATGGTCTTAGCGGTCCCGGCCACTTCACTCCCCATTTGCAAAACGAGAATCCCCTAAACGTCTATGGCTTCTCAAAGCTCGTATTCGACCACCACATACGTCACAGAATCTCACAAGGTGCGCTGCCTATCACCGTTGTCGGGCTCCGTTATTTCAATGTCTACGGTCCTCGCGAGCAACACAAGGGCCGTATGGCCTCCGTCATCCACCATTTCTCAAAGCAGATTTTGGAAACTAGGCGCGTAAAGCTCTTCGCGGGCTCGGGCGGATACACGGACGGCGAGCAACGTCGCGATTTCGTCTATGTTCGTGACTTGGCTCGGCTGAATATGTACTTCGCGCAGGTCGGCCCCTACGCCTCGTCGCACAAGCTTTATCAGGCCGTCGCCAATGCTGGTACCGGACGCGCGCGCAGCTTCAACGAAGTCGCCCGCGCACTGATGCTAGTCCATGGCGAAGCTTCCATCGAGTACATGCCCATGCCAGCTGATCTCCATTCTCGCTACCAGCATTTCACTGAGGCCGACCTCTCTTCGCTCCGCGAAACCGGGTGCGATCTCCAGTTCACGTCCCTCGAGGATGGAATTCGTGAGACCTTCGCGGTGGCTGAACCCTCGCTGGCGTAACGTCACACCACCAGTAGCGACTCGACTGCCTCGGCCAGTGAGCCCGCCACTCCGTCCGCAAGTTCCTTAGCTCGGTCCGCACCCTGCTTGCTCGTAGTCAAATCTCCTTCAACGAAAACTGACCGGCACCCAAAATGTCGCGCAGCTACGATATCGGAAATGGAGTCGCCGATCATTACGCTCGTCTGGGGCGTGATTGCAGGAGTATCCCGAACCGCTTGCTCGAATAGTCCCAGTGCCGGCTTGCGGCAGGTGCACTGTCCCTCATCATGTGGGCAGAAATAGAAGCCATCTATATGGGCTCCGTAAGTTCGCAAATGAGCCTGGAACCTGGCGTGCAAGTGGTGCACTGCAGCCTCCGTATAAAGCCCAAGGGCAACTCCTCGTTGATTGCTCAGCACAATTACCCTGCATCCTGCGCGGTTGAGCCTTCCAATCGCCTCCTCCGCACCGGGAAGTACCTCGAAGTTGGACCATTCGCTGATGTACTTCCCTTCAGCTGCCTTGCGGTTGATCACTCCATCACGGTCCAGAAACACCCATCGAAGTCTCGGAAAAGGCTCAACCCGCCTGAAACTAAAATCCATTCGGTCCTTCACTCGGTATCATTGATCTAACGCGGCGCGCACTGCTCGCCGGCCTCTGAGGCCGCAGACTTGCTGAATACATCAACCATCTTAGACGACGCTATAAACGAGCATCTCTCTGTCATCGAAGCGCTTCGCTCTGAGGAATCCGTGATTGAGCGCATTGCTACTGAGATGACCCGCACCGTCCTGTCCGGCGACAAGATCCTCTGGTGCGGCAACGGAGGCAGCGCCGCTGACGCGCAGCACCTCGCCGCCGAGTTGATCGGCCGCTTCAAGCGAGAGCGGCCCGGCATCCCTTCAATTGCCCTCACCACCGATACCTCAATCCTCACCGCCGTAGGAAACGACTACGGGTACGATCAAGTCTTTAGCCGGCAAGTCGAAGCCCTCTGCCACAGCAGGGACCTCCTCGTCGGAATCACCACCTCTGGGAACAGCCGCAATATATGCGCGGCTCTCGAGACGGCGCATGAGCTCGGAGCTTTCACCGTCGCATTTACAGGCGAAACTGGCGGCACTGCGGCCGAGATCGCCGATCTCACGCTCCGCATTCCCTCCAAGGACACCGCCCGCATCCAGGAGGCGCACATCCTTTGCGGTCATATCCTGTGTGACTGGATCGAGGCATGCTTCCTCGAGCAACATCAAGCTGCAAAGGAATCTCGGCGCGCATGATTCAAGAGCTGCACGAAATCGTCGCTCTCATCGAGAGCGGATGGACCGGGAAGGAAGTCCTTGTAGTCGGCGACGTCATGCTCGATCGCTACACCTGGGGCGACGTAGAACGTATCTCGCCCGAGGCCCCCGTTCCCGTCGTCCGCGTCATGCATCAGAGCGACCAGCCCGGGGGTGCCGCCAACGTAGCCATGAACATCGCCACACTAGGCGCCAGCTCGACGCTGGTTGGATTTTGCGGAGAGGACGCCGAATCGTATGCCCTCGAGCACCTGCTCCGCGACGGCTCCGTCCAGCCGCACCTCACTCGCGTCGCCGGTCACCCCACTACGACCAAGCTGCGCATCGTGGGTGGCAGGCAGCAGATGCTGCGGCTCGATCGCGAACAGATCGACGGCTACTCCCAGGACGCATTCTCCGCACTCAAAGCCCAAATCGATAGCGCCCTCCAAAGCGCCGACGCAGTCATCTTGTCTGATTACGGTAAGGGCGTACTCACGGAAGAGATTTGCCAGCACATCATCTCTCACGCCCGCAGCCGCGGCATCCCCGTCCTGGTTGATCCCAAACAGCGCAGCTTCACCCGCTACCGCGGCGCCACCACTATCTGCCCGAATCTTCATGAGCTCTCAACCGCAACCGGCGTGCCGACCCGCAATCTCGATGCCCTGCTCGCGGCCGGGCAGCAGATGGTCAAGGAGCTTAATCTCGACTCCCTGACCGCCACCCTTAGCGAAAAAGGCATCGCCCTAGTCCGCTCCGGCTCTCGCTTCATCGCTCCTGCTCAGGCCCGTCAAGTCTTTGACGTCTCTGGAGCGGGCGACACCGTCATCGCCACTCTCGCGCTTGCGCTGGCCAGTGGTCTGCCTGCGGAGGCGGCAGTTCAGCTGGCAAACGTCGCCGCTGGCATCGCAGTGAGTAAGGTAGGCACCGTCCCCGTTCGGGCAGACGAACTCCTCATCAGCCTCATGCCCGAGCTCGAGACGCACGCCGCCGAGAAGGTAGTCACCGCCGAGGGCCTGCGTGCCCGCGCGCACGCCTGGCGCCACGCCGGCCAGCAGATCACCTTCACCAATGGCTGCTTTGACATCCTCCACATTGGCCACATCACGTTGTTGGAGAGTGCCCGGCGCGAGGGTGACCGCCTCGTCGTCGGGATCAACAGTGACAGTTCGGTTAGGGGCCTCAAGGGCCCGAATCGTCCGGTCGTGGGCGAGCGCGAGCGCGCTCAGATCCTGGCCTCCCTCTCGGCTGTCGACGCTGTCATCATCTTCGACGAGCCCACGCCCTTGTGCATCATCGAAGCCCTCCGCCCCGACGTCATCGTCAAGGGTGGCGATTACTCCGAGGAGACAGTCGTCGGCGCCAGAGAAGTTCGCTCGTGGGGCGGACGTGTCAAAATCGTTCCCACCGTGGAAGGCTTCAGCACCACCGGCATTCTGGCTAAAGCCGGCACTTCCGAAAGCGGCGCTTGTTAGCTGGTTCTACGCCCGGTCAGGCGCAAGCGCATCCAGCCGCCGCCACTTGTACACGGCGATCGAAATTACCCAGCAGCCCGCAAACAAACCCACCACTGCGAATCCCAGCAGCCCGAAGTTCTGATTCAGGGCGCTGATCCACTTCCAGAACGCTCCTTGCTCGTGTAGCTTCCCCGCTACCAACCCGAGCGCTTCCACCCCTCCTACGGCCATCGCAATCACCACGGACACCGTCGTAATCGTCAGGTTGTAGTAGAGCTTGCGAATCGGATTCACTAGCGCCCATCCGTATGCGCCCACCATCAGCACGTTGTCCGTCGTGTCCACCAGCGACATCCCCGCCGCAAACAGCGTTGGAAATACCAGCACCGACCACAGTGGGAGTCCTCTCGACGCCTCTGCCGCCGAGATCGCCAGCAATCCGATCTCCGTCGCCGTATCGAACCCAAGCCCAAACAGCAGCCCCAGCGGATACATGTGCCAGCTTCGTCGAACCAGCCGGAATACCGGGCGAAAGATCCGCGTTAAAAATCCTCGGCTGCCCAGCAGCAGGTCGAAGTCCTCATCCACGTATGCTCCGCCGCGTCTCACATGGACGAACGTGCGGTAAACCGACCGCAGCACCACCAGGTTCGCGAGCCCAATCAGGAACAGGAACGCACTTGAGATCGCCGTCCCCACGACACCACCAATGTGGTGGATAGATCCCGAGCTGTGCTCAATCCGCATCGCAGTCGCCGCAATCGCCAGCGATCCCAGCACCACAACCGACGAGTGCCCCAGCGAGAACATCAGCCCAACCGCAATCGGCCGCTTTCCCTCCTGCATCAGCTTCCGTGTCACATTGTCGATCGCGGCGATATGGTCTGCATCCACCGCATGTCGCAGCCCCAGGCAGTACGCCAGAAACGCCGTCCCCAGCACGGCGGGATAACGATGAAATGCCACGAGCGCCCACAGCCAGGCACCACCATTGAACGCCAGCAGGAGTGTATACATGCCCGCGATTCGCCGCTTCAGTCCGCCCGGCTCATCACTCAACACGGCTCCCGCAAACACGCGCATTTGCACTCCTCGCGGCTTCGGTCCCTCACGGCGCCGCCAAGGTTTCAGTGTAACGAAATCAGCCGATGGGCTCGCTTGCATTCGTCTCTTTCCGAAGGAGCGGTGTGTTCCGAAAGGCGACTCTCAGGCGATCACCCGAGCGGGTACGTGCCTTCAGATCAGCGTCGCCTCAACGCTGTGGGAATTGACGCGATACCCTGTTGGCTGGGTTTACATTGGTGACATGCGGTGCGCCAACCTACGCGCCGCTGCTATGCTGCTGTCTCCTCGCCGGCGCAAACATGCCGTGGCAGGTCTT